>Ga0307406_10000742_pt1 | contig 18283 bp, 13 predicted proteins | sample 322Cmetagenome_3_FD_203706 | JGI IMG/M metagenome (GOLD analysis project Ga0307406, IMG submission 203706) | Maize rhizosphere microbial communities from greenhouse at UC Davis, California, United States - 322HYB-C-2 | ecosystem: Host-associated > Plants > Roots > Rhizosphere > Soil | place...
CCAGACGAGCTCCGCACGGGAATCGGCCGTGTTCACGCCCTGCCCGCCCGGACCGGATGACCGGGAGAACCGCCAGGACAGCTCGGACTCCGGGATCGTGACCCCCTCCGTGACGCGGAGGCCGGGACGATGAGGAGCGGCCATGGGACCATCATCCTCCCCGTCGGGGCGCGGGACGACCCGGCGCAGCATCCGATCTCAGCCGACCGCCGGGACCTGCGCGCTCGGCTCGGCGATCGACTCGGCGATCGGCGACCTCTTCGCGGTGTTCGCGATGTGCGCGCGACCGACGACGATCGCGGCGACGACCATGAGCGCGGCCCCGAGCCAGTACGGAGCAGCGTGGCTGACCGTGACGTAGAGGGCGCCGGCGATGAGCGGTGCCACGGTGCCCATCGCCGCGTTGAGCGACTGCGTCGCTCCGCCGAGCCAGCCCTGCTCGTCGTCGCCGACGGCGTTCGACATGGCGCCGTCCATCGCCGCCTGCGAGGCGCCCTGCCCTGCGGCGAGCATGAGCGCTCCGATGATGAACAGCCACGGCTGGGCGAAGATCGAGGCGACGACGGCGAGACCGATGAGGCCGATCATCTGGGCGACGATGCCGCTCACTATCACGCCGCGCTCGCCGATGCGAGGCAGCAGGATGCCGAGCAGCACACCCTGGATCAGGATGTCGATGATGCCGACCGCCGCCGTCATCAGACCGATCTGCGTCGGACCCCACTGGATCGAGTCGAGCGCGAGCACGCTGAAGTTGTTCACGAAGAAGCCGAACGGCAGGGCGAGCAGCCCGAAGCCGATCATGAGCCCGCGGAGCTCCCGGCGCCCGAACGCGTTCTTGAACACGGCGAACGGCTGGACGTCGCGCAGGGCGATCGCGCCGATGCGGTTCTCGGGCTTCAGGCTCTCGGGGAGCAGGAAGATGCTGAGGATCGCGATCGTGAGCGCGACCGCGGCGGTGAGGAAGACGGGGAGCTGGATGCTGATCGCCGCCAGGAGTCCGCCGATCGCGGGGCCGATCATCATGCCGATGCCGGAGAGCGCACCGAGCAGACCGAACCGCTGCGCACGCTTCTCGGGAGGGGTGATGTCGGCGAGGTAGGCGAACAGCGCGGGCAGGTCGCCGGCGGTCAGTCCCTGGATGACACGCGCGAGCACGAGCACCCAGAGCGCACCGCCGATGCCGAACAGCGCCATCGAGAACGCCGCACCGAAGGCGGCGGCGATGATCACGGGCCTGCGGCCGAAGCGATCGGAGAGGCGTCCGAGGAACGGCGCGATGAGGAAGGCGCAGAGTCCGTTGACGGCCTCGAGGACACCGACCCAGATGGCCAGGTCCTTCTCCTCGGAGACGTACTGCAGGACGACGAAGGGGAGGACGGGAAGGACGACCGTCATTCCGATGACGGTGAGCATCGTGAGCACGATGAGCATGATCCAGGCACGCTTCGCGCTTCGGATCGAGAGATTGGGTGAAGTCATACCGAAAGTGTACCGATACCAGTTTTGGTGTCAAGCCAGTTTTGAATCGAGTACGCGGTAGTCTGAAACCATGGCATCCACCGAGCAGCCCTCCCCCGAGCCGATCGGGCGCCGGGAGCGGAAGAAGGCCGCGACCCGCAAGGCGATCTCCGACGTCGCGACGATGATGTTCCTCGAGCGTGGATTCGACAACGTGAGCATCCGGGAGGTCGCCGACGCCGCCGATGTCTCCCCCACGACCGTGTTCGCGCACTTCCCGCAGAAGGAGGCGCTCGTCTTCGACGAGGACGACGAGCAGCGCGACCGTCTCGTCTCGGCCGTGCGCGATCGGCCGCAGGGGAGCACGATCAACCGCGCGATCCACGATTTCTACGCGACCGAGATGACAGCGAACATCGTGGAGCACGGCGACGAGGTCACCCGCACCTTCATGCGCTTCCTGAACGAGACGCCGGCGCTGCGCGACTATGCCGCGAAGATGTGGCTCCGACACGAGGACACGCTCTCCGACGCCATCGCCGAGGAGCTCGGACTCCCTCACCCCACCGCCGAGGTCCGCATCTATTCGCGGTTCATGCTGCAACTGCAGCTGCTCGTCAACGAGAGCGAGGACCCGCTCGGCACCCTCGAGGCAGGGTTCTCCGTCTTGGAGACGGGCTGGACGCCGATCGAGAAGCGGCTCACCGCCTCTCGCTGATCTGTTGCCCTCCCGGCGGGCGTCCGCCAGTGTGGAACCACACTCGCCCGCATCCCAACGAGAGACCCTCCGTGTCAGCACAGGCCCCCGTCTCGCCGCTCACCCGCCCGACACCGAGACGCCTGCAGGGCGGACGGATGGGATCCCTCGAGATCGCGCTGATCTTCATCGGCATCCTCGCCGCGCTGACCGGCGTGATCGCGATCGCCGTCGGCGCGACGGGCGCCGGTGAACCGGTCGCGGACATCGGTCTGGTCACGCTGGCGTGGATCTGGGCGGTCGCCGGGATCATCGCCTGGTGGCGGAGACCGACCAACGGGACCGGCCCTCTGCTTCTGATCGGCGCCGTCTCGGTCTTCCTCGTCAGCACGGGGTACGTCGGTGCTCCGGGGCTCTTCTGGGTGAACGCCGTCTTCGCGACAACCCCGTTGGGCGTGGCGATCCACCTGCTCATGGCCTTCCCGTCCGGCCGCGTGCGCGGACGTCTGGCGGTCCTCGCCGTCGTGCTCGGCTACGTGACCTGCATCGTCTTCGACACTGCACGCGCCCTCACGGCGGGCACCGCGGCATTCGAGGTGCTTTCCTTCCTGCAGAGCGTGCTCGGGCTGACGTCGATGGCCCTGGCCGCGATCGTGCTCGGGCGGCGGCTGCGGGCGGCGGATGCCGCCCATCGACGGGTGCTGCTCCCCCTCTTCACCTACGGCCTTCTCGCCGTGATCTGCCTGCCTCTGCTCCCGAACCTACTGTTCCCGATGGGCGTCGGGTTCGACGTCGTCGTCTCGCTGCAGGGCCTGCTGCTCGCCGGACTCCCGGTCGCCTTCCTCCTCGGCGTGCTCCGCGGCGGCTTCACGCGTACCACCCCCCTGGAGGCTCTGAGCGAATGGCTCGCGATCCGCGGAGCCAGCCGTCCGGCCGTCGCCCAGGCGCTCGCGACCACCGTCGGTGATGACACGCTCCGTGTCGCGTACTGGGACGCCTCCCGCGGCCAGTACATCGACGAGCGCGGCGAGAGGGCACCGTTCGATCCGGATGCCGCCGACCCCGACCGGGCCTGGCTGCAGGTGCGGGTCGACGACGAGCTCGTCGGCGGCATCGAGTACGACGCGCGCATGATCGCCGAGCCCTGGCCGGTGCGCCGCGCCGCCGAGGTGCTCGCGATCGCTCTCGACCGCGAGCGCCTGACCACGCAACTGCTCGTCAGCAACGAGGCGCTCACCCGATCCCGTGTGCGCATCGTCGACGCCGCCGACCGCGAACGCTCGCGCATCGCCCGCGACCTGCACGACGGGCTGCAGATGCAGCTCGTCCTCCTCGGGATCGAGGCCCAGACCATCGCGGACGCCGCCGCGGAATCGGCGACGACCGGCGACATCGAGAAGCTGCGGCGCGGCATCGACCTGGCGGCGGCGGACCTGCGCCGGCTCGTGCACGACGTGCTGCCGGCGGCGCTGCTGGAGCGAGGGCTGGTGGCCGCGACCGAAGACCTCGTGGATCGCCTGTCGGTGCCTGGGACCCTCGTCGCAGAGGTCGACGAGACGGCCATCACGACGTCGACCGCCCACACGGCCTACTTCATCATCGCCGAGGCGCTGTCGAACACGGTCAAGCATGCCGATGCCTCCCACGTGCGCGTGACCCTGGGCCAGCGCGACGGCCGGATCACCATCGCGATCGAGGACGACGGGGTCGGCGGCGCGCGGATCGGGGCCGGCGTGGGGCTGCGCGGCCTCGCGGACCGGGTGGATGCCCTCCAGGGCACCATCGCGATCCGGTCGGAGCCGCTGCGCGGCACCAACATCGAGGTGGAGCTGCCATGCGCGTCGTGATCGGCGAGGACGAGGTGCTGCTGCGGGAAGGCATCGCACACATCCTCACGAATGACGGGTTCGAGGTGCTGGCCGCCGTCAGCGACGCTGTGGAGCTCGAACACGAGGTCGAGCACCATCTGCCCGACCTGGTGCTCACCGACATCCGGATGCCGCCCACCCACACCGACGAGGGGCTCCTCGCCGCACTCCGGATCCGTCGCGCCCACCCGGGCATCGGCGTGGTCGTCGTCTCGCAGCACGTGCAGCGCCGCTACGCCGCCGAGCTCCTCGAGGACGGAGCCGGCGGGTTCGGGTATCTGCTCAAGCAGCGGATCTCGGATGTCCGCACGTTCACCGCGGACATCCGCCGCGTCGCGGCGGGTGGCACCGCTCTCGATCCCGAGGTGGTCTCGGTTCTCGTCGCGCGGGCGAGCCGCGGAACATCCGCCGTGGCGCACCTGACCCCGCGACAGGTCGAGGTGCTGGGCCTGATGGCGCAGGGCCGCAGCAACGCCGCGATCGCGGCCCAGCTCGTGCTGAGCGAGAAGGCCGTGGTGCAGCACACCTCGAGGATCTACGACGCGCTCGGCCTGCCGGTCGACGCGGACGATCACCGCCGCGTGCTCGCGGTCATCCGCCACCTGCAGGCCGTGGTCCCGCCCGCGCCCTGACTCGCAGGGTGCGGACGGGACCTCGAGCTCTCATCAGAGGCCGTACATCTCCTCGATCAGCGATCGGGCGATGAGGGCGGCCGCCGGGTTCCCCTCCATGTTCGGCGCGAGCGTGGCCCAGACGACCACGGTCACGTCGGTCTCGGGGTCGTACCCCATGAAAGAGTTGTACCCCGGCATCTCGCCGATGTGCCCGTAGAACGACCCCATGCCGGCGACGCCCCAGCCGTACGCACCCTCTCCGTCGGACGGCTGGACGCTCTCGATGCGCTTCTTCTGCATCTCGTCGCTCAGCACTCCGCCCCCGCCGAGTGCCTCGACCCACGTCGCAAGCTCCGGCGCGGTCGAGATGCCCGCTCCCGCGGACCACGCCCAGGACGGATTGTCGTTCGTGTGATCCGTCGGCAGCAGCTCCCCCGCCTGCGCCGCCGCGAGTTCATCGGCCGGCAGCGCAGAGCCTTCCATCGTGTCGACGTTGTTCGAGAACATGTAGCCGTGGGCCACCGGCTCGGCGATCGACGCGTCCGCGAGCGCCGGGAACGACGTCTCGGTGAGGCCCAGCGGCTCGAACAGCCTCTCCTGGTAGATCTCGGGCAGCTTCTTCCCCTCGAGCTGCTCCGCGATCAGCCCCAGCAGCACCGTGTTCGTGTTGGAGTACATGTACCCCTCGCCCGGCGCGAAGTACGGCTCCCCCGCCAAGCCCATCCGCACGAGCTCCTCCGGGTCCCACACCCGGTCAGGGGTCTCATCCAGCGCCGCGTTCAACTCGAGAGTCGTCGTGTAGTTGAACAGTCCGCTGCGCATCGTCAGCAGCTGCTCGATCGTGATGTTGTCGCCGTCAGGCACGTCGGGACGGTACTTCGACACGGGATCCTCGAGGGCGATCCTGCCGTCCTCCACCAGCTGCAGGATCACGGTGCCGGTCCAGGTCTTGGTGTTCGATCCGATGCGGATGTGGTCGTCGAGCGTGACGGGCGTGGAGCCTCCCCACTCCGTCACCCCATACGGCACCTCGATGTCGCCGTCCGGAGTGCGCACGATCACCACGGCACCCGGCAGCATCATCTCCTCGGCCTGCTCTTCGAACATCGCCGTCAGCGTCGCGGCATCGAACTCCACGACGCCTTCTGCCGCCGCCGAGGGCTTCGCGGATTCCTCCGGCGCGGGCGCCGCGCACCCGGCGAGCCCCACGGCGACCGCCGCGGTCGCGACGACCGCGAGCAGGCGCTGCGACCGCGATGCTCCACGCCGCAGCACTGATCTCTCGTAACCCACCATGTCCTCGACACCTTCCCCTCGGGTCTGCGGGCATGCAGAACCTCGATCAGTCTCCCGCCCGGCAGAGGCGGGGGCTATGGACCTGGGTCCCCTCTCGATCAGGGACCGGGGTCCATTGCGGACGACACCCCTCGGGGAGAAAGGTGGGGATGATGGGCCACCGCCCTCGGAATCCGACGCTGGGAGACCCCATGACACACCGCATCCGTCGTCCGCTGCACGCGCACACGCACGAGCGCGCGCGAACACCCCGATCCGATCGGCGCACCGTCGCGGGCATCGCCGCCGTCGGAGTCATCTCCCTGCTGCTGGCCGGATGCGCGGGCTCCGCCGCTCCGGAGGGGAGCGCGACGCCGACGGCCACGGACTCTCTCCGGCCCGCGGCTCCCGAGGGCGAGCTGCCCGCCGACTTCCAGACGGAACTGCAGGAGATCGTCGACCGGACGATGGCCGAGTACGACGTCCCGGGCGCCGCGGTCGGCGTGTGGATTCCCGGCGAGGGATCGTGGACGTCGGCCGTCGGCCTCGCCGACGTCGATGCCGACACGCCCGTCTCGCTCGACATGACCTGGCCGCTGCGCAGCGTCACGAAGTCGTACACCGTGACCGTCATCCTGCAGCTCGTGGACGAGGGGAAGCTCCGTCTCGACGACACGATCGGCCAATACGTCGACGGGATCGCGAACGGCGACAGCATCACGATCCGCCAGCTCGCGGACATGTCGAGCGGGAACGCCGACTACACGTCGACGGAGGCCTTCGGCGCCGCCTACAGCGCGGACGAGGCGAGGATCTTCACTCTCGCCGAACTGAACGACTTCCTCGTCGGCGTGCCGTCGGCATTTGCCCCCGGCGAGCGCAAGGTCTACACGAACGCGAACACCAACCTCCTCGGCGCCGTCGTCGAGAAGGTGACAGGTCAGTCGTTCGCGGACGCGCTCGACGAGCGGATCCTGCAGCCCCTCGGCCAGAGCGGCACCCGCTACACCCTGGACGCCGCCACCTGGACGGATCACCCGAACGGCTACGTGGTGCTCGACGGCGAAGAGGTCGTGCAGAACGACAACCTGTCGATCTACGGACCGGCGGGATCGATGGTGAGCACGCTCGACGATGCACGAGTGTGGGCCGAGGCGCTCGGATCGGGGCTCCTGCTCGAGCCGTCGACGCAGGCCGAGCGGCAGAGCGGCGCTCCCCTCGAGCAGGGGCCGCCCTACGACGAGTACGCACTGGGCATCGGCGAGACGAACGGCTGGTGGGGGCACAACGGCGAGGGACTGGGATTCACGGCTGCCGTGTTCCACGACCCCGAGACCGGCGCGAGCATCGCGGTGTTCATGAACGCCTCCAACGTGGTGCCCAAGGCCCACCCCGCCGATCAGACGTTCCGTCGGATCGCCGAGGCCCTCGCCGCCGGGAGCGGAGAATGACCCCGGGATCCCTCCGCCGGGGTGCGGCGGTCGTCGCCGTGGCGGGTCTCTTCCTGGTCGGCACGACGGCCTGCACCGCGGAGGATTCCGCGGATCCGAACTCCGTCGACGGTCTGCCGGATGCGGCGCTCGCGGTCATGAACCAGGAACGGTACGAGCACGCCACATGGTCGATCGCGGTGACCGACCTCGATACCGGTGAGGAGCTCATCGATCTCGGGGCGAACCGGATGGTCGAGCCGGGCTCGTTCGTGAAGACCTACAGCGCGGGCGCCGCGTGGCTCGAATGGGGACCGGACCACACCATCACGACGCCCGTCAAGCGCACCGGCGAGATCACTGCGGGAGTCCTCGGCGGCGACCTCGTGCTCGTCGGCATGGGCGACCTCACGATGGGCGGCCGCACGAAGGAGGACGGGACCGTCGACTTCGCGAACCTCGACCACAACGACGCGAACTTCCTTCCCGGTTCGAGTCTCACCCCGCAGGACCCTCTCACCGGACTCGACGACCTCGCGGCCCAGGTGAAGGCGGCGGGCATCGACTCCGTCGCCGGAGACGTGATCGTGGACGACCGCCTGTTCACCGGCAAGCTCGGCGGCCAGGCGGTGACCCCCATCATCGTCAACCAGAACCTGGTGGACGTGATGGTGCACCCGTCGGCGCCCGGTGAGCCTGCCACCACCGAGATGGTGCCCGTCGTCTCGCCGTGGATCGTCACATCGACCGTCGAGACCGTCGAGGCGGGCGGCGTCACCGCCATCGCCCTCGAGGAATCCTCGCGGGACGGCGAGGTGGTCGTCTCCGGCACGATCGCCGCCGACAGCGTGCCGCAGCTCAAGTCCTACGCGTTCGACGACCCCGCCACGTTCGCGCGCACGGCGTTCATCGAGGCACTCGGACGCGCGGGCGTGGCGGTCGGCACCGATCCCCTCGCCACGAACACGACCGAGACCCTCGCCGACTTCGCCGCCGTCGAGGCGCTGCCGTCGGTCGCCGAGCTGGAGTCGCTCCCGCTCGAGGAGGAGGTCACCTACGTGATGAAGATCAGCTACAACCGCGGTGCGCAGACCCTCGTCTGCCGCCTGGCCGTGGAGCGCGGCGAGACCGACTGCGACAAGGGCATACCCATCGCCGGAGAGATCTGGAAGGAGGCGGGCCTCGACGTCACCGGGGCCTCGCTGATCGACGGCTCGGGCCTGGAGGGCAACTACGTCACACCCGCCAACGCCCTGCAGATCCAGACGCTGATGGCGGAGCGTCCCGACGCCGAGCGCTGGAAGGCCACGATGCCGGTGCTCGGAGTCGACGGCTCGCTCGTCATGGTCGAGGCCGACGGCCCTGCTGCCGGCAAGGTGTTCGCGAAGACCGGAACCCTCCTCAACGGCGATCCGTTCAACAACCGGTTCCGCCTCTCCACGAAGACGCTCGGCGGCGTGATGGAGACGGCCTCCGGTCGCGATCTCGCGTTCACGATCATCGTCACGCAGGGGTTCCTCCCCGACCCGAACGGCATCCTCGACGCGAACGACGACGTCGGCGCCGTCGCGGCGATCATCCAGCAGGCGTACTGATCGGCTTCCGCCGACACACGGAAGAGGACGCCCGGGCCTGAGCCCGGGCGTCCTCTTTCGTCCTGCAGCCGACTACTCGGCCGGGTGGTGCCGCCGACGCCGAGCGAACAGGAGCAGCCCGCCCGCGAGCGTGAGGCCCGCCGCCAACGCGAACGTCAGCACGTCAGCGGTTCCGCCCGTCTGGGCCAGCGGGCCCTTTCCGGAGGTCGCGCGGCCCGCTGCCGCGGCAGCAGCCGGATCGAGATCCGTGAGGGGCGGGTTCTGCACGCCGCCCACTCCTCCCGGCGTCCATCCGGGGATGGGCTCGCTCTCGTCCCAGAAGTTCCAGTTGTCGAGTCCGACCCGAGGGAAGTCGGCGATCACGTTCTGAAGGATGTAGAGCCGGTCTCCATGCAGAACGTAGATGTCGCCCTCGGTGTGGATCATCTGCGGTGCGCCGACGATGAAGGCGCTGCGACCGGGCTTGATCTCGACCTCCTGCTCGTCGGTGTACGAGGTCTCGTTCGCGATCTCGTAGCCGAACGAGGCCTTGATCTCGGCCTTGTACTTGACACCGAGCCCTCCCTCGATCCCGAGCGTCAGCTCGGTCCCGAACGATGTCGTGGTCGACTGCTTCGACGTGAACTTGAAGATGTGCGTGATCGGCTCGGGGTGCTCCATGTTGCCCCATTTGGGCGACATCACGCGATGGGTCCCCGGCCGCTGGACGACGGTCGCGAGCGAGAGGTCGCAATCGTCCGGCCGGTTCGTGCACACGTCGCGGTAGAGCTCACTCTGACGCGGGCGCTCCGTCGCCGGGATGATGATGATGTCGCGCTTGGCCACGATGACGGTCGCCGCGAGATGACCACTGTCGACCTTGTCACCGGTCGCCGTGCAGGTGTACGGCGTGGCCCGCGGGCTCTTGAGGTCCTGCCACGGCGTGGAGCCGGTGGGATCCACATCGAAGATCCAGCACGATGTCTGGTTGTTCCCCGAACGGTTCCGGCTCACGATGCCGGCGATGTAGTACTTCGACGGGACCACGGTGGGCACTCCGGCGACGTCCTTCGTCTCCTGGATCCGGTAGGAGAACCACGTCTTGGCCATGTCGGGTTCGACGGAGGACTTCTTGTCGGACTCGCGCTGGAGCGTCGAGAAGCTGGTGGTGCCTCCCGCGGCGACGTTCTCGGTCCCCGCGATCCGGAACGGCTGCTCGAACGTGTAGTTCCCCTCCGAGAGCGATACCGGGCCGACGGCGTGGATCGTTCCCGACGACTCGACGTAGCGATTCATCTCGATCGCGAACGTGTAGCGCACGTTCGGGAAGCTCTGAGTGCGGTGCGGGAAGCACGTGTACGGCGCGGGGGTCGCGACCACTCCGCCCGCCCGCGGGTCGCCCGTGAAGACGTCGCACTCCGCGTAGCTGGTTCCGCCCTCGACGTGCATGCGCGCCTGGATCCAGGTGCTCTCATCGGGTGCGTGCGGCATGTCCATGCGGACCTTGTAGACGACCGTCGCATCGATGCCCGTCGCGGCGGCGTCGGCGTAGGTCCCCGTCACGTTGAAGACGTTCGTCGCGGTCGCCGAGACGCTGCCGGGTACAGCGGAGACGTGCCCCTTCGTGGTCCCGGTGAGCGCCCCTTCCACGAGCGTGACCCGGTACAGGTCGACGCTCGCCCAGAGCGTGGCGTGCTGCTCGGCGAGCACGCCGACGCCACCCGCGTCCTCAGCGGCGTCACCAGCGGCGTCATCCTGCGGGACGACCGGCGCCTCCTCCTCGTCCGGCACGGCCTCGACGAGTCTCGGCTCAGGAGCGGCGCCCTCGTCGTCGGACGCCTCCGGCACACCGGCATCCGGCATCCCCTCGGCATCCGTCGGCGACACCGCCGGATCGACCGCCTCGGCGATCGGCTGTTCGGCCGACCCGTCGTCGGCAGCGGCGGGAAGCGCGATCGCACTCCCCATGGCGAGCGATGACGCGATCAGCATCCCGGCTGTCACGATCGCGGCGGCCTTTCTTCGTATTCCCATGTTCTCGTCCCTGGAGTCGGTCGCTCCGGTGCGAGGCACCCGAGCACGGTGAGTGACGCGGCGCGGCACTCCCGATCCATGCTCCGGGGCGCCCCGGGTGCGCACCATGGACCTGGGTCGCGCCTGTGCGGGGGCAGGACCGGGGTCCTCGCCGAAAGGGGACTCAGGTCGCTTGTTCGGCGTGGGCCGGTGCGCGAGGGTGAGATCTGATCGCAGGACACCCTGCTCTCTCGAGAGGGACTCCCTTGTCTTCAGACCGCTCCATCTCCCCCCTCATCGATCCGACGCCGCGCCGGTTGCAGGGCGGGAGGGTGGGTTCGCTCGAGCTCGCCCTGATCTTCATCGGCCTGCTCTCCGGACTGATCGGCGTGATCGTGATCGCGGTCGGGGCGGATGCCGGCGGCAGCCTGTTCGAGGTCGTCGAGTTCGTGGTGCTCTTCTGGATCTGGGTGGCTGCGGGCATCTGCGCCTGGTGGCGCCGGCCGACGAACGGGATGGGCGGTCTCCTGCTCATCGGCGCCGTCTCGATCCTGCTCGTCGCGACGGGGTACCTCGATGCCCCGGCCCTGATCCCGCTTTACAAGGTCTTCGGCAGCAGCACCCTCGCCGTCGCGGTGCACCTGTTGCTCGCCTTCCCCTCCGGACGGCTTCGCGGCCGCTTCTCGACGTTCATCGTCGTGTACGTCTACATCATCGCGATCGGATTCGGCACCGCGCGAGCCCTCGCAGAGGGGACGGCGGCCTTCGGCCCCCTCTCGTTCGCGCAGACCTGGCTCGGACTCTCGGCGATGATCATGGCCGCGATCGTGATGGTGCGACGTCTGCGCGCCGCCGACCCCGCCCACCGACGCGTGCTGCTCCCGCTCTTCGTCTACGGCATCATCGCCGTGGTGGGGCTGCCGAACGTTCCGAACATCCTGTTCCCCCTCGGTGCCTCGCCGGTCCTGATCATCTCGCTGCAGATCCTGCTCCTTGCCGGTCTCCCGATCGCCTTCCTCCTCGGCGTGCTCCTCGGCAGCTTCACCCGGACGACGCCGCTCGAGGCGCTGAGCGAGTGGCTCGCCATCCGCGGGGCGAGCCGTCCGGCGGTCGCGCAGGCGCTCGCCACGACGCTCGGCGACCGCTCGCTGCGCGTCGTGTACTGGGATGCAGCACAGAACAGATTCGTCGATGAAGACGGTGCCGAGGTCGCGATCGACGAGGCCGACGGCGAACGCGGCTGGCTGCAGGTCGTCGTGGATGAGGAGCTCGTCGGCGCCGTCGAATACGACGCGCGGATCATCGCCGACCCGTCTCCCGTGCGCCGCGCCGCCGAGGTCCTCGCCATCGCCCTGGACCGCGAGCGCCTGACCACACAGCTCCTGTCGAGCAACGAGGCGCTCACCCACTCCCGCATCCGCATCGTCGAGGCCGCCGACCGTGAGCGCTTCCGCATCGCCCGCGACCTGCACGACGGCCTGCAGATGCAGCTCGTCCTCCTCGCGATCGAGGCGCAGACGATCGCCAACTCGGCCTCGGACTCCTCCGTCACCGGAGAAGTCGAAGCCCTCCGTCACGGCATCGACGCGGCCGCCGCCGACCTGCGACACCTCGTGCACAACGTCCTCCCGGCGGCGCTGCTCGAACAGGGCCTCGTGGCCGCGACCGAGGACCTCGTGGATCGACTCGCCGTTCCCGCGACGCTTCACGCCGAACTCGACGAGACGATGATCGCCACCTCGACCGCCCACACCGCGTACTTCATCGTCGCCGAGGCGCTGTCGAACACCGTCAAGCACGCGCGGGCATCGAACGTGCGCGTCACGATGGCGCAGCGCGACGGTGTCATGCGGCTCGAGATCGAGGACGACGGGATCGGCGGCGCGCGCATCGGCGCAGGCGTCGGCCTCCGAGGTCTCGCCGATCGGGTCGAGGCGCTCAAGGGCACGATCGAGATCCAGTCCGAGCGCTCGGCCGGAACGAATGTGAGAGTGGAGCTGCCATGCGTGTCGTGATCGGCGAGGACGAGGTGCTGCTGCGCGAGGGGATCGCGCACATCCTCGCGCGGGACGGCCTCGACGTCCTCGCCAGCGTCAGCGACGCGGCTCAGCTCGAACGAGAGGTGGCGCGTCACGCGCCCGACCTGGTCGTGACCGACATCCGGATGCCGCCGACGTACACGGACGAGGGCCTCGTGGCCGCGCTCCGCATCCGTCGCACCCACCCCGACATCGGCGTGGTCGTCGTGTCGCAGCACGTGCAGCGCCGCTACGCGACCGAGCTCCTCGAAGGAGGGGGCGGAGGCTTCGGGTATCTGCTCAAGCAGCGCATCGCCGACGCCCACACGTTCACGACCGACATCCGTCGCGTCGCCGCCGGCGGCACAGCGCTCGATCCTGAGCTGGTGTCGGTACTGGTCGCGCGGGCGAGTCGGGGCACCTCGGCGATCGGCCGTCTGACACCGCGTCAGGTCGAGGTCCTCGGGCTGATGGCCGAAGGGCGCAGCAACGCCGCCATCGCCGCCCAGCTGGTCCTCAGCGAGAAGGCCGTCGTCCAGCACACCTCGAACATCTACGACGCCCTCGGGCTGCCGGTCGACGCCGACGACCATCGCCGTGTGCTCGCCGTCATCCGGCACCTGCAGGCGGCCGTTCCCCCTGCGCGCTGAGGCGGGCCCAAGTAATCGATGCTCGACCGTGCGGTCCGGCAGCCGAGAAGTTGTACTTCAAGCCTGGCACAACTTGTGATAGAAATGTGGCACAACTCTCGACGGAGGCGTCATGTCACGGATAAGCAATGTTTCGATCGGCCCTGCCGATCTGGTGGGGGCCGCGTTCTCGACGCCACTCTTCTCGTTGGTCGTGGCGCTGGTGGTGGCCGGCCTCGTCCTCGCTTTGTCAGGGTCGGAGCGCTCCGACCGAGCAGTTGCTCGGAATACTGTGGCTCGCTCGCGTTACGCGCCGGAAAGTCGCACGCTCGGAGCCGTGGCGATCGCGACCGTCGTCATATTCGTCGGTGAGAACATCCTTCGCGGGTACATCCTGAACGTCGCGGATGTTGTCTCCTGGTGGCGGTTCGCGCTTCCGTTGATCCTCTCGGCCCTCGGACTCATCGTGCTCCTCGGTCTCATCGTGACCCGTGGCACAACACCGCCTGAGATCCCCGTCGCAAACGGTGCGCGCCGGTCATGGACGACGTTCGGCCCGGGACTGGGCATCGGCGCCGCGTGCGCCTCACTTGCTGCGCTGCTGGCCACGACCATCCCGGCCGGGCTTGCGTCATCACCGGACGACCGTGGCCGATACATCTGGCTCGTGATCCCGGTGCCGAATGAAGCGACGATCGACCCGATACGCCAGTGGTTCTACGGATGGGCCTACGGGGTACCGGTCCTTGCCTGTCTTGCCGTGCTCGTGCCGGCGACCTGGGCGGTGCTCCACTACAACGCGTCGCGTCCCTACCTCCGGCCAGAGACGGTCATCGACGAGAGGGGAGCTCGTCGCGAGATTGCCGCTGGCACTGTTCGCGTCGCCTTGGCCGGGATGCTGATCGCCCTTGCCGGCGCATGGCGTTTCATCGCCCAGGCCGGCACCGGATCCCAGCTGATCATCAACGGGGAGAACGGAGGCGCCCCGTACGACGTGACCTGGCGTTACGCGGAACTCGCCGTCGCGGGTGGATGGCTCGCGCCGGTTCTCGAGATCATCGCCTTCACAGTGTTGTTGATCGTCGCCGCCCGCGGCCTTCGCCGTTCCACGAGAGGATCCGTCGGAAACCACGACGAGCTCACGACCAGCGACGCATCGGCGCAGTAATGGTGAACACATACCCAGCGTCCACCGACGAGGGGAGCCCGACGCTGGAGATCTACCGTAGATTTCGAGGCCTCATCGTGTCAGGACAGCTAGGAGCAAACGAACGCCTACCGACGGTGAGACAGACGGCAGGCGACTTCGGAGTAGCGCCCGGAACCGCCGCCAAGGCATACAAGATGCTCGAACATGAAGGGTTGGTCGTCACGCGCACCGCTGCCGGCACCCGCGTCTCCGAAGCGGCAGGGACCCTGCCTCAACCGGTGATCCACCCCATCCGCGAACTCGTCGCCGCAGCGGAGTCGTCAGGCGCGCACCTCAACGACGTCATCGACGTACTACGCGTGACGTGGCAGACATACACCGGCGCAGACGACTCGACGGCCACCGGAGAAGTAGATCCGTGAGCGGGCGATGACAACCGATTCGCTCCACGACGCTCCCTCTGCACCGCCCGCCCGTTGAGGGCGGATATCTTGCGCGCTTCGGGCGTGCACGCCGCAGCGCCTCAGGCGAGCTGGCGCCTGGCCTGCGCCGCGAAGGCTCCGTCGTGCGCCATGAGCTCGTCGAACGTCCCTGATTCGAGGATGCGCCCCCGCTCGAGGTAGTAGATGCGGTCCGCATCCATCACGGTGCTCAGCCGGTGCGCGATCACGATCCTCGTCACCGAGAGGCGGGCCAGGCTCTCGGCCACGACCGCCTGCGTCACGTTGTCCAGCGCGCTCGTCGCCTCGTCGAAGAGCAGGATGCGCGGGTCCTCCGCGAGCGCTCGAGCGATGAGCAGCCGTTGGCGCTGTCCGCCGGACAGCGTCGATCCACCCTCCGAGACGACGGTGTGCATGCCCATGGGCATCGCGCGCACATCGTCGGCGAACCCCGCCCGCTCCGCCGCGCGCCAGGCGGCATCGATCCCGAGACCGACGGCATCCCCGAGGATGTTCGTCAGGATCGACCCGGGCAGAGGTTCGACCGTCTGGAGCACCACCCCGAACTGCCGTCGCACGGCGCGCAGGTCGAGCCCGGCGAGATCCTGGTCGTCGAGATAGACGCCGCCCTCCTCGGGCGTCTCGAATCCGAGCAGGAGACGTCCGAGGGTCGACTTGCCCGAGCCGGAGGGACCGACGAGGGCGACCGCGCTGCCGGGAGGGACGCTGATCGACACGTCGTCGAGCACTGCCGGGCCCTCCGGGTCGTAGCGGAAGGTGACGCCGTTGAACTGCACACCTCCGCGCAGCTCACCCGGCTCGGCCTTGTCGGCGTCATCCTCCGGGTGCTCCTGGAGCACTGGCAGCACACGCGTCATGCCCGGTGCCGCCTGGACGAGCTGCGTCACCACGGCGATGATCGAGAGCACCGCGCCGATCACCTGCCCGAAGGCGGCGTTGATCGCCAGGAACTCGCCAGGCCCCGCGAGCGGCGGATCGCCGAGCCCGACCGCGGCGAACAGCACGAGAGACGCGATGACGGGGAACGCGGCCATCGCCACGATCGACACGTTCTGCGCACGACGGACCCCGTTCTGAGCCGCCCGCCGCGCGCGGAACCGCTCGGCCCAGCGCTCGAAGGCCTTCTCGTGGGCTCCCGCGACCCGGAGCTTGCCGATACCGGACACGAACTCCATCACGAGTCCGCTCAGCTGCCCCGCCGTGTCCTCCACGGCCCTCGAGCGCCGCAGCTGCGCACGGCTCGGGAAGACGACGAACGCGGCGAGCGCGGCGAGCAGCAGCGTCGCGATCGTCCCGAACGCGACGCTGTAGAACCAGATGAGACCGAGACTCAGCACGGTGGTCGCGACACCGAGGAAGGCGACGACGGCACCGCTCCCGAGCACCTGCACGATGGTCTCCACCGACTGCATCCGTACCGCGAGGTCACCGGACGAGTAGCGGCGGAAGAACGTGGCCGGCAACGAGAGCAGGCGATTCCAGACCGCCGCAGCGAGGTACGTGCTCACCCTCCCCTGCACGCGCAGTACGGCGATCGCCGTGGCGAGCTGCAGCAGGGCACCGGCCATGGCCGCCACGATCAGGGCGAGCGACAGCTGCAGGAGATCCGGCAGGTCGGCCTCGGGGATGACGGTCCCCACGATCCGACCGGTCACGATCGGAACCGCGAGCGCGACGACGGCCGAGCCGAGCGCGAACGCGACCAGGCGGGTGATGTCGCTACGAGAGTGGAGCAGGGCATCGCCGAGCAGTGCCGACAGCGACACCGCTCCTTCGGGGAGGGGCCTGTACACGACGACTGCAACCGCGTCGATGGTCGAGGCGACCTTCTCGTCGACCAGCACGCGCGCCCGCGTGTGCGGATCGATCAGCTCGTATCGTGTGAGTCCGCGGGGCAGCAGCGCGACGGGTGCGCCGCCGTCGACGAGGCGCGCGAGCATCGGGCCGGTGCTGTGCGTCCACCATCGGCGGGTCAGGCTCACAGTCCGCGTGCGCACCCGCGCGCGGCGTGCCAGCGCCGAGAGTCGATCCGCGATCCCGGCTACCGCGGGCACAGGCGCGGAGGTCACCCCGAGCGACCGGGCGATCACGGCGAAGGCCGCGTCGAGAGGGTCACCGGCGGCCACGCCCGCGCCGACGGGATCCGGCCGTCCGACCAGGGAACGAAGGCTCTCGAGGCCGTTCGCCATCGACGACATCCGGCCCACACGCCGGGCGCGCACGCGCGCCCGGCCGTCGAGCTCGACGGCACGGCGTCGCGTCCGGATCGCCCGCAGGAGTCGTTCGGCGGCGTCCGCCGGGCCGGGCGCCTCTTCGTCGGGCGCCTGCTCCTCGGGCGCCTCTTCCTCGGGCGCCTGCTCCTCGAGCGCCGCGGTCATCTTCTCGATCCACGAATCGCGTTCCGAGGCGCTCGGCGCGTCGAGCTCTCGGACGACCGTGCCCGCCGACCCGACCGCGAGCACGTCGACCTCCGGCGCGCCCGATCGAGGGATGCCGTGCACATGATCTCCTGCTCCGATCGTCAGGAGATGGATGCGAGGTGCGGAGGTCGCGGCGTCGAACGAGGCGAACACCTCGAGCGCGCCGTCCACGACGAGCCACGATCCGTCGGCGCCCGAGAGCAGCAGCGGCGTGTTCGACCCGACCGCCATGCCGCTCGCGACCTGCTCCCCACTCATCGGACACCCGCCTCGGCCGAGAAGAGGAGGCTGTACGGGCCGCCGCTGCCGATCATGTCGTCATGGGTGCCGCGCTCGACGATGCGACCGCGGTCGAGGACGATGATCTCGTCGCAGTCGCGGATCGTGCTCAGCCGGTGCGCGACGATCAGCGTCGTGCATCCGCGCCGGCGGATGTTGCGGTCGATGAGCTCCTCCGTCGTCGGGTCGAGGGCGCTCGTGGCCTCGTCGAGGATCAGGATGCTCGGCTCGGCGACGAGCGCACGGGCGATCTCGAGCCGCTGCGCCTCCCCGCCGCTGAAGTTCCCGCCGCTCTCGCGCACATCGGCCGAGTAGCCGCCGGGTCGTCGTGCGATCTGGTCATGGATCAGGGCGTCCTGTGCCGCGCCGACGACACGCGCCGCGGGGATGCTTG
>Ga0307406_10000744_pt1 | contig 18258 bp, 15 predicted proteins | sample 322Cmetagenome_3_FD_203706 | JGI IMG/M metagenome (GOLD analysis project Ga0307406, IMG submission 203706) | Maize rhizosphere microbial communities from greenhouse at UC Davis, California, United States - 322HYB-C-2 | ecosystem: Host-associated > Plants > Roots > Rhizosphere > Soil | place...
TGGGCGACTCGATGGGGGAAATGCTCGCCTATTGCGCGGCGAGCGACGTCGCCTTCGTCGGCGGCAGCCTGCTGCCCCTCGGTGGACAGAACCTGATCGAGCCGATCTCGCTCGGCGTGCCGGCGATCGTCGGTCCGCACACGTTCAACTTCGCCGAGGTGACCGAGCGCGCGATCGCGGCCGGCGCGGCGCTTCGCGTCGCCGACGCGCGCGAATTGACGGCGACGGTCGCGCGACTGCTCGACGCCGACGTCGAGCGCGACCGCATGCGTCGCGCCGCGCTGGCGTTCGTCGAAGCGCACCGCGGCGCAACCGATCGGCTGTGGGCCTGGCTCGCGCCGAGGATGGCTGCGCTGCCGCGCACCGAAGACTGAGCGCTCGCACGACGCTCGTGGTTTCGTGCCGTTGCCCCGCGCACGGCGTCGGGCCGCCCCAAGCCGCGCGCCTGATTCCGCCCGGACGCAAAAGACGCGACGCGGCGTCGCGGATCGCTTCGGCCCCGCGGACGTCTTTTGCGTCCGTATCAGCCCTGCAACCGCCGGTTGATGTCCTCGAGGTCCTGCTCGGTCAGCGCACCGACCGCCGCCTTCAGCCTCAGCAGGCTGATCAGGTAATTGAAGTACGACTGCGCGAGGTCGCGCTGCGTCTGGAACAGCTGCTGCGTGACGTTCAGCACGTCGAGGTTGGTTCGCACGCCGACCTCGAGCCCGAGCCGGTTCGATTCGAGCGCCGTCTGCGCCGACCGGAGCGCCTGCTCGAACGCCGTCACCGAGGCGGCCGCGCTGTTGACGCCGGTGAAGCCGTTCTGCGCGTTGGAAACCGCCGATCGCCGGGCACCTTCGAGGTTCTGCCGCGCCGTATCCTGCAGCGCGATGGCTTCGCGCACGCGCGAATCGACGAACCCGCCCTGGTAGATCGGCACGCTGACGGCCAGCCCGAGAAGCGTGGAGCGGCTCTGCGAATTGGCATTCGTGGACAGCGACCCGCTGCCGAGCGCGTGCGCCGCGCTCGCGACGAGGTCGACGGTCGGCAGGTGCGCGGCGCGGGCGCGCGCGATCTCGAGCGTCGCGACGTCGAGGTTGTATCCGGAGATGCGCACCGAGAGGTTGTCGGTGAGCGCGCGATCGAGCCAGTGCTCGAGCACGTTCGGCTCCGGCAGCGTCGTCTGGAAGCCCGGGCGCGCGCGCTTCAACTCGCCCGGCATCCGGCCGATGATCGCGCGCAACGCCGTGCGACGATTGTCGAGGTCGTTGCGGGCGTTGATCTCCTGCGCGACGATCGCGTCGTAGCGCGCCTGGGCCTCGTTGGTGTCGGTGATCGTCGCCACGCCGACCTCGAAGTTTCGCCGGGCCTGCGCGAGCTGCTCCGACACGGCGGCCTTCTGCGCCTCCGCCAGCTCGACGTTGACCTGGGCGAGCAGCACGTCGAAATACGCGATCGTCACGCGCAGGATCAGGTCCTGCTGCTGCTGAGCGAGCGTGTAGTCGGCCTGCTCGACCTGGCGCTGCGCCTGCGACAGCGCGACGACGTTCTGCGGCCGGAACAGCGGCTGCGATGCCGAGATCTGCAGCGAGGACGCCGCGTAGACGTTGTCGTTGACGATGCGCGGATCGCCGTACAGCGTCGCGCGCCCCTCGTTGGCGTTGACGGCTGCCGTCGCGCCGACGTTGGGCAACAGCCCGGCACGCGCCTGGGGCACGCGCTCCTGCGTCGCGAGCCAGCTCGCGCGGGCGGCCGCGAGCGTCGGGTCGTTCCGCTGCGCTTCGCGATAGATCTGCACCAGGTCCTCGCCGGCGGCGGTGCCGACGACGAAGGCGAGCGACAGGGCAACGGCTAGGCGGCTGGGCTTCATCGTCGGATCGGGGCGGGTGGGCGGTTCGTGGAAATGCGTGCAGAGGCCGCGTCGGTCAATACCGCGGCATCGCGGGATCGACTTCGTCGGCCCACGCGGCGACGCCGCCGCGCAGGTTGTGAACGCGGTCGAAGCCGGCGCGCTGCAGCCACTCCGCGGCGTGCTGGCTGCGCACGCCGTGATGGCAGACGAGCACGATGTCACGGTCCGGCGGCAACTCGTCGATCGCCTGCGGCAGCATGCCGAGCGGCACGGAGGTCGAGTCCTCGATGCGGCAGTAATCGAATTCCCATCGCTCGCGCACGTCGACGACGACCGGCGGCGCGCGGCCGCCGTCGCTTCGCCAGGCGACGAGCTCGCGCGGCGACAGCTGCGCGATCAAAACGTGAAGCGCGCCGGCACGGGCGCGTTGATCAGCGGCGGAACGACCGTTTCGAACAGATCGGTGCTGGTCGGCGCGCCGGGCGCGTCCCAGCGCAGCAGGCGCGCCTTCATCACCGGCGGTTCGCCGACGACGGCGAACAGGCGGCCGCCGGGCGCGAGCTGCTTCTCGAACGCCTCCGACAGCACCGGCGTCGACCCGGTGAGCACGATCGCGTGATAGCTGCCGCGCCCGAAGCCGCGCGAGCCGTCGCCCTCCTCGACCCGCACGCGGGCGAAGCCGTGACGCGCGAGCCGCGCGCGCGCGAGCGCGGCACGGCGCGCATCGATCTCGACGCTGGTGACGTTCGCGCCGCGCGCGGCGAGCAGCGCGGTGAAATAGCCGCTTCCGGTGCCGATCTCGAGCACGTTCTCGCCCGGCTTGATCGCGAGCGACTGCAGCACCCGCGCCTCCATCTTCGGCGTCCACATCAGCTGGCCGTCGCCGAGCGGCAGCTCGAGGTCCGCGAATGCGAGGCTGCGATGCGCTTCCGGCACGAACTCCTCGCGCTTGACGCTGAAGAGCAGGTCGAGCACCTGCGGGTCGAGCACCTCCCAGGTGCGGATCTGCTGCTCGACCATGTTGAAGCGCGCGCGTTCGACGTCGAAGGTCATCGGATGAGGAAGGACAAAAGGGCTCGTAACGTTACACGGACCGGCTGCGCCGACGTTTGCCTGCGACGAAGCGCGGCGCGCGTCTTCGTGCTAACTGACCGAGAGTCATTGTAACAAAACGAACCCTGCGAACCATGCGGCGGATCGTTGTCGACTGCGCGCGACGTCATCGTCCGGCGGCGCTAATCGAGCGTGCGGCGGTAGCGCAGGAGCGCGATCAGCGCGACGGCACCGAGGAACGCAGCGATCGGCCACAGGTGCGGCGACGCCTCGCTCCAGCCGTTGCCCTTGAGCAGCACGCCACGCACGATGCGAAGGAAGTGCGTCAGCGGAAAGATCTCTCCGACGGCCTGCGCCCAGCCCGGCATGCCGCGGAACGGAAACATGAACCCCGACAGCAGCAGCGACGGCAGGAAGAAGAAGAACGTCATCTGCATCGCCTGCAGCTGGCTTCGCGCAACCGTCGAGATCGTGAACCCGAGCGCGAGCAGCGCCGCGATATAGAGCGTCATCGCGCCGAGCAGCAGCACGAGGCTTCCCAGCATCGGCACGTCGAACAGCGCGCGGGCGGCCACCAGGATGATCGCCGCCTGCGCGAAGCCCACGGCGATGTAGGGAACGATCTTTCCCGTCATGACCTCGATCGGCGTCGCGGGCGTGGCGAGCAGGTTCTCGAACGTTCCCCGCTCGCGCTCGCGTGTCACCGCGAACGCCGTCATCATGACCATCGTCATCTGCAGGATCACGCCGAGGAGCCCCGGCACGATGTTGTATTGCGTGATGCCTTCGGCGTTGTAGCGTCTCTGGATGCCGATGGCGAACGGCGGCTCGCCCGGCGCGAGCCGCGCGAGCGGCCCGACGAGGTCGTGGCGCAGCGCGCTCGCGCCGAGCGAGTTGAGCGCCGCGATCGCATTGCCGGTCGCCGCCGGATCGCTCGCGTCGGCCGCGACGTTCACCGTGGGACGCTCGCCACGCTGCACGTTGCGCTCGAACCCCGGGGGAATCGACACGACGAACTGCACGCCGCCCCGGGCCAGCAGCGCGTCGCCCGCGACATCGCCGTCGGGCCGCGCGACGACGCTGAAATAGCCGGTGTTCGCGATGGCGGCCCCGAGGCTGCGGCTCAGCGTCGTGCGGTCGTGATCGACGATGGCGGTGGGCAGCGCCTTCGGATCGGCGTTGATCGCATAGCCGAACAGCACGAGCTGGAGGATCGGAATACCGACGATCATCGCGAACGTCAGGCGATCGCGCCGCATCTGCACGAACTCCTTCAGTGCGATCGCGGCGAAGCGCGACAGCGAGAACGGCGTCATGTCGACGTCTTCCGCAGGCGGATGCGCGCACTCATGCGAAGTTGTCCTTCGCCTGTTGCGTGAGCCGGACGAACACGTCGTCGAGCGACGGTTCGGCGCGAAGCCAGCGGAACCGCCCGTCCGCCGAGTGGCGCTCGCGCAACGCTTCGAGCGAGGCGTGGTCCACGCCGGACACGTGGAGCGTCGTCCCGAACGGCACGATCGTGTCCGCGCCCGCCTCGCCCGCGAGACGCTGCGCGAGCCGCGTCAGCGCCTGCTCGCTCTCGTCGGCGGCGCTGACGATGTAGGTCGCGAGGCCCGAATGCGCGATGACCTCGCGCGCGCTGCCCGTCACGAGCAGCTTGCCGTACGCGATGTACGCAAGCGCATGGCAGCGCTCCGCCTCGTCCATGTAATGCGTCGACACGAGCACCGTCATGCCGTCCGCCGCGAGCTCGTGGATCTCGGCCCAGAAGTCGCGTCGCGCGCCGGGGTCGACGCCCGCGGTCGGCTCGTCGAGGAGCAGGAGCTTCGGCGCGTGCAGCAGGCAGGCGGCGAGCGCGAGGCGCTGCTTCCAGCCGCCGGACAGCTCGCCCGCGAGCTGCCTGCGCCGGCTGCCGAGCCCCAGCCGATCGAGCGCCGCGTCGACGGCCTCGCGTCGCCGCGGCACCGCGTATACGCGTGCGACGAAGTCGAGGTTCTCGGCGATCGAGAGGTCCTCGTAGAAGCTGAAGCGCTGCGTCATGTAGCCGACCTCGCGCTTGATGCGCGCCGCGTCGGCGATGATGTCGAAGCCGAGGCACGTGCCCTCGCCCGCGTCGGGCGTGAGCAGCCCGCAGAGCATGCGGATCGTCGTCGTCTTGCCGCTGCCGTTGGGTCCGAGGAACCCGTGGATCTGGCCGCGCGGGACGGTGAGCGCGACGTTGTCGACGACGGTGCGATCGCCGAACCGCTTGGTGAGGCCACGCACGTCGATGACCGGCGAGACGACGGCGGCGGTCACTTCACGGGCGCTCCGCCCGCCGGCGCAACGCTCACTTCGACCGGCAACCCGGCGCGCAGCGCATCGGTGGCCCGCACGGGCCGCGCCTCGACGAGAAACACGAGCTTCGCCCGGTTCTCGCGGCTGTAGATGACCGGCGGCGTGAACTCCGCTTCGGGCGCGACGTAGTCGATGCGCACCTCGATCGGGGCGGCACAGCCGTCGCAGCGCACCGTTGCGGTTCCCCCGACGCGGATCGTGGCGACGACCGTTTCCGGCACGTAGAAGCGGACCTTCACGTTCCCGGCGGGCAGCAGCGAGACGACCGCAGCGCCTGCCGGCACGTATTCGCCCGGCCGGTACAGCGTGTCGGCGACGACCGCGGCCACCGGCGAGGCCTGCGTGCGCTGGTCCAGTCGCCACTGCGCCTGGGCCAGCGCGTCGCTCGCCGCCTTCACCTCGGCGCGCGCCGCGGCGATCTCGTCGCTGCGCGCGGGCAGCGTGGCGACGGTGACCTGCGCCGTGAGCTCGGCCACGCGCGCGCGGTCGGCGTCGCGACGCGACAGCACTTCGTCAAGGCGTTGCGGCGAGACGAACTTGTCGGCGACGAGCTTGCGCGTGCGGTCGAGGTCGGACTCGCTCGCCCGCAGCGTCGCCTGCGCCTGCGCGAGCTGCGCCTTCACCGCCTCCAGCTCGGGCGGTCGGCGTCCCTTCTCGAGGTTGGCGAGCGCTGCCTGCGACCGTGCCAGGCGCGCTTCGGCTTCCGCCCGGGCCGCCCGCTCCTGCTCGCTTTCCAGCACGAAGAGCGGCGCCTGGCCGGCGACGCTGTCGCCGCGGCGCACGTCGAGCCGCGCGAGCGTTCCGCCGGCGGGCGCCGCAACCCGCACGTACTCGGCTTCGACGTAGCCGCCGTAGCCGGGCGGCGCGGTGTCGGCGCACGCGGCAACGAGCATCGCGGCGAGCGCCGACCGCACGCATCGCAGCGTCACGGCACCGCTCCCGCTTCGCGCGCGAGGCCGGCGAGCGCCATGTCGACGCGCTCCGCCAGCGCGGCATCGCTCAGCACGTCGAGCTCGAAGCGCGCGGCGACGCCCTCGGGCGCAACGTCGGAGTCAGCCAAGGCGCTGCCGACGAGGATCGGGCCGGCCACCGCGCCGGCGAGGAACGCCGCGGCCTGTGCGAGCGGCACCGGCTTCAACGCCCCGGTGCGCTGGCCCGCGGCAATGAGCCCGACGACGATGGCGAGATGCCGGGGGATGTTGCCGCGCAGGAACTCGACGGCGGCCGGCTCGCCGCCTGCCGCGTCCATCAGCAAGCGGCGCAACAACAGGCGGTTGTTACGCCCGAAGCGAGCGATCACCAACAACGCGCCCCGCAAAGCCGCAAGCGGCGGGCCGGGCTCGGCGGCCGCGACGGTGAGCTCGGCGAACATCCCTTCGTAGAGCGACTGCAGCAGCGCGCGGACGAACGCGTCCTTCGAGCGGAAGTGGTAATGCAGCATGCCGAGGTTGACGCCGGCCCGTTCGGCGACCTTGCGCACCGAGAGCCCGGCGGCGCCGGTGTCCGGATACAGCTCGCGGCCGGCGGCGAGCAGGCGGGCGTCGACATTGCGGGAAGGGCGCGGCACCCGATTACTGTACAACCGTTTAATTACACAGTCAACCAGTAATTCGGGGCGTCCCGCCCCCGGCGGCCCGCCGCGTTCGGCAGGCCGCCACAGCAGGGTCCGGATTGTTAAGGAGCTCGCATGCCGCCGACGGCGGCGTTGTTCCGCCGCGGTCGGCCGCACTTTCGTCAGCGAATCGGCGAGACGAGGCCGGCCGGGTCCCGCTAGTCGTCCGCGCCGGCCGGCGCCGGCACGGGATGCGCGCGCGCGTCGCGTTTCGCGCGACGCCGTTCCTCGCCGCGGGCGATGTACGTGTAGAGCACGGGCACGACCACGAGCGTCAGAAGCGTCGAGGTGATGACGCCGCCGATGATCGCCCGCCCCATCGGCGCCTGCGTTTCGCCGCCCTCGCCGATGCCGAGCGCGAGCGGCAGCATGCCGGCGATCATCGCCGCGGTCGTCATCATGATCGGCCGCAGGCGCACCTGCCCGGCTTCGGCGAGCGCCGCAGCGATCGACGCACCCGCCCGCCGCGCGCGGTTCGCGAAATCGACGAGGAGGATCGCGTTCTTGGTCACGAGGCCCATCAGCATGATCACGCCGATGATCGAGAAGATGTTGAGCGTCGTCCCCGTCAGCAGCAGCGCCAGGAACACGCCGATCAGCGAGAACGGCAGGCTCGCCATGATCGCGACCGGCTGCAGGAAGCTGCCGAACTGCGAAGCGAGGATCAGGTAGATGAAGATCACGGCGAGCCCGAGCGCGGCGAGCGCGGCGCTGAACGAGTCCTGCATGTCCTTCTGCTGTCCGCCGACGTCGAAGCGATAGCCCGGCGGCAGCTCCTTCTTCATGCCGTCGATGACGTTCTGCACGTCCTTGCCCACGTCCCCCGACGGCCGCCCGACGACGTTCGCGTAGAGGGCCACGCGTCGCTGCAGCTCCTGGCGCTTGATGATCTGCGGGCTGGTCGACTCGACCACTTCGGCGACCTGTCGCAGCGGGACCATCCGCAGCTCGCCGTCGGGGCCGCGCTTGTTCGTGCTGATCGACAGGTTGCCGATGTCCGAGGCGAGTCGCCGGCGGTCCTTCGGCAGCTGGACGTTCACCTCGTAATTGTTCCCGTCGGGCGCGAGCCAGTAGCTCACCGTGTCGCCCGCGAGCAGCGGCCGCAGCGTATTGCCCACCTGCTGCACGCTGATGCCGAGGTCCGACGCGGCCGCATTGTTGAGCCGGATCGACAGCGCCGGGTTCGCGGCCTTGTCGGAATTCTCGAGATCGGTGATGCCCGGGATCTTCGCGACGCGTGCCTGGAAGTCGCGCATGATGGCCGACAGCGTCTCCGGATCGGGTCCGAGCAGGTTGACCCAGATCGGGCGGTTGAACCCCAGCGTCAGCTCGATGCCGGCAATGGGCGCCAGCGCGTCGCGGATGTCGCGCTCGAGATCCTTCTGCGAGCGGCGGCGCTCCTTTCGATCGACGAGCTTCATGTTGACGCGCGCGTAGTTGCGACCCTCCTCGGTGCCGACCTGCGTCATCGCGAGCCGGATCTCGGGGAACGCCTTCAGCGCCTCCTCGACCTGGCGTACCTTGCTGTCGGTGTATTCGAGGCTCGAGCCCACCGGCGTGTTGAGCCGCACCGACACGAAGCCCTGGTCGGCTTCGGGAATGAACTCGCTGCCGACCAGCGGCGGCACGGCGAAGCTCGCAACGAACAGCGCGAGCGCGATCGCGAGCACCGACTTGCGGTGCGACAGCGACCAGTCGAGGATCGCGCCGTAGAGCCGGTGCAGGCCCTCGATGCCGCGCTCGATGCCTTCCATCGTGCGACCGAGCCAGCGTGCGCGCCGGAAGCGCCCCTCGGGCGGGTCGCGCCAGACCGACGAGAGCATCGGGTCGAGCGTGAAGCTCACGAACAGGCTCACCAGCACCGCGACGACGACGGTGACGCCGAACTGGAAGAAGAACCGGCCGATGATCCCCTGCATGAACGCGATCGGCACGAACACGGCGACGATGGCGAACGTCGTCGCCATGACGGCGAGGCCGATCTCGTCGGTCGCCGCCTGCGCCGCCTCGCGGTGGCTCTTGCCCATCGCCAGGTGCCGCACGATGTTCTCGCGCACGACGATCGCATCGTCGATCAGGAGGCCGATGCACAGCGACAGCGCCATCAGCGTCAGGAAATTGAGCGTGAACCCGAACGCGTACAGCGCGACGAACGTCGCGATCACCGAGATCGGCAGCGTGAGGCCGGTGATGACCGTGCTGCGCCAGCTGTGCAGGAACAGGAAGACGATCAGCACCGTCAGCAGCGCGCCCTCGACGATCGTCTGCTTCACGCGGTTGACGCTGCGCTCGACGGCGTCCGCCGTCGAGTTGACCACCTGCACTTCGACATCCGGCGGCAGCCGGTCCTTCAGCGTGCGCACCGCCTCGACCACGTTGCGCCCGGTCTCGACGATATTGGCGTCCTGCGCCTTGCGGATGTCGATCGTGATCGCCGGCCGGCCGTTGATGCGCGCGAGCGAGGTCTCCTCCTTCTCGCCGTCGATCACGTCGGCGACCTGCGTGAGGTAGACCGGACCGCCGCCCTGCTGCGCAACGATGATCCGGCCGAACATCGCCGGATCCTTGAGCTTGCCTTCGACACGCACGACGGCGTCGCTCTGGCCGCGCGTCACGCGGCCCGCCGGCATGTCCTGGTTCGCCGCGCGCACGGCGGCGATCACCTGGTCGACGCCGATGCCGAGCGAGGTCAGCGCATCGGGCTTGATGCGGATCAGCACCTGGCGCGTGACCCGGCCGTTGACGTCGATCTTGGCGACGCCGGGCAGGCTCTCGAACGCCTTGACGATGATCTGGTCGGTGAGCGAAGTGAGCTCGCGCAGCTCGACGCTGGACGACAGGACGGCGAGGGACACCACCGGTTGCTCGTTCTCGTTGTCCGCACGGATCACGAGCGGATCCTTGACGTCGCGCGGGAAGCCGGGCTTGACCAGCGAGATCTTGTCGCGCACGTCCTGCATCGCGCGGGTCACGTCGGTGTCGAGCCGGAACTCGGCGAATACCTGGCTCGAGCCTTCGTACGAGTTGCTGCGGATCAGCCGCACGCCGGAGATCTGGTTCAGCGCGTACTCGATCGGCTTGGTGACGTCGGTCTCGACCGCCTCCGGGGCGGCGCCCGGGTAGCTCGTCAGTACGAGCACGAACGGCAGCGCGACCTCGGGCATCTGCTCGATCTTCAGGCGCTGGTAGCTGAAGATGCCCAGCACCGCGAGGCCGATCATCACCATCGTCGCGAACACCGGGTTCGCGATGGAGACGCGTGTCATCCACATGGCGTTGACGGGCGAAAGTGGAAACCTACTTTCGCCCGGCCGAAGCGAGCCGGAAAGCGCTGGCGGAGCCAGTCGCTTTCCGGGGTAGAAGGGCCGGAAAATTCGCGCGACCTTGCGTCTCGATTTTCCGCGGCAGAAGCGGGAACGGCGATGCGCCAGCCAAGCGCATGAGGCGGTCGAGCGCGCTGCGGGCGAAACGGCCAGCCAGGTTCGCGCGTCATCGTCAGCTCGCCTGCTTCGCTGCCGGCGGCGGCTGGCTCGTCGCGTTCGACGACGACGAGGGGCCCTTCACGATCGCGCTCGCGCCTTCCTTCAGGTTGTCGAAGCGCGCGGCGAGCACGGGCACGTTCGGAGGCAGCGGCGTGCGGAGCTCCACCCGGCCCGCCTCCTCGTCGCGGCGCCCGAGGGCGACGAGGCGCTTCACGAGCCGGCCGCTGTCGATCGTCCACACGTAGCTCTGTCCCGCTTCGGTGCGGACGGCGGTCAGCGGCAGCGTCGGCATGGGATGCGACTGCGCGAGCGCGATGCGGCCGGTCGCGAACATGCCGCTTCGGAGCGTCGCTTCGGAATTGACGAGCCCGACGTAGACGTTGATCGCGCGCGTTCCCGGCTCGGTCGCGGGGTTGATGCGTTCGATGCGCCCCGAAAATCGGCGCTCGCCGAAGCCGTCGACCGCGAGCTCCACCGGCATGCCGACGGTGAGCTCCGGCACGTCGGACGTCGGCACGAGCGCGGCGAGCTCGAGCTCCCGCAGATCGACGACCGTCACGATGGGCGCGTCGAACGCCACCTTCTCGCCCGGCTGCACATGGCGCTTCGCCACGATGCCCGACAGCGGCGCGACGATGACGGCGTCGTGGATGGCGCTCTGCGCGAGCTTGACCTGCGCCTCGGCCGACTTGACCGCGCCCAGGGCGACGTTGAACGACGACTCGCTGCCGTCGAACGCGTTCTGCGAGATGAACTTCTCGCTCAGGAGCTTGTTGTTCATCGTGCGCGTCTTCTCGGCGAGCGCGAGCTGCGCCCTCGCGCTCTCAAGCGCGCCGACGCGCTCGACCAGCTTCGTGTCGAGATCCGCCGTGTCGAGCCGCGCGACGACCTGGCCGGCCCGAACCGCCTGGCCTTCGCGCACCGGCACCTGCTTCACTTCCGCGGCGATCTTCGCCTTGACCGTCGCCTGGTTGACCGGCTGCAGCGTGCCGGACACGGGCAGCCAGCGGGCGAGCGGCTTCGACTCGACATGGACGAGGTCGGCCTGGGCGAATTCGAGCGCGGGCGGCGCCTTGTCCTTCGCCGTCGCGTCGGGCTTCTTGCCCATGCGCAACGCGACCGCGCCGCCGACGACGCCCACGGCGACGAGCATCGCCAGCACGGCGACGGCGCGGCGTCGAGTCAAACGGATCCCCATCGATTCTCCCCAGGCGCGCCCCGCGGTGTGACGCGAGGCACGCATCTTCCTGCCGGCCCGGACGTGCGCGGGCTCGTGGCCCGCCCGGCGTGGGCGACCGGTTCGACGTTTCGATGCGGCGAACCGGCCCCGCGGATTCGAAGCGGGAAGCTTAGGTGGCGGGCCCGGACGCGGCAAGCGCACCACGACGAAGCGCCGCCGGACCCGACGGGCCGCGGCGGGCGCACGCGGACGGCGGCGTCCGCCCGACCGCGTCCTACGCGCATTTGACACCATGAAACGCGAGGTTCGATAATTCCACGTTTCCCCCCACCGCCTTTTTCCGGGAGTCCACATGAACGTCAACAGGATCGGCCTTACGCTGGTCGCGGCCGCCACGGTCGCGCTGGTCGGCTGCGGCAAGGAAGAACCGAAGAAGGCCGAGGCGCCGAAGGCACCCGCCACGACCGCCGCGCCCGCCGCGCCCGCGGACGACTCGATGACCGTGAAGATCGGCCACGCCGGCCCGCTCACCGGCGGCATCGCGCATCTCGGCAAGGACAACGAGAACGGCGCCCGGCTGGCGATCGAGGAAGCGACCGCCAAGAAGATGAAGCTCGGCGGCAAGACGGTGAAGTTCGAGCTTCAGGGCGAGGACGACCAGGCCGACCCGAAGCTCGGCCCGACGATCGCGCAGAAATTCGCCGACGCCAAGGTCGCCGGCGTGGTCGGCCACCTCAACTCCGGCGTGACGATCCCGGCATCCGCCGTCTACAACCAGGCGAACATCCCGATGATCTCGGGCTCGGCGACGAACCCGAAGCTGACCGAGCAGGGCTTCAAGAACATCTTCCGCGTCGTCGGCCGCGATGACCAGCAGGGCCCGGCGGTGGCGCAATACCTGCAGTCGATGAAGGTGAAGAAGGTCGCGATCGTCGACGACGCCACGGCGTACGGCGAGGGCCTCGCGAACGAAGTCGAGAAGACGCTGAAGGGCGCCGGCGTGCAGGTCGTGGGCCGCGAGAAGACCAACGACAAGGCCACCGACTTCAAGGCGATCCTGACCAAGCTCAAGGGCCGTGCGCCCGACGCCGTGTTCTACGGCGGCATGGACGCGACCGGCGGCCCGATGCTGAAGCAGGCGCGCGAGCTCGGCATCCGCGCGGTGTTCAGCTTCGGCGACGGCGCGTGCACCGACACGATGAAGCAGCTCGCCGGCGACAAGGTCGCCGAGGGCCTGATCTGCTCGCAGGCGGGCCTTCCGGTCGTCGCGGCGAGCAAGACGTTCCTCGATGCGTACAAGGCGAAGTTCAACCAGGATCCGATCATCTACGCGCCCTTCACCTACGACGCGGCGAACCTGCTGATCGCGGCGATGCAGAAGGCGGACTCCGCCGACCCGGCGAAGTACCTGCCCGAGCTGCAGAAGATCAGCTACAAGGGCGCGACCGGCACGATCGCCTTCGACGAGAAGGGCGACCGCAAGAACGCCGAGATCACGATCTTCACGATGAAGGCCGGCAAGCTGGAGCCGATCGCCGTCGTGCAGGGCGGCAAGAGCATCGGCTTCGACGAGTTCATGAAGGGCATGGGCACCGCACCCGCGGCGGCACCGGCGGCGGCCCCGGCGGCGACGCCTGCTGCAACGCCCGCGGCGCCGGCCCCTGCGCCCGCGCCGAAGAAGTAACCCGGCAGCAAACGACCGACGACGGCGTCCGCGAGGACGCCGTTTTCGTTTCGCCGGCCGTTCGCGCGCGCCGGCGGCTCGCGCGGCAGTTGCCGCGCGCCTCACATTGCCGCGACAATCCGCTCGCGAGCCGCGAGTCCGCTCTCCCCCGCCGATGCGCCCCTCCTGATCGCTGCCGACCGACGCCCCGCACGGCATGGACATCTTCCTGCAGCAGCTGATCAACGGCCTCACGCTTGGCAGCGTGTACGCCATCGTCGCGCTGGGCTACACGATGGTGTACGGCATCATCCAGCTGATCAACTTCGCGCACGGCGAGGTGGTGATGATCGGCGCGATGGTCGCCTACAGCGTCATCGTCGCGCTGGCCGGCGCGAGCGCGCCGCTGCCGCCGCTGGCCATCGTGCTCCTCGGCGCCCTGGTCGCGGTGCCCGTCTGCATGGCCGTGGGCTTCACGCTGGAGCGCGTCGCCTACCGGCCGCTGCGCAAGGCGCCGCGACTCGCCCCGCTCATCACCGCCATCGGCCTGTCGATCATCCTGCAGCACCTGGCGATGATCATCTGGAGCCGCAATCCGCTGCCGTATCCGCAGGTCGTCCAGTCGGTCAGCTATCACATCACCGACACTCCGAACGGTGCGACGATCACCAACGTGCAGATCGCCATCATCGTCGTATCGGTCGCCATGATGGCCGGGCTGACCGCGCTCGTGTATCGCACCAAGCTCGGCATCGCGATGCGCGCCACCGCGCAGAACCAGGCGGTCGCCGGCCTGATGGGCATCGACATCAACCGCGTCATCGCGCTCACGTTCGTGATCGCCGGCGGCCTCGGCTCGGTCGCCGGCGTGATGGTCGGCAGCTACTACGGCGTCGCGCACTACCAGATGGGGTTCCTGCTCGGGCTCAAGGCCTTCTCCGCCGCGGTCCTCGGCGGCATCGGCAACCTCGCGGGCGCGATGCTCGGGGGGATCCTCCTCGGCTTGATCGAGGCGCTCGGCGCCGGCTACGTCGGCGACTTCACCAACCTCTGCCACCTCGCATCCTGGTCGGATGCGCTCGCGAAGCGCTGCGAGACCGATCCGAACGTCGTGCTGTTCGGCTCGAACTACCAGGACGTGTTCGCCTTCATCGTGCTGATCCTCGTGCTCGTGTTCCGGCCGTCGGGCCTGCTCGGCGAGCGCGTATCGGACCGGGCCTGACAGGCCGGGCGCCCACGGTGGACCGCGCCTCCGACGCTTCGCTCAAGAGCTATGCCGGCGTCGGCGGGTTCGTCGCGTCGCGACGCCACCCCGCTTTCGCGTGGATCGGCGTCATCCTCGTAGCGCTTGCGCTCATCGCGCTGCCGTTCGCGCTCGCGACGATCGGCACCGCCTGGGTGCGCATCACGAACCTCGCGATCCTGTTCGTGTTCCTCGCGCTCGGCTTGAACATCGTCGTCGGCTTCGCGGGCCTCCTCGACCTCGGCTACATCGCGTTCTACGCCGTCGGCGCCTATGTCTACGCGCTGCTCGCTTCGCCGCACTTCAACCTGCACCTGCCGTTCTGGGCGATCCTGCCGCTCGGCGCGGCGGTCGCGTGCATGTTCGGCGTGCTGCTCGGCGCACCGACGCTGAAGCTGCGCGGCGACTACCTCGCGATCGTCACGCTGGGCTTCGGGGAGATCATCCGCATCTTCCTCAACAACCTGTCGCAGCCGGTGAACATCACCAACGGCCCGCAGGGCGTGACGCTGATCGACCCGTTCCGCATCGGCACGATCAACTTCCGCAACACCGACACGTTCGCCGGTCTCGCCTTCACCGGGCCGATCAAGTACTACTACCTGCTGCTCGTCGTGCTCGTCGTCGTCATCGTCATCAACCTGCGGCTGCAGGACTCGCGCATCGGTCGCGCGTGGGAGGCGATCCGCGAGGACGAGGTGGCGGCGCGCGCGATGGGCATCAACACGCGCAACATGAAGCTCCTGGCGTTCGCGATGGGCGCGAGCTTCGGCGGGATCGCCGGCGGCATGTTCTCCGCGATGCAGGGCTTCATCAGCCCCGAGAGCTTCATCCTCGTCGAGTCGATCATGGTGCTCGCGATGGTCGTGCTCGGCGGCATGGGCAACATCTGGGGCGTGATCCTGGGCGCGCTGCTGCTGTCGTTCGCGCCCGAGGTGCTGCGCTACACGGTGGAGCCGGTGCAGCGCGCGATGTTCGGCCGCATGCTGGTCGAGCCGGAGGTCATCCGCATGCTGCTGTTCGGCTTCGCGCTCGTGCTGATGATGCTGTTCCGGCCGGCCGGCATCCTTCCTTCGGCGACGCGCAAGCGCGAGCTGGAAGGCGGCCGCACGAACGGCGTGCAGGGAGCCGCGCCGCGATGACGACGACGTCCGCGCTGCCGGCCGAATCGCCGGGCGCATCGCTGCTCGTCGGCGAAGGCATCAGCAAGCGCTTTGGCGGCGTGCAGGCGCTGGCCGACGTCAGCTTCGACATCCGGCGCGGCGAGATCTACGGGCTCATCGGCCCGAACGGCGCCGGCAAGACGACGCTGTTCAACGTGCTGACCGGCATCTACGCGCCGGACGGCGGGCGGTTCACGTTCGACGGACAGCCGCTCGGCGGGCAGAAGCCCAACGACGTCGCGGCACGGGGCATCGCGCGGACGTTCCAGAACATCCGGTTGTTCGCCAACCTGTCGGCGCTCGAGAACGTGATGATCGGCCGCCACGTTCGCACGCGCGCCGGCGTGTTCGGCGCGATGCTGCGCAACGCGCGCACGCTGGCGGAGGAGCGCGACATCGAGCGGCGCAGCTACGAGCTCCTCGACTACGTCGGCGTCGCCGCGCGCGCCAACGACCTCGCCCGCCACCTGCCGTATGGCGACCAGCGCCGGCTCGAGATCGCGCGCGCGCTCGCCACCGATCCGAAGCTCCTCGCGCTGGACGAGCCGGCCGCGGGCATGAACGCGACCGAGACGGCGTCGCTGTCGAAGCTGCTGCGGGCGATCCGCGAGGGCGGCACGACGATCCTCCTGATCGAGCACGACATGAAGCTCGTCATGAGCCTGTGCGATCGCGTGCTCGTGCTCGACTACGGCAAGAAGATCGCCGAAGGCGTGGCGGCCGACGTGCAGAAGGATCCGGCGGTGGTCGCGGCGTACCTCGGCGGCGACGTGGCGCTGCATCTCAAGGGCACGTGATGGCCGAGCCGCTGCTCGCGGTGGACAAGCTCGCCGTCGCCTACGGCGGCATCCAGGCGGTCAAGGGTATCGACCTCGCCGTCGCCGACGGAGAGCTCGTCTGCCTGATCGGCGCGAACGGCGCCGGCAAGACGACGACGCTCAAGGGCATCTGCGGCCTGCAGCCGGTCAGGAGCGGCAGCGTGCGCTACGCCGGCGAGGACGTCACCGGGCGCCCGGCCTTCGAGCTGGTGCGGCGCGGCCTCGCGATGGTGCCCGAGGGCCGGGGCGTGTTCGGCGGGCTCACGATCGAGGAGAATCTCGCGATGGGCGCGTACACGCGCACCGATCGACCGGGCGTGGCGAGCGACCTCGAGCGCGTGTTCTCGCTGTTCCCCCGGCTGCGCGAGCGACGCCGGCAGACGGCGGGAACGCTGTCCGGCGGCGAGCAGCAGATGCTCGCGATGGGGCGCGCGCTGATGTCGCGGCCGCGAATGCTGCTGCTGGACGAGCCGTCGATGGGACTCGCGCCACTGATGGTGCAGAAGGTGTTCGAGACGGTGATGATGGTGTCGCGCGAGGGCGTCACGATCCTGCTGATCGAGCAGAACGCGAAGCTCGCGCTCGAGATCGCGCATCGCGGCTACGTCATGGAGTCGGGCGAGATCACGCTGGCCGGCGACGCGAAGTCGCTGCTCGGCAACCCGGCGGTTCGCGCCGCGTACCTCGGCGAAGCAGCCGCATGACGACCGCCCGGACGCCGGGAGCGCGATTGCGGCGGTAGGCATGGCGTCCACCGATCCACCGCCCGCGTCGCCAACGCTTCGCGAAGCGCGCCACGTCGGACCCGATCGCGCGTTCGCCTGGTATTCGGAGGCGATGCGGCTGTTCAAGCGGCACCCGGTCGGCTTCGCGCTGCTGGCGCTCGTCGTCTTCGTGAGCGAGCTCGCGCTGGCCGCGATTCCCTTCGTGGGCACGTCCGGCGCCAAGATCGTCGTGCCGCTCCTCGCCTGCAGCCTGCTGTACGCGACACTCGCCGTCGACCGCGGCGACCGGCCGCGGTTCGCCCACCTCGCCGCGCCGTTCGCGGCCGAGCCCCGCGCGATCGGCGCCGTCGTCGGGGCGAGCCTCGTCGTCTTCGCGGTCGAATGGCTGGTCGGATGGCAGGCCGGCCACGTCAACCTGCTCGTGACGAGCGACATGCAGCACGTCTCCGGCGCGGCGATCCTCGCGATCTACGGCTCGGGCGTGGTCGTATCGCTGCCGCTGACGCTGGTGCCGATGCTCGCGCTGTTCGAAGGCGCCGGCGCCCGCGAAGCGTTCAGCGCCAGCGCGGCCGCGTTCTCGCGCAACTTCACGGCTTTCCTCCTGTACGGTGCGCTGTCGGTGGCGCTCCTCGGCCTCGCGTTCGTCACCGCGGGCCTCGCGCTGGTCATCGTCCTGCCGCTGTGGGCCGCGTCGTCGTTCGCCGCCTGGAAAGACCTCTATTCGATCGCCTGAACGAGGCGCGTGGTCCTAGGCGGCCCTTCCTCGGCCGCCGTCACCGGTCGGTTCGCTCCTACCGCGCGATGCGGACGCAACCGATTCTTCGGCAGGCACGGCTCGTGGACGATGGCCGTGCCCCCGAGGAGACCGATATGTCGAACAAGTCCACGGGCTCGAACGGGCGGGCGCCGAGCGCAACCGAGCGCGGAGATGCAACGCGCGAGCGGCTGCTCGACGCGCTCGAATCGATCGCAGCCGACGAAGGCCTCGCCGCGCTCTCGCACCGCGCCATCGCGCGCCGCGCGTCGCTTCACACCGGGCTCATCCACTACCACTTCGGGACGGTGGACCGCCTGCTCGACGAGGCGATCGCGCGACGAGCGCAACGCTTCGCCGCCTCGCAGCTCGCGGCGCTGTCGGCGCTGTTCGC
>Ga0307406_10000745_pt1 | contig 18258 bp, 19 predicted proteins | sample 322Cmetagenome_3_FD_203706 | JGI IMG/M metagenome (GOLD analysis project Ga0307406, IMG submission 203706) | Maize rhizosphere microbial communities from greenhouse at UC Davis, California, United States - 322HYB-C-2 | ecosystem: Host-associated > Plants > Roots > Rhizosphere > Soil | place...
CCCAGGCGCTGGACAAGATGTACGAGCGCATGCCGACGCCGGAGCTGAAATTCTTCGCCATCGTCATCGCCATCCAGCAGAAGACGGGCGGCAACCTGGCCGAGGCCCTGTCCAACCTCACGACCGTCCTGCGCGCGCGCAAGATGATGGGCGAGAAGATCAAGGCGCTGTCGTCCGAAGCCACCGCCTCGGCGGGCATCATCGGCTCGCTGCCGCCGGCCGTGATGGTCCTCGTCAGCCTGACCACCCCGGCCTACATGGCCAAACTCTTCACCGACCCCAGAGGGCAGTTCATGCTTCTGGTGGCGGTCCTCATGATGAGCTTCGGCATCTTCGTGATGAAGAAGATGATCTCGTTCAAGTTCTGAGGACCAGACATGCCGGGCCTCATTCCCTTCTTCACCGAACCCGCCAACATCCTCAGCATTCTGGTGGGGGTGCTGGTCTTCGCCACCATCGTCACCCTGGTGAGTTCATTCGGCGGCGGAGCGAAGCTCGACACGCGCATGAAGGCCGTGGCGGTTCGCCGCGAAGAGCTGAAGCGCCGTTCGCGCCAGGCCATCGCCACCGGGCCCGGCGGCCTGCGCCACAGCGATGAGGGCTTCAAGAAGCGCGTCGTCGAACGGCTGAACCTGACCCAGCTGCTGGAGGATCCCAAGGTCGCCGACAAGATGGCCCAGGCCGGCTATCGCGGGCCCAAGCCGCTGACGACCTTCTACTTCTTCCGCTTCTCGATGCCGTTCGTCTTCCTGGCGGTGTCGGTCTTCTACCTGTTCGTCTTCAATGATTTCGGCCTGGCGGTGATGATGCGGGTGACCATCTGCATGGTCGCCGCCGTGATCGGCTTCTATGGGCCGAACATCTTCCTGGCCAACCGCATCTCCAAGCGGAAGACCTCGATCATGCAGGCCTTTCCGGACGCCCTGGACCTGCTGCTGATCTGCGTCGAGGCGGGGATGTCGATCGAGTCGGCGATCCAGAAGGTCAGCCAGGAGATCGGCGGCTCGTCCATCGACCTGGCCGAGGAACTGACCCTGCTGTCGGCCGAGCTCAGCTATCTGCCCGACCGCCGCATGGCCTACGAAGGCCTGGCCAAGCGGACCAACCACCCGGGCGTGAAGTCGGTCGCCACCGCCATGACCCAGGCCGAAACCTACGGCACCCCCTTGGGCGCGGCGCTGCGGACGATGGCCAAGGAAAACCGCGAGATGCGCCTGTCGGCGGCAGAGAAGAAGGCCGCGGCCCTCCCGGCCAAGCTGACCGTGCCGATGATCCTGTTCTTCCTGCCGGTGCTGTTCATCGTCATCCTGACGCCGGCGATCATCAGCATCCAGGACACGATGGCCAAGGGCGGTTGACCAGCGTCAACCGCGAGGGGCCAAAGGCGGCTGACGCCTAGCCCTCGGCCGCGATCTTCCAGGCTTCCGCCACGGCGTCGACCGAATGGCGCAGATGCTTGCGCTGCTTGTCGAAGAACATCTCGCCGCGCAGGCCGGTGAACAGGAAGCCGTTGGCGGCGATACAGCTGCCGGGCTCCAGCTCCTCGATCTCGAAATAGCGCATCGACCGGAACCACAGGCCTCGGTTCTCCATCCAGACCAGCTGGGCGTAGGGCTGCCATTCGCCGACGCGGCCGACGACGCGACGCTCGGGCAGGCCCTCGATGGCTTCGGTCAGGGTGATCTCGCCGCCGAAGGCGATGGTTCCCTCGACCCCGGTCTCGATCGGGTTCCACTGATCCCAGCCGGACAGGTTCGAGACGACCTCCCAGATTTTGTCCGTGGAGGCGCGAATGCCGATGCGTTTTTCGATCTTGGCGATATCCATGCGCCCCGTCTGGCACGGCTTTCAGGACGGGAAAAGGGCGCCGGTGATCAGCGGTTGCCTTCCGGCCCCGGTTGCGAGGCGGGCGGGGTTTCCGGCGACGGCGTCTCGTCCCGGTCGGGCAGGTCCGCCGGGCCGGCGCGCAGGCGGGGACTCATGAAGCAGAGCGCCGTCGCGGCGGCCAGCAGCAGGGCGTTGGCGATGAAGGGGGCGGGCTCGGCGAACTCATAGAGGGCCACCCCGATGACCGGCGGCGCCAGGAAGCTGAGGCCGGCCAGCGACATCATCAGCCCGGCCACCGTTCCCTGTTCGGATGCGCCGACCGACAGGGACGATCCGGCGGTGAAGCCGGGCCGGGCGAACCCGACCCCCATCGACACCACGGCGTAGCCCATGACCACGCCATAGTAGCCGGGCGAGGCGATGCTCAGCACATTGCCCGCCAGCGCCAGTCCGGTGCCCCAACGCATCAGGTCGCGCGGCTGCAGCTTCAGCAACGGGATCAGGCCCCACTGCGCCAGCAGGGTCGCGGCCGCGCCGGCGAACATGGCCAGGGCGATGAAGGGATGCGTGTCGTGCGCCGCCGTGCCGGTGGCGGCCATCTCATCGATGATGTGGAAGCCCAGCACGGAGATGTTCACCGCCTGCGCTCCGGTCACCAGCAGGCCGTACAGCAGGTAGTCGCGGACGCGCGGGTCCTTCCACAGGCCTTTGCCGGCCTGGTCGCGGCGACCGCTGGGCGAGGGGATGCGCGCCACCTCGCCGCTGGGCAGCCTGCGCCAGACCACCACCAGGGCGACCGCGCCCATGGCGGCGAAGGCGTACATCGGTCCCGCCAGTCCGATCAGGGGCAGGACGAACAGCGGCGCCAGGGTTGGGCCCACGACGGTGCCCAGCCCCTGGGCGGAGGCCAGCATCGACATCGCCTGCGTGCGCTGTTCGGCGGTGGTCCGGTCGGCGACATAGGCCTGGGCCGCGATCGGGGCGGCGGAGCCGAAGACGCCGTAGATGGTGCGGGCCAGGGCCATCAGCAGGAAGGCGACGCCGAACCCCAGCCAACCCTTCAGGCCGGAGGTGGTCGCCAGGCCGAAGCCGGTCATCGACAGGACGAAGCCCGACAGGCCGATCATCATGACCTTCTTGCGCCCCATGGCGTCCGACAGGCGGGCCCAGTAGGGCGAGGCCAGGGTCCACATCAGGGCCGAGATGGCGAAGGCGGCCGAGACCAGGGTGTCGCGCAATTCGAACGCCCGGCCGATGTTCGGCAGCACCGATTGCAGGGCCATATTGCCCGCCGCCGCGATCAGGCTGACCGAGAACAGGATTCCGAAGGCGGGGGAGCGAAGGTTCACCGCCCGAGCCTAGACCGCGCGGCAGGCCCCGTCACCCGCCCGTCGACCTTGTCCGTTTCCCGCCACACCCCGCTCATTTCGGGCCGCAGGATCGCGCGACAAGGACAGGAGACTCCCATGGCCTCGATCCGCATCGAACGTATCGTCCACGCGCCCGCCGAACAGGTCTGGGACGCGATCCGCGACGTGGGCGCCCTCCACACCCGGCTGGTTCCGGGCTTCGTGGTCGACACGGTGCTGGACGGCGACGCCCGCCTGGTCACCTTCGGCAACGGCATCACGGCGCGCGAGGTCATCGTCGATCTGGACGATGCGCGCCGCCGCTTCGCCTACAGCGTTCGCGCCGAGACCCTCAGCCACCACAGCGCCACCAACGAGGTCTTTGACGAGGGCGAGGGGCGCTGCCGCTTTGTCTGGATCGCCGACCTCCTGCCCGACGCGGCGGCCCCCGTCGTAGAGCAGATGATGGATCGCGGCGCCGATGTCCTGAAGGCGACGCTGGAGGCGGCGAGCGCCTGACGCTTGCACAAGGGCGGCGCGTCCGCGACGGTGGCGGCTTCGGATTTCCCGGGGGACGCCTGCATGACCATTCGCCGCCTTGTCTTCGGTTCGGCCCTGGCGCTGGCCCTCTCCGCCGGAGCCGCTATGGCCCAGGTCCCGCTCGCCCGGGTCGAGGCCGCCGTCGCCGCCGAGACGCCCAAGGTCGTCGCCTGGCGCCGCGACCTGCACGCCAATCCCGAGCTGGGCTTCTCCGAGACCCGCACCGCGGCTCTGGTCGCCGAGCATCTGCGCGCGCTGGGGCTGGAGGTCCGCACCGGCGTGGGTCGTACCGGCGTCGTTGGCGTTCTGCGCGGCGGGCGACCCGGCAAGACGGTGGCCCTGCGGGCCGACATGGACGCGCTGCCGGTGCTGGAGGCTACGGGTCTGCCGTTCGCCTCGACCGCCACCGGAACCTATATGGGCAATACGGTGCCGGTGGCGCACGCCTGCGGCCACGACGCCCACATCGCCATGCTGATGGGCGCCGCCGAAGTGCTGGCGGGCATGAAGGCCGACATCGCCGGAACCGTCGTCTTCATCTTCCAGCCCGCCGAGGAGGGCGCCCCTCCCGGAGAGCCCAAGGGCGGGGCGGCCCTGATGATCGAGGAGGGCGCCCTGCGCGATCCGCGCCCCGACGCCATCTTCGGCCTGCACGTGGTGCCGGGCCGGGCGGGAACGGTCTTCTATCGCCCGCGCGGCTTCATGGCCGCCTCGGACCGCGTCGACATCGTCCTGCACGGGCGCCAGACCCACGGCGCCTGGCCGTGGAAGGGCGTCGACGTCATCGCGGCCTCCGCCGACATCGTCCAGACGATCAACAGCCTGACCGCCCGTACGATCGACCCGACCACGACGCCGACGGTCTTCACCATCGCCACCCTCGACGCGGGCGTGCGCTACAACATCATTCCCGACACCGCGACGCTGTCGGGCACCTTGCGCACCTTCGACATCGCCCAGCGCGACGACCTGGTCCGCCGCGCCCGCACGGCGATCGGGAACGTCGCCGAAAACTACGGCGCGACGGCGGAGTTCAATGTCCGCCAGAACGCGGCCCTGGTGTTCAACAATGAAGAGCTGTCGGCCTGGCTGGCGCCCGTCCTGACCGAGGCGGCGGGGGAGGGGAACGTCAATTCGGCCACTCCGCCGACGACCGTGGCCGAGGATTTCTCCTACCTGTCGCAGGAGGTGCCGGGCGTCTTCTACCACCTGGGCGCCACGCCCGACGGTGTCGATCCGGCCACGGCGGCTCCGAACCATTCGCCCGGCTTCGACGTCAACGAGAAGGTGTTGCCGCTGGGGGTCAAAACCCATGTACTGAGTGCCATCCGGTTCCTTGAACGGCCCTGAACCCATGATCACCCGACTGCATTCCGACGACCGCATGAGCCAGGCGGTCATTCACGGCGACACCATCTGGCTGGCCGGTCAGGTCGGCGAGCCCGGCGAGGACGTGATCGCCCAGACCCGCACCGCCCTGGCCGAGATCGACAGCCTTCTGGCCGAGGCCGGCAGCAGCAAGTCGAAGATCATCTCCGCCACCATCTGGCTGGCCGACATCAACGACTTCGAGGCGATGAACAGCGTCTGGGACAAATGGATCGATCCCGCCAATCCGCCGGCCCGCGCCACGGGCGAGTCCCGGCTCGCCGCCCCGGAATACCGGGTGGAGATCATCGTGGTGGCGGCGCGCTGACGCGCGTCAGCCGCGCGCGAAATAGGTCAGGATCACCTGCTCATAGGCGACCGCGAGCGCTTCCAGCTCCGCCGTCGGCACGCGCTCATCGATCTGGTGCATGGTCTGGCCGACCAGGCCCAGCTCCAGCACCGGGCACATGGCGCGGATGAAGCGCGCGTCCGAGGTGCCGCCGGTGGTCGAGGCGACCGGGCGGCGGCCCGTGGCCGCCTCCACCGCGTCCTGCACCGCCGTCACGAACGGGCCGGGCTCGGTCAGGAAGGCGTTGCCCGAGCACAGGTGCTCCAGGCTGATCTGCAGCCCGCTTTCGGCCTGGGCCTCGCCCGCCGTCGCGTTCAGCCAGGCGATCAGGTCGTCGCCGGTATGGGTCGGGTTGAAGCGGATGTTCAGCCGCGCCTTCGCCTCCGCCGGAATGATGTTGGTCGCCGGATTGCCGATGTCGATGGTGGTGATCTCCAGGTTCGACGGCGGAAACTCCGGATAGCCTTCGTCCAGCACATGGGCGTCCAGCCGCGCCAGCAGCCTCGCCATCACCGGGGCCGGATTGGCGGCCCGTTCGGGATAGGCCACATGGCCCTGCTTGCCGTGGACCGTGATCCAGGTGTTCAGCGAGCCGCGCCGTCCGACCTTGATCATATCGCCCAGCGCTTGGGACGACGACGGTTCGCCGACCACGCAGGCGTCGATCACCTCGCCCTCGGCCATCAGCGCCTCGACCACCTTCTTGGTGCCGTGCAGGGCCGGGCCTTCCTCGTCGCCGGTGATCAGGAAACTGAGCGAGCCGGGCACGTCGCCCTCCGCTAACACCTTCGACACCGCCGCGACCCAGGCGGCGATGCCGCCCTTCATGTCCACCGCGCCGCGGCCGTACAGCACCCCGTCCTTCACCTCGGCCGCGAACGGGCCCGAGGACCAGGCCTCGGTCGCCCCCGTCGGCACCACGTCGGTGTGGCCCGCGAAGCAGAGGTTGGGGCCGGTCGTCCCGCGCCGGGCGTAGAGGTTTTCGATGTCCTCGAACTTCATCCGGCGGCAGGCGAAGCCGAGCGCCGTCAGCGCCCGCTCCAGCACATCCATCGCCCCTTCGTCGGCCGGGGTGACCGACGGAATCCGGATCAGGTCGCGGGTCAGTTCGACAGGATCGATAACGGGATGTGATGCGGCGCTCATGGACCTGTGCTTTACGGGGTTCAGACGATTGCGAGAAGGCTCTCCCCATGCCGAAGATCGACATCGACAACGCGCCCACGGGTCACGGCACCAGCTATCCCGACGAATTCGCCGGCCCCTGCCTGCCGCGCCGCCGCTGGAAGCTGGGCGACGCCGTCGGCCTGAGCCAGTTCGGGGTCAACCTGCTGCGGCTTCCGGCCGGCGCCTGGTCCAGCCAGCGACACTGGCATGAGGGCGAGGATGAGTTCGTCTGGGTGGTCTCGGGCGAGGTGGTCCTGATCGAGAACGAGGGCGAGACGACCTTGCGCCCCGGCGACTGCGCCGGCTTCAAGGCGGGCGTCCCGAACGGCCACAAGATCGAGAACCGTTCGGGCGAGGAGGCGGTCCTGCTGGAGGTGGGAACCCGCACGCCGGGCGGGGATTGCGGCGACTATCCCGATATCGACATGGTCTTCCGCCAGGCCGGCTATTTCCATCGTGACGGTACCCCCTATTCGAAAGTTGATCGACGCACGTGACCGTTGAAAGCCTCGACGCCGGCTCGCCCACGCCGCCGGTTCCGCCTCCGCCGCCTGAAGGGCCCGCCAGTCCGTGGGGCATCCGCGACTTCCGCCTGCTGTGGTTCGGCCGCGTCGTCGCCGTGCTGGCGATCCAGATTCAGTCGTCGGCCCTGCTGTGGCAGGTCTATGAGATCGCCCGGCGCGACCATCCGGTGGCCGAGGCCAGCCTGTATCTCGGCCTCGTCGGCCTGTGTCAGTTCCTGCCGCTGCTGGCCTTCACCTTGCCCGCCGGGGCCATGGCCGACCGTCGCGACCGCAAGAAGACGGTGTGGATATCCATCCTGGTCGAGGCGTCCTGCGCCGCCTCCTTCCTGGTTATGGCGCTTCACGGCTCGCCGCCGCTGTGGGGCCTGTTGGCGGTCGCCGCCGTCTTCGGCGCCGCGCGCGCCTTCCTGGCGCCGGCCAGCCAGGCCTTCCTGCCCATGGTGGTCGGGCGTAAGGCCCTGCCGCCCGCCATCGCGGCCCAGTCCATCGCCTTCCAGACCGGCGCCATCGCCGGTCCGGCGTTGGGCGGGGTGATCGTCGGGGTGAATGTGCCGCTGGCCTATGCGGTGTCGCTGGGCATGTTCCTGTTGGCCGTCGCGGCCTTCATCCTGATCAAGACCGGCGGCAAGCCCGCGCCGGTCGAGGGCAAGCTGTCGCCGCTGGAATCGGTGAAGGAAGGGCTGGCCTATGTCTGGCAAACCAAGATCGTGCTGGGCGCCATCTCGCTGGACCTCGTGGTCGTCCTGCTGGCCGGCGTGGCGCTGCTGACGCCGATCTTCGCGCGCGACATCCTGCATGTGGGCCCCGAGGGTTTCGGCCTTCTGCGCGCCTCGTTCGGCGTCGGCGCCATGGCCGTGGCCATCTATCTGAGCCGCTTCCCCATCGTGAAGCACGGCGGCCGCTGGATGTTCGCGGCGGTGGCGGTGTTCGGTCTGTGCACCCTGACCTTCGGCCTGTCCAAGATCGTCTGGCTGTCGGGTCTGGCCCTCTTCATCGGCGGCGGGGCGGACATGATCAGCGTCAACATCCGCCAGACCCTGATCCAGCTGGCTACCCCCGACCACATGCGCGGCCGGGTCAGCTCGGTGTCGATGCTGTTCATCGGCGCGTCGAACGAACTGGGCGAGGCCTACTCCGGCCTGATGGTCCGCATCCTCGGCGCGGTCGGCGCGGCCTGCTTCGGCGGCGTGGGCGCGCTGGTCGCCACGGGCGCCTGGGCGGCGATGTTCCCGGGACTGAGGAAGGCCGACAAGCTCTCGTAGGGATTAGGGGCAGGGCGCGACGCGTAATCCCTAGTCCCTAACCCCTAGTCCCTTCTCACCCCCAGGGCCGGAAGTGCTTCGACAGCTTCAGCCCCTGCTTCTGATAGTGGCTGCCGCCCTCGCCGTAGAGGCGCGAGGGGCGTTCGGTCAGGGGTTCGTAGACCAGCCGGGCGACGATCTGGCCGTGCTCCAGCAGGAACGGCGTGTCGTGGGTGCGCACTTCCAGCACGCCCTTGGAGCCCGCCCCGTGCGCCTCGTCCGTGCCGAAGCCCGGATCGAAGAAGCCGGCGTAGTGGACGCGGAACTCGCCCACCGACGGATCGATCGGGGTCATCTCGGCGGCCTGGTCGACCGGGATCTCCACGTCGTCGGACGAGGCCAGGATGTAGAACTCGCCCGGATCCAGCAGCAACTCGCCCCGGCGCAGGGTCAGCGGCTCCCAGAAGTCGCGCGGATCGTGGCCGTCGATGTTGTCCAGGTCGACCACTCCGGCGTGACGGCGGCCGCGGAAGCCGACGATGCCGTTCTCTCCTCCCGACAGCTCGACCCCGACCGAGCGGGTCTCCAGCTTCGGCGGCTCGCCGGCCTTGAGGCGCAGCTGGTTCAGGCGGGTGCCCGGGCGGACCAGGATGGAGAAGGTCTGGGGCGCGATCTCCAGATACAGCGGCCCTTCATAACCCTCGTCCACGTCGTCGAAGCTGCCGCCGCGATCGGTCAGCAGGCGCACGAAGACATCGACGCGGCCGGTCGAACTCTTGGGGTTGGCGCGGGCGATCAGGCCCTTGGGCAGGCTCAGCCGCTCCTGCAGCTTGGCGATGTAGACGCAGCCCTTTTCCAGCACATAGCCGGCGGACAGGTCGATGGTGTGCATGGCCACGTCGGCGATGCGGTCCTCGACCTTGCGCCGGCCGGGCAGGAAGGAGGCGCGCACGCGCCAGGCCACGGAGGACAGGCGCAGGTCCAGGCTGGCCGGCTGCACCTGATCGGCGTCGAAGGGGGTGTCCGAGGCGATCGCGCCGCCGGCGATCAGGGCTTCGATGGACTGGGCGGGCAGGATGCCCGGACGGGGAGCAATGAATGACGTCATGCCTTCCGCTTACACGAATTTGCGGCCTGTCTCTCCCGTCTCGTCGGTCGGATGAGCCACGGTTCCGCTTGACGCGCGTCTAGGTTCAGGGACCATTCGCGCATGCACGACCGCCCCGCCTACGAAGCTGAAACCGAAGGCATTGTGGTGCGCGTCCGACCCAGTTTTCTGGCGGGCCAGTCGGACCCCGTCGCGGGCCGCTGGGTCTGGGCCTATCAGGTCGAGATCGTGAACCTGTCGCCGTCGCCGGTGCAGCTGGTGGCGCGTCGCTGGCTGATCACGGACGCGCGCGGCCACACCGAGGAGGTGCGCGGTCCCGGCGTGGTCGGCGAACAGCCGACGATCCAGCCGGGCGACAGCTATTCCTACGCCTCGGGCTGCCCGCTGGGCACGCCGTCGGGCTCCATGGTCGGCGGCTATTCCATGGTGGACGACCTGGGCCGGATGTTCGAGGCCGCCATCCCGGCCTTCAGCCTGGATGTCCCGGGGGAGCGGCGGGTGCTGAACTAGGCTTCGCCAGGGCGAACAGCTCCTGCGTGAGTTCGCGCACCAGATCCGCGACATGGACGATGGCCGGATCTCGCGCCGAGGCCGGGCGCCGGACGCGCGGCGACCGGCGGACTGATCGCCCTGATCGGCGTCGTACTGCTGGCGAAGGTCGGAAAGCGCCGTCGGCGGCTGGCCCGGATCGCGGGGCCTGTCGTCGCCTCGGTCTGAGAGGGAGGGTGAGGGGCTGCGTCAACCCGGATAACCGCAGCCCCGCCCCCTGCTCCATCGCCGCGGCGGGCGCGGCGTCGGAGCGGACGGCGGCCCCTCTAGGGGCCATTCGTGACATTTCTTTGTGCGCGACCGGCTATCGCCTGCTTGAGCGCCAGAAATGCAACGACGCGGCCGCGCTCAAGCAGCGAGCGACCGCGTCGTGAGCGATAGCGCCCTGGTCAGATGTAGCGGCGCAGGCTGCGGGCCAGTTCGCTGGCGCCGTCCTTGCCGCCCTTGCGGACCTGCGGCTGGTAGGCGACGCGGGCGTGCTCCATGCAGTAGACGCCTTCCGAGGCGCGGCGGCCGCAGAAGCTGAACTCGGTCGAGGACGGGTCGCCGATCGGCCATTTGCACATGTGGGCGCCCAGGGTCATGACCGTGGCGGTGCCCGGCAGGTCAGGCATCTGGGCCGGGGTCGGGGCGACCGGGGCGGCGACGCGCGGCTGGGCGGCCTCGATGCGGCGCGGGGCTGACGGCGCCTGGGTCGGTTGCGCGGCGGGGCGCGGACGCGACGGGCGGAAGGTGGCGCGGGCCGGTTGCGACGGCGCGGCGCGGCCCGACAGGCCCAGACGGTGCACCTTGCCGATCACGGCGTTGCGAGTCACGCCGCCGCCCAGTTGCTTGGCGATCTGACTGGCCGACTGGCCTTCCAGCCACAGCTTCTTCAGTGCGCCGACGCGGTCTTCGGTCCAGCCTGCGGTCATGATCGCCTCCGGGGATTCAACATATGGGGTCGAACCGCCCCCTCGGGGGTCCTGACCTACTCCTAATCGTAAACCACCTGTTAAAAGGCGCAATATGTGGGAATTGGTCCGTCCACAGGAACCACATCTAGTATGGTTAAGGCGGGTCTCATCGCTGGGACCTCGCCGGCCCCTTGCGTAGCCGTCCGCGCGGGCGCATCTGCGCGCCCATGACCGATCTCGCCTCCACGCGCCCGTCCGGGCTTCCGCAGCCGCGCCGCTACAACGGCGTCAACTGGGAAGGGGTGAAGACCCTGTATCTCAAGGAGGTTCGGCGCTTCTGGAAGGTCGGGGCCCAGACCGTGGCCGCGCCCGTGGTCACGACCCTGCTCTACATGCTGGTCTTCGTGGTCGCGCTGAAGGGGTCGCGCCCGCCCATCGACGGCACGCCCTTCGCCGAGTTCGTCGCGCCCGGCCTGATCATGATGGCGATCCTGAACAACGCCTTCGCCAATGCCTCGTCCAGCCTGATCCAGGCCAAGATCATGGGTACGGCGACCGACTTCCTGACCCCGCCGCTCAGCCCGCTGGAGTTGACCATCGGCTTCTCGCTGGGCGCCGCGACGCGCGGCATCGCCGTGGGGCTGGTGACGGCGATCTGCGTGCTGCCGTTCGCCAAGCTGGGCGTCACCAACCTCTTCGCCATCCTGTGGTTCGGCCTGACCGCCTCCCTGCTGATGGGCATGCTGGGCGTCTTCGCCGGCCTGTGGGCCGAGAAGTTCGATCAGCTGGCGGCGGTCCAGAACTTCCTGATCATGCCGATGACCTTCCTGTCCGGCACCTTCTACCTGGTCGACAACCTGCCCGAGCCGTTCGCCACCATCAGCCACTGGAACCCGATCTTCTATATGATCGACGGCTTCCGCTTCGGCTTCATCGGCCACGCCGAGGGCAACCTCTGGATCGGGGTCGCGATGAGCGCGGTGCTGACCCTGATCATGTCGTACGCCTGCTGGCGCGTGTTCAAGTCGGGCTGGCGCCTGAAGAGCTGAGCCGTAGGGCGATCGGTTCCGTTTTCAAGGCGGTCCTCTCCACTCCAGCCGGCGCTACCGTTTCAGCCCCGAGGGACGGCGGCAACGTAAGGATCGGTAAGGCGGGTATTTGCGCCGGTTCTTTCCTGCGCTAGCCGTGCGGCGCTGTTCGCGGAGAGGCTGGCCAATGATCGTCGTCGAGAATGTGACGCCCACGGCGCGGGAGATGCGTCCCGTCCAGAAGGGTTGGGGCCTGATCCACTGGGTCGTCTGCCTGCCGACCTACATCCCGATCCTGAGTCTGATCATCTTCGGCGTGACGGTGAACCTGCTCTCCGGAGATTTCCTGCCGCCGATGCTGGTGAGCGGCTTCCTCGTCGGCACGGGGGTGTTGTGGTGGCTGTCCTCACGGTGGATCTACAGCGTCACCGTCGCGGAGACCCGCAAGGCGCCGGTGGGCGGACTACAGTGGCGTTGGACGATCGACGCTCAGGATATCCGTATCGAAAGCCCGCTTCAATCGAGCCGTCTGGATTGGCGCGGCGTGAAGGCGATCCGCGAAGAGCGGGATCGTTTCGTCTTTCTGGTCTTGCCGCAGAACAACCCCGTCCTGCCGACCCGTCTGCTGGCGCCGGAGCAGGCCGATGCCCTGAGGGCGCTCATCGCGCAGGTGAAGGCGGACGGCCGTCTCGGTCGCGGTGTTGACTAACCCCGGCGCGCGTCCGACAAGGCCAGACCCTTTTTACCGGCTCCGTCGCGCCTCGCGACGGGGCCGTATCGCTTTTGGAGGTCCAGTCCCGTGTCCCAAGAACATCTGATGGGTGTCTACAACCGCGCGCCGCTGGAAGTGGAGCGTGGTCTGGGCGCGCGTCTGTGGTCCACGGACGGCACGGAATACCTGGACTGCGTCGCTGGCATCTCGACCAACGGCCTGGGCCACGCCCACCCCAAGCTGGTCGCCGCGGTGACCGAGCAGGCCGGCAAGCTGTGGCATGTCTCCAACATCTTCCGCATTCCGGGCCAGGAAGCGCTGGCCGATGACCTGTGCGCCAAGTCGTTCGCCGACGTGGTCTTCTTCACCAACTCGGGCACCGAGGCGGTCGAGTGCGCGCTGAAGACGGCGCGCAAGCACCACGTCGCCAACGGCGCCCCCGAGCGGATCGACATCTACGGCTTCGACGGCTCGTTCCACGGCCGCACCTACGGCGCGATCAACGCCGCCGCCAACCCCAGCTACACCGAAGGCTTCGGCCCGAAGATGGAAGGTTTCCACCAGCTGGTGTGGGGCGACAAGGACGCGCTGAAGGCGGCGTTCGAGAACCCGACCACGGCCGCGATCATCCTGGAGCCGGTGCAGGGCGAGGGCGGTTGCCGTTCGACCCCGGACGAGGACCTGCGCTGGATGCGCGAAATGGCCGACGCCAACGGCGTGCTGATCATCTTCGACGAGGTCCAGTGCGGCATGGGCCGGACCGGCAAGCTGTGGGCCCACGAATGGGCCGGCATGACCCCGGACATCATGGCCATCGCCAAGGCCCTGGGCGGCGGCTTCCCCATCGGCGCCTGCCTGGCCACGGCCGACGCGGCCAAGGGCATGACCGTCGGCGTGCACGGCTCGACCTTCGGCGGCAATCCGCTGGCCATGGCCGTCGGCCAGGCGGCCTTCGGCGAACTGTCCAAGCCCGAGACCCTGGCCCACGTCAACGAGATCGCCGGCTATCTGAAGCAGCAGCTGCACGGCCTGAAGGAGCGCTTCCCGGACATCATCGTCGACGTGCGCGGCAAGGGCCTGCTGATCGGCGTCAAACTGGTCCCCAACAACCGCGAATTCATGGGTTGGGCCCGCGACGAGCAGCGTCTGCTGGTCGCCGGCGGCGGCGACAACTGCGTGCGCATCCTGCCGCCGCTGGTGCTGACCCTCGAAGAAGCCCGCGAGGCCGTCGAACGCTTCGAGAAGACCTGCGAGTTCGCGCGGACCAAGCTGGCCTGAGGCCCTGACAGATCTGGAGGGGCCGATGGTCCGTCACTTCCTCGACATCTATCGGCTTGAAGCCGACGAACTGCGCGCCATCCTGGACGACGCCCACGCGCGCAAACAGGCCCGCAAGGGCTGGCCCCAGGGCCGCGTCGACGCCGACGCTCCGGCCAGGGACCGCGTCCTGGCCATGGTGTTCGAGAAGAACTCGACCCGCACCCGCTTCAGCTTCGACGCGGCCATCCGCCAGCTGGGCGGTTCGGGCATCATCGCCAACGCGGGCGACATGCAGCTGGGGCGCGGCGAGCCGGTCGAGGACACGGCCAAGGTGCTGTCGCGCATGGTCGATGCGGTGATGATCCGCGCCAACAGTCATGAGGACGTCGAGCGCTTCGCCCGCGTCGCCACCGTGCCTGTGATCAACGGCCTGACCGACCGCTCGCACCCCTGCCAGATCCTGGCCGACCTGCTGACCATCGAGGAGCACCTCGGGCCGGTGAAGGGCAAGACGATCGCCTGGGTCGGCGACGGCAACAACGTCTGCCACAGCTTCATGCACGCGGCGCCGAAATTCGGCTTCCGCCTGCAGGTCGCCTGTCCGGCCGAGTACCATCCGGACCTGCACGACCTCGCCCGCGGCGGCGACAACGTCCTGCTGACCTCGGATCCGCGCGAGGCCGTCGCCGGCGCTGATGTGGTGGTCACCGACACCTGGGTGTCGATGGGCGATCAGGATTACGAGGCCCGTCTGGAAGCCTTCGACGGCTACGGCGTCGACGACGCCCTGATGAGCCTGGCCCAACCGGACGCGGTCTTCCTGCACTGCCTTCCCGCCCACCGCGGGGAAGAGGTGACGGACTCGGTCATCGACGGTCCGAAGTCGCTGGTCTGGGACGAGGCCGAGAACCGCATCCACGCCCAGAAGGCCGTGCTGGCTTGGTGCTTCGCGGGCTAGGGGCGCGCGGCCTCCGCTTGGGCCAAAAGTTCCCGACCGCGGGCGGTCGTCAGCCGGCCCAGGTCGTATATCGCCAGTCCGCCGTTGCGGCTCCCGCCGATGACGATCAGCTCGTCGCCGGCGCGGGCGTCCAGAAGTTCGGCGTCATAGTCTGCGCGCGGATGGCACCAGCCGGTGACTATGTCCGGGGAGGCGCCGGCCTCCTCGATATCCCGTGAGGGCCCTTCGATCCGGCGTCGTATCCGCAAGGTCGCCCGCACGCCGCTGAAGACGCCCTCGTGTCTTTCCAGGGATTCAATCGTCGCGGTGAAGGCCACGGGCGCGTCGGCGCGCCAGGGAATCCGGCACGCCGACGCCGGAGAGGCGACGCACAGGGCGGCGGCGATGGTGGGGATCAGCAGGGCGGATTTCATCTGACCTCCTTGGTTGGAGGCAGACTATCGCGCTTCGCCGAGGCGGCCCGCCGTCGAAACCTGACGGAACCCTATTGCAGGTTCACGTCCGCCACGCCGCCCGCGTCGGGGACGGTCTTGGTGATATTGGCCTTGGCGACCTCGTAGGCGAATTTGAAGAAGCCGCCCTCGTTGACCCAGACCCGGCCGTCGTCGGCGTCGAAGCGCAGGAGGGTCAGGTGCGGGTCGTCCTTGCCCTGCGGATACCAGGCGGCCAGCACCGGGTTCCAGTAGCGGTCGATGATCTCGCGGTCCGCGCCGGGCGCCGACAGCTCGCCGTGGATGCAGGCCCAGACGTTCTGGTCCTTGGAGCCGTAGTGGAACATCGCGCTCTGCCCGCCGGGCAGGCTCGCGTCCTTCGCCAGGTCGGTGTCGTCGCGCGTGAAGAACCAGATCGTGCCCGTCTCCTCCTCGCGGAACGCCGTCATCGGCTGGGCGTGGTAGCCGGGCTGATCCAGGCCGAGCAGGCCGGTGTTGGACGTCTTCAGGCTGTCCCAGAAATGCTCTTCGGCTTCGGCGGCGGTGAGGGTCTTGTCGCCCATGGCGGTCTCTCCTGATCTCGGGGTGGATCAGGAAAGCGCGCGCCCGCACCGGGCGTTCCCCGGTCAGTACGTCCGCTGTGGCACGCCCAGCAGGGCCCCGATGTGGATCAGCAGGACGAAGGTCGCCGCGCCGCCCAGCACCATGATGAAGCGCCACGGCGCCATCCGCACGCTCTGGGTCGGGTCCCACGGACGCGCGCCTCGCCAGCCCGCGAAGACGGTGATCGCCAGGGTGACGACGGTCAGGGCCAGGGTGGAGGTCATATCCATCCGCGCCACGTGGACCGCCGGACGGCCCCGCGCAAGGGCTCGAGTCCTTGCCGGGAGGTTAATCTTCATCGTCCGTTAACCACGTTAACGCCATCTATCCGGTGGGTGTGCGGGCTTTCCACAGGAAGATGGCGGAACCCCTACATCTTGGGGTTAACCACACGTTTACACCCCTGATCTGGCGCACTAGCGTCCAGCCAAAGGTCGGGAGTCGAATCAGTGAGCGCAGCCGCGCCGTGGAGCGTGAAGGGGATAGACCCCAAGGCTCGCGAGATCGCCAAGGACCTCGCGCGCCGCTCCGGCATGACGCTCGGCGAGTGGCTGAACTCGATGATCATGGAAGATGGCGACGAGGACGAGGGCTACACGCCTCTGCCGCGCCGTCCCCACGCCGCCGAAATGTTCGACCGCCGCGGCCGCAACCGCCGGCTGGACGACGCCTATGCGGGCGACGATGTCGGCCATCGCCTGAGCGCCTCGGTCGACGCCATCGCCGCCCGTCTTGAAGCCGCCGAGCGCCGCTCGACCGTCGCCATCCAGGGCGTGGATCAGGCCGTCGCCGGTCTGGTGCGCCGTCTCGAGGCCGCCGATCAGGACGGCCGCCAGTACGGCCGGCGCATCGACGACATCTCCGAGGAGCTGCGCGAGGGCCACCGTCGCCTGCGCAAGTTCGAACAGGAAGTCGGCCCCAAGACCGCCGAGAGCTTCGGCAAGCTCGAGACCGGCCTGGGCGCCCTCGCGGGCCGCCTGTACGACATCGAGGAGCGCCAGCGTTCGGGCGTCAATGAGCTGCGCCAGCGCATGGACGCGGTCGAGAAGCTTGCTGGCCCCGGCGCCGGTTCGGACCTGCTGGCCCAGGTCGGCGCGCGCCTGGACCAGGCCCAGGCCCGCACGACCGAGGCCCTGCGCGGCCTCGAACGCTCCTTCGCCCATCTGGACCAGCGGCTGCGCGCCGCCGAGAGCCGGGTCGAGCCCGAGGGCGCCCGCGAGGCCGCCCGCTTCGAGAAGCTGGCCGAGACCCTGAGCCGTCAGGTCGAGTCCAACCGCACCGAGATGATGCGCCGGCTCGACACCGCCGAGGCCGACAACCGCATGGACCGCATCGAGCGGGCGGTGGTGGCGCTGGGCGAACAGCTCAAGACCTCCGAGACCCGCTCCGCCGGCGCCGTAGAAGCCATGGGCCGCGAGGTCCTGCGCATCGCCGAGAACCTGAACAGCCGGGTCGGTCGGATCGAGAACGACGCTCCCGCCCGCTTCGAGAAGCTGGGCGAGGCCCTGAGCCGCAAGGTCGAGGGCGACATGGGCCGCTTGGCCCAGGGTCTGGAGCAACGCCTCACCGCCGCCGACGACCGTCACGCCCTGGCGCTGGAGAAGCTGGGCGGCGAGATCACCCGCATCTCGGACCGCCTGAGCGAACGCATCGCCCAGTCCGAGCGCCGCTCGCAGCAGGCGCTGGAAGACATCAGCCGCCGCCTCGCGGACAGCTCGAGCAAGATCGAGCAGAGCTACGACCGCGCCTCGGGCGAACTGGCCGAGCGCATGCGCCTGTCGGAAGAGCGCACCGCCGCCCTCATCGCCGAGGCCCGCGACAACATCGAACGCCGCGCCGAGACGCCGAAGCCCGCTCCGGCGGTCGCCCCGGCCGTCGACGCCCAGCCCGACTGGCGCGCCGCCGCCTTCCCGGACGCGGCCTTCCCCGACGCCCCCTTCCAGGGCCAGACCTTCGAGGATCCGGACCCGGTCTATGCCGAGCAGCAGGCCTGGTCGGCCGAATTGGCGCCGCCCGAGCCTGAACCGGCCCCCGCGGCCTTCGCCCCGGCGACGCCCGACCTGCACGATGATGCCGATGTCCTGACCGCCGACTCCGTCTTCGACGCGGTCATGCGCGGCCCGCGCACCGCGCCGGAACCGGTCTCGGCGCCGTTCGGCAGCCGCGAGGCGGTCGCCGCCCCCTTCACCGGCTCGCTCGCGGAAGAACTGGACGCCGCGCCGCACACTCCGGTCTTCGCTCCGCCGCCCGCCGCGGCCTCGGCGCCCTTCGGCCATAGCTTCGGCGGCGCCGACGTGTCCGACGCCCTGGCGGCCACTGCGCCCGAGGGCTTCGACGCCGGGCCGGAC
>Ga0307406_10000747_pt1 | contig 18235 bp, 17 predicted proteins | sample 322Cmetagenome_3_FD_203706 | JGI IMG/M metagenome (GOLD analysis project Ga0307406, IMG submission 203706) | Maize rhizosphere microbial communities from greenhouse at UC Davis, California, United States - 322HYB-C-2 | ecosystem: Host-associated > Plants > Roots > Rhizosphere > Soil | place...
AATCAGGCCGTTCGAGCGTTTGAGAATGCCGAAACGGGGTGGGAAATGGAGCCAGATTCACGGGATAACCAGCTGAATATCAGCGATTTAAAATTTTATTTCGAGAATCCTGAATTTGGTTTGACGGTTTTGGTGTACTTTGGTGAACTCTAGGGCATTCCGCGGGTGTTCCCGCCTCTGATGTCCTCCACGTCCAAAGTCCACGAAAGTCACTTCGACTATAAGATGGACCCGAAATTTCGGGTTTCCGTCCCCGTCGAGTGGCGCCCCGAGACCGAGGAGACGCCGATCCGGTTGCAGCTCTCGAAGGAGCACGACCTGCCGGTGATCAAGGTGTACGGCGAGGCGGAGTTCGACCTGAAGTTCGAGCAAGTGGAGAAGAGCGATCTGACCCCTGCGAAGAAGCAACAGATCGTCGGGCACCTGCGGATGATGTCGAAGAAGGCCAGCGTCAGCAGCCAGGGCAAGCTCACCGTCCCGAAGGACTGGAGCGAGCGAGTCGGGCTGAAGGCGGACGGTCCGGTGATCCTAGCCGGCCGTGGTCCCTTCTACATGCTCTGCACGCAGGAGACCTTCGAACGCATCACCGAGATCGAACTCGGCATGGACGACGGCGACCTCGGCGTCCTGTGACCTTCCCCCTTTCCAACAGATTTCACCCACACCCACACCGAAAGCGACAACATGCTGTTCGCCTCACCAACCCTGGCATCCGCACAAGGCGGACTCGCGGCACCCACCGCGGGAGAAAGCCGGGTGCCGGGGTTGGGCTATGTTTTCCCATCGATACGGACCGGCGCACTCGGGACAGCGCGCCCTTCCGGTCACACCTACACGGCTGTCCGCTCCGCATTCCATGGCTGGTTGGCGGAGCGGCGGCCGGAGATTTTCCTGGCTGGGCGGATGAGGTTACTCGGGACAGTACCTCCTTCGCCAATTACGACGGTGATCCGCGCGGCTTCTGGCTGGTTGTCCGCGCGGGTCGCCGAAGGCTTTCCTTGCGAAACGACGGGCGCACTCGGGACAGCGCGCCTCTCGGTTCACACCCAAACGGCTGTCCGCCCCGCATTCCATGGCTGGTTGGCGGGTCGGCGGCCGATGGCTTTCCTGGCTGGGCGGAAGGGGTTTCTCGGGACAGTACCCCTTTCGCTTTTCAATCCGGTGATCCGCGCGACTTCTGGCTGGTTGTGCGCGCGGGTCACCGGAAATTTTCGCCAATACTTTCCATCGGCTCGGACCGGCGCACTCGGGACAGCGCGCCCTTCCGGTCATTCCCAAACGGCTGTCCGCCCCGCATTCCATGGCTGGTTGGCGGGACGGCGGCCGTCGGAAATTTTCCAACAGACGAACAAGACCGACGAGTCGAACGGCTATCACCTTTCCGTGCTCCCTGCCGAGACGGTGGAGTGGATGGCCGCGCAAGAGGGCAAGCTGATCATCGATGGCACCCTCGGTGGCGGCGGGCACAGCGAGGCTTTTCTGAAAGCCGGTGCCTCCGTGATCGGGATCGACCGCGATCCTGAAGCGCTGGCGTTCGCCTCGAAGCGGCTCGCTGCCTACGGCGACCGCTTCCGCACGTGGCAGGGCAATTTCGCAGATCTCCGGGACATCCCCGAGGTCCGGGGGGAAAACAAGGCCAATGGCCTGTTATTGGACCTCGGGGTTTCTTCCCGGCAACTCGACGCCGCGGAACGGGGATTCTCGTTCCGCGGCGCGGGTCCCTTAGACATGCGCATGGGCCCCGCCTGCCCATTCGATGCCGCGCACGTGGTGAACACGTGGGCGGAGTCCGAGCTGGTCCGCATCTTCTTCGAACTCGGTGAAGAGCCGAAAGCCCGCCGCATCGCATCGGCGATCGTGAAACGCCGCGCCGAGCGCGAGTTCACGACCACCATCGATCTCGCGGACTGCATCGAAAAAGCGATTGGCCGTCACGGTCGCATCCATCCGGCGACGAAGGCTTTCCAAGCGATCCGCATGACGGTGAATGACGAGCTTGGCTCACTGGAGCGCGCGCTGGAAGCGTCGCTCGAGGTGCTGAAGCCCGGCGGCCGCCTGCTCATCATTACATTCCACAGCCTGGAGGACCGCATGGTGAAGCGCTTCATGCAGCACCGCGCGAAGCCCTGGCTGGACCAACCTGATTGGCCGGCACCACGGCCGAATCCCGACTGGTGCCTGCACCTTCCTGTTAGAAAGGCGATCGCCGCGAGCGACGCAGAGATTCGAATCAATCCCCGGGCCCGCAGTGCGAAACTGCGGGTCGCCGAGCTTCTGGACCCTACCGTTTCACGCCCATGAATCGTCTCCGCTCCGAGCCTACCACTCACATCTCCGTTTTCATCACGCTGATCCTCGCCGCCCTGGTGGTGATCTGCGGTGGCATCATGCATGCGGTCGCGAAGAACTCGCAGGTGCAGGTCGAGCGTCAGATCGACCAAGCGCAGACGCGCATTGAGCAGACGAAGGTCAAGATCCGCATGGTGGAAGTGCGGACGGACAAGTTGCTCGACCGATTTGAAATGAAGGAGCGGCTCAAGGAGTCCGCTTCCGGTCTCGTTCCCATCACCCCCGCCGACATCGAGGAGGTCCGGCCGCTACCCGCGGCCCAGACCGGCTCGGAGGTCGCCGATGTCCGCGAGCCGTCATGACCCGGAAACACTTTCAGACAAGGTGTGTCTTGCTGTGCTCGGTCTTGGTGGCCGGGCTCAGCGCGCTTTCAGTGCGGTTGGTCCAGATCCAAGTCTGGAACCGCAAGGATATGGCGGGCAAGTCCAGCCGGACCTTTGATACGAAGGAGACGCTGGTCGGCCTGCGTGGCAAGATCGTGGACCGCAATGAAGAGGTGCTGGCGAAGAGTATGCCGGTCGCCTCCGTCATCATCGATCTGCAGCATCTCTCCGACCCGCTGTTGGTTTCCTTCCCGCTCGCCTACGAGCGCGCCAGCGCTGAGCCGGAGTGGGAGACTCTCACTCCTCAAGAGCGGAAGCAGCGCGTGCTCGCCATGCGCGGCGTGATCCTGAAGGAAGCGGAGGATTTGCCGAAGGATGCTCTCATTGAGAAGGGCGTCGCTCAAGCGGTGAGCCTGCTTGCCCGGCCGCTCGGACTGAAGCGGGAGGAGATGTACACGCGGCTTCGGGAGGAACTCGCGAATGCGAAGAAGCGCGCGGAAAAGCTGGATCTCAAGAAGCCCGGTGGGGAATTCTGCCTGGTGAAGGAGCGGCCCGCCGATGACATCGAGCGCGTCCGCGAGCTGATCTCGAAGCACTGGCTGGAAGGCTTTCGCCTCAGCGAGTCTTACAAGCGGTGGTATCCATCTGAGTCGCTGGCGACCCACATCGTGGGCTACACCGGCGAGACAGAGAGTGTCGGGGAAGAAGGTGAGAAGCTTTTCCGCCAAACCGGAAAATTCGGGGTCGAGGCATCACTTGAAGATTACCTCGCCGGGAGCGATGGTTGGCAAATGCAGCGCCGTGCACCAAATGGCGCGCGCATCCCCGGCGACTCTTCCAGCCTCAAGCCGCCGCGCGCCGGACTGAACGTGCAACTCACCCTCGACATGGGCATCCAGGCCATCGTCGAAGAAGAACTCGATGCCGGTCTTAAGGAATGGGAAGGCCAGCGCGGCTGCATCATCGTGATGGATCCGAAGAGCGGCGAGATCCTCGGGATGGCCAGTCGGCCGCATTTCAATCTCAATCAGCTCAAGGACCTCGACAAGACGACTGCGAACTTCGCGCTCCAGACGATCTACGAGCCGGGTAGTACCATCAAGATGGTGCCTTCGGCCGCGGCGATCAATGAACGGTTGGTCACGCCGCAGACCTCGATCTTTTGCCACAATGGCCATTACCAGATGGGCAAGGTCACGGTGCCGGACCACTTCCCGTATGGGATGCTGACGGTGGAAGGCGTGCTGCAGAAATCCAGCAACATTGGTGCCTACAAGCTCGGTCTGCAGCTCGGATCGAGTCGCTATTATGACTATCTGGAGAAGTTTGGCTTCGGTCAGAAGACCGGCATCCAGCTGATCGGCGAGAGCCGGGGCGTGGTGCCGCGGTCGAACAATCCGCTGGATTTCTCCCGCACCACCTATGGCTACGCGCTCGCGGTGACGCCGCTGCAGGTCGCCACGGCCTATTGCGTCATCGCCAGTGATGGCAAGCTGCGGAAGCCGCACATCGTGAAGTCGATCATCGCGAATGACGGCACCGTGGTGGAGCGTTTCGAACCGGAAGTCGTGAGAGAGGTTGTTCGCGCTGAAACGGCCAAGTCGATGCGCGGCGCACTGGAAAAGGTGGTCGATGTGAAGGGCACCGCCAATCAAGCCAAGGTGGCTGGCTACAGCGCTGCGGGCAAGACCGGCACCGCCGTGCGCATCGAGAAGGGTCGCTACCAGAGCGGTCACTACACCGTTTCTTTCGCGGGCATGCTGCCTGCCAAGGATCCTGCATTTGTGTGTGTGGTCGTTATCGACGATCCTCTCACCCACAAGGTCACGCGCTATGGCGGCACCATCGCCGCACCCGTTTTCTCCAAGGTGGGCACCCGCCTCGCGGCCCACATGAACCTCACACCCGACGAGCCGGTGGAGGACAAGGACAAAGACAAGCTCGCTGGAACCAAGGAACAGTGATTTTACGCGATCTCATCGCCCACCTCGACCGGCCGTTGCACGCCGGTCCTCTCGACACCGAAATCAAAGCGGTGACGTCCGACTCGCGTCTCGTGGGGCCGGGTGTTGCCTTCGTAGCCGTCCGCGGGGAAAGCCGCGACGGACGCGAGTTCATTCCCATGGCGCTCGAGCGAGGGGCCGCGGTGATCATTTGCGACACTGCTCCGGACGAGAATCATCCTGCCGAGATTCCCTACATCCAGGTCAGTGACACGCGCCATGCGCTCGCGGCTTTCGCCCGTCTCCTGGCTGGCGAGCCTTCGAAGAAGCTTCGCCTGGCTGGTGTGACCGGCACCAATGGCAAGACGACCACGGCTTTCCTGATTCATCACCTGATGAAGCGCGTCTGGCATCGTGCCGGCATGATCGGCACGGTGATCGTGGATGACGGCGAGCAGGCGAAGCCTGCGAATTTCACCACGCCGGAGCCTGTCGAGCTCAATGACCTGCTCGCCCGCATGGTCGATCACGGTTGCCGCGGCGCGGCGATGGAGGTGTCTTCGCACGGCATCGACCAGAAGCGCATCGGTGGTATTGCCTTCGATGCGGCGATCTTCACGAATCTCACGCAGGATCACCTGGACTACCACGGCACGCTCGATGCGTATGCCGCGACGAAGTTCTCGTGGTTCGAGTCGCTGGCTGCTAATCCGCTCGGCAAGAAGCCGGTGGCGGTGATCAATTTCGACGACGGCTACGGCGAGAAGCTGGTGACGCTGCTGGGCGACAAGATGCCGATCATCAAATACGGATTCAACGTCCACTGCGACTTCCGCGCGAACAACTTCAAGCAGAGCTCCCGCGGGATGGAGTTCGAGCTGACGGCGAAGGGGAAATCCTACCTCGTCCGCGCGCCGCTCATCGGCCGCTTCAACGTCTATAATATCCTTTCCGCCCTCGCTGCTGCGAGCGCGATGAAGATCAACCTGCGCGACGCGGTGAATGCGATCGCCGAAGCACCGCAGGTGCCCGGGCGCATGGAGCACTGCGGCACCAAGGATGGCATCAGCGTGTTCGTGGATTACGCCCACACGCCGGACGCGATCACGAATGCCTGCCGCACGCTGAAGGAACTCAATCCGAATCGCCTGATCACGGTCTTCGGTTGTGGTGGAGATCGCGACAAGAAGAAGCGCCCGCTGATGGGCAAGGCCGCCGCGGAGATCAGCGACGCATGCATCATCACGTCCGATAATCCTCGTAGCGAAGATCCCGAGACCATCATCAAGGAGATCGAGGCTGGTATGGGCGGTTCGCGTTACCGGGCCGTGGTCGATCGCGCCGAGGCGATCCGCATTGCCATTCACGCGGCGGGCAAGGGCGATATCGTCCTGATCGCCGGCAAGGGCCACGAGACTTACCAGCAATTCGCCGACCGCACCATCGACTTCGATGATCGCCGCGAAGCGCGCCGCGCTTTGGCCGAGCGCCCCGAACCTCCTCCCCGCAAGCGGTGACTCCCATTGACGCAAGCACCCTAGCCCAACATGCCGGTGGCGTGATCGCCGCCGGAAGTGGTGACGTGCTTGCGACGTCCGCTTCCACCGACACGCGCACGATTCCTGCGGGTTCGGTTTTCTTCGCGCTGAAGGGCGAGCGTTTCGATGCGAATGACTTCGCCTGCCAGGCGATGGCGGCCGGTGCCTCGATCGTCGTGGTCGAGCGTTGGGAAGGCGAGTGTGCGGAGAATGCCGCGGTGATCCGCGTGCCGGATGGCCTCGCCGGGTTGCAGCGCTTTGCCGCGTGGTATCGCCGCCAGCGTGAGCTTCCCGTGGTGGGCATCACCGGCTCGAATGGCAAGACGAGCACCAAGGACTTCACTTCTGCCGTGCTCGGTCGCTCATTCCATGTCTGTGCGACGCGCGGCAACCTGAACAATCACATCGGCGTTCCGCTCAGCGTGCTATCGCTGGAAGAAGGCCATAGTGCGGCGGTTTTCGAGATGGGTATGAACCATCCCGGTGAGATCGCACCGCTGTGCGAGATCGCGCGGCCGAATCTCGGCATCATCACCAACATCGGCACCGCCCATATCGAATACATGGGGAACCGTGAATCGATCGCGGAGGAGAAGGGCGCGCTGGCCCGCAGCTTGCCGGAGGATGGCGCGCTGTTCATTCCCGCTGGCTGCGATTTCCACGACTACTTCAAGCGCCGTACCAAGGCTCGCGTGATCTGCGTGGGCAATGGCCGTGGCGAGATCCGCGCGGAGAATCTCATCACCCGTGAAAGCGGCTCGAGTTTCACGCTGATGATCGCTGGCAAGCCTGCCGCCGAGGTGGATCTGCCGGTCGCCGGCCGGCACATGGTCACGAATGCCCTGCTCGCCGCGGGTGCCGGATGGTTCCTCGGCATCGCGCCGGAGGAAATCGCCGCGGGACTTTCAAACACGATTCTCACGAGTGGTCGCCTCCGCCGCTTCACCAGCGGTGGGGTGGTCATTTTCGACGACACCTATAACGCGAATCCCGAGTCGATGGCCGCGGCGATCGACACGCTGGCGGAGACGCCGGTGCGCAATGGCAGCGGCAAGCGCATCGCGGTGCTCGGCCGGATGGGCGAACTTGGCAGCCACGGCCCTGAGGCCCATCTCAAGGTGGGCCGGCTTGCCGCCGCGCGCGGACTTACGGTGGTTGCCGTAGGTCCCGGTTCCGAGGGAATCGCTGAAGGTGCGGGCACTGCCGAACACTTTCCGGATCAAACCGAAGCTGCCAACTGGCTTGCGAACCATGCGGCTGCCGGCGACGTCGTCCTTTTCAAAGCCAGCCGCAGCGCCGCGATGGAGCGGGTGATGCAGCAGGCTTTTCCGACCCAAGACTAACACATGCTTTACTGGATTTACGAATGGTGGAAGGCCGCGTTTGAGGCGGAGAAGGCGCATGGCGTCCAGGAGTGGGCGCACAGCTTCTCGTTCCTCAATCTGCTCGGCTACATCACCTTTCGCGCTGCGCTCGCTTGCTTGCTGGGATTCGTGATCAGCCTGATGGCCGGACCTCGGGTGATCCGCCGCTTGATTTCGTTGAAGGTCGGCCAGCCGATCCGAACTGCCGAGGAAGTCCACAAGCTTGCTGAGCTTCATGGTGGCAAGGTTGGCACGCCCACGATGGGTGGGGTATTGATTCTCGGCTCGGTGTTGATCTCGGTTTTCGTGTGTGCCCAGCCGCTCAATCCGTTCGTGGCGGTGTGCTCGTGCACCATGGCGGCGCTCGGCTTGCTGGGCTTCTGCGATGACTACAAGAAAGTGAAGCAGAAGAAGTCCGACGGCGTCAGCGCGCGGACCAAGCTCTTCTGGCAGCTTGTGGTGGCAGTCGTCGCCGCGTGCTTCATCTATTTCAAGAAGGAGATCAGCGGCTACGGAGCAACGCCGGATGAACTCGCGAGGAACGTGGCCGGCTTCCGGCTTGGCGACCAATCGATCAGCATTGGAACGGTCTGCTTCCCGCTTTTCAAGACGGGCATCATCGATCTCGGCTTCCTGATCATTCCGTTCTTCGCGGCGATCATCATCGGCTGCTCGAATGCGGTGAACCTCACCGACGGCCTCGATGGTCTGGCTACGGGCTGCACCATCACCGTGGCGCTGGCCTACGCGTGCCTCGCTTACCTCGCCGGCCACTTCTACATGGCAGCGGAGTATCTGGTCATTCCTTACAACCGCTACATTGGCGAACTGGCCGTGCTGCTGCTCGCCCTTGCCGGCGCGGGTTTCGGCTTCCTGTGGTACAACTGCCATCCGGCGAAGGTTTTCATGGGCGACACCGGCTCGCTGGCCATCGGCGGCGCGCTCGGCACCGCGGCCATCTGCGTGAAGCAGGAGCTGCTGCTCGTCGTCATCGGCGGCGTCTTCGTGATGGAGGCGATGTCGGTGATGCTCCAGGTCGGCAGCTTCAAGCTGCGCAAGAAGCGCATCTTCGCGATGGCGCCGATTCACCACCACTTCGAACTCCGCGGCTGGCATGAGAGCCAGGTGATCATCCGCTTCTGGATCATCTCCATCATGCTCGCGCTGTTCGGACTCGCCCTGCTCAAAATCGCCTGATGAGCCTTTCTGGAAAATCCGTTGTTGTTCTCGGTGCCGGCCGCAGCGGTCGTGCTGCCGCCGGACTCGCCCTGCGTGAGGGCGCGGAAGTTCACGTCCACGACGCCGCCTTTGCCATCGAGGGCATGCCGGCTGGTGTGCACGTTCATCCGGGGGCCTCTGTTGAAAAGGGTAGCGCAGTGAAGTGCGACCTGCTGGTCGTGAGTCCGGGCATCGACACCTATGGGCCGCTCGTTGCCGCCTACTCGGCTGGGGCAGGGGAGACGATCGGTGAAACCGAATTCGGCTACCGCTACTATAATGGCCGTATCATCGGGATCACCGGCACCAACGGCAAGACCACGACGACCGAGTTGGTCGAGCGCATCCTCAAGGCCGGCGGCTACGATGCCGCGCCCTGCGGAAACTACGGCCACCCGCTGTGCGAGATCGTGCTGCGCGATCCGATGCCGAATGCGGTGTCGCTCGAACTCAGCTCCTTCCAGCTCGAAACCATCCACGATTTCCGCCCGGACGTCTCGATCTGGCTCAATTTCGCGCCCGATCACATGGACCGTTACCCGACGGTGCAGGCGTATTTCGATGCGAAGTTCCGCATTTTCATGAACCAGACGGCTGACGACACCGCGATCGTCCGCACCGGGGAAAAGCTGCCAGCGATCAAGCCGAAGGTGGTCACTTTCTCGACGGAGGATCCGGAAGCCGATTGGTTCTCCGATGGTCGTCGTATTTCCCGCCGCGGCGTGGAGGTGCTCGATCTGGAAGTGAGCACTCGCATGCGCGGCCTGCATAATGCGGAGAACGCGATGGCAGCGATTGCAGCCTGTGAGGCGATCGGTATCCCACTCGAAGCTGCACGCACCGCGCTCGATGGCTACGCACCACCGCTCCATCGCTGCGAGCTGGTGCGCACGCTCGACGGCGTCGAATATCTCAACGATTCCAAGGCTACGAACTTGCATGCGTTAGAAAGCGCACTACGTTCGCAGACCCGCCCGGTAGTGCTCATTGCCGGTGGAAAAGAGAAGGGCCTCGACTACTCGCCGGTGGTTCCTTTGTTAGAAAAGAAAGCGGTCGCCGCCGTCACCTACGGCCAGATCGCCGCACCACTCGCCAAGGTTTTTTCCGCGGCCGTGCCGGTGGAGCAGGTGACCACCCTCGCCGAGGCAGTGGAAGCCGCCCGCAAGCTCGCGCCGCGCGGAGGCACCATCCTGCTTTCGCCCGGTACATCCTCTTTCGACCAATTCTCCGGCTATGAGCAGCGCGGAGATGTCTTCCGTGAACTTGTTCTCAATCTTCGCTGATTCTCACCCATGAAATTCTCCGATCTTTCCGTGAAGCGCCGTCTGGCGAAGAAACCGGTATTTCGCAAGCTGTTCGCCAATGTCCGCCGCAAGCAGCAGAATGTCGCCGTCGCCGCTCCGATGCCGGAGATGGAAGGTGATGTGCCGAATCTCGGCATCGCCCGTGCGCTGGTGGTGATCCTTATCATCCACATCGTCGCGATTGCCGGTATCTTTGCCCACAGCAAGTGGTTCGAGAAAGACAACGCCATCGCCAAGGACACCATGGTCATCGAGCCGGCGAAGCCATTGCGCGATGCAGGCGAATCGCTGCCGAAGATCGACAAGAACGACGAGCCCTATCAGCCGAAAGCCGGGGAGACGTATGCCACGATCGCTCGTGACAAGGGCGTGACCGAACAGTCGCTGCGCGAGGCGAACAACAACGTCGAGATCCGCCCCAGCCGCATTCTCCGCATCCCGCAGCGCACGATCGTCGCGCTCGAGCCTGATGAACTCGTCCGCACTCGCAATGGCAGTGTGGTGCTCGAGAACGGTGCGGACGAGATGCCGAATGAGGAAGCCGCTCCCGTGCCGACGGCCGTGCCGGTGGATGAAATCCGCAACGCCGAGATGGTGGATACTGCCGCCGCGACCAAGGGCACCGTGGTCAAGCCCCGCGTTCATCGCGAAGGTGGCACGCAGACCGTTTCCACTCCCGCTCCGGCCGCGCAGCAAGCCCTGCCCGCCGCGAACCGCAAGTACACCGTCAAGTCCGGCGATACTTTCTATAAAATCGCCAAGGCCTACAAGACCACCCCGGACGTGGTCATGAAGACCAACAAGATCTCCGACCCGCGCAAGCTCAAGGTGGGCATGCAATTGATGGTCCCCTAGTCCGACTCCCAATCCACCGGCCCCCCACCCCCCCCGCCTATGAACCGCAGCGCTTCCATTTTCCTCTGCACCGCCGTTGCCGCGCTTGTCGCGCTCGGGCTGGTCATGCTCACGAGCACCGGAGCGTGGGTGAAAAGCGCACCGACCCAGTATGCTTTCGTCATCGACCAGTCGAAGTATGCGGTGATCGGTTTCATCGGGGCGGTGATTGCGTCGCGGCTTGATCCGATCTGGCTGCGCCGTGGTTGGCCATGGGCGCTGGGCTTTGTCTGCGTGCTACTGGTGCTTTGCTTCGTGCCAGGGGTCGAGCGTCCCGAGCTGGGAGCGCATCGCTGGATCTTCATTCCCGGCATCGGCCGCTTCCAGCCATCGGAGCTGGCGAAGGTGGTGGCGCTCATCGCCATGGCCGGCTGGTTTGCGCGATGGCAGACGGAGGTGCACACGTTTTGGCGGGGCTTCGTTTTGCCCGGCATCCTGGTCGCGATTCCGACCGGCCTGATTGCCATCGAAACCGACGTCGGATCGGCGCTGGCCCTTTCGGTGGCCATCGGCGCGCTGTTCTTCTGCGTCGGCACGCGGCTTCTTTTCATCCTCCCGACGGCGCTGTCGGGGATGATCGGCGCGGCATGGTACATTCACTCCGATCCGGTCCGCTGGACCCGCATCGAGGCGTGGCTTGATCTGGAGGCTCACCAGCAGGACAAGGGGCAGCAGCAGTGGCGCGCCTTGCTCGCCTTCGGCAATGGCGGTCCCGATGGCGTCGGTCTCGGCAATGGCTCGGAGAAATTCGGCACGCTCACCTTCGCGTATAGCGACTTCATTTTCCCGGTCGTCGGTGAAGAGCTTGGTCTCGCCTTCACGCTGGGCACGGTGCTTTGCTACGTGCTCATCGCAGTCTGCGGTTGCTCCATTGCGATCCGTGCCGCGAACCTCTTCGATCGCTGCCTGGCGCTCGGCATGACCTGTGTGCTCGTGGTGCCCGCGATTGTGAACATCGCCGTGACCACCGCCGCGCTGCCGAATGACGGCCTGCCGCTGCCCTTCGTCAGCCACGGCGGCACGAGCCTCATGATCAGCCTCGGCGCCGTGGGATTGCTTTGCGGCATCCACCGCCGCTCGTATGTGACGCATGAGCACGCCGAGCCGGTAGTGGGCGCGAAGGTGTATGCGGTGAAGCTGTGAGGCTTTCCCTAGGCTGAAGGCGGCTCTGCGGTCTCGACTTCGTTGCGAGGGGTGATCTAATGGCAGGTCAGGCGTTTCGCCGTGGCGAGCGCCTCATTTCCCAACGAACGAGATGTGCCTATGAAACCCTCCGACAAGAGCACCTTCCTGAAGTGGAACACGATGCTGTGGCTCGCAGCGATGGTCTTGCCTGCGATTTTCAGCATCGCGTTGGAGTCGACTCGATTCCCTTGGCAAATCACCGTGCCGTTTCTGCTGCTCGGTCCGATGTTGGCATCGAACAAGATGCTAGCCCAGGCAATCGGACGATCCCAGGAAACGAACTGAGCTGTCCCGTTCAGCTCCCCTCTGCCCATGCCTTCGCGGCAGCTTCCATGTCTTCCTGGGACACGTCGCGAACATGGCTGGCGAGGGTCCATCGATAGCCGTAGGGATCGTTGACCTTGCCGCTGCGGTCGCCCCAGAACATGTCGGTCGGCGGTTGCACAGGCGTGGCTCCGGCGGCGACGGCTTGCTCGAAGGCAGCGTCGACGTCGGTCACGTAGATCATGAAGGTGCCGCCCTTGCCAATTTCCGGAGCGATGGCGCCGTAGTCGGGATACTCGTCGGAAAGCATCAGCCGCGAATTGCCGATGGTGATCTCGGCGTGCATGATTTTTCCCGAGGGCTCTGGCATGCGGAAGACTTCCACCGCGCCGAAGGCACGGGCATAGAAGTCCAGCGCCGCCGCACCATCGCGGACGGTGAGGGAGGGGGTGACGGAATGATAACCCTGGGGGATCTCGCTCATGGTGCTTTCGGTGTAGCATGGTGCGGAGGTTTTGACGAAGGAAACTGCTTCGACTTATCTTGGTGAGGTCATTCCGAGTGATTCATGAAAGCCAAGCCACGGGTCAAAATCTGCTGCATTGCCTCGGTGGAAGAAGCGCAGGCTGCCATTGCGGCTGGAGCTTCTGCATTGGGCCTCGTTTCGGCGATGCCGAGTGGTCCGGGTGTGATCGAGGAAGACGCCATCGCGGAATCGCGCCCCGGATTCCGCCGCCGATTGATCCTTCCTTCTCGCCAGCGAGACCTCGGCGGATGCGGTGGCCGCGGTGGAGCCGTTTGGGTCAGACTTGTGCAGCAGCGTGCGCGTGGATGGGCGGCTTGACGTGGAAAAGCGCGATGGATTTTTCTCCGCGTTGATATGAACGTCCTAGCGCCGATCTTGCCTCTGCGGAGCGGCGGCGTCATGGTTGTCCCATGAAGTTGCTTTTTTTCTGTGTGGCCCTGCTCGCGACCGGCAACGCTTTCGGCGAGGAGGCGATGACGGTGAAGCGGTTCAAGGAGCTCGTCGCCTCACCGGGAGACCAGCAGGCGCTGCGTCCCGAGTTGGCGGCGATGCCCTTCTGGAAAAAGACCATCACCAAGCTTTCGACCAAGTACAAGGATGGAAAGGTCTTCGAGGAGGAGTGCGCGGGGACCTCGAAAACGGTGGAAGGCAACTACGCCGTCATGTCGATCGACTCCAAGCTCTACAAGCAGACCATGTATACCATCGTGGGCTATGATGAGAAAGCGTTGGCGGTCCGGCAGTGGGGGCTTTTCGGCGATGTTCTCACCCAAGCGACGGTTGTCTTCGATCCCGTGAACAAGGTCAGTGCCTCTGTCGGCCGGTATGATGGTGGCTTCGAGGAGATCTCCGCCTTCGCCTTTTCAGAAAAGCAGATATCCGGTCGCACGGTGGTCTCGAAAGATGGTGCGCATTTCCTAACGCGGGAAGCGGTCACGCGGCTCGTGGATGAGAAAGCGGGCAAGGAGAAGTGACTCCTTTATTCGGAAGGATGCGGCTGCAGGGACTTCGGTCTCAACGGAAGGATCGCCCGCTGAAGACCGAGGTGATTTCCTCCGCCGTGAGCGCGCGTGTGAGGAGTGCGAATTCATCGATGCGTCCATTGAAGCTCCGCACGAGTCCAATGTTGGGAGAGGTGGGGCTGGAGGCGTCGAAGTTGCCGAGATTGGCGAGGCCGAGTTGCACGGGCACACGGCGCTTCATCTGACCGGTGGCGACTTCGCTGCCGTTTACGAAATGCTTCATCGAGCCGGTCTCGCTATCGATGACGGTGGCGAAATGCAGCCAGCGACCGAAGTCCTTCGGCGTGACCACTTGCGGACTTTCGAGGCGCTCCCACGCGTTGTAGGCGAACTCGGACGAGGAGCGCAGGCCCAGCAGCAGGCGGCCGGCCTGGTCGAGCTTCCAGTGGACTTCGCCGAGCTTGTCGGGAGCCATGGAAAGCAGGGCGTTGTGTGCGAGCGGCAGGCTATCGACCCGGACCCAGGCCATCAGCGTGACGGCAGCCGCGGTGCCTTCGCTGCGGAAGCGGACGCGGTCGGAGGTCTTTGCGAATCCGAGGGCGCCCTTCTTATCCCAACGTCCGGACAGCACATCGCAGCCGATGATGGTGCCATTCGAATTCGCATCGGCACCCGAGGCGCGGTTGCGAAGGATCATGGCGGAAGGATCGAGGTCTTCGAAATCGAAGTGAATCCGCAGCCCCGGTGTTTCGGCGAATGCCTGTGAAGCGGTCCGCCAGTTTTCCCACTGCGCGTCATTGTCGCGAGCGGCCGCTTGCAGCAAGCGGGACGAATCCACGAAGGAACCGCGGTTGGCAGCGATGGCCTCCGACTTGCCTTGGCGGATCGACACCGCATGGCCTTCGAAGAGTTCGCGGGCGGTGGCTTCCGGCACGTCGCCTTGGAGTTCCACCTCGCCGTCGAAGACGTGAACCTCGCAATCGTCCGCGCTGCTCACGCTCATGCCGAACTCGGTGCCTCGGTCGACAACGCGGAGGTTGGCGTTCATCACGGTGAAGCCTTCCGCCGGCGGTGGGACCTTTGCGGTCAGCTTGCCGCTGTCGAGCCGGGCAAGATCAGGCGAAAGCAATTCGAGCGAGGCGGGTCCTTCCAAGACCACGCGGGCACCGCTGTAGAAGTCGAGTTGGAGCGTGCCCCTGCGAATCTTGATCGGGCCTTTCGGCAAGGCGGCACCGGGGGCAAACGAGGGGCCGTCCCACTCGACATCGATGGCCCGGTCGAGCAGGGCGACTTCATTGTGCTCTACCTCCGCCTGAGCGAGTCCATCGGTGCCGGATGGCTTGTTCGAGGGAATCAGCCACCAGCCGAGCGCCACACACGCGGCGAGGCCCGCGGCGATCCATGCCCGACGAGCGAAGGGCTGCACCTTCTTTTCGGCGCGAGCGACCTCTTCTAGCAGAGTCGCCCCGCCGATCTGCATCGCCTGCTCTCGGAACAGGCCGTGCCACTCGGCGCGGTCGAGGAAAAGCTGCCGCGCCTTTGACGAGGACAGCAGCATCGCCTCCAGCTCGCACTTTTCCTCCGCCGTCAACTCGCGGTCGAAGTGGGCGGAGATCAGGCGCTCGAGTCGTGCTTCGTCGAACATGGCGTCAGGAAAGGGTGGTGGTCATCTTGCGCTGCACGCAATCGCGAAGGAAAGTGCGCGCCCGGGAAAGGGTGACGTTTACCGACTGCACGGTGCAGCCCATCAGGTCCGCGATTTGCGGTGGCAGGTGCTCGTTTTGATAGCGGTAGTCGATCGACCGGCGCGCCTGCGGGGCGAGTTGGTCGAGGCAACCGCGAAGCAGGACGAGCCGATCATCGGCATCCGCCCGGAATTCCCGGGGCTCGGTGCCCAGCGCCTGGAGCACATCCTCCGACAGGCTCTCGAAGCGCCGCGCGCGGATCGCCTCCAGCGCCTTGAACCGGGCGATGGTCTTGACCCACGCGGCGAAACTGGTGCCGATTTCGAAGGAAGCGGCCTTCCGCGTCACCGTGAGAAAGGTCTCCTGCATCACATCATCGGCCGCCGAGAAATCCGGGATCATGGCGAGGATGTAGCCACGCACCGCCGGCTGGTACTGCAGGAAAAGGCCCTGCACCTTGGCGGTGTGGGCTTCCTCGGGAGTGGGTGGTTCGTCGTGCATCGCGTGCATCGGTTCCTGTCAGGGGTAGAATGACCCGGGACGGCCTGAAATTAGCAGCCTTGGGAATTATTTTTCCAGATCGCTGCTAAGTCTGCGGGGGGAACCGCCATTCAAGCGTGATCATTCGCCGGGGAACCCACCGGTGGACGGAGCAAAACCCATGAAACAACTCCCCATCCTGACGTTGTTGCTTGCCCTCGCGGCGAGCTTTCCCGCCTCCGCGGCGAACCTGATGCTCAACTTCCGCTCGACCAGCGCCAATGCGGCGGCGTCGGGGGATGTGACCTCGGGGTATTACACGCTCAGCCCCGGCCACGACGCGGGGACCATTCCGATCACGGAAACGAGCTGGAACAATTTTAGCACGACGGCATCGAGCAGCTCGCTGACCTACTCGGATGGCACTGCGGCGTCGGGGGTGAGCGTGACCTTCGGAAATGAATCCGCCGCGAGCAGTGGCATCATCAGCTACACGACGGTGGCTGGTATCAATACGACCGCGCTCTATGGTAATGGAGGGGCAGCCCCCGGCAACCTGGCGCTGACCAGCAATGCGGGATCGATCTACGGCAGCGGCAACAACAGCACCAACTCGGCCGTCGGCCGCGCGGGATGGCTGGGAGCCGCGGTCAACACCGCGATCGGGATGCGGGTCGATGGCCTCGCCGCCGGCGACTATCAGATCTACGTGATGTCGCGGAATACGAATTCGAATGCCGCGTCGGTGCCGCAGTTCCTCTACGCAACGACCGGTGCGAGTTCCACGAGCTTCACCTTCAGTGCGGTGACTGCGGCGACGCAGGCGAACACCGGCTTCGCGAATACGGATCCGACCGCCTACAATGCTTTCGATGAGGGTGAGAACTTCGTTTTGATCAACGTGACTTTGGCAGCCGGCCAGTCGCTCTTCCTCGCGGCGGACGGCGCGACCAGCGGCGAAACCCGCGGCTTCTTCAACATGGTGCAGATCGTGTCGGTGCCGGAGCCGGCGATCACGCTGCTGGGATCCTTGGGCCTGCTGTCGCTGCTGCGCCGTCGTCGCCGCTGAAGCTTTCCACCGCCACCTCGTCACGATCATGAAAAATCCATGGCACGGCCTGCTTGCGGGCCTTCTCGTTTTCACTGCGGCCGGACAAGGCGCGGAGCTGGCCTACGAGTCCTTCGATTACGATGCTGCTGCTCCTTTGACGGACCTCACGGGTGGCAGCGGCTGGGGCAACGTCTGGTATGAAGATGGCACCTCTGTCGTCATCGGCAGTGATGGTTTGGCGTATACCGACAGCCTCGGCAATGTGCTCAACGTTGCCGGCCGGTGCGCCGATACCACGGGCACCGCCACCAGCCGCAGCTTGCGCGAGCTCGATGGGGGACAGCGGAACGACGTGTGGATCTCGTTCCTCTGGCGACTTCCTGCCACGAATAGCAAGTTCGAGGGCGTGTCGTTCTACCGTGGCACCCAGCAAGTGTTCTCGGTCAGCAATCCGAGCGTGACCGCCACGTCGCAGCTCTACCTCACCAACAATCTCACCGGTGGCACGGGCGTTAACACCCAGAAGGGTGACTTTGCCACGACGCATTTCATCGCGGTGAAGCTGACGAAGGGCGGCGGGACCGGTGGTGTTGACCGTGCGGATGTATTCATCGATCCGCTGCTGACTGGGAATCCATCGACAGCCGATGGAGTGATCAACGGCAGCAACTTCGACTTCGACCGGGTCCGTATCGCTGGTCAGGACGGGGCCACCGTGCTGGTGGATGAGTTGCGCGTGGGCGCCTCATTCGCAGATGTTTCCCCGAATGCTCCCGTGGCAGCGAACGACTTCGATGGAGATGGCTTGAGCGATGCCCAGGAGGCTGTGCTGGGGTTGGATCCGAATGTTTCCAATGCGGCATTGATCACTGCCATCAAGGCGCATCCGGATTGGTTCAATCTCTATCAGGCCGCAGGGATCATGGCCTTGAAGAATGGTGGCGTGGTACTGGCAAAGACAGCGAATGATCCGGTGAATCTCACCTTCGAGGTCCAACACAGCACCAATCTGAACTCATGGCCGGTGCTCGAAACCTTCAACCGCCAGGTGGTGCTTCCGAACGGGAAGAACTTCCTCCGCGTCACTCTCGAAAATCACTGATGCCGTGAAATCCGCGATCCTATTAGCCTCCGTGCTCATGGCCGGTG
>Ga0307406_10000749_pt1 | contig 18227 bp, 16 predicted proteins | sample 322Cmetagenome_3_FD_203706 | JGI IMG/M metagenome (GOLD analysis project Ga0307406, IMG submission 203706) | Maize rhizosphere microbial communities from greenhouse at UC Davis, California, United States - 322HYB-C-2 | ecosystem: Host-associated > Plants > Roots > Rhizosphere > Soil | place...
TTCTCCCATGGAGATTACACAACCGCTGCCGTTGCTCGGCGGCCTGAGCGCCGCGCAGTTCATGCGGCGGCATTGGCAGAAGAAACCGTTGCTGGTGCGCCAGGCCATACCCGCCATGGTGCCACCGATCGAGCGCAGCGCGCTCTTTGCCCTGGCCGAGCGCGAGGACGTCGAATCGCGCCTCATCCGCCACGGCAAGGCCGGCTGGACGCTCAGGCACGGGCCGCTCGCGCGGCGCGCGCTGCCGCCGCGCAAGCAGCCGGCATGGACGCTGCTGGTGCAGGGCGTCGACCTGCACCACGACGGCGTGCACGCGCTGCTGCAGCAGTTCCGCTTCCTGCCCGATGCGCGGCTGGACGACCTGATGATCAGCTATGCAAGCGACCAGGGCGGCGTGGGCGCGCATTTCGACAGCTACGACGTGTTCCTGCTGCAGGCGCAGGGCAGGCGGCGCTGGTCGATCGGCAGGCAGAGCGACCTGCGCCTGCAGCAGGGCGTGCCGCTCAAGATCCTCGAGAACTTCGAGCCCGAGCAGAGCTTCGTGCTCGAGCCGGGCGACATGCTGTACCTGCCGCCGCGCTATGCGCACGACGGCGTGGCGGTCGGCGACGACTGCATGACCTGCTCCATCGGCCTGCGGTCTTCCGCGGCCGGCGAGCTCGGCGCCGACCTGCTGGCGCGCGTGGCGCAGGCCTATGCAGAGGCGCTCGAAGATGCGGGGCCGGCCGAGCTCGCGCGCTACCGCGATCCGACGCAGCCCGCGGTCGAGGCGCCGGCCGCGATGCCGGCGGCGCTGCAGGCCTTTGCGCGCAAGGCGGTCGACGCCGCGCTGCGCGACCCGGACGCCATCGACCGCGCGCTGGGCGAGTCGCTGACCGAACCCAAGGCCAACGTCTGGTTCGACCCCGAGGGCGCCGAGGTGCCAGCGGAACTGCACGCCGTGGCGCTCGACCGCCGCACGCGCATGCTCTACGACGCACGGCACCTCTACATCAATGGCGAGAGCTTCCGCGCAGGCGGGGCCGATGCAACGCTGATGCGGCGGCTGGCCGACCGGCGCGCGCTCGGGCCGCGCGAACTGGCGCGTGCGAGCGACGGTGCACTCGCACTGCTGGCCGAGTGGTGCGAAGCGGGGTGGGCCCATGCCGAGTGAGAGTCCCGCGGCAACCGCACCGGCTTTGCCCGAAGGACGCTTCGATGGCCCCGAAGCCTTCGCGGGCATGGTGCGGGCCGCGCTGTCGAGCGCAGCCCGGCAGGGCTGGAGGGAGCTGGTGTTCAGCGACCCCGACTTCGCCGACTGGCCGCTCGGCGAGCGGGCCAGCATCGAGGCGCTCCAGGCCTGGTCGGCCACGGGCCGCCGCCTCATGCTGCTGGCGCAGCGCTTCGATGCGGTCGAACGTTCACATGCGCGCTTCGTTGCGTGGCGGCGCACGTGGGATCACATCATCGAATGCCGCGCGGTGCGTGCAGAGGCGGGCAGCACCGTGGTGCCGAGCGCCATCTGGACGCCCGGGTGGTTCGCCCACCGCACCGATCCCGAGCGCAGCCGCGGCCTGTGCGGCTTCGATCCGCGGGCGCGGCGCGAACTGCGTGAAACAATCGATGAGTCGTGGCGAGCAGGAGTTGCCGCATTTCCGGCGTCGACGCTGGGCTTGTAAGCCAATGCCGCGAATGAGGCTGCGAGACACAAACGGGCGGCGATGCGGGTCTAGAATTTTTTCGTTCTGACATCCATTGCCAAAGGAGTTTCCATGAAGAAGTCATCGTCCGTCCTGCTCGCTTCGTTGATCGCCGCTGCCGCACTCGTGGCCTGCGGAAAGAAGGAGGACGCCGCGCCGGCGGTTGTGACACCCCCGCCCGCTCCGGTGACCGAACCGGCCCCGCCGCCGCCCGCCGCTGCGCCGGCCCCGTCGACCACCGATCCGTCGGCCGCAACCACGCCTTCGCCGGCTGCATCCTCTGCGCTGGACGCCGCCAATGCCGCGACCGAGGCTGCCAAGAAGAACGAAGCGCCGAAGCAATAACCCGGGTGTTCATTCACCCAGCAAAAAGCCGCCACGAGGCGGCTTTTTGCATGGGGGCTCGGAACCGCAACACCGCGCGATCACACGTCCAGCCAGGGCGAGCCTTCCGACGCACTGGCCGTGAGCATCTCGGCCTCGTGCCCGCCGAGGGCTTCGGCCATGAGGCGCCGCACGATGTCGGGACGGTTGTTCTGCTCGCTCAGATGGGCCGCGACCACGTGGCGCAGGCCGTCGTGGCGCACCGCGCGCGCGATCTCCGCCGCCGCATCGTTCGACAGGTGTCCGTGCCTGCCGCCGACGCGCAGTTTCAGGAACGCCGGATAGGCTGAATTGGCGAGCAGTTCGCTGTCGTGGTTGAACTCGAGCAGCAGCGCATGCACGCCGCGGAGGCGGGCCAGCACATGCGCGGTGGCATGGCCCAGGTCGGTCAGCACGCCCAGGGTGCGGGCGCCGTCGGAGCAGCGAAGCTGCAGCGGCTCGCGCGCATCGTGCGGCACGGTGAAAGGCCGCACCGCGATGTCGCCGACCGCAAACTCGGCGTCGTCCCGCGCCAGGTTGAGCCGGCCTTCGAAATCGCGGGCCCCGGTGGCCAGCCAGGTGCCTTCGCTCATCCAGACGGGAATGCGGTTGCGCCGCGACAGCGAGTGGGCGCAGCCGATGTGGTCGCCGTGCTCGTGGGTGACGAAGACCGCATCGATGTCGCCGGCTTCGAGGCCGGCCTTGGCGAGACGCAGATCGAGTTGCCGCAGGCCGAACCCGCAGTCGACCAGGAGCCGCGAAGTGCGCCCGCCGCTGGTGGATTCCACCAGCGCGGCGTTGCCCGTGCTGCCGCTGCCGAGGCTTCGGAAGCGGAGCATGCGGCTTACTTCAGGTCGTCCGCGATGACCTGGACGATGCGCTGCGCGTTGGCCGAGGTTTCGGGCGCGCCGTTCGCGTTCAGTACCGAGACGGTGGTGCTCTCGCCCTGGCCGCCCTTCACGAGGATGCGGAACTTGATCGGTGCTTCGTTCTTGTCGGAGCTGCCGAACAGCTTGCCGAAGAAGCCGGGCTCCTTCTTGTCGGGATTCGGGGTCACGTAGCGCACGTAGTAGATGCCGGCGCTGCGGTCGCGGTCTTCCACGGTGAAGCCGGTGCGGTCGAGCGCCAGGCCCACGCGGCGCCATGCGCGGTCGAAGCCTTCGCTGATCTGGACGACCGGCTGGCCACCCACATTGGCGACGGTCGCGGTCTTGGACGGCGCGGTGGTGGCGGCCAGGATCTTCGACTGCTCCTGCGTCACGCCGAGCTTGACCATCAGGCGGCGCAGGAACTCGGTCTCGAGCTCAGGATCGCTCGGGCGGGGCTGCCAGACGGTCTGGTCCTGGCGGCTGTTGTTGTAGACCTCCTGCATGCCGCGGTGGCTGATGAAGATCTCGGTGCCGGTGGGCGTGCGCTCCAGGCGCGTGCGGAAGCGGTCGAGTTCGCCGGTCGAGTAGACCGAATCGACCAGCTTGCCCAGCGTGCCGCGGATGATGTCCTGCGGCAGCTTGGCGCGGTTCTCGGCCCAGTCGGTTTCCATGATGCCGAGGTTGCGCTGCTCGGTGGTCAGCAGGAAGCCGCTTTCCTGCCAGAAGTCCTTCACCGGATCCCAGAGCTGGTCGGGCGAGCGGTTGATGACGATCCAGCGCTGCGTGCCCGAGCGCTCCATGCGGACGTCGCCGATGTTGGCCACCGCGGTGGGAATGCCCGGCGCATTGGCGGCACCGGCCTGGTAGGCGTTGGCCGTGACCGCACCACCCGGCACCGCATAGCGGTTTTCGCGCGAGAGCTGCGACAGGTCGGGCGGGACTTCGAGCGTCGGGGCTTTGCCGGCGCTCTTGTAGTCGATCTTGTCGCTCTCGAGAACGGAGCAGGCGGCGAGGCTGACAACGAGGGTGGCCAGCAGTGCAGCTCGCGAAATGTGCGAAAGGTTCTTCAACGTCGTCTTCCTTGTTGGAATAGGTTCGGTCAATCTGTGGGCCGCATTGCCCGCACTCTCTGAGCACGGTTCAGGCAAAAGGTTGCGTAACCTCGATGCGGCAGGGAAAGCGATGGGGGTGTCGAGAAGAAAAACGGGGGGTCAGCCCTTGAGCAGGCCGGTGGCGCGCAGGGCGGCCTCGACCACGGGCTGGTTCGTTTCCGCCAGCTCGGTGAGCGGCAGCCGCAATGCGCCGCCGCACAGCCCGAGCCTGGACATGGCCCACTTCAGCGGGATCGGATTGGGCTCCACGAACAGGTGGCGGTGCAGCGGCATGAGCTCGAACTGGATCTGCATGGCGCGCCGCACGTCGCCGGCGATGGCCGCAACGCACAGCTCGTGCATCTTGCGCGGCGCGATGTTGGCCGTGACGCTGATGTTGCCCTGGCCGCCGCAGAGCATGAGGGCCACCGCAGTCGGGTCATCGCCGGAATAGACGGCAAAGTTCCTGGGCAGGTCGCGGATGAGCCATTGGGCGCGCTCGATGTTGCCCGTGGCTTCCTTGATGCCGATGATGCCCGGCACCTGCGCCAGGCGCAGCACCGTGTCGTGCGCCATATCGGCCACCGTACGGCCCGGCACGTTGTACAGCACGGTGGGCAGGTCGCCCACGGCTTCGGCGATGGCCTTGAAGTGCTGGTACTGGCCTTCCTGCGTCGGCTTGTTGTAGTAGGGGACGACCTGCAGCTGCGAATCGGCGCCCACGCCCTTGGCGAACTTGGCGAGCTCGATGGCTTCCTTGGTCGAGTTGGCGCCGCAGCCGGCCATCACGGGCACGCGGCCCTTGGCCTGCTCGACCGCCACGCGGATGATCTCGCAATGCTCTTCCACGTCGACCGTGGGCGATTCGCCGGTGGTGCCGACCACGCCGAGGCAATCGGTGCCTTCGTCGATGTGCCAGTCGATCAGCCGGCGCAGGGCGGGGTAGTCGACACTGCCGTCGTCGTGCATCGGCGTGGCGAGAGCGACGATGCTGCCTGTCAGTTGCTCCAAGGGGAATCTCTCTGTCGGGTGGACGAAAGCGCCGATTCTACTTACTCCGGCGTCCCCGGAAACGGCTGCCCCGGCGGGCTCAGTTTCCCTGCAGCAGATGGCGTGGGGGCTGGCCCGCGGTGGCATCGCCGCCGCGGATGGCCGCGATGCGCTGCACGAAGCGCGCCGGTTCGGCAACAAAGCCGTCCTCGTAGGCCACCACGCGCAATTCCTTGCAGGTGGCCAGCAGTTCGCCGGGCTGCAGCAGGAAGTCGGGACGCGAGGGCTTGCCGACCGTCTCGTTGCCGGCCGCGAAGGTTTCGTACAGCAGCACGCCGCCCGGCGCGACCGCGGCCACGATGTCCGCCATGCGCGGACGCCACAGGTAGTTGGTGACGACCACCGCGCCGAAGGCCTGGCCCGCGAAGGGCCAGGGGCCCGCCTCGATGTCGGCGACCAGCACGCGGCCGAAGGCGCCCGCGGCCTCGGCCGCCTCGGCCGAGCGGTCCACCCCCGTCGCCGCATGCCCGCGCGCTGCGAACCACCGCATGTGCCGTCCGTGGCCACAGGCCACGTCGAGCACGGCGGCGCCAGGGGCGAGCAGGTGCGACCACCGGACGATCCATTCCGAGGGCGCTGTTCCGCCGTGCGAGGGTGCTACATCTTTCATAGCGATCATCAGAAGCAGGACCAGACCTGGTCGACCAGCGTCACCAGGAAATCCGGGTGCACGTAGAGTGCAAAGATGCCGCCGAGCGCCGCCAGCGCGGCGGCCAGCCAGCCGGCATGCACGAGGCGGTGGCGCATCTGCGGAGTCATGGGGCCATTGTCCTCCGCCGGGGTCAGCCGGGCACTGCGGCCGGCCGGCCGGCGCGCGCGATGGCGCTTTCCTTCACCGGCAGGTTGATCAGCGCCGCGAACACGCCCAGGGCAATGGCGATGTACCAGACGATGTCGTAGCTGCCCGTGGTGTCGTACAGGTAGCCGCCCAGCCAGACGCCGATGAACGAGCCGACCTGGTGGCTCAGGAACACGAAGCCGCTGAGCATCGACAGGTGCGCCACGCCGAAGATGCCCGCGATGATCGCGTTGGTGGCGGGCACCGTCGACAGCCACAGGAAGCCCATGGCCGCCGAGAACACATACACGCTGAGCGGCGAAATGGGCGCCAGCAGGAACAGCGCGATCGAGACCGCCCGCGCAAAGTAGATGGCCGCCAGGATCTTGCGCTTGGCCAGCTTCTGGCCCAGCAGCCCGACCGTGTAGGTGCCGAACACGTTGAAGAGCCCGATCAGCGCCAGCGCGTAGCCCGCCACCTCGGCCGGCAGGCGCTGGTCGCGCAGGTAGGTCGGCATGTGGATGCCGATGAAGGCGAGCTGGAAGCCGCAGACGAAATACCCCGCCATCAGCAGCCCGAAGCTCGGGTAGCGGAAGGCCTCGCCCACCGCCTGCAGCACCGACTGGTCGCGGTGTCCCGCGAGCGCGCCGCGCTGCGGTTCGCGCAGGCCGAAGGCCAGCGGCACGATCACCAGCGCCAGCATCGCCACCACCGCGAGCGCGCTCTGCCAGCCCAGCTGCCTGATCAGCAAGCCCTCGATCGGTGCCATCAGGAACTGCCCGAACGAGCCCGCAGCTGCCGCCACGCCCATGGCCCAGGAACGCCGCTCGGCCGGAATCTGGCGCCCGATCACGCCGTAGACGACGGCATAGGTGGTGCCGGCCTGCGCCGCGCCGATCAGCACGCCGGCGCTCAAGGTGAACAGCAGCGGCGTGGGCGAATACGCCATGCCCAGCAGGCCCAGCGCATAGAACGCCGTGCCGGCGACAAGCACCCGGAAGGCGCCGAAGCGATCGGCCACCATCCCCGCGAACACGCCGAAGATGCCCCACGACAGGTTCTGCACGGCCAGCGCGAACGAGAAGGTCTGGCGGCTCCAGTCCTGCGCCTGCGTGATCGGCTGCAGCCAGAGGCCGAAGCCGTGGCGGATGCCCATGGAAAGCGTGACGATCATGGCGCCGCAGATCAGCACCTGCCTGATCGAGAGAGTGGGGGAAGAGGCTTGCATGCCGTCGAATGTAGCGACTCGGGTACTTTGGCGGGCGCGCTGGCGGCCAAGGCCATTGATGATTTGTGGTGCCGGCTTTGATGCCCGGCACGCATCAAAGCCGCCGACCTGCCGTCGAACGCGCAGCGTGGCTGTATGGGTATCCAGTTGTTTGGCGGCGACTGACTACAATCCGCCCCCATGGCGACTCCTCCCAAGACTCCCCCCAGTTCATCGTCCGCGTCCTCCGGGTACTCGGAAGGCTCCATCCGCGTGCTCAAGGGCCTCGAGCCCGTGAAGCAGCGCCCGGGCATGTACACCCGGACCGACAATCCGCTGCACGTCATCCAGGAAGTGCTCGACAACGCCGCCGACGAGGCGCTGGCGGGCCATGGCAAGAAGATCAAGGTCACGCTGCATGCCGACAACTCGGTCAGCGTCGAGGACGACGGCCGCGGCATTCCCTTCGGCCTGCACCCTGAAGAAAAAGCCCCGGTGGTCGAGCTCGTGTACACCCGGCTGCACGCCGGCGGCAAGTTCGACAAGGGTTCGGGCGGCGCCTACAGCTTCTCGGGCGGCCTGCATGGCGTGGGCGTGTCGGTGACCAACGCGCTGTCGAAGCGCCTCGAAGTGACGACGCACCGCGAGGGCTCGCTCGCCCGGCTGGCCTTCAGCGGCGGCGACGTGATCGAGCCGCTGCAGGTGCGCAAGCTCGAGGTCGGCGAGCGCAAGCAGGGCACCACCGTGCGCGCCTGGCCCGACGCGAAATATTTCGAGACCGCGGCGCTGCCGATGGCCGAGCTCACCCACCTGCTGCGCAGCAAGGCCGTGCTGATGCCGGGCGTGAGCGTCACCCTCACGGTCGAGAAGACCAAGGAAACGCAGCAGTGGCTCTACAAGGGCGGCCTGAGCGACTACCTCATGCAGACGCTCAACGGCGACCCCGTGATCCCGCTGTTCGAAGGCAGCGGCCATGCCGACAAGAACGCCGACAACTTCGCCGAAGGCGAGGGCGCCGACTGGTGCGTGGCCTTCACCGAAGACGGCCAGCCGGTGCGCGAGAGCTACGTCAACCTGATTCCCACCAGCGCCGGCGGCACGCACGAGAGCGGCCTGCGCGACGGCCTCTTCACCGCGGTGAAGGGCTTCATCGAGCTGCATTCGCTGCTGCCCAAGGGCGTGAAGCTGCTGCCCGAGGACGTGTTCGCACGCGCTTCGTACGTGCTGAGCGCCAAGGTGCTCGACCCCCAGTTCCAGGGCCAGATCAAGGAGCGCCTCAACTCGCGCGATGCGGTGCGCCTGGTGTCGAGCTTCGTGCGCCCGGCGCTCGAGCTCTGGCTCAACCAGCACGTCGACTACGGCCGCAAGCTCGCCGAACTGGCCATCAAGGCCGCGCAGACGCGCCAGCGCGCCGGCCAGAAGGTCGAGAAGCGCAAGGGCTCCGGCGTGGCCGTGCTGCCCGGCAAGCTGACCGATTGCGAGAGCAAGGACATCAGCCACAACGAAGTGTTCCTGGTCGAGGGCGACTCCGCCGGCGGCAGCGCCAAGATGGGCCGCGACAAGGAAAGCCAGGCCATCCTGCCGCTGCGCGGCAAGGTGCTCAACACCTGGGAAGTGGAGCGCGACCGGCTCTTCGCCAACACCGAAATCCACGACATCTCGGTGGCCGTGGGCGTCGATCCGCACGGCCCTGCCGACACGCCCGACATGAGCGGCCTGCGCTACGGCAAGATCTGCATCCTCTCCGATGCCGACGTGGACGGCTCGCACATCCAGGTGCTGCTGCTCACGCTGTTCTTCCGCCACTTTCCCAAGCTCATCGAAGCCGGCCACGTGTATGTCGCAAAGCCGCCGCTGTTCCGCGTCGATGCGCCCGCGCGCGGCAAGAAGCCGGCCTCCAAGGTCTATGCGCTCGACGAAGGCGAACTCACGGCCACGCTCGATAAACTGCGCAAGGACGGCGTGCGCGAAGGCGCCTGGAGCATCAGCCGCTTCAAGGGCCTGGGCGAAATGAGCGCGGAACAATTGTGGGAAACCACGCTCAATCCCGATACCCGGCGCCTGATGAAGGTCCAATTGGGGCGCTTCGACTTCAGCTCCACCCAGGGCGAGATCACCAAGCTCATGGGCAAGGGCGAGGCAGCCGCCCGGCGCGAACTGATGGAACTGCGCGCCGATGATGTCGACATCGATGTTTGATCACCCTCGTGAAAATTCCAGACCTCATGCGTCCGTTGCTCCTGGCCCTGCTGCTGTCTGCGCAGCAGGGGCTCGCGCACGCCGCTGACGTCTACGGCTACATCGACAGCAAGGGCGTGGCGCACTTCGCGTCGGAAAAGATCGACGAGCGCTACCAGGTCTTCTTTCGCCGCGGCCAGAGCTTCGACACCGCGCAGGGCCTGGCGCCGTTCGCGCGCGGCGGGCGCAAGCTCGACGGAAAGGTGCCGCAGGCCTCGCAGACCCTGCTGGCCCTGTTCGAAGCCTCGCCAAGCTACAAGACCGCCAAGGCCGCGCTGCGCGATGCGGCGAACAAGCATTCGATCGACTACGAATTGCTGCAGGCGCTGATCGCCACCGAATCGGGCTTCGATGCCCAGGCCGTCTCGCCCAAGGGCGCGATGGGACTCATGCAGCTCATGCCGGCCACCGCGCAGCGCTATGGCGTGGCGGCCGACAAGCGCAGCACCATCGAGAAGAAGCTGTTCGACCCGCGCATCAACATTGCCGCGGGCTCGCGCTACCTGCGCGACCTGATCGCCATGTTCCCGGGACAGATCGAGCTGGCGCTGGCCGCCTACAACGCGGGCGAAGGCGCGGTGCAGCGCGCGGGCAACAAGATTCCCAACTACAAGGAAACGCAGAACTACGTGCAGACCGTGCTGCAGCTCTACGCCTACCTCAAGCCGTCGGCGGGGGGCGCGGCCATGGCGGGTGGCGGCGGGCGCGGCGGCAAGGCGCCGGGGCGCATCCGCATGGAGCTCACGGTGCCCAAGGGCGGGGCCCTGGGCCGCGGCAACATGCCGCCCGATTCGCCAGGCGCCATGCCGGCCATGCCCGATGTCCCCGAGCCATCGGCAGTGCCGGACGGCGGCTCGGACGCGCCGGTGTCCTGATCTTTCACATGGGCTGAGCGCGCAAGCGCACGGCCCGCAACTGTTTCTCTTCTCTCTTCTCCATGGACGACTCCCAACCTCCGCTCGATCTCCAGGGTCCCACCGACGGCGACACCACCCTCACACTGGCCGACTACGCACAGACCGCCTACCTCGAATACGCGCTCAGCGTGGTCAAGGGCCGTGCGCTGCCCGACGTGTCCGACGGCCAGAAGCCGGTGCAGCGGCGCATCCTGTATTCGATGTCGCGCATGGGCCTGGGCTTTGGCGGCACCAACGGTACCGTGGGCGCCAAGCCGGTCAAGAGCGCGCGCGTGGTCGGCGACGTGCTCGGCCGTTTCCACCCGCACAGCGACCAGGCCGCCTACGACGCGCTGGTGCGCATGGCGCAGGATTTCTCGCAGCGCTATCCACTGGTCGACGGCCAGGGCAACTTCGGCAGCCGCGATGGCGACGGGGCCGCGGCCATGCGCTACACCGAGGCGCGTCTGGCCCGCATCACCAGCCTGCTGCTCGACGAGATCGACGAAGGCACGGTCGACTTCATCCCCAACTACGACGGCAGCACCGAGGAGCCGCGCCTCCTGCCTGCGCGGCTGCCCTTCACGCTGCTCAACGGCGCGAGCGGCATCGCGGTCGGCCTGGCCACCGAGATCCCGAGCCACAACCTGCGCGAGATTGCCGACGCCTGCGTGGCGCTGATCAAGTCGAACGGCAAGCTCAGCGACGAGGAACTGCTGCAGATCGTGCCCGGTCCCGACTACCCGGGCGGCGCGCAGATCATCAGCGGGCCGGCCGACATCGCCGATGCCTACCGCACCGGCCGCGGCTCGCTCAAGGTGCGCGCGCGCTGGAAGATCGAAGACCTCGCGCGCGGCCAGTGGCAATTGGTGGTCAACGAGCTGCCGCCGGGCGTCAGCACGCAGAAGGTGCTCGAGGAAATCGAGGAAATCACCAACCCGAAGGTCAAGGCCGGCAAGAAGGCGCTCTCCGCCGACCAGACGCAGCTCAAGGCCGCGATGCTCTCGGTGCTCGACGTGGTGCGCGACGAATCCAGCAAGGACGCCGCGGTGCGGCTGGTCTTCGAGCCCAAGACCTCGCGCATCAGCCAGGAAGAATTCATCACCACGCTGCTGGCGCAGACCTCGCTCGAGACCTCGTCGCCGATCAACCTCACGATGGTGGGCATCGACGGCAAGCCCACGCAGAAGTCGCTGCGCCAGATGCTCAACGAGTGGATCGCGTTCCGCGAGGTCACTGTCGAGAAGCGCTCGCGCCATCGGCTCAACAAGGTGCTGGAGCGCATCCACATCCTCGAGGGGCGGCAACTGGTGCTGCTCAACATCGACGAGGTGATCGCGATCATCCGCGCGGCCGAGGACCCGAAGGCCGCGCTCATCGCGCGCTTCAACCTCAGCGAACGGCAGGCCGAGGACATCCTTGAAATCCGCCTGCGCCAGCTCGCGCGGCTCGAAGCCATCAAGATCGAACAGGAGCTCAAGGGCCTGCGCGACGAGCAGAAGAAGCTCGAGGACATCCTCGGCAGCCCGGCGGCCCTGCGCCGCCTGCTGGTGAAGGAAATCGAGGCCGACGCCAAGACCTTCGAGGACCCACGCCGCACGCTGATCCAGGCCGAGAAGCGCGCCGTGGCCGAACTCAAGGTGGTCGACGAGCCCGTGACGGTGATCGTCTCGCAGAAGGGCTGGGTCCGCGCGCAGAAGGGCTGGGCCAGCGAGAAGGCCGCGGCCAACGGCGCCAACGGTTCGGCAGCCCCCGAGTACAGCTTCAAGTCCGGCGACGCGCTCTACGGCGCCTTCGAGTGCCGCAGCGTCGACACGCTGCTGGTGTTCGGCAGCGCCAAGGACAAGAGCGTGCGCGTCTATACCGTGCCCGTGGCCTCGCTGCCCGGCGCGCGCGGCGACGGCCAGCCCGTGACCACGCTGATCGAGCTCGATGCCGGCACGCACGTCACGCACTTCTTCGCCGGCCCTGTGGGCGCCAGCCTGCTGCTGGCCAACACCGGCGGCTACGGCTTCATTGCCACCGTCGAGAACATGATGTCGCGCCAGCGCGGCGGCAAGGCCTTCATCGACGTGGGCGAGGGCGAGCAGCTGTGCCGCCCCTCGCTGGTGGGCGGCGCGAGCGGCGCCGAGCCGATGCCGGCCGCCACGCACGTGGCCTGCGCCTCGGCCGGCGGCCGCATCCTGACCTTCGACATTGCCGAGCTCAAGAGCCTGCCCAAGGGCGGCCGCGGACTCACGCTGATCGACCTCGACGCCAAGGACACGCTGGCGGGGGCCGCGGCCTACACGCGCAGCGTGAAGATCGAAGGCATCGGCCGCGGCGGCAAGGAGCGCGATGAAACGCTGGAAATCCGCACGCTCAACAACGCGCGCGGCAGCCGCGCGCGCAAGGGCAAGGCGGCCGACCTCGGCTTCAAGCCGACGAGCATCGTGCGGGTGCTGTGATGGGCGGCATCGACATCAGCGTCATCGGCCTTGTCATTGCGGTGGTCACGGGCCTTGCGAGCTTCTGGTTCGGCCGGCGCATGCGCCTGAAGCGCGGCGCCAGGCAGCGCGAGAAGGACCGCATCGCGGCGCAGGCCAGCGAGACCCGGCAGCAGCGCCGGGCGCGCGAGCGCAAGGAACGCGGCTAAGGCCCGCGCGCCCTAGCGCAGGCCCTGCCACCAGCGCTCGTTGGTGCGCGCCTTTCCCACCGTCAGCACTTCGCCGATCACCGGCGTGGCGAGTTCGATCTTCTTCGCCTGCGACAGGTTGGCAATGCGGTCCAGCGGATCGTGCCAGGTGTGGAAGGCGAGGTCGAAGGTGGTGTTGTGCACCGAATAGAGCACCTTGCCGCGCAGGTCCTCGAAGGCCTGCACGCTCTGCTCGGGCGTCATGTGGACGGCGGGCCAGTAGGCGTCGTAGGCGCCGTTTTCCATCAGCGCCAGGTCGAAGCCGCCGAAGCGCTCGCCGATCTGCTTGAAGCCCGGAAAGTAGCCTGAGTCGCCGCTGTAGAAGATGCGCTGGTCGCCGCTTTGCACCACCCATGACGCCCACAGCGTGCGGTCGCGGTCGGTCAGCGTGCGGCCCGAGAAGTGCTGTGCCGGCGTGGCGGTGAGCTTCACGCCGTCGTGCTCGCCGCCCTGCCACCAGTCGAGTTCCGTCACGCGCTCCGCGGGCACGCCCATGGCCACCAGCCGCGCGCGCACCCCCAGCGGCACGAAGTAGCGCTGCACGCGCTGCGCCAGGTACTCGATGGTGGCCACGTCGAGGTGGTCGTAGTGGTCGTGCGAGAGGATCAGGCCCTCGATCGGCGGCAACTGCTCGAGCGTGAGCGGCGGTTTGTGGAAGCGCTTGGGGCCCACCCAGGTGAACGGCGACGCGCGCTCGCTGAACACCGGGTCGATCAGCCAGTACTTGCCCTGCAGTTTCAGCAAGTGCGACGAATGGCCGAGCCGCACCACGTGGTTGGCCTTGGGGTCGAGCGCTTCCAGGTCGGCGGTGGCCAGCATGCGCACCGGAATCGGGTCGACCGGCACGGTGCCCACCTTGTCGCCGACGATGAAGCGCGTCCAGATCCGCCATCCGCTGGCCGAAGGCAGCACGTCCGGGTTCGGCAGGTTCTGGAAGTTGCAGCCCTTGAACTGCGGCGATGCGTCGTAGCGCGTCTCGCACCCGCTGCTGCTCGCGCAGCCCGCGACCAGTGCGCAGCTGGCCGCGAAGAGCGAGGTGCCATAGCTGCGAAGACGGCGCTTCAGAAGAGGAATCGAGAGGCGGGTGGCGTCGTTCATGGGCTGCGATGTGGTCGGGTTTTTGCGGCGCGAGCTTAGCCGGCGCGCGGCTGCCGATGGTTTCAGCGGCAGAAACATTCGGCGCACAGGGGCATTTCCGCGCCGCTCGTCGTAGGCCATGCGTTCTATGGCCGCCCGCGGCATCGCGCGGCACACTGAAGCGCGCCACGTTCCGCGGGCTTCCAGGAGGCGACCAGACCATGAGCAGCAACCGCTATCCCATCATCTACGTGCGCGGCTACGCCATGACCGAGGCCGAGCGCGACGACACCGCGGCCGATCCGTTCTGCGGTTTCAACGTGGGCTCCACCGTCTACCGCGCCACCGTGAAGAAGGATGCGCCGGCGCAGAAGTTCGTTTTCGAATCGCCGGTGGTGCGCCTGCTGGCCGACTTCCAGTACCAGAGCGTCTACCAGAACGGCCTGGACATCCTCGACAACGACTGGAAGCCTTCGCCCGACGAAACCGGCAGGGACGTGGACGGCATTCCGGCCGCATCGATCGTCATCTACCGCTACTACGACAGCGGCTCCGAACTGCTCGGCGACGGCAAGTCGCGCGACGTGAAGGTCTACGCGCAGGGTTTGAGCAAGCTGATCCTTCGCGTGCGCGACCTGGTGGCGCTGCGCGAAGGGCCCGCTTTTTCGCCGGCCGACTTCCGCTGCTACCTGGTGGCGCATTCGATGGGCGGGCTGGTGGTGCGGGCCTTCCTGCAGAACCCGGCGCTCGGCGATGCGGCGGCGCGTGCCTGCGTCGACAAGGTGTTCACCTACGCCACGCCGCACAACGGCATCGACATGGGCGGCGTCAACGTGCCGGCCTGGCTCACGGCCAACGAGATGAACACCTTCAACCGCGAGCGGATGTCCGAATTCATGGACACGGCGCCGGTCGACGGCCGCATGGACTACCTGCCGGCCGCCGCGTTTCCGGCCGAACGCTTCTTCTGCATGGTGGGCTCCAACCGCGGCGACTACGAGGCCGCCAAGGGCCTCTCGCGCATGTTCGCGGGCCACGGCAGCGACGGGCTGGTGCGCATCGAGAACGCCTCGCTCTGGTCCATCGACGAGGCCCGGCGCAGCAAGCCGGTGGCCACCGCCTACGCCTTTCGTTCGCATTCGGGCTACTTCGGCATCGTCAATTCCGAGGAGGCCTACCAGAACCTGGTGCGCTTCCTGTTCGGCGACGTGCGCGTCGATCTCTGGTTCGAGGTCGATGGCGTGACACTGCCGCCCGACTTGCCCAAGGATGCCGATGTCGACGCGCTCTACCAGGTCGAACTGCTGGCCGCGCCGCGCGGCAAGCGCTGGTACCTGAGCCGGCGCGTGGCCGAGGAAGACTCGCCCGCCTGCCGCACGCACAAGGAGCTGACCGACCCCGAGAAGCCCGAGCGCCGCTCGATCTATCTCTCGACCGTGTTCCTCGCCAACAGGGCGCGCGTGAAGCAGGACCGGCCGACGCTGGCCTATGCCATGACGCTCGGCGTGCGCGTGCCCGACTACCAGGTGAACAAGAAGTTCTGGCTCGACGGCCATTACGAAGGCAGCTCGCTGTTCCGCGACACGCTGGTGATCGAGATCGCGCCGCCCCAGGCCGACGACGCGGCGCAGAACTGGAACGTGAAGTACGGCTGGCAGACCGACACCGCGGGCCAGGCCTCGTTGCCGATGAGCCCGAAGCAGCTGGCCGACGGCAAGCTGCAGTTCATCGTGCCGCTGTCGAGCCTGGGCGCGGCACCGGCGGCGCCCGGCATCAGCGGCAAGGTGCGGCTGGAGGTGAGCGCCTGGAATTGAAGAAAGCGCCGCCCGGCGGGCGCCGGCGTCATACTCGGGGCGGTCCAGGGTCCTGCCTTCCACTCCCCCATGAAAACTGCCGTTCTCGTCATCGACATGCAGCGTGGCCTCTATGACGACCTGCCGCGTCCCCACGAGGCCGCCGAGGTCGCGCAGCGGATCAATGACCTCACCGGGCGGGCCCGTGCCGCGGGCGTGCCGGTGGCTTTCATCCAGCACGAGAACGCGGTCGACCTGGAGTTCGATTCCGAGCGCTGGCAGCTTTCCAGTGCGCTGGAAGTCGATCCGGGCGACACCAAGATCCGCAAGTCCACGGCCGACGCGTTCCTGCGCACGCCGCTGCAGGCATGGCTCGCGGGGCATGCGGTGCAGTGCGTGGTGATCTGCGGCTACTCGTCGGAGTTCTGCGTGGACACCACCGCGCGCCGGGCCGCCGCGCTGGGCTACGAGGTCGTGCTCGCGGCCGACGCGCACACCTCGCACGACAAGCCGCACGCCACCGGCGGCTTCATTCGCGCGCACCACAATGCCACGCTGTCGGACATCACGAGCTTCGGCGTTCCGATCCACGCCGTGGCCAGCGCGAAGATCGTCTTCTGACCGGTCAGTCCGCGCCGCGCCGCCACACGCGCGCGAGTGCCGCCAGCTTGCCCCTCAGGCTCAGCCGGTCGTTCGACAGCGCGTCGATGAAGTCCGACAGCCGCTGCGACTTCACCATCGTGTAGATCGTGAGCCAGGTCGTGAAGACGAATACCACGCCGAACCAGATCGCCTTGCGCCACAGCGGCGCGTCGGCCTCGGCCAGCAGGTTCATGCCGAGGAAGCCCGTGGTCACCGTGCCGATCAGGCCGAACAGCGTGACCACCGTGAGCCGCACCACGGTGCTGGCCTGCCGGCGCAGGCTGTCGGCGTCCAGGTAGGTGTTCATGTCGGCGATGCGCGCCTTGACTTCGTCGTAGAGCGGGTCGAGCCCGAGGTGCGCGGTGCACATGTGGGAGAGCGCCCGCACCTGCGCCTGCTCCGAGATCTCGTGGAACCAGTAGCGATGCGTGAAGCGCAGGAAGCGCTCGAAGCTCGAGCGGATCGCGCGCTTGAACTGCTTGACGCTCGGCGTGCTGTGGATGTCGAGCCGCTTGAGCGCCTCGACCAGCTGGTCCGAGAACATCAAGAGCGCCGCCTTCTGGAAATGCGCGATCAGGAACAGCAGGAAGTGCTGGTGCCGGAACTGCGCGAGCACGCCGCGGTCGCGGCAGCAGAAGAATTCAGAGCGCGCATCGCCCACCACGATGAGCGCATGGCCGTTGCACAGGTAGCGCGTGTTGGGCGCGGCGCCGGCATCGACCCAGAAGCGGTCGTAGCAGTAGCGGTGCTCGAAGTCGGCCAGGTGCTGCTCCGCGTAGGGCAGGTGGGCATGCTGCGCCGCATCGGCTTCGGCCGCGCCGGTGACCAGCCCGAGGCGGATGAAGTCGTTGCGCGTGAGGCGCTTGGGATCGTCGAGCGAAAGATAGGCCATCACCGGCATGCGGTAGTACTCGATCTGCCGGTAGCGCAGCACGCCGGGGTCTTCGGAATGGTCGCTCACCAGCGGCTGCATCAGGTAGGCCCAGTGGGCTGAGATGCGCGGGGCGCGGTGCTGGGCCACGTGCGAGAGAAAGGCTTCGCGCTGCTGCGCATCCGACCGCGCGAGCACGCCGCCGTCGGCAGCCAGCCATTCGACGCTGGCCATGCAATGCAGCGCACCGCCCTCGGCGTTCCAGCCCGCGGGATAGGCGCGGCCGAAGCGGTAGAGCAGGTCCTGCGCCTGCGCGAGGCTCAGGTGGTCGGCGCCGACCTCCAGGTTGAGCAGCACCACGTCGATGTCGAAGAAGAAATACAGGTCGCAATGCACCACGTCGAGCGTGATCGGCGCGTCGCCGTGCTGCGCCACCACGCGCACGGCCGCAATGTCGCGGCGGCGGAAGATGCGCATCGGCGAATCGCCGTCGCTGCCGGTGCCCGCGCCGTCCCTGTTCCTCGAGCGGCCCTCGCCGTAGAGGAAGCGCTGCACATACGGCAGGAAGCTCACGAACTCGTTGTAGTGCCGCTCGTGGAAGCGGCTGCTGTCGCCTGTGTATTCATCGATCTCCTCGCGCCAGGGCGAGGCCTCGCCCGTCTCGCGCAGCACGTGCCAGGGGCCGTGGTGCGTGGGCTTGGCATCGGGCGCCGGCACCAGCCGCAGGGGCCAGAGCAGGGCCTGCCTGAAATGCTTCACGGCAGGGGGTGCAACTGGCTGTGCGGGCGCGGTGGCCTCGGATGTGTTCAGCATCGCGCGAGTGTAGGCAGAAGGGCTGTCGAAAGACCGACCTAGGGAAATCCCTGCCTTGGTCTGAAACCGGTTTCATATAAGCTGCAAGCATTGCTTTCGAGGCATGCGCACGGCCGCGCCGTGTTCGCCCCACCCCATGAACTACCAGTTTCAATTCGACGCCGTCTTTGCTGCCTGGCCGCTGCT
>Ga0307406_10000752_pt1 | contig 18198 bp, 20 predicted proteins | sample 322Cmetagenome_3_FD_203706 | JGI IMG/M metagenome (GOLD analysis project Ga0307406, IMG submission 203706) | Maize rhizosphere microbial communities from greenhouse at UC Davis, California, United States - 322HYB-C-2 | ecosystem: Host-associated > Plants > Roots > Rhizosphere > Soil | place...
GCGTTCGCCGCGTTGGTCGCATCCCCTACGCGGCGAAACGACTCGGCCGCCCGGGCGAACATGGGCAGCGCCTCCGACCAATTGCCTGCATAGAACCGTCGCATAGCCAAGTTGTTCAACATATGGGCCTGGCCGGTGAGGTCCCCAAGCTGCTCGGAGATGCGCAGTGCCGTCTCCCCGTGTTGCTCCGCGTCGGGTTGGCCCAACCAGGCCTCCACGAGGTGTAGCACCAGGTGCGCGCGGCTCTGTGCTTTCAGCTCATTAGCCGCCTCTGCCTCGGCGAGGCCGCGCTCCGCCCATCGGCGAGCATCCGCGTAGCGACCCTGGTTGACCCTGCAGAACGCGTACTGGACTTGCAGCTGTGCACGAATGGCCCCTGCCTCCGGACCTGTCGAGCCGCTAACAGCGCGCAAGCCTAGACTCGCCCTGCGGAGTGCATTTCTGTAGTGACCGCGACGTTGGTCGACCCGCATGAGCTTGAGCGCGAGATGCGCCTCTCGCAGTGGCTGACCGCGTACGCCCCGCAACGCATCCAGAAAGGCCGATGCAGCGTCCGTGGACTGGCCCGACAAGAACTCTGCGTCGCCCAGTGCCTCCAGGTAGAACGAACGCTCACTAGGGCTGACGCTCGAGGAAAGTCGGGCAGCCTGTGCCGCCCTTCGGTACGCGTCGGCGGCGGCCGCTGGCGCGTAGCGAGACATCGCCCGTTCCCCGGCCCGCCAGCCGTAGTCCATCGCCTTGTCGTAGTTACGGGCCACAAAGTAGTGAAGTGCGAGGAGCTCGGGGCGGCGGTCCGCCACGGCAGTGGTGGCTTCTAGAACCTCAGCGGCCTTCGCATGCAATTCGCGGCGCCGCTTGTAGGGCAGGCCGGCGTACGCGACTTCCCGAAGAATAGGGTGACGAAAGCGAAGCAGGTGACCGGTCGGGACGATGAGGCCTGTCAACCCGGCAAGGAGTTCAGCTCCCGATTGCTCGGGCGCAATGTCACTGACCATCTGCAAAAGCAGGTCCTCGGGAAACTCATCGCCGAGCACTGCGGCGCGCCGTAGCAGTGAACGCTGCGCCAGTGGCAGCCGGTCGATCTGGCTCGCGGCAAGCTCTTCGACGGTCGAGGGGAGGTCGTCTGGGTCTGCGCCGCGGGCTGCAGCACGGGCCAGCTCACGCAGTAGCAGCGGATGTCCACCCGAGCGTGCTGCCAGTTCTTCGGCGATCGCAGGGGGCAAAGGCCGGTCCGGGGTCGCCATCTCCGCCAGCTCGATCGACGACCTCATGTCGAGCGGTCCCAACTCAATCCGACCAGTAGCCGCAGGGATCCAGCCGGTGGGACGGTCGTCGCGTGTGACAAGAAGGAGCCACGGCTGCTGCTGGTCGCGTCGAGCAATAGCGGTCAGCACAGCTTCACTCGCCGGGTCCGCCAGATACGAGTCCTCGACAACGAGCATCACAGGCGTCGGAACCATCCGCTCAAGCAAGTCTGCGACAAGCTCAGGCACCCGTTCCGCACGGTGCTGCTCTTCCAATTCGGCCACTTCCGGGCTAGGCGGAATTGTCACATCGAGCACAACACCGAGCAACGAAACCCACGGGCGCAGCTCGGGCGCGGCGGTGGTTACGCAATCTTGGAGGCAGCTGGCGATTGTGTCTGGATCCATGCTGCTGTTGGTACCGAGTACCTGGTGCAGCAGGCGCCGCACTGGGGTGTAGGGCGTTTTGGCGCCAGTGCGCTCACAATCGCAGCGCAACGTCGTAACCTCGCCAGCCTGGGCGACGGTCTCATCAACCAGCCTGGTCTTGCCGATCCCTGGTTCACCGATCACCTCGATGAGGCCGCCCGATCCGTTGATCAGCTGCCCAATTGCACTTCTGAGAATGGCCATCTCGGCGTCCCGGCCGATGAAGATGTCCTCATTGCTTTGTTGCCTGCGAGGCTCGAGCGGCTTACCAAGTGTGACGACTGGAACCGGCTTGCTTTTGCCTTTCAGGGTTGCCATGGGCGCGTCATTGACCGCGTACGACCGTCGGGTGTGCTCCAGCACATCGGTCGCCATCAGGATGGAGCCTGAATCTGCATGCGCGGCGAGTCGGGCAGCGAGGTTTACGGTATCCCCCTTCACCGAATACGTCCGGCGCGTCGGAGAGCCGGTGTCGCCCGTGAACACGCGGCCCTGCGATATGCCGGCTTGCAGAGGCAGTCGGCCGGCCCGATTCACCGTCTCGCACACGGCGGTGAGCAGCCGGTCGGTGTCGTCGCCGGCGCTGCTGGGCGCTCCGCCGACGAGCAAGATCTTTCCGCCGTTCACATCGACGTCGGTGTCGAGGAGGGAGATGTCGTGGGCGCCCGCAGCCTCCTGCACATTTCGGAGTACTTCATCGACGGCTGTGGTGAGAACCTCCACGCCCTCTTCGGCTAAGAGAGTGTCCGTACCGTCGAAGCGAACAAAGGCCACGGCCACGGTCCGATGCTCCGGTTCTCGAGACGGCTGCGAGAGATAAGCCCATAGTGGCGGCGGAAGCAGCTGCTGAACCGTTTCCGGCATTGGCTCAGGTTCTGGTCGCTGTGGACGATTGGCTGGTGTCGGTACGCCGGCCAGGAGATGACCCCAGCCCTCGCGCGGGCGTACTAGCCCCGGATCGAGGTCTGAAGCAGTTGTATCGCTCACGAGCACCTCTCCAGTGCCGGCGGCGTGTTCCAGCATCGTGACCCCCGTTGCCGTTGGCCCCAGCAGAACCAGCTCCCGATGCAGCGCTGGATTGCCCGCGAGTATCAGGTGGACTGGACCGGAGTCGATGGCAGCTGAGGCACCCAGCTTGACTCTGCCGATGGACGTCTTGGCGCGTCCGATCTGCGAAAGACCTCTCTGCATGCGCAGCGCTGCCCTGGCAGCGCGGCGGCTATGGTCGGCATCGTCGAAAAGCAGCAGCAGAGCGTCACCACCCCACTTGAGGAGGTCACCACCCTCGTCCTCGGCGTCTATCAGTAGCTGACTGAAGACCGTATCGAGAAGGTTGCTCAACTCTTCGGCGCCTTCCCGGCCCCGACGTGCCAACCGCTCGGTGAGTGGGGTGAATCCGGTGATGTCGAACAGCAGCAGACTGCCATTGACCACACGGTGGGCAACGCCGGATTCAGCAGCGGCCCACGGGGGAAGCAGCCGAGGCACATACGCCGTCGCCCCCGGGCCCTCTTGAAGCGCCACCAGCCCGGTTTCGCTGGCGTCCATAGTTAACTCTAAGTGAAAGTTGCCGATGACGGCGAAGTTGATCATGACCTATAACGGATCAACTTGTCAGAATCTGAGCACCAAATATGGTGCTCAGATTCTGACAAGTTGGGGGAGTGCGTGCTAGGCCGTCCCGTGTAACGCTCAGACATACACAGCTGTGATCCAGGCCCAGCGGAGTGCGACAGCAACCGTGAAGGCGATGTTGATCAGTGGGTTTCCGGCGCTCGAGGCGATAGCCGCGAATGCGACGAGATAGTAGAGACCGCTTCGACGGCTGCAGTATCGAAGCAGACGGCCTACAGGCACTTCCGCGACAAGCAAAGGCTCTTCCGAGAAGTCGCGCTCAGCAGCGTGGCACAGGTCGGCGCTGGGTTCCAGGCCGAGGTGGCTGCCGCTGCGGGGGCTACGGATGTGCGGGCCGCGCTCCACGAGCTGGCGCGGAGCTAGATCAATGCGGTCATGAATCCGGTGCTAATGCGACGCCGGCAACTGGTTCTCCGCAAGGCCGGTCGCTTTCCCGATCTTGCCCGCAAGTATCACGACAGTGGCCCGCGCCGCACGATAGAAGCGCTGGCCGGCGCGTTTGACAAGCTCGCTGGGCGTGGCGAGTTGGTGGTTCATGATTCGCAGTTAGCTGCAACGCAGTTTGCGTTTCTCGTGGCGGGTGAGCCGCTTGATACGGCGATGTTCCGTGGTTGCCGGCGTCGTACGCGGCGGGAGCTCAATGCACTGGCCGATGCCGCTGTTGAGGTATTCCTCTGCGCCTACGGAAGCAAGCAAACCTCGCTGCGCCGCGGGCCGGCGAACTCCAACAGCTAGCCTTGGTTGCGCGTTTACGCAGACGACGCGTGCAATCCCGTCCAACAGATTGAGAGATTTTGACTGCTACCCAACGCGCGCTGGAATTGACCCGCGCGGCCGCAGATGCGGCCGTCGACAAGCTCGGCACCGATCTGGTCGCTTACGACGTTTCTGAGCAACTCGCCATCACAGATGTCTTTCTGGTGATCACCGCCTCGAACGAGCGTCAAGTCGGAGCTGTCGTCGACGGAATCGAGGAGTCACTGAAAAACCATGACGCAAAGCCGGTACGCCGGGAGGGCTACCGGGAGCAGCGCTGGGTCTTGCTCGATTACCTGGATCTCGTCGTGCACGTGCAGCACACCGACGAACGACGCTTTTACGCGCTGGAGCGGTTGTGGCGGGACTGTCCAGAAATCGAGCTTCGCGTGGACGAGCGACGATGACGGCATCGCGAATTATCCTGTGGCGTCACGGCCGCACCGAATGGAACATTGACAATCGCTTTCAAGGTCAGGCCGACATTCCGCTTGATGAGCTGGGGTACGAGCAGGCAGCCCGGGCGGCGGAGGTGCTTGCCGGCTACCAGCCAACGGCGTTGTACTCCAGCGACCTGTCGCGGTGTTGGCAGACCGCAGAGGCACTCGTACAGCGCACCGGACTGGAGATCATTACCGACAAGCGGCTGCGAGAGATCCACGTCGGTTCGTGGGAGGGCTTGCTGGGCGAGGAGGTCAAGGCGGTCGACCCAGAGCTAGCGCAGCGACTATGGGCCGGCGAGGAGGTCCGCCGGTCCCCGACTGGTGAGAGTCCGCGTGAGGTCGCCGAGCGAGTGTGCGAGGCGCTGACCGAGATCGCCGAGGCAGTCGAAGATCATTCCACCGTCGTGGTAGTCACCCACGGTCTTGCCGGGCGGGTGGGCGCGTGCCGCTTCGTGGAATTGCCTTTTGATCACTGGCGGCGCTTCGGCGGGCTCTCTAACTGCGCCTGGGTGAGCATTGATCGCCACCGCTCGGACGCGTACTGGAGGATCGAAGGCTACAACGTCACCGCCGACGCCGATCTTGACGTTCGTTGACGGTCGTGCGTCAATGGCATGCTGGTCCGGTGACGACGGCACTGCCCGGAACCGAGATTGCGGCGCCGCCGCGGTTTTCCTGGGCTCTGGCGCCGGCGTTCGGCGTCTCCTTCTCTGCGTTTCTGCTCTTTGGGATACAGCATGAGCCGTCGGGGTACGCCGTACTCGCCGCCAGCGTGATCTTGGGATTTTTTGTTGATCGTGATCTTGGCAAAAGCCTGCTGCTGATCGGTTTCGGGATCGGAATGATCGGCACGATCTCACTCGCTGCAGACATCAGCTACGGCCACATGGTCTTGATGGGAAGCGTGCTGCTGGTCGCCGTCGTGGTCCCGTACGTCGTGGACCGCTTTGTTTTCAAGCGTCACATTGTGCGTTTTCCGATCAACACCGGCAGGCGATGGACGACCGGGGAGTATGTGTGGCTGGTGAGCGTGGTCGGGCTCGCCTGGCTGATCATGCCGTTTTACTTCATTACGTCCGGGACCTACCTCAACTGGCCAGCAGTGAGCGAGCCCAGCGAGCTCATCCGTCTCTTCCTTGCCGTCAACGCCGTTGGACTGTGGGACGAACTGTTCTTCATCTGCACGGCATTTGCCTTGCTGCGGCATCACTTCGTGATGTGGCAAGCCAACATATTGCAGGCGATTATCTTCGTATCGTTCCTGTGGGAGTTGGGATACGCGGCTTGGGGACCATTCCTGACCACGATCTTCGCGCTCGTACAGGGCTACATCTTCAATCGCACTCGATCCTTGCCGTACGTCGTCAGCGTGCACTTGATCTTCGACTGCGTACTGTGGGCCATCCTTGTGCACGCTCACAATCCAGGCTGGCTGCCAATCTTCATCTTCTATTGATGAAGTCGTTTTTAGCGGCTCGGTGCCCAATGCGACGGGCAGGCGACGGAGATCAAGACGCCAGCTCCCTAGCGTCGGGCAGAAACCCTGAAAAGTTCACTCCAGTGAAGCATCGGCTGAGAATTCCCGCGTAACGTCGGCTCGCGGATTCAACTCGAGTGAAGTTTCAGGGAATGGGCTCACGAGCCTCGAACGGGCCGCACGGCGCTCCGTGATGGGCCAGGTTCTTGACTTTGGTCATTAGTCCGGTGCGAGCTTCGACTGTAAGATCGGTGAGGTTGTGGGCCGGCAATCCGCCCACTCTCCAGGGGCTTTGGCGCAGTTGGTAGCGCGCTTCCATGGCATGGAAGAGGTCAGGGGTTCGAGTCCCCTAAGCTCCACAATTCAAGCCCTAGTCAGGCGGCATTTCGCCATGGCGGTCGGAGCCTTGTGGCTATTGGGTCCGACTCTGCTTACCAATCTGCTTACCAATGTGTGCGAGCCCTCGTCAGACATGTGGTTGATTACTGATCATCGGGTATGGGTTCCGACCACCGGTTGTCAGATTCGAAGGTGCTGGAGGTTACCGGGGTTGTTGATGTGCTTGATGAGCAGCGGCTCGCGCACTTGGCGTTGACCGCTACCGCCTCCCAGTTGGCGCGGATGATTTCGGGTTCCGTGCCGCCGACGGGATGCGGCTCCGCCAGCAAACTAAAACGGGCTGTGCGGTGGCATGAACGAGACGACGGGATGATCGATTTTCGGGCCCGGTTGCCGAAAGAAGACGCCGCAGTGCTAATTGCCGCGCTGGAGGCGGCGAGGGATCAGTCCGGCCCGCCACCGAAACCGGATCCGGCCGCAGAGCCGTGCCAGCCGGTGAATGGTGTCGGGGCGCAAGGCCGACGCGCTTGTGGATGTGGCGGGCGGGTTCTTGGCCACGGCTCCCGGGGATCATTCCGGTGAAGACCGCACCGTGGTCGTCGTCCAGGTATCGGCGGAGAACTTGGCCAGAAACGTTCCCTCGCGGGAATGCCGGAGCCGGCGGAATTGCGGGCTGAGCCTGCCGACCCGACCTGATCCGCAGTGCCCAGAGGACGTTTCCGCGGGAACGTCCCAACCAAACGTGGCGGTGTGTCACATCGAGAGGGGTTGGTTCGATTGAGGGTGCGGCCGCCCGGCGGCTGTGCTGTGACAATCCGCTGCTGGGTTTGATCGTCGACACACGCGGCAGCGTCCTGGCGTTGGGACGGACTCGGCGGCTCGCCAGCGCGAGCATCGAGCTGGGAGGATCAAGCCCCGAGGTAAGCAAGCTTGAGGATGGATCTTGGCGACCGTCAACAGAGTGGGCTCAGTTAAGAGTCCAACGGTAAACGATTTTTCAACTCGGCGGACAAGCCAACTTGCCACTGGACGATGAAGCCCAGATACTGGTGGTGCGGAACGAACGCGCGCCCGAGAGTATCGTACGCGCGCCCCTCCGTCCAACTGTGGCTAGTACGGGAGACCAGTTGCTAGCTGTTCCCGCGTAGCCATTCACTCAGCAAGTGGACTGCAAGACTGATCAATGCTGGTACCCATTTGATCAGCTTGTCGGTCCACTTGCTTGCCTTGCACCGTTTACAAGAGCAAGGCATTTGCCCTCCGGCATCTTGGTCGGAGTGCATTCCCCTAATCCCCCTTTCATGCTGTAGGGCGTGGCCTCCGCCAATCGAAGACCACACCCCAGAGCACGACCGGGCGGCAAGAGGTGATTTCTAGTTTCTCCGGAGTTACCCGGTTTGGGATGCGACCTCATGGAGCTGGAAACCTTCCCGAAGGTCCGTATCGCCTGATCTCCGTATCAGCGGCTGGTTCGGAACCGTTGGGTTGACCGTCGTCGGCAAACTCCAACTTGCCGTCGTCGGCAAGCTTCCACTTGCCGTAGCCCACCCTGACCGCGCGATTACGCTGCTTCAAATGTTCCAACGTGGCTGCGACGTAGTTCGGAGTGTCGTTCTTGCGACCAACTGTGACGAGGAGGCGGGAAAGCTCTGCAGGGCCGACCGATTGGTCCTGCCGTCCGAGCATCATTTCCACGGCCGCTGTCCTTGTCATCGCCTCCCAGTTCAGCGCCTGCCGGTTCTTTTGTTCGGATTCGGATACCACTGGGGGAGGAGGTAGGCCTCGACGCCTAGCGACGGCTAGTGTCAATCCTTTGTGCTCCATCTCCAATGCTTCAACTTCCTCGTTTGCGAGCCGCTGCCGGACGCGCGCGGCCTCGAGTGCGGCTTCTGTCTCTCGCAATGCAGCTCCGAGGTCCATAAGAGAAGCTAACCACAAACCCAAGGGTGTCGACAACCAGATAGCAAATTTTTGCAAGTTACACGGGTGGAATCTATCGGGAAGCGGCTGCGAATCTTTGTACTGCGGGGAGATCACACCATCGGATACTGGAGCACCTCAGCGTCAGTCTCGTATCTGAGACGAGAGCCCACGTGAGCCCAGGCGGAGCGAGAGCCCACTAACGCGTGGAAGCCCGACGGAGCTGCCTTCCGGCGATCACCACGGCCACCCGGGCGCTGCGCACCGAGCCGCTGGGGTGGAGCCGGCCCAGTTCAGCTGCCGACTCTGGAGCAACGAATCAGTGACTTGATCGAAGCCGCGGAGGGTTGCAGAACTCGGTCACAGCGCAGGTCAAGTGATCGTGTCGTACCAGCGCCGAACTTGATCAACAACTAGAATTTCGATCGGACGCGGGTGGAACGTAGCGACCACCCCGCGGACCCAGCGCTTGAGTGTGGGGTCCGCCAAGACCAGCGCAAGGACGAGCGAACACAGCGAGCGGCTTTACCGTTCGCATGCTCGCGGAGGTGCGCTTGTCGTTCCCCACAAAGATCGCAAACTCAGATGGCCGCCACGGCAGTTTGGGCAACGCCCAAGACAACGTCGGGATACCGTCGCCGCCGTTGGCGTGGATCTGCGGAAGATCAACATCACGCCCGCAGTTCGCGCCAAGATCGGCAGCAAACATGGCATTACTAGAGTTCAGGTTCTTGCGGCCTGCACCAACGTGATCCGAACCGCCTGGCATACCGACGAGCGCGGACGCCGGCTCTATTTAGAGGGCTACACCTAAGAGAATCACATTCCGTTCGTGGTCCTGTATCCCACGGCCCATCCCGGTGTCTGGAATGTGGCAACTGCACGATTTCTGATGACAGGCGTTTAGCACAGAGGGCATCATCGGATCATGGACGAGGAGGAGGTTTCTATGGAGGACTTGCGGGCTGCGCTGCTGGCAGGTGAGACCACGACGGTCAACGCAGGCGCCCCACCCGTCCTCGTCGAGACGCATCCGGGATTCACGCTCACTTGGACTGACGGAGGCTCCGCGGTCATTCAGCCCCTGTGACTTGATCTTGCTCCGTTTCCTCATGATCGTTTCCATGACAACTTGATGACAGGACTTGACCCGGATCTATTCAGACAAACGGTGGATCTGATCTGGGCAGTGATCAACAGTGTTGATCGTCTCGTTAGGCGTTGGAGGCCGTCGCAGACGCCACCGACAGGATGCGCCGACCGCGGCCCACGCCAAGGTGACGCCGCTGCGCGGTCAGCTTGACGGCCGAGCCTGGACTCCGATCCCTCCCACCGGCGCAATGGCGAGCGGCGCAGAACCACCCGACCGGAACAGGATGTTGATCATGTTAAGAGGGGCCAGAACCATCGGGTTCCGGTAGCTGCTTGGCAGGTTCGGACGCGGTGCGGTTTCCTGTGCACTTACCGACGCGCGCGAGGTCGCATCGTCGGGAAAGAGAACATCCATTGCGACCGCTCCGCGGGTGAGCACCGGACGGAGCTCCTTGCGGTACACGAGTTCGGTGACCCTGGTGTTGACATGGCCGACGAGGTGGGCGATGTCCTCGATCGGCATCCCTGAGCTGGACAGCAGCGATACGAAGCTGTGCCGCAGCTCTCTCGGTGTCCAGGACATCGGGTCCATCCCGGCCGCAGCGACGACGCGTCGAAGGCTCTGCGGACGTTGGCGGGATCAAGCGGAGTGCCGGTGGTGGTTGAGAAGACGAGATCGAACTCCTCGAGCTGGCGTCCGCTTTCGGCACTCTGCTTTTCAGCGAGATCGCGGTGCTTCCTCAGGGCTTCGACGCAGCGGGTTGGCAACTCGAGGGTGCGACGTGACTTACTCGTCTTCGTATCGCCGTGTGCTCGGACCGATCTCCAGAGGTCGACAGTCGGCGGGTTGCCGTCGAGATTGACTCGCGACCAGGTCAGTGCTCGTAGTTCCTCGGTTCGGGCACCAGTGAGCAGGGAAACGACAACGTAGGCGTTCATGGTGGGGTTGTCGTTCGCTGCTCTTAGCAGTCTTTCAGCCTGCTCACGTGTCAAGGAATTGGATGGCCGGCCAGGTTGCCCCTTCGGTAGGTCGCACAACAGCGCAACATTGCGCTTGACCAGGTCGCGCGCCTGCGCTCGACGGATCGATTGCCGCAGGATGGAGAGAAGGCGTTGCAACGTGTCGGTGGCTAGTGTCGTGGCTTTATATGCGAGCCAGCGGTCGACTTCCTCAGCGGTCAGCTCCGCGAGCTGGCGCTTGCCGAGTCCTGGGATGACGTGAGTCCGGGCCAGGCTGGTGCGGTTTGCCACCGTGTTCGGGTCGCGCCCCACGAGCCCGTGCACTAGCCAGTTCTCAACGGCGTCGCCGACGGTGTACGCGCGCTGGGTTGGTAAACCATCGTCGTGATCGCGCAGAAGTGCCCGCAGCTTGTTCTTGGCTTCTGTCTTGGTTCTCGCGCTGACTGTGCCGATTCGTCGCTTGCCGTCTGCGTTGTAACCAAGTGAGGCTCGACCGACCCAGCGCTGACGCGCTTCGTTCCAGCTGAGGCCGCCTTCGCCGTTGCTACGCCGCGTGGTCATTCCCGCCTGCCTGGCATTCCGCAAGCAATAGCTGCACATAGTCGGTAATCGAGTCGGCCGGCACCAGCCGGCGACGCCCTTGGGTCACTGTGACCAGGCGCGATGTGCGGATAAGCTCATAGATCTTCGTCCTACTCAAGTTGAGGAGAGCCATGGCCTCCGGAACCGAGTAGAGAACTCGAACCTTCGCGGCTGGATCGTTCATGCTTGTCCTCCCTTCGTCTTGCCGTTCTGTTGCGGCCTGGTAGTCCAGCGGTGCTCGTGTGCACCCAGTGACGACGATCCCGCAACAATCTGACGCTGCGCTTGTGCTGCGGCAGTCTGTGGATAACGACCGGCCGATTCCGGTGACTGTTGTCGCTTGTCCTAAGGCGTCGCTGAGCCGCAGGCGGTCCTGTACGCAAATCGAACCCTTTCTGCGGCTCTACCAATCTCTTGAGCTGGTGCCCGACGCTTACCGGCGGGGCCCGCGCGGGACACTCCGACGAACAGTGCGTGTTGGAGGCTTGCGATGTCGATGATCGCGCTGGCGATCTTGAGAGGGCCCAGCAATCTGACGTTTCGCCACGTCTGCGCCAGGGGGGCGGCTGCGCAAGGCAACGGCTCGGTCGAGGTTCTGTTGCCAAAAGGCGTACGCCGCTTGTCGCTGTCCTGCTCCGGTTGCTCGGCGGTCTTGGGGATCGACGCCGACGGCGGCTCGCCAGACGGCTACTTCACCAAGGAGTGCGGCGGTAGGGTGGCTGCCCGGCGGTGCCCATACGGGCAATTCGCGGCGATGGCTGGCGCCGTCTCGAACCTGATCTGCGAGGTCGATAACGAGTTGGGACCGCTTCGCCAGATACTCACCCCAAACGTGATGATCATGAAGCGTCGACGATATGCCAGGAAGCCAAGGTAGCGGTCCAGAGTCAATGAATGCCTGCTCCGGGAGAAGCCAGTCGAGTACAGCGGCCATGTCCCACGCGGTGTGGAGTTCTCGTTGGGCGGCTGCCGTCTGCAGGGGGAGGAGTGGATGATCCCCGGTTTCAGCCGCCAACGCGAGCAGGTGTGCTCGGAGAGACGGCCACGACGGCTCGCTCGTGAGTTCAGGGACGATGTGGTCGGCTTGTCCGTCAAGCGTGTGAACGATCTTGGATCCGACAAGCTGCTCGGCTGCCACCTTGAGCCCGTCGGTGTACCGCTGGACGGCGTCGAACAGCCGCGCGGCTGGATCACTGAGTTGGCGGAGCAGCGTCGTGGCTGAAGTGGGGGAGTCGTCCCGGGCCAGAATCTGTTCGAGCAGCTCGGTCGGAGTGCGAGGGGCGACGGTGTCGGGTCGGATGAGGGTATGCGGATCGCCGTCACCAACCACCTGCAGGTACAAATGATTCGCGGCCCGTCCACGAGTGACCATCGTGTACAGGTGCTGCCGGGACTCCTGTCCGGTGACCAGGCCGTGCATCGTGTCGGCGGAGACGCCTTGGGCGCCATGGATGGTTATGGCGTAGCCAAGGCCGGTCGAGGCTCGAACGTACTCGGCGGGGAGCCGTGTGGTGAGGCGGCTGCGGTTGTGTCGAACGATCAGATCGCCGCGGCCACCTACTCGAGTGATGGTCCAGCGGTCACCGTTCTTGACCCAGTCGGTCGCGGTGAGGCGAAGTCGGCGGTCGTTGGTGCGGGTGATGATCACATCGCCGACACTGGCCTGGTTCCCGTCCGCCAGGCGCACCTCGCGGCCGCTCGAGCGACTGTCGAGGAGATGATCACGGGCTTGTCGGTTGAGTTCGGCGACGAGCTTTCGAGTGGGGGCGATCATGATCGTGTCGAGTCCTGCCGCTCGATCGGAAACCCAAGCGCTGAACGCATCCTCGATCGCGGTGGTTATGTCGCCGACATGGACACGGCCGTGATCAAGGTAGAAGTTGAGCGCCTCTGGTATACCTTCGCGGAGGGTAAGTGACGCTGCCGCTTCGGACGGGTTGGTGAAGCGGTGCAGCTCGGTCAGGTGGAGGGCGCCGTAGGTGTGCTTGATGTCGCGGAGGACGCCGCCGGCGCCGATCGCGGCGAGTTGTTGATCATCACCAATCAGTCGGACACTTGCACCGCGCTTGATGGCGAACTGGACGGCGGTGTCGACGGACAAGGTGTCGGCCATGCCGGCTTCGTCGATGATCAACAAGGTCGCCGGTCCGACCGCTGCCGCCCAGTCCGGCAGCTCACCATGATCAATTGACCAGCTCAGTTTCGCGAGTGTGTCGGTGCGGATCCCGGTTTGCTCACCGAGGACGGCGGCCGCAGCGGCCGAGGGCGCGAGGCCGAGCACCTGACCGCCGTCTTGGGTCCAGGCGAGGGTCAGGGCGCGCATGGCGGTGGTCTTCCCGGCGCCGGCGGGGGCGATCGCGAGTTGCAGCCGTGCCCCCGAGGTGCACATCTGCCGAACCATGGACGCCTGCCCGGCATCGAGGGCGCTGCCGTTCGCCGCCATTTCCAGCAAAGCCAGATCGACCGCCGTCTGCTCAACGGACGCTCCGCCGCGACATCCTGCGGCGGTGAGGAGGCGCTGTTCGGCGTCGAGGATCCGCTGTGACGTATAGAGGGCAGCACCAGCGACTGTGTAGACCGACGACCCATCGAGCCTCCGTAGTGTCTCAGGTTCCTCGATGTGATCACGCGCGACGAGCGCAACAGACCGGCGATCGAGCACCTCATCGACCAGCAGGTCCACCAAGGCGCTTGCCCGTTCCGCCGTCACGCCGGTCGTACGGACCTGTCGCTGTGCTTCGGCCCGGACATGCCACATCTGCCAAGTCGAGCGGCTTTCCTCCATGACGGCCAAAGACGCGGCTGGCTGTCTGGGCGACCCAGCGGGCGTCGATGATCGCGGCGGTTTCGGCCCGCTGCGTAAGGGTCGTCCGCACCATTGGCGCGACGGCCTCCGAGCTGCCCAGCACGGCTGCGGCTTCGCTGAGCCAAGTGGTGCGTTGCTCAGCCAGGGATCGGGGTTCATGTTTGGCGTCGCGGGTCTCCAATGTCGCCTGCTGCGCCAAATGCAACGCTTCAACCGGAGTCGGCGGCCGGCCATGATCATGCTGGAACTGGACGGCCAGCTCGCCGCGGCGGACGTCGATCTCGGCACGCCGGGTCGACCAGCGCTGGTTCAGTCGAGGGTCGACCCCGACGATCTCCCGGATCGGCCGCTTCGCTGGATCGGTGCGGGGCCGTTCGGCAAACCGCACACCCAATGCCTGGTGAAGATGCTGCTCGAGCGCGGTGTTGTAGGTCTCCGACGCTGTGACATTAGCTTTGAACAGCACCCGCCCGTCGATCGACAGCCACCGCCCATCGATGGTTTGTACCTTGTTCGCCACTGCGACGTGGGTGTGCAGATCAGGGTCGCCCGCCCGGCTGTCCCGGTGGGTGAACGCCGCGGCGACCAGGCCTCGGACGTTGACCTGCCGGATCCCTTGCGGCCCGGTCCGGGTGAACAAGGCATGCTCCTCGATGACCCCAAGGCGTCCTTGACGGCGGCCTGATGGGCCCGTTCGATCACAGCCGCCACCGCCGGATCGGCCACCGCCCACAACGTCGACACCGACTTCACCGGCGAGAACGTCAAGTCATAACCCGCAACTGTTTGAGTTCGTGGCCGCGAGTCCTTGGCGATCTGTCCCGCCAACTCTCGGGCGTCAATCGACTCCCGACCATGCTCAGCAAGGAAGAACTCCCGGGCCACCTGAGTCCGCACCCGCGCCCGGTCAGCCGCCGCAATCGAGGCGTCGGCCGGCCACTCGACGGCGGCGTTGAGCGCCGCAATGCGCTTGGCCACCTCGAGCCGAAACGGCATCAGATCGTTGTCGACGATCCTGAACGGCACCCCCAGCCGCGCCACATACTGAAAGTCCCGCAGGGTGAGGTCGGGTCCTTCCAACTGCTGCTGCCGCAGCTAAGCCAGTGGGTGCAGACCGCAGCCGAACAAGGCCCGCATCTGCTCCGCCGTCACCGGATCGCCGGCTGACAGGCCGTCGATCCCGTCCATCCCCGAACCGATCCACACCCCCGGCGATTCACCGCGTTCGGTGTAATACGACGCCAGGCCCGTGTGACCTTTCTCGGTCGCGTCCAACGCGGCAACCTGCCGGGTCAGGTAGTCATACCCGGAGCCGGCAGTAAGCTTGTGCAGGCTCATCGTCACACCCACCTGAAGGGGGTACATGGCGCCCGGGCGGTCATCCCGACAACAGCAACTTCCGGCGGTGCATGGGGTGTGCTGGACTTGGGAGCTTTGGAGTTCGAGGGGGTACGTCGGACGGAGCTGTCGGCGGTCTGAGTCATCACAGGATTTTTGAGGCGGTGTAGACCAGGCCAAGTGGTGGAGGGTGATGAGTTGACAGGCGATCTGGCAGCAGGACGTCAGGAGACTAGTCCCGCAGCAGGAAGGCCTAATGGGCATCGCCGTCGTGACTGTCGGCTCGCCTGCGCACCCTGGCTGGGCGGTGGTCGACTTGACGCAATGGCCGGCTCCGCGTGCCATCGATAAGTCTGGACTGGTGGCGGTTGGACTGACCCCGCCGACGAGCCCCTCGGCTGTGCCGCGCTCCTCGCAGAGAACGCATCAGACGCCCCGATGTGCCACACCGCAGCAGATCGACGCTGACACCTGGACTGAAATCCCAGGCGGACCTGTATAGCGAAGCTCAACCTGCTGGGCCGCACCGCGGATGCCCAACTACCACTAGATGCTCGGTGGATCGAGGTTATGCGATGAGAAGCACGAGCCCGGAGATCACCAGCCGGAACGACCAGGCAATGTAGGCGATCGGGACGATTGTGCCGGCAAGCTTCCAGCCCTTCTCCTCGAACGGGCGACGAATTCGAGGGAGCCGACGACGAGGCTGAGGCCGATCGCGATGCCGGGCCAGGCGAGCCAGGCGTCGAACGCGGACGACTGGAGCATCGCAACTCCAACGAGCACGGTCCACGCTCCCGTGAAGAGGTAGCCGAGGCACTCACCGATCGCCACACCGAGGTAGATGTGGAACGACTCGAAGACAACCACGGTCGCCTCGCGGGTCGCCTCGGTTGATGCCGGATCGTCGTACCTTCGCGCCAGGTGGGGACCAGGAAGGGCCAGCGGGCAAGCCCGACGAACTGCGCCACTGCCGCGAGGATGCCGACCACGGTCGCCGTGGGGACGATGGCCAGGCCGTCGCGGCGTAGCACTTGTCCGAGGAGGACGGCGAGCGGGGCAAGCAAGACCGCCGTCAGCATAAAGCCGTACCACAGAAGCTTGAGACTAACCCCGCCCGCCTGGAAGCGGCTCACGACGGCGACGCCTCCTTTGATGCGTCTTGCGGGTCAGCTCGCCCAGGGCCTCGATGCCCCTGGGAGGCACCGTGTCCGCATCCTCTTGCCCGCCGACACCGCAGCCGACATTGCTCGGCTCCACGGTGCACAGCAAACACTGATGGCGGCTAGCGGCATGGCAGCCATCGCCACGACGCTGCTGACGCTGCTCCGCGCCGGAGACACGGTGGTTGCGTCACGTCAGGTATACGGTGACACGGGCGATCTGATCGAGCGTGATCTGCCGGGACTCGGCGTGACCGTGATGCGGATCGATGCCTTCGATACCGACGGTTGGCGCCAGGCCATCGCCACCCATCGCCCTGCCGTCGTGTACGGTGAGACGCTGTCCAACCCCCAGCTTCGGCTCATGGATATCCCCGCGGTAGCCAAGGCGGCGCGGGCCGTCGAAGCCGCCGTCGTCATCGACAACACGTTTGCGACGCCCCACAGCACCCGTCCCCGCGAGCTTGGGGCGGACGCTGTCGTCGACTCCGTGACCAAGTTCCTTGCGGGTCACTCTGACGTTGTCGCCGGCGCCGTAAGCACCAACGCCCGGCCCTGCATGAGGAGATCCAACGGCGGATCATCACCCTTGGGGGATGCCTGGACCCCCATGCCGCCTTCCTCGTCTGGCGGGGGCTCAGAACGTTCCGGGTCCGACTTACGGAGGCATGCCGCACCGCCGAGAAGCTCGCCGACGCGATGGCTCAGGAGGTCGGGGTCAGCCAGGTCATCTACCCCGGTCGACCAGACCATCCGGATGCTGACGACAAGGTCGGCCGAGTGATGCCAGGTCCACACGGGGCCATGCTGACCCTCGTCTTGGAAGGTGGGGACGCGCGTGCCCTCCAGGTCCTCCGGCGGCTCGAGGTGGCCATCGAAGCCACGAGCCTCGGCGGGGTGGAAAGCCTCGCCAGCGTCCCGTTCAACTCGTCCCACTTCAACATGACGCCGCAGGAGCGCCTCGACGCCGGAATCCTGCCGGGAATGCTGCGCCTGTCGATCGGACTGGAGGGCGAGCAGGCGCTGTTCGACGACCTGCGCCGAGCACTCAGAGCTGCCGTCTAATCGTCCGCCGACGAGGCAAGGTTCACGCAACGCTGTTCTGGAGCATGGCCATCTGCCAACGGCCGTCTGGTTGCTTCGCTATGACGATCCGATACGCATTCGTCTCTCGGTATGTCAAGGGTAAGTAGCTGAATGAGGACGGGGTAATCTATCCGCTTCCGACCTGCCCGCCGCGTTGTCCCGACTAGAGAGCGGCTGACTTCCATCTCAGCACGCCCAAGTTGAGGTCGAAGATGGCTCGTGGGTAGCGGCCGGGTTGTGCTCGAGGCGACGTGGGAGGCCGACGGTACTGTCGATGGCAGCCTCGACACCAAGTACTGGGCGGTTCGCAGCCTCGGTGGAGGGCGACGCGCGCTCGAACGGCGTCGCTGCGCTGTCGCTGTGGGACTATCTGCGTGACGATGAACAATGACGCACCTCGAGGACGAGACACTCGCCCGCGAGAGCTCAAAGCGACGATCGTCGCAACCAACCGTCGATCTCTCGCCGATAATGACTGGCCTGCTTGCGGCTCGATGTCCAAGACCCAGCCGGCGTCCGCGCTCTTCTTCCAAATCGCAGCCCGACATGCACCTCACCCAAGGGGCCCTTCCCAGATGAGCGTGGTTGTGGGGTAGAGGGCTGCTCGGCGTGTCAGCGAGATGAGAAGGCGTCAGGGCCTTCACGATCGACGGCGGCGGATGGCTCTTAGTGGTGCCGTTGGCGTGCACCCAACGCGACAGATGTGTCGACACGCAGGTGTAGGGCCCACTTGGATGTACCGAGCGTAACGATCACTCCGCTGATCTGGGGTGTTTGCGCTGGTTGGCATTGAAGCGCGCTTTCTTCTGACGATTCCCGCACGTGTTCATGTCACACCATTTGCGGGTGCGACTTTGGCTGGTGTCGAAGAAGGCGGCTTGGCAGGTTGGTGATGCACACAAGGCCAATTTTCCGTCTCGTTCGCCTG
>Ga0307406_10000753_pt1 | contig 18198 bp, 15 predicted proteins | sample 322Cmetagenome_3_FD_203706 | JGI IMG/M metagenome (GOLD analysis project Ga0307406, IMG submission 203706) | Maize rhizosphere microbial communities from greenhouse at UC Davis, California, United States - 322HYB-C-2 | ecosystem: Host-associated > Plants > Roots > Rhizosphere > Soil | place...
TTGGCGGATGTCTTCGAAGTTCCCTTGGTCGCCCATTTTTACAGCGAGCCATCGGATCGCTTGCTCCGACTCCTGGCAGAGCCACGTTTCAAAGGCGAATTTCCCGATTACAGCGAAGTCCGCAGGCGGGAGGCCTTCCATCAGGCGGACGGCTTCCGTCTGGTTCGTCTCCATCAGGTCATCCAGAAGACGTGCCTTTACCCAAGTGGGCGAAGTGGTGCCAGTCGTCCCGCGGCGATAGATCGAGCGGCGCTCGCCAGCGTTCACGCCGGGGGCGAACTCGACTGACGGCAAGGCAGACCACGGGGAGCGACCCTCGGAGGTGAATCCATCCAGCAGTGACCATGCCTTGGCGAAGTCCGTCCTAGCCAAGGCGCGGGCGATGTCGCCGATCACCTGTGCGCGGATCCTTTGGTCGGGGATGACGCGGGCGGCTTCCTTGGAGGCGAAGTCAGGATCGCGCTCGGCGAGGCCCTCGAAAATTTTCGCGAGGTCCCGGTTCCTGTCGCCGCTGGCAGGATAGGAGGCAGCGATGAAATCCATGAGCCCCGGCAGATAGCGATCGCCATTGCGCGAGAGAAATACGGCCAGATCAGCCAGGTTGGCCTGGGGATTGGGTTGTTCGCCCAGCCACTTGGCCGCTGCCGTTCCGTCGTGTTTCCATCTTCCCCATAGCATCTCGCCGGTCCGGGATCCTTCCGGGAACCGCTTCACCCACGCGGCCGTGCGCTCGGGATCGATGCTTGCGAGGTCGGCAAGTCCGCTGTCCCACGGGATCATGGACGCGAAGTCCTCCGCATCCGTCAGGTCCTGTCGGGCGAGGATTTCATCCATCAGAGAGAAAGCGGCGGCGGGTTCCTTTCGGAAGGCACCACCGAGCAGCACGGCCAAGTCATGCTCGGTGGGCTTATCGAATGCCGCGCGGGCTGACGCGGGATCGAGCGCGGCCCATTCTTCCAGGGCGATGTCCCGGTGCTCGCCCTTGGCAAAGGCGGAGGCCCAAGCGGCGGCGGGGTCTTTCTCGAACCAGCAGGAGAAAAGGGCGTGCCATGCCTTGTCGTTCAGATCAGGCACGGTCGGCAGGCGGGCCGCGATGTCCGCCATTTGTGCGCTGTTAGATTCTGCTAGATGATCGGCGAGCCACATGCGGGCGGCCTGGTCATCCATGCCCGCGGGCATCGTGAGTGTGGTGGACGATGCTGCTGCTGCTGCTGATGATATGGCCTGAGTGGACTCAGCTGGCTTCGTCTTCGCATTGCGGGCTGCCCAGCCTGCGAACATCGTCATGATGAAGCAGCCGACGAGAAGGAGAGGGCGGGGAAGCATGTGCGATACGCTTTTGGCAGATCCCGGGGAAAGGGGCAAGGCAAGCCAAGGCAGGGACCTTTCTTCGAAAGGTCCGGCGGGGGACGGCATGCATCATTGGATGGACGCGTGGTGGTAAAAGGGACCGCCATCAGCCGGACGGCTCGGAGAGTCGTCCCTGCCCCTGGTGTCCTAGTCAACGCTGCTGCATGCCTTCCGGCAGCGGGCCCTTCGCGCCGTGCTCGACCGTGCTGGATCTGTCCGTCGCAGGTGATGGCGTGGAAAGGGGATCCTGCGGAATGAAGAGCACCTCACTCGATGAATCCGCAGCTTCGACGGACTGGGGAACCTTGGAGAAGTAGGCGGGCCAGACCCCGAGGAAGAAGAACAGCGTGAGGAAGACCACACCGAAGAGAGTTTGGAACATCGCCAGTATCCGCGCCGGGATGCCCCGGATCTCCTCATCATCGAAAAAGAAGTCGGCCGTGAAGCAGCCGATCCCCGCGGTGAGCGGCCCCCATAGAAAGGGATCGTCCACCGTGGTGAACCCGCGGACCCAGATCCGGATGCCGTTCAAAACGGAAACGCTCCCGATGACGAGCATCAGCGCGAGTTTCCAATTCATGAGGACATCGGGAATGCTCATGTCCTTCACTCGAAGTAGGTGTCCTCATGCCGATACGGCGGGGCGCAGCAGCACAGGAAGCGCAGGCGCTCGGTGGCGGTGATCTGGTGCCACGCACCGGCCGGGATCAGGATGGCATCGCCGGGGCCGACCTCGCGGGTCTCGCCGTCGATCTCCATGGTGCCGCGGCCTTCGAGGAGGAAGTAGAATTCCTCGCTGTCCTGATGCCAATGCCGCTGGGTCGAGCCGCCGGTCGGGATGGTCGCCTCGGCGAGACTCTGGCTTTTCACCGGCGCATTCGCCGAGTCGAGGATGCTGCGGATGGTCGAGCCGTCCTTCGTGGTGAAGGGCGGTTGCTGATCGAGCGCACGGATTTCCATGCCGGGGACTCCAGCGTGAAATCAGTCGCCGAGGAAGACGAACTCTTCCGCCATCTTGTTCAGCGACAGGCGGGCGAGCGGCAGGGCCTCGGCGAGCTCGCCGAACATCTTCCGCGGGGCATCCTGCGGCGCGGCGCGATTGTCCGCGGCGTCGCGATAGGCCCGGCGGGCGAAGTCCTCGTAGAATTCCACGCCCGGGGCACCGCGGCGTTGGCAGCGGCGGTTGATGAAGCCGGGGAAGAGCCCGGTCAGCACCAGGAATTGATTTCCCGCCTCGAGCTGGAGGTGAAAGCGCATCCGCCCGTGGGCCGATTGCAGGATGGCGACAAAGTCGGCCGCATGGGTCAGCCCGGCGGGCAGGCTGCGCAGCGGATCGCCGGTGTCGCTGGCCAGCCGCTGGACCATCACCCCGGCGACGTAGTCGGCCACGCCAGGGTCATCGATCCCCGCATCGAGGAAGGAATGGCGCACCAGCACGTAGAAGTAGAAGCCGGGCGAGACGCTCAGGGCGGCGGTGGAGTCGATCAGGGCGCGCAGCACGTCCTTGAGGTCGAGCATTTCTCTCAGGGCCTCCGGGTCTTCCCAGAGAGTCCAGAGGTGACGTCGTTCTCCGTGGGGCGAAAGAACGGCGGTGAGGAAGGTGAAGTCCGACGGGGTGAACCGGTCGCGGCAGGAAGGGATCCACGAGCTCATAGCACCCTTTCTCCTAGCAAAAGCGGGGCCGAAATGGAGAAAAAAGTTTAATGTGTCTTAACTAAATAGGCGTAATTCATTGATTATTAAAAAATTGAAGGGTTCCACAAAGTTGCAGATTGGGCTTGTGGCGTGCTTTTCTAACGCCTACACCCGCCGGTCTTGCGTCCAGCGCGAGATAAACCACCGACACGAAACCATGACCCGGAAACAAAAGTCCGTGGCCCTGGCCATCGCCGGAGCCCTAATGCTACCATCCTGCACCACGCAGGCTACCGCCTCCAGCCGGTTATCCGGCCCGACGGAGTGGAAGGTCTCGTCCGTACAAACGGGCAAGGCCTCCTGGTATGGAACCCGCTGTAATGGCGGAACCCGCACCGCCAGCGGCGAGCGTCTCAGCAATGATGCCGGGACCGCCGCACACAAGACCCTGCCGATGGGCACGCAAGTCCGCGTGACCAACATGTCCAACGGCAAGTCCGAGGTGGTGCGTATCAACGATCGAGGCCCCTACACCAAGGGCCGAGTGATCGACGTCACTGAAGGAGTCGCCCAGCGGCTCGGCTTCCGTGCCCGCGGCGTCGTGGGCGTGAAGGTCGAAGTCCTGAAAATGTCGGACAAGGACTGATCTGATCGGATCGATTCGAAGAAGGATCGCTTTGATCGGCTCAGAACTACCCCGCCAGACCCCGAAAGTTCGCCCTTTATCAACCTGCCCTCTCCCGTTCATTCGGGAGGGGGCTTTTTTTGGGGGGGCGATCGATGATCCGGCCGAGCCCTCCAGTGGGTGGCGTCGTTCCACCTTGAAAATCCCTCACGTCGGAGGGAGACTGCATGGAATTCATGCGCCGCCAGATGACCGCCGGAGGACGCCTTTCGATCGCTCTTTGCATCGCTTGGGCGCTGTCATGCTCGGTGGTGATGTTCAGCAATGGCTCAAGCAATTGGATCACCGAATTCGCCGGCCTCGCGGTGTTTGTCCTCTCATGTCCGCTCGGATTGCTGAGCGGAGCACTCACGTCGATGCACGGCTCGGCCTCTCGTGAGGAGATTGTCGGTTATCTGGCATTGACCGGTGCCAATTGCTTCTTCTTGGGCTACGGGTTGACCGGCATCTGGCGCTTCTTGCGAAACTGGTCTGAACGCCCGGCGTTTTGACTTCCATCCTTCCAGCCATGGGCACCCTCAGCATCCACCTGCCGAATTCCCTGCACCAGCACGCGAAGCGCTTGGCCGAGAGCGAAGGCATCTCGGTCAATCAACTCGTCAGCAGCTCCCTCGCCGAAAAGCTCTCCTCCCTCGATGCCGAGCGCTACCTCCGCGCACGCGGCAACAGCGCCGCGATCGATGCCATCCTCGCCAAGGTGCCTGACGTGGAGCCGGAGGAGCATGACTGGTTGCCGTAAGGATGAAGCGGCTCGGCTTCCGCGCCCCAGGAAAGGGCATTTACGCGCTATCATCAGCTCAGTGCCGACGCCGTTTTCTGAAATGAAACGATCGGCAGAATGCCAACTCCAAGGGGGTATCCAAGTTCAAGTCTGGACCGTCTTGGAATACCCGGATAGGAGTGCCAAGAATGTTGAATCCTGAGACCAATAGATGTCCTTTCTGCCTAATGCCGGCTACTCCAGTCAGCTCCGGCAACTTTGACGGAGCCATCTTCGATTGCTTTCGGTGTGGCAGAATCAAGGTGACAGGGACCGCGCTGGCCGTCGCGAATGCACAGCGCGACGAAAGTTCAGAAAGTCGCTGGCTTCTTTCTAGCAGCCTCTCGGAAAATCAGGGGCTCATGGTCACTTCACTAAACCTTGGTTCGCTGATCCCTCAACGTAGACCCTCTGTTTCGGATCGTGCCGAAAAGCTCCTGCGGGCGTTAGCGAGGCTTCAGCCCATCGCAGGCCGAGCAATCAAAATCGAATACGGGAATGCCGGAAACATTTTGCGCGAATTGGAGACTCCTCGCGATGGAAGGTGGAACGACTTGGGTCTTAAATGGGCAAAGACTCACTTGCCTCTGATGGCTGCAGCGTGGGCTGAGTCAGAAGATCAATTCCAATTCCTGTTGGAGGATGTTTTAGTCGCTTCGAAACATTGGCTGCGGAGCTTGGGTGACTGGCATTATGTGATCAGTGCCAATGGGTGGGAGTTCTTGGAGGGAGTTGTCGCCAATGCCGACTCGCGAGATGGCTTCGTTGCGATGAGCTTTGATAGCGAGTTGGACGAATTCTATGCACAAGTGATCGCGCCAGCAATTGAGGCGAATGGATTCCTTCCGAAGCGAGTCGATCGGACTGAGCACGTGAATCGTATAGACGACGAAATTGTCGCGGGCATTAGACGTTCGCGATTCATTGTGGCAGATTTCACGCATCACAAGAACGGCGTCTATTTCGAAGCAGGTTTTGCCATGGGAATCGGAATTCCCGTTATTTGGGTTTGCCGAGAGTCCGACCTGCCCTCGAGCCATTTCGATACTCGCCAATATAACGCCGTTAAGTGGAACGAGGACGAGTTGGAAGATGCTCGGAACCGCCTGGAAATTAGGATTCGGGCGGTAGTTGGAGAAGCCAAGTTGCCAGCGAAATTACCTTCGTAGGGATTTTACCCCCCGTTCACAAAGATTGGATGCGATGCCTAGGATTCAACGTCTTCTCGATCTGGCGAAAATCGATGATTGGTTTTCTGTGACCAATTCGATCGTCCAGAAGCTAATCCCCGAGGAGATCCGGAACGAGCTGAAGAGCTTCGATCCGGAGGAGATGTATGAAGATACGATGACCTTTTTGGTCGACTGTTGCACTCGCCAAGGGCACTACCGCGAGGGGGAATGCATTGAAGTGGAAGATTGGGCAGGAGACTTCGACGCCTCCTTTCTCAAGCGATACACTCACATTCGTGGATTTCACGCATGTCGGGCATTTGGAGGCTTGGAGCTCTACAGGCAACATGGCATTCGGAAGCTCTCGCGGGAATTGTTGCGAGAGCTCGCTCATCTGGCTTTTCAAGGGCACTCCGCTCCTGCGGCAATTGATGCTGCAGTTGCTCAGAGCGATCTTCCAAGCCACGAGAAGAGTGTGTTTTTATTTACCGACGAGGTCACTCCGTTGGATTGCTCGTGCAACCACTTCCTCCATTCAGGAAGTGAGATGCTACAGGCTTTATCCATTGATCTTGGTCTCGATTCGAGAGGGATTCTTGCATCCCAAGGCAGCCCCTATTTGATCGAATGCTCGGTGCCTATAAGGCACGTTTCCAAAGGAAATCGGCAGGAGCTTTGGCGGAAATTCGTGACAGAGTATTTTAAGGTCGCGAGTGGATCGCTTCGTCCGACTGAACCTTATGATTTTTCTATCAGAGTAACGAAATCGATAGAGCCCACATCAATCGTCGGATTTCGAAGTATTGACCGGCTGGTCAAATCCTACGTGCCGCTTCATTGATGGCCCAAGGAACATTGGTCGAGTTCGACGGGCCTCAGAGCCCAAGGATTTAACTGCAATGCAACCCCATTATTTTAATAATGGGGTTGCATTGCAGCTTAATCCCTCCGGTTTGCTGCAAGGGTTAGATGCAAGGGTGCAAACCGGTGCTGCATTTTAATCGAGCAGGCGTTCCGGCATGCGTTCGGGCAGGCAGACCCAGACGAGGGGTCTTCCGCGTGAGGGATTCTTCTCCGTATAGGCGTCGATCAAGCCTCGTTGCTTTGCCTCGGCATAGGCGGATGCTGCGGAACGTTCGCTGCATCTATGCTGACGGCAGAGTTGTTCGAGGAGGGCCTTTCGCTGCATGTCGCCGGTGGCGACGGCTTCGACGACGTGCTTGGGCTCGATCTTGCGGACGGTGGTGGTGGTCCTGGTGGATGGGGCGTGGCTTTGCAGTTCCTCGGCTTCTTCGTGGGTGACGGGGAGCCAGGCGGGGCGGGAGGGGTTGTCGGTGCGCTTGATGTAGCAGCGGTCGGTGGTGCGGCCGTGGTCGTCCCGCCAGCCGGTGGTCTGGCGCTTGCTGACGTGGAGGGAGTGCAGGCCCTTGGTCTTGGTGGGGGCGAGGGTGAGGACGGAGCGGGGGACATTGGCGACTTCGCTGCCGCCGATGCCGGAGTAGGTGAAGTCCATCTGGTTCCACGAGTCCTTCGAGAGCTTCACGGTGTGGTGGGCGAGGATGACGCCGGCGCGGTGCGCCTGCAGCACGGGCATGAGGCCGGCGCGGAGGAACTCGCTGGAGTCCTTCACGATCTCGCCGCCGATGAAGCTGAGCAGCGGATTGATGAGCACCAGGTCGGCGGGTTCTTCGGTGAGCATCCGGTCGACGTGATCGATGAAGCCATGGCCGATGAATTGGCGGGAGAAGTCGGTGCGCACCACCTGGCGCAGCGGCAGCAGGTCATCGCGGGTGAGCGTGCGGCCGGTGAGGGCGTGGGAGTTTTCCAGGAAGCCCTCGCGGATCTGGCCGAGTGTGCTGCGATCGTCCTCACCGACGAAGTGGAGGATGCGCAGCGGCTTGGCGGGCTGGATGCCCATCCATGGCAGGCCGAGGCTGAGGGCCATGGCGGCCTGGCCGAGTGCGACGGATTTGCCTTCGCCCGCGCCGGAGTTGAAGAAGACGATGTCGCCGCGGCGGAGCCAGTCCTTGCCTAACAGGACATCCTCGGGCGGTGGATCGGTGGGAAAGGAATCGAAGCCGCGGACGACATTCTGGCTGCCATCGGTGGGCGGCAGTGGGGCCGTGATGGTGATGATGCTGGGGCTGCTGCTCGTCGAGTGGTTGTCAGGTAGGTCGTCAGGCTTCATGGGATCGGGAAAAGAGCTGGTGAGGATGGATCGCGGCGTAGTGGTCGGTGAGATCCGTGCCACGCGGCAGGGTCACGGAGTCGACGGTGCAGCCGATCGCGCGGAGCAGGGCGGTCCAGTGGGCGCGCATCTTGTCGCCCGCGTCATCGCCATCCGTGACGAGTCGCACGTAGCGTCCGCGAATGAGCGCGGCGGCATCGGGGGCGAGTCGCGTGCAACCGGCACCGAGCAGCCCGAGCGGTCGCCAGCATGCCGTGCCGCCGGTCTTGCGATAGGTGACGTAGAGGCCGAGGGCGGAGAGAAAGTCGGTGCAGCCCTCGACCAACAGCACGGCGGTGTCCCGCGGCTCGCGTTCTAACAGCTCGCAGCCGACCAGCCATGACTTGTCGACGCCGCTGAGCCAATACGGCTTGTGCCGCGGGGTGAACCACTGGCCATCGCAGCGGCGGATCTCCGCGCAACGCCGTGCGGCATCGGTGACGACGTAGCAGGCCTTTCCCTCGATGCGGCAGAAGCGCAGCAAGCCGTGGCGGACGGCGATGGAGACGGCGAGGACGGGAAGGCCGCGGCGCTTGGCGAAGGCGCGCCATGTTTCCTCCGTGCCTTCGACGAGTTCGGCGGGCCACTGGATGGACTTCGGCGGCGGGGGAGGGAGAGGAGCGGGCTTTTTGTTAGAGGACGGGATCGTTCGCGTGCGGCGCTCGTTCACCGGGACGATGCCGCCGCGTTCCATCCACCAGGCGCGGACGCCGGCGTGATCGGTGCCGAGGGCGTGGCGGGCGAATTCCACGGCATCGCCGCCGTCACCGGTGGCGTGGTCTTTCCACGCACGGCCATCGGCGAAGAGGCTGAAGCTGGGGCTGCGGTCCTCGCGGAAAGGCGAGCGCATGGCACCGCGGGGCTTTGCCTCGCCGGGCAGGCCGAGCATGGCCCAGAGCTCGGAGATGGGGTGCTGCTTGATCGCGGCGAAGACGTCGTCCACGCCTCATGGAAAGCGATATCGCGGGGGGAAGGGAATGGCATCGAGTGGCCCCCTCTAACAAGGAGCGGGTGAAATGGACGGGGCGAAGCGGAAGCTATGGAAATTGACCGCGGATGGCGCGGATATCGCAGATGCTTTCAGGAACGCCTTGATCCGTGGCATCCGCGTGATCCGCGGTTGGGATCTTCATTGAAGACGGAGCGGGAAACCGGAAGGATGTGGCTGGATGAGCGAAATTCCCGATGCCTTCGAACCGCCTCTTTCCGCCCCGGATGAGGTGGCAGAGGCCAAGTGGAACCGGCGATGGAATCGTTTCTACAAGATCGCGGCGATCTGGCTGCTCGGCTGGGTGGGCTTCATCGTGTATAAGATCGTTAGCCTCGATCACCTGAAGAACGGGCTGGATTGGATTATCAAAGGTGTGATCTCGGCGTCGCTCCTTCTTGTCATCACGGTGCCTTTGGCGTGGCTGGGGTCGCGGATCGGAAAGCGGGAAAGGTGGCGGCGGTATCGGTTACTGCTGACGTTTGCGCTGCCGGCGCTCTTCTTGCTGATGGCAGTCGGCGGGGCGCTGAAGGGGCGGTATTTCCCGCAGGAGAGATTCAAGCGGCTCACGGGCGTGGAGTTTCCGCGTGATGCGCGGGTCGAACGCTGCGTCTTCGATGATGGGTTCGGTCCGCTTTTCGACTGGTATTTCCTATGTGAGCTGACTTGTCCTGCGGGGGAGACGGACCGGGTGATCCGCGAGTTGAAGCTCGTGGAGATCCCACCCTATAGGGAGCCCGATGCAGATGAGGGCCCGCCCGGCGGTGGAAGCACCGGTCCGTCCCGGTGGGTGAATGGTGAGAGCGAGAAAATCCTCATTCGAATGGAGGCAGATGCCGCTCGCACCAAGCTGCGAATCTCCTGCTTCTCGAATCGGCGGCCTTACGTGTGTGGAGTTTCCGGATGATGCGCGGGAGACGTGGGGAATTCACAAACGAGCCATTGAAGGAGGCGCGGGAAACCGGGAGGCTGGGGCCGCATGAACGATACTCCCAGTGACGTTGACCAGCCACTTCCCACGCCGGAAGAAGTGGCTGCGGTCGCACGGATCCGGCGATGGAATCGCTTCTACAAGGTCGCGGTGATCTGGCTGATCTGCTCGGTCGGATTGATCGTGGAGAAGATCGTAAATCTCGGCAGCGTCAGGGAGGGTCTGTGGGGCGGGGTCATGGCAAGCGCGTTCACGACGCCATTCCTTCTGATCGTCGCCCTGCCCTTGGGATGGCTGGGATCGCAAGTCGGGTCGTGGAGGAAGTGGCGGCGGTATCGGCTGTGGATCACGTTTGCGCTGCCATTGCTCTTTGTGCTGGTGGGAGTCGGCGGGGCGCTGAAGGGACGGTATTTTCCGCAGCGAAGATTCCAGCAGATCACGGGCGTGGAGTTTCCGCGGGATGCCCGGATGGAACGATATGTCTTCAAGAATGGCTATAGTCCGCATCCCGAATGGTCCTGCACCTATGAATTCATCTGTCCGGCGGAAGAGACGGACCGGCTAATCCGCGAGATGAAGCTGGAGCGCTCGGGGCCGCCCCTCGCCCCCCCGTCCAAAGGGTGGGTCATGACCGAGTGTTGGGGGGAAGACGGAAGGAGCGATGCGATGCACATCGAGCTTCAGACAGATGCCACGCACACGAAGCTGTGGATCATGTGCTTCGTGATTTGAGGGGTGCGAAGGGTGCTGCGATCGGGAAGGACCCTTCGATGCCGGTGTGAAGACCGGCGCTCCCGGAACGATACCCCCATAAAAAATCCAATCCAACCGCCCACCGATGGAATCTCGTGAGAGATCGCGCGATCGGTAGAAGATTGGATTGGATAGCGGGTCTTGCGACCCAAGTTCTCCCCCCAGAGAACACTTTCTAATGGCAGGTGCCGTGCCAGAACCGGGCAACGGGTCGTAACCTGCGAACTGTGAGTGGTTTAAATTTCCAACGGGCTGTGGATGGGTGCCAAGCAGTTGTTTAAGCCTGAAATAATTTCAGGAACCGGTGAATTTCTTTCAGGCTTCTTAAGCTCCGACTGTCAGGATGAGGAAGGCGACCATGTGAGGGATCAGCAGGAGCAAGAGGCCGAGCACCAGCGCCCGCAGCGCGGATTTGAGGCCGGCGGAATTGTTCCCCTTGCCGCTCAGATAGACGACGCCGAGGTAGAGCGTGAGGATGGCGAGGTAGAGTCCCAGCACCCACAGCGGCCGGATGCCATCGGTCCAGCGGGCGAGCAGCTTGCCCGCCATGAGCCCGCAGCCGGCCATGAGGGCGACGGCGGTGCTGAGCTCCGGCAGGAACAGCCGAAACAGGTCGGTCAAGGAGTGGACGGACCACGGGTTTTTCGCGGTGGCGAAGACTTCCAGCTGGAAGGGCTCGAAGGAGGGCATCCGCCGGCGAGGACGGGTGGACCCGCGGGATAGGAGGAAATCATGGCCGTCGCCATCATCGAGGGAGTCCAGGAGCACCGGCTCCTCGCGGCGGCGCTTGGGAGCAGGAGCGGGTGAGGGAGCGGCGATGGGAAGACAGAAGTCTTCCTCCCTCTCGATGGCAGGCGCTGGGTGGGAAGGGAGCGCGGGAAGTTGAAGATGAGGCAGACCGAAGGGGCGGTGCATATGTTGGGGCGGGATTGGGTTCCTCGCTCTCCGGGGGAAAACCCGCTGCCAACCACCTTCACCGCCGGGGGGGCCTCCAAGGAGACCAACCGCCCGACGGTTTGGTTGTTGCATTGCGGGGCCTCGCGACCCCTGTTCTCCCCCCAGAGAACACGAGTCATCTGGCACCCGCGATGCCAACTATACCGACATTTCCTCACTGCCTCATGTTCAACGAAATGGGCAAGAAATCGGTATTTCGGGGAGAGAAGGGTGTACGTAAAACTCTGTATGATTTTCAAGATATGCTGAAAATCATGCATGAGTTGCACGTTTCCTGTTCAGTTTGAAACAGGCGAGTTGGTTCCCCGGTGGCGGGGAGTGGTCCGGTGAGCCCGCTGTCCAGCGGCGCTGCCGCGGTGTCACCACCGCGCCTACGTTCGGAGGAGTCCGGCGGAAGCCGGGACTACGTACCACTGGGATTGCGGCTTTTCTCTTCTCTTACTTCAGCCCGTGGCGCTCGAGGAGATTGTAGACGGTGCGCTCGGAGACGCCGAGTTCGCGGGCGGTGCGGGCCTTGTTGCCGCCGGTGCGGCGGTAGGCTTCGAGGAAGGTTTCCCGCTCGAGTTCGTGGAGGGTGCGGACCTTGGAGGCGGCGGTAGCCGAGCCATCGCGGCGGGATTCCAGCAGCGGGACGAGGTCTTTCTCGCCGAGCTCATTGCGGTCGGTGAAGGCGGTGGCGCGCTCCAGGACGTTTTCCAGCTGGCGGATGTTACCCGGCCAATCGTAGGCGGCGAGGGCCTCGCTGGCCTCCGGAGTGAGCGTCCAGGTGGCGGTGGTGCGGCGTCCGGCGATTCGTCCCAGGATGGCGGCGGTCAGGCCGGGTATGTCGTCCTTTCTCTCGCGCAAGGGCGGGATGTGCAGCTCGATGATATTCAGCCGGTAATAGAGATCTTCGCGAAAGCTGCCATCGGCAACCCGGGCGTGCAAATCCATATTGGTGGCGGCGATGACGCGGGCATTCGTGCGGAGGATCTTGTTGCCGCCGACGCGGAAGTATTCGCGGTCCTGGAGGACATTCAGCAGTTTCGGCTGAAGCTCGGCGGGCAGGTCGCCGATTTCGTCGAGGAAAAGGGTGCCCTTCGAGGCTTGCTCGAAGCGCCCGGCGCGGCTGGCCACGGCCCCGGTGAAGGAGCCTTTTTCGTGGCCGAAGAGCTCGGACTCCAGCAGCTCCCGCGGCAGGGCCGGGCAGCTCACCGGGATGAAATCCTCCGCAGCGCGCGGGCTGAGGCGGTGGATCTCGCGGGCGAAGTAGGTCTTGCCGGTGCCGCTTTCCCCGGTGAGGAGGATGGTGCTGTCCAGCGAGGCGGCCTTTTCCATGCGCCGCAGCAGCTCGCGGACGCGCGTATTGGCGCTGCGAAGGCCATCGGTGGCAGTCATCTTCGAGCCGCCACCGCTCACGGCCACCACGGGCTCGGAGCGATCGAGACGGATCTGGCGCAGCAGGTCGAACAGGCGCTTCAGCTCGAAGGGCTTCGTCAAATAATCGGCCGCACCGGCACGGAGCGCACGCACGGCGGTCTCCGCGTCATTCAGACCGGTGAGCATGATCACCGGCAGCTCCGGCTGCTCGCTGCGCATCCGCTCCAAGGTCTGCAAGCCATCGATGTCCGGCAGCCCGTGGTCCAGCACCACGGCCTCGATCCCATCATCCAGCGCCTCCAATGCGCTCAAGCCACTGCCGGCCGTGCGAGGCCGCCAGCCATGGTCCTTCGCGGCGATGACCAGCAGGCGCTGGATCGTGTCGTCGTCGTCGACGATGAGGAGGTTCGCTTGGTCTTCTCTGCTTAGAGACATTAGGATCGATAAACTTGGGTGGGCTTCGAGATCTGTCCAGCGATCGAATTCGTAGTGTTGCGAGGAGGCATCGGGGTGACAGGCGGGATACTACGCATCGGAGATGACACGTTTGAGAACTTTTAGTAAGGTTTCAGCACTGCAGGGCTTCGGTAAAAAGTGACGGACAGAGGGGCTGGCCTCGCGGGCACGGGCGTCGTGACTGGTCACGCCGCTGGAGGCGATGATTTTCACGTCGGGATTTATCTCCACGAGCGCGCGGATCACCGCAGCGCCATCCATTCCGGGCATCATCATGTCCGTAATGACTACAGCGATCCGGGCGTGATGCTGGAGGAAAACTTCTAGCGCTTCGTTGCCATTTGCAACGAGGAGGACATTGTAGCCGAAGGACTCGAGCGTGCGACCGGTGACGCGGCGGATGAATTCCTCGTCGTCCGCGATGAGAATGGTTTCGCCATCGCCGCGGGGCAGGGGCGTTTCACCCTGATCCGGGGCGGTCTCGCCGGTGCCGGGGAGGCCGGGCAGGAAGAGATCGAAGCGCGCGCCGCGTCCTGGCGGGCTGGCGGCACGGATGAAGCCGCCGTGGCCCTTGATGATGGCGAGCGAGGTCGGCAGGCCGAGGCCGGTGCCCTTGCCGACTTCCTTGGTGGTGAAGAAGGGCTCGAAGATTTTCTCAAGGTGCTGCGGCGGGATGCCGGAGCCGCTGTCTTCCACGCTCATCCTGACGTAGGGGCCGGGCTTGGCATCCGGCTCGCGCGAGGCCTCGCGGGCATCGAGGTCGATATTCTCCGCGGTGATGGAAATGCGTCCGCCGCGGGGCATCGCATCGCGGGCATTCACGCAGAGATTGATGAGCACCTGGTGAAGCTGGGTCGGATCGCCCTGCAGCGTCCACAGGCTGCGCGGGATGCGGATATCCAGCGTGATGTCCTTCGGGAAGGTATCGCGGACGATGTTCTCCACGTCACCGACCAGGCGGCGCGCATGGATTTCCACGCGGCGGCCTTCCATGCCGCGTGCGAATGACAGCACCTGGCTGACCATGTCCGCACCACGGCGGGCGCTTCCCGCGAGCGTGGCTAACAGCTCACGGCCCCGTTCCGATTTGACCTCCGAGTGCAGCAGCTCGATCGACATGCTGATCGGCGCGAGCACGTTGTTCAGGTCATGGGCGATGCCGCCGGCGAGGGTGCCGATGCTTTCCAGGCGCTGGGCGCGCAGGAACTGCTGCTGGAGCTTCCGGTGCTCGGTGATGTCGGTATTGATCGCCAGGATGTACTTCGGCTCGCCGGCAGAGTTGCGAAGGAGCGTCCAGCGGCCTTCCACGGTGATCTGGCGGCCGTCGCGGGCGAACTGCTGGAGTTCGCCGAGCCATTCACCGGTCTCTAACACGGTGCGGCAGGCACCCTTGAACTCATCGGTGTCCCGATAGAGCAGCGATTCGACGGAGAGCCCCATCACTTCCTCTGCGGTCCAGCCGTAGAGGCGCTCGGCGCTCTTGTTCCAGTAGGTGATGCGATGATCGGGCTCGCGCACCAGGATGGCATCGCGCGCTTGATCGAGCAGGGATGCCTGTTCGCGGATACGCGCGTCGGCGATCTGCCGGTCGAGTTCCGCGGAGGCACGGGTCGCGAAGATCTGGAGCGTGGACTGCACCAGCGCGGTTTCTTCCAGCGGTGCCTTGAAGAACACCACCATGATGCCCGCCACCGTGCCATCGCGATGTTTCAAGGGGATGCCGGCATAGGCATGGATGCCATAGACGACCAGCAGGTGATCTTCCGGAAAGATCTCCTGCACGCCGCGGTCAAAGACGCAGACATTGCCCTCGCTGACATTTTCGCACGGCGTGCCTGCGAGCCCGTAGGTGACGTTTTCCTCATGCTTGCCATCCAGCACGAAGGACAGGGTGGTGATCGAGAGATCGGCGGGATTCAGGCAGCCGATCAAGCCGCCATGCGCGCCCAGTGCTTGCACCATGTTCATGGTGAGCAGGTCGAAGAACTCGGTGCCGGTGCCTGAGGAAACCGCCTGGGCCACCTTCAAGACGATCTCCTCGGTGCGGCGCATTTCCGAGCGCGAGCGCAGCGTGCCGATGCCGTAGGCAAGGTCGTCCGCGAGCTGGCGGAGCAAGTTGATCTCATCGTCTCCCGCTTGCAGCACGTCCGACGCGTAAAGCCCGAGCATGCCGAAGACGCGGTCGCCATCCTTCAAGGGCAGGCAGACCACACTGCGATAGCCGCGGTCGCTCGCTTCATGCAGCCAGTGGAAGAACGCGCTTTCCAGGGTGATGTCGCGGCACACGACGGTCTCACCGGTGCGGATCGACCGGCCCGCAGGACCGCGTCCGGTGGGACAATTCTCATCCCACGAGAGGCGGATCCTATCCAGATAGCCATTCTCGGCACCGGCCCATGCCATGGCCTCGATACTGCGCTGCGGGTCATTGCGGGCGTAGCCGACCCATGCCATGCGGTAGCCGCCGGGATTCACGGCGAGGCGGCAGATTTCCTCCAGCAGGTGGTGCTCGCCGGAGGCACGGGTGACGGCCTCATTGCTGGCGCTGAGCATTTGCAGCGCGCGATTGAGACGGGCCAGGTCCTGCTCTGCTTTCTTGCGCGCGGTCAGGTCGGTCATGCCGCCGACCATGCGCACCGCGCGACCGCTTTCATCGCGGATCACGAAGCCGCGATCGAGCACGTAGGCATAGCCGCCATCGGCACGGAGGAAGCGGTATTCGTCCGACCAATGCTCGCCGCCCTCATTGATGATGCGGCGGATGCCCGGCAGCACGCGGCGGGCATCATCCGGATGAATGCGGTGGTACCACGACTCGGCGGATGGCTCGATCTGGCTGCGCTTGAAGCCGAACAAGGTCTCGAAGCCCTCGTTCCACCAGATCTCATTGGTCGCGAAGTTCCAGTCCCAGACGGCGTCATTGGTCGCGCGGGCCACGACTTCGAAGCGCTTGCGGGTTTCGCGCGCGGCTTCCTCGGCACGCTGGCGTTCGCTGCCTTCGAGTGAGAGTGAAACGAGATTCGCCACCGCGGCGGCAAAGGTCTTCTCGTCGCCCGTCCATGTGCGCAGCGGCCCCACGTGCTCGCTGCACATCACGCCCTCGATGCTGCCGCCGAGGTGGATCGGCGCGTCTAACATGGAGGTGATGCCGAGCGGTGTCAGGTAGGGTCCGGCGAATTCGCAGGTGCGTGAATCGGCGAGGGCGTCGTCCGCCGCGATCACGTTCATTTCCTCCATCGCGTGGAAATAGGCGGGGCAGGTCCCGGCGGTGAGCACCATGCCGCTGCTGTGGCGGTGCGTTTCCAGCTCATAGAGATCCACGCAACGGATCGCCATGCGGTCGGCGGTGTAGCGCCAGATGCTGACCCGTGCCACGCCGAGCGCCCGGGCATGCCCCTCGGTGATGCGGTGGAAGGCGCTCTCTTCATCGTCCAGCGCCAAGGGCGGCAGGTCGGTCAGCGCGATCAAGGCATTGCGCTGCCGGACGTAGCGCTCTTCGGTCGCGCGGGCTTCGTCTTCCGCGCGCTTGCGATCGGTGGCATCCCGCATCACGCCGACCTGATAGGCGGGGCGTCCGTCCGTGCCGTTCACGGGCACGATGTCCACCTCCAGCCACAGCTCCTGGCCGTTCTTCCGGTAGTTGAGGATCTCCGCACGCACCGGCTCGCCGCGCATCAGGGCCAGGCGGATGCGATCCAGCTCGGCGCGCTGCGTTTTCGGCCCCTGGAGGAAGCGCGGTGATCGGCCCAGCGTCTCCTCGCGCGTGTAGCCGGTCGCGCGGGTGAAGGCATCATTGACGAAAAGAATCCGCGGCTCCGGTTCATCCCAAGCGCCCGCATTGGTGATGATCACCAGGTCATTGATCCGTGCGACGCTGGCTTCTAACAATCGCAGCTGCTCGCGCGATTGCCGCTGCGTGGTGACGTTGCGGAAGTAGACCGCCAGCCCGTCTTCCGAGGGAAAGGCGCGGATCTCGAACCATTGGCCGAAGGGCTGATAGAAGATCTCATCCAGCACGCAGGGACGGCCCTGCTCCATTGCCTCGCGGTAGGTGTCTTCGATCGTAGTGCCGATCACGGCCGGGAATTCATCCCACAGGCACTTTCCCAAGAGCTCGCCACGCGTCCGCCGCATGATGCCCTCGGCTTCCGTGTTCAAGTAGGTGAACTGCCACTGGTGGTTCAGCGTGAAGAAGGCATCGGTGATGCTTTCGAGCGTGGCTGACAACCGCTCGGTCAAGTGCTGCGCCTGCCGGACTGCGGCCGTCTTCGCCGAGATGTCCTGAAAGGCGCCTTGAATGCGGCGGATGGTTCCATCCGTATCGCGCACGGCTTCGCCGCTGGCACGCACCCAGAGCTGGCGGCCCTTCGCGGTGATGAGCTCCAGCTCTTCGTCGAAAGGCGTGCCTTCCTTGGCGCAGCGATCGAAGGCCTCGAGGATCCGCTTGCGCGAGGCTTCCTCGTAAAAGCCGAAGGCTTCCTCGCCGGTCGGCACATAGTCCGGGGCGGCTTCATGAATCGCACGGACTTCCTGCGACCAGGTGATCCGCATTTCCGGGACGTCCACCGTCCAGCCGCCGAAGCGTGCATTGCGGCCGGCGATCTTCAGCAGCGTTTCATCCTGGCGGGACTTCTCGGCGGAGCGGCTGCGTTCGATGGCCAGCGCCACCAGCTTCGCCGCGGACTCGGCGCGCGACAATTCATCGGGGTGGGGGAAGCGAGGCTCGGGGTGATAAATTCCCAGGGTGCCCAGCACCTTTCCTTCGCAGGAAAAGACTGGCACCGACCAGCACGCCATGAGGCCGTGCCGGATCACCAGCTCGCGGGCCGAGGCCCAGTCGGGATGAGTGGTGACGTCCGGGATCAGGACGGGCTCCCCACGGGCCGCCGCACCGCTGCAGGAGCCGAAGCCATCCAGGATCGGCA
>Ga0307406_10000754_pt1 | contig 18198 bp, 11 predicted proteins | sample 322Cmetagenome_3_FD_203706 | JGI IMG/M metagenome (GOLD analysis project Ga0307406, IMG submission 203706) | Maize rhizosphere microbial communities from greenhouse at UC Davis, California, United States - 322HYB-C-2 | ecosystem: Host-associated > Plants > Roots > Rhizosphere > Soil | place...
CCTCACCCCCGCGGTGCCAGCGGACGATACCATTGAAGCGGCTCGCATCCTCATCGAGAGCCCACGGTCCTTCGTAATAAGTCGCCTCGCCACCGAAGGTAAGCACCCCGCCCCAGGCGTCGACCGAGTCGCCGAAAACCCCGCGCCAGTAATTGTCCTCGCCGAAGGTGACGCCAGCGAAGCCATGCTGCAGCTCATTCACCAGCGTGAACTCCGCCGCCCCGGCCGTGGTCATGTCGCCTCGCTTGGCTGAAAACGGCCCCTTCTCGTAATCGAGCTGCTGGACGAATTCGGGGATGATGAAATTGATGTCCGTGTAGCCTTGGCCGTGGGCGTGGGCGCGGTTGTTGACCGGCATCCCGTCGACGAAGACGCCGAAGTCGGTACCGTGGTCCAGATTGTAGCCGCGAACGAAATATTGGTTCGCCTTGCCGTCGCCGGAGTGCTGGGTGACCACCATGCCGGGCACCGATTCCAGCAGTTCGCCCTTCCGCAGCAACGGCCGCTCCAGCAATTCCTCCCGGGAGGTCTGCCCCTTGGAGGCCGTGTCGGTGTTGCCGAGCATGAACTCCGCCTTTCCGCTGACAATCAGCGGCGTCAGCTCGCTGGCAATGTCATGCGCTGAAAGCGTGGCAGTTCCAAAGGCCAGCAGCAGTGGGGAGCGGAAAAACATGGGGCCGATTCAATCGCTCGCGACTTCACTGGCAAACTCTTTCCGGGCGCGATTTTGACGCCTTGCATTTCTGTCATACAAATTTTTGACTTTCCCCTGCGCTTTAGGAAAAGTCCGCTTCGCAAACCCGTATTTCCGCCCACTCATGCGTCCGCACACTTTCGTCGCCGCCCTGCTCGGCACACTTCCGCTCGCCGCCCAGCAGGGCGACAAGAAGGATCACGACAACATGGCCCTGGTCGTCCCCGAGAAGGACGTGCCGCCATCGCCGGTCTTGTCCGTGGAGGACGCGCTGAAGAAATTCAAGATCGCACCGGGCTTCGTGATCGAACCCGTCGTCACCGAGCCGCTAATGGAAAAGCCGGTGTGCGTCGACTTCGACCCGGCCGGACGGATGTGGGTCTGTGAAATGCGCGGCTACATGCCGGACATCGACGGATCGGGCGAAAGCACGCCGGAAGGCCGGATCTCCGTGCTGGAAGACAGCGACGGCGACGGCAGGGTCGACAAGAAGACCGTCTATCTCGACAAGGTCCTGCTGCCCCGCGCGGTGACCGTCTTCGAAGATGGCATCCTCTTCCTCGACGAGAACCGGCTGTGCTGGAGCAAGCGCGATGGGCTCAAGCCGGTCGGTGAACCGGAAGTGATCGACGGGAGCTTCAACGGCGGCGGCAACGTCGAGCACAAGCCGAATGGCCTGATGCCGGACCTCGACAACTGGCTTTACCTCGCCAAGTCCGACAAGCGCCTGCGTCGCGTCAACGGCAAGTGGGTGATCGAGCCGACCGCTTTCCGCGGCCAGTGGGGTATCGCCCGGGATGACTGGGGCCGCCTTTACCACAACCACAACTCGGCCTTCATGTTTGGCGAGAGCCTCGCCCCGAACCTGCTGCAAGGGAACGCCGCGGTGAAGATGAAGTACAACGACAACACCGCTCTCGGGAACAATCGTACGTGGCCGATCCGCGTCACGCCGGGCGTCAACCGCGCCTACCTATCGAAGGAGAACGGCTACAACGAGCAGACGCTCGATCCGAAGACCCACAAGCTCATCAACTGCACCGCAGCTGCCGGCCTGACCGTCTACCGTGGCACGAATTTCCCCAAGGACTTCTATGGCATGGGCTTCTCGACCGAGGCATCGGTCAACCTGGTGAAGGCAATTAAGATCCAGGAAAAGGATGGCAAGCTAAGCGGCACCCATCCCTACGGCGAAAAGGAATTCCTCGCTTCCGAGGACGAGCGCTTCCGCCCGGTCAATGTCTATACCGCTCCGGATGGATCGCTCTACCTGGTGGACATGTATCACGGCATCATCCAGCACAAGACCTACCAGACGAGCTACCTGCGTGATCAGCATCTTTCGCGCGGACTGGACAAGCCGGGCTTCGGCAACGGCCGCATCTACCGGATCCGTAGTAATTCCGGGAAGCTGGAGCCGAAGGTGGACATCGGAGCGCTGCAGGGAATCGAGCTTGTGAAGATGCTCATGCATCCGAACTCCTGGCATCGCGAGACCGCACAACGGGTGATGGTCGATCGCAAGGATCCCGCGCTCGTTCCTCTGCTCGCGAAGCTGGCCGCCAGTGGCTCCCCCGTTGCGCGCGTGCACGCCTTCTGGACGCTCGAAGGAATGGGCGCCTTGAAGTCCGAGCACCTCATCGCCGCTCTCAAGGACAAGGACCCGAAGGTCCAGTCGTCCGCACTGTGGGCCTGCACCCGGCTTGACGCCGCGGAGCTTTCCAAGCTCGAAGCCGGCCTCGTCTCGCTAAAGCCTGCCGCACCGGAGGCCGCTCCTTACCTTGCCCGCGTGCTTGGTTCGCTGGGCACCGCGAAATCTCTCGACGCTCTCGCGGCGTTGTTGAAGGCCGATTCAAAAGAGCGCTTCGTTCGTGAAGCCGCGGTTTCCGGCCTGCATGGCCACGAGGCCGAGTTCGCGAAGCTGGATTTTCCTAAGAACAAAGACCTCACCGGCTGGCTCGAGCAAGGCGCGACGAACGCTCCTGCGGGCTCGGAAGGCCCATCGCTGAAGGGCGACGAACTTGCTTCCTTCAATCGCGGCAAGGCCCTCTTCGCCGGCGAAGCGGTTTGCTTCAGCTGCCATGGTCCGGACGGCAGCGGCGTCACCGCCCTTGGCCCGCCGCTCGATGGATCCGAATGGGTCACCGGCAAACCGGAAACGCTGATCAACATCATGCTCCACGGCATGACCGGTCCGGTCACTGTGGCGGGACAGAAGTATACCCCCACCGCCGACATGCCATCATTGGGGATGAATCCGATGTTCACCGATCAGAAGATTGCCGACGTCGCAACCTACGTTCGCAACGAGTGGAGCAACAAGGCTCCCGCCGTGACACCGGCGCTCGTGAAAAAGCAGCGCGAGGCCACCAAGTCCCGCACCGGCAAGCCATGGACTGAGCCTGAGCTGAAGTAACGATCCGCTATTTCAAATTCAGATTCGCGGCCCGACCGGACTCCGGTCGGGCTATTTCTTTTGAGAACCAGAGCGGCAGGCTCACGTGGCATGTAGGCCCGGCTTCAGCCCAATGCCGTTAAGGACTCGCTTGGCTTCCGGTTCACGGCTTCTTCGAGGTGGCTCGCGAGGGCCAAAGGCCCTGTCTATACCAGCCCAGGCCGCAAGGCCTAGGAGATAGATGCCAAAGGATTTGAAGACCGAAGCTTCCCTTATGGAGCGGGCCTTCGGCCCTTCGTTGCTGTCTTTCCTTTGTCCTTAGGCCTTGCTGCCTAGGCTGGTATGGGGCGGGCCCTTGGCCCTAAACCCGGCAGCATGCGCGGCAACGGCGAGTCTGTCCGGGATTTCTCCAGTCCTTAACGGTATTGGGCTGAAGCCGGGACTATATACCCTTGGATCGCAGCCGCTGAGATCTCCAGCCATGATCTGCCAAAAAGAAATGCCCGGAGCACCTTCCGGTGTCCGGGGCTTTGAAATCAGTTGGCAATCTTCTTCAGCCCGTCACGCGCATCGGCATGATGACGTAGAGGAAGCTGCCATCGATGCGGACCACCCCGGGGCTCATCTCATCAATGAGATCGAGGTAAACGGTGTCGCTCTCGAGATTGCGCAGCGGAGCCATCAGGAACTCCGGATTGAAAGCGATCTGCATCGCCTTGCCGCCGTAGGCGACCTCCATCGTTTCGCGAGCTTCACCGACGTCAGGCGAGTTGGCGGTGACCTCCACCACGTTCGAGCCGAAGACGAGCTTCACTGAGTTCGACTTGTCGGAAGAAAGCAGCGAGACGCGGCGGACGGTATCGAGGGTGGACTCGCGCGGCAGCTCGACGCGCTCGGTCGAGTCGCCCGGGATCACCTGACGGTAGTTCGGGTAGTTGCCTTCGATCAGCTTGCTGATCAACAGGTGCTCACCGATAGAGAAGGAAATCTGGCTGTCGGAAAGGCGGATGAGCACTTCACCGGCGTCGCCCAGCAAGCGCTGGAGTTCCTGGACCGCCTTGGTCGGCACGATCACGTCGGTCTCGTGGCTGGCTGGGAAATCGAGGTCGTTCTCGACCATCGCGAGGCGTCGGCCGTCAGTGGCGACGAGCGTCAGCTTGCCATCGCGGAAGGAGGTGTAGATGCCGTTGAGCACGTAGCGGGTCTCGTCGGTCGAGATCGCGTAGGAGGTCTTCTTCAGGCCGTCGCGCAGTTGCTGCTGCGGCATGCGGAACTCCTTGGCACCCTCGAAGTCGGGAAGCGGCGGGAAATCGTCCTGACCAAGGCCGATGATCTTGAAGAACGAGGGGCCGCTCTGGATCGAGGCGATGTTCTTGGCATCGACGGTGATCTCCACCTCGCTGGCCGGAAGTTCACGAACGATGTTGACGAGGCGCTTGGCCGGCAGGGTCGTCGCGCCCTCCTTTTCGATCTTGGCCTCCACCGAACCGGTGATGCCGACATCGAGGTCGGTGGTGGTGAAGGTCAAACGGCCGTTTTTCGCCACCAGTAGCACGTTCGAAAGAATCGGCAGGGTCGTGCGAGTGCTGACCACGTGCTGGACCTTCTGCAGCCCTTCGAGGAGGGCTTCTTTGGAAATGCTGAACTTCATGGGGAAAAGCGGGAGACGCGTTAGCTGGGGTGATGCTCTCCGCAATCTCCGACCCTTGGCAAGCCAATCTATCGGGAATGCCATGGAAGGTCGCCCACTTGGGACGACCTCCCGGAATTTCAAAAAATCCCCGGCGATTTCAGCGTCGCAGCGAGGACTCGATGACCCCGACCGCATCCCGCGTGGAGGGGTCCATCTCCATCTGCGCGGTGATCCGTTTCACCGCGTGGATGACGGTGCCGTGGTCGCGTCCGCCGAAGGCTTCCCCGATCTCCATAAGCGACTGCTTCGTCAGCGTGCGGCTCAGGTACATGGCCACCTGGCGGGGAAAGGCGATGCTGGCGGGACGGCGGCGGCTGGTCATGTCAGCCAGGCGCACATCGAAATGATCGGCCACGGCCCGCTGGATGGAATCCACGGTCACCTGCTTGCCGGTTTCCTCCCGCAGCAGGTCGCGCAGCAGGTGCTCCACGCGCTCCTCGGTCACCCGCTCGCCAGCGAGCGAGGCGAAAGTGGCCACTCGCATGAGCGCGCCTTCCAGGCGGCGGACGTTGCTGCGGATCCGGTCGGCCAGGAAACGCATGATGCCTTCCTCGACCTTCACCTTCCACTCGTCGCGCTTCTTCTGGAGAATCGCGAGGCGGGTCTCGAAGACCGGCGGCTGGATTTCCACCGTGAGGCCGCACTCGAAGCGGGAAACGAGGCGCGGCTCGAGATTCTTGATCTCGCTCGCCGGGCGGTCACTGGTGAGAACGACCTGGCAGCGGCCATCGAGCAGCGAGTTGAAGGTATGGAAGAATTCCTCCTGCGAGCGCTCCTTGCCACCGATGAACTGGACGTCATCGATCAGCATCAGTTCGGCGGAGCGGTAGCGCTTGCGGAAGCGCTCGAGGTCGCCCTTGCGGACGGCATCGATGAACTCGTTGGTGAACTTTTCGCAGGTCAGATAGACCACACGGGAGGCTGGCACCCTGCGCAGGAACTCTTGGCCGATGGCCTGCATGAGGTGGGTCTTGCCGAGACCGGAGCCACCGTGAATGAAGAGCGGGTTGTAGCCCGGGCCCTTGCGTTTGCCGACGGCCTCGCAGGCCGCGTGGGCGAACTGGCTGTTCGCGCCGACGACGAAGTTCTCAAGCGTGAATTGCGGATTGAGACCGGAAGTCTTGAGCCGCTTCTCAAAGCTCACCTCACCCCCCATCGGAGCGACCTGCACCGGGCGAGCCGGCACCGCGCGATCAATGTCCGAAACGGCAGGTTCGAGAACCTCGGAGAGCTTGTCTTCCACTACCAGCTTCACGCCGCGAACGCCTTCCATCGTCTCCGCCACCGCGGTGGCGAGTTCCGGCATGTAGTTCGTTTCGATCCACACCTGATGGATGTCATTCGGCACGGCAACCACCGCCTTCGAATCCTCCACCGCCACCAACCGCGAAGCCCGGAACCAGCGTTGGTAAGCATCCTTGCTCACCAGACCACCGAGAACTTCGCAGGTTGCTTCCCATTGCGCGACCACGTCAGCAACGGTCGCAATTGCATCCTCTTCGAACTCCTCAGAATCCATGTTTGTCACGTGCGTAGTCTAAAAAAAGGTTTTTGCGCCGTATCACAGCCGGAGGGGATTTTTGGGAGCCCTTCGGTGCGTGGCGGGGGAGATGGATAACGCGTCCTCCGCACGGAGTGGGACTCAAATTTTACCTGCTCTAACAGCTCCCGCGTTTCGTTCCCTTTTCCACAAGCGTTCCACGTCGGAATTTTTTTAAAACTTGACCAACTCTTTCGTTAATTTTCCCGAAGGATCCGAGGGCCAGTCAGCTTCCCAAAAGGACACTCCCCGTTTGAAATCAACGGTTTTCCCCGCCCGGACTGCAGCATAAAATTTCATTTGGAAACGTTCAGCACGCGGAAGTCCTTACACCAGAAAGGAAAGCAGCGAGAACCCGCCTTTCGCTTGTAGGCCCGCGCGTGACGGGAAAGACTCCGCCGCATGTCTGGAGCCGGTTTCGACCTCGTCATCATCATCGTCTACTTCGTGGTGATCATTGGTATCGGCCTCTACGCGGCGCGCGGGCAGAAGACGATGGAGACCTATGCGTTGGGCAATCGCTCAATGCCGTGGTGGGCAGTGCTCGCGTCGATCCTCGCCTCGGAAATTTCCGCCGGAACCTTTCTCGGCACGCCGAGCGAGGGCTACGCGAAACTGAACTTCCTCTACGCGCAGCTCGTAATCGGCACGATCATCGCGCGGTTGCTGGTGGCAGCGGTATTCATCAAGCCCTTCTACGACCTGAAGGTGGTGAGTATCTACGAGTTCCTTGAGATCCGCTTCGGGCGAACCACGCGGCGGCTTTCCTCATTCGTCTTCCTGCTCACACGCTCGCTGGCCAGTGGCTCGCGGATTTTCGTCGGTGCCATCCTGCTGGTCCTGGCGTGGGAGGTGATGCACCCCGAATTCCGCCAACTTGATCCCGAAGCGCGCTTCCGGCAGGAACTGGTCATCTACATCGGTGCGGTCGCAGCGCTGACCTTCCTGACCGCACTCTACACGACTCTGGGCGGCATCAAGGCGGTGGTGTGGACCGACCTCATTCAGGTGAGCCTCATGTTTGGCTCCGCCATTTACGTGTTCTTCTGGCTGCTGGGGAAAACCGGCGGCTGGGGTGGATTCTTCGAGTCGATCAAGCAGCCGGCCTTTATCGACACGGGCATCGATTCGACGAAAAGCTTCGGCGAGAACGTCCACGGGATCCTGACCCAGGAATACACGATCTGGGCGGCCTTCCTCGGCTCCGTCTTCACCACGCTCGCCACCCACGGCACCGACCAAGACATGGTGCAGCGGATGCTCACCTCGCAGGATCACAAAAAAGGCCAGCGCGCCGTGATCCTGTCAGGCCTGATCGATCTGCCGGTGGTGATCGGCTTCCTCTCCATCGGGATCCTGCTCTACCGCTTCTACACGCAAAACGCCGACCGCGCGCCTGACCACGATCCGGGCATCTTCGCATGGTTCATGGTTCACGACCTGGCGCCCGGCCTGCGCGGCCTTCTGGCGGCCGGACTTTTCGCCACGGCGATGGGTTCACTGAGCACGGCGCTCAATGCACTCGCGACCACTTTCACCAAAGACTGGTATGTCGGGTATTTCCGGCCGAATGCCTCCTCGAATGAACAGTTCAAGGCCGCCCGCTGGGCCACGGTCTGCTTTGCGGTCTTTCTCGCGATCATCGGCATCGGCACCGCTTGGGTGAAACTGAAGAATCCCGATTTGCGGATCATCCCGATCGTGCTCGGCAGCTTCGGCTACACCTATGGCTCGCTGCTCGGCGTATTCCTGATCGGCATGCTGACGAAGACCCGCGGCACCTGCACTGGCAACATCGTCGCCATGCTCGCCGGTTTCGCCGCGGTCGCCGTGCTCACCGACCTGCCAAATGACGTTTGGAAAATGATCACTGGCAACCTCGCCTACGGAAAGCCCGCGTGGCTGCCGACCATCGCCTTCACCTGGCGGATCATGGCTGGCACGCTGGTCACCGTCGCGGTCGGCCTGTGTTTCCCCCGCAAGGGAGCCGCCTACGTCGCTCAACCCGCCGCCTGAGCCAACCCCATGCACGACGACCTCGCCGCCCTGCTCCGCCGCCGCAAAGAAACGATCGGTGACCACGCCTTCCGTGATCGTGATCCCGCCGCGCATCTGGAGGCGCTGAAATCGGTGTCCGAGGAAATCCTCGCTTGGCATCAGGCCCATCGCGGCGAAATCCCGGCGCGACTGGAGCATTTCCTGACGAATTGCTCGTTCGATAAAGCGCTCGTTTTCCTCGAAAGCGGCGGAACTTGGACCGGCCACTGAGGAATTTCGACACGGCTCTTGCCGCGCCCGTGAGTCGCCCCGTAGTCTCCGCCCCGAGCGATTTTCATGGGCGGAGGGGAACCACACATCATCGGAATTCTTCCAGCGCGCTGGGGGTCCTCCCGCTTCCCCGGAAAGCCCCTCCACCTCATCGCCGGCAAGCCCCTCGTCCAGCACGTCTGGGAGCAGTGCAGCAAATGCACGCGGCTCGATGAACTCTACATCGCCACCGATGACGAGCGCATCTTCGCCGCCGCCGAGAGCTTCGGAGCCAAGGCGATCATGACTTCGCCCGAACACCCGACTGGCACCGACCGCCTCGCCGAGGCCGTGCGCTCGCTACCACACGTGGACATTATCGTGAATATCCAGGGTGATGAGCCGCTGATCGATCCCGAGCTGGTGGACGAACTCGCCGCCGCGATGGCTGCCGATCCCACGCTCGACATGGCCACTGCCGCCAATCCGCTCGATCCCGCCGATCCGGCGGTGCAGGACCCGAACGTGGTGAAAGTCGTCACCGCGCTCGACGGCCGCGCACTCTACTTCTCCCGCTCTCCCCTGCCCTACTTCCGTAACCCGGTCGAAGGCCTGCCCGTCTATCGTCACAAGGGGATCTACGCATACCGCCGTACTTTCCTTGAGCGCTTCGTCACCTGGCCCCCCTCTCCGCTGGAGCGGGCCGAATCGCTCGAACAACTGCGCGCGCTGGAAAACGGCGCGTCGATCAAGGTTCTCCCTACCAACGACACTTCTCCTGGTGTCGATACTCCCGAACAAGCCGCCCACGTCGAATCCATCCTTACCAGCCAACTGTCCCACCCATGAAATACATCTTCGTCACAGGCGGTGTCGTCTCGTCCCTCGGCAAAGGTCTCGCAGCCGCCTCGATCGGCGCACTGCTAGAGCACCGTGGCCTCAAGACGCTGATGCAGAAGTTCGACCCCTATCTCAACGTGGATCCCGGCACCATGTCGCCTTACCAGCACGGTGAGGTGTACGTCCTCGACGATGGCGCGGAGACCGACCTCGATCTCGGTCACTACGAGCGCTTCACGTCTGGCGTAATGTCGCGGATGAACAACCTGACCTCGGGCCAGGTCTTTGACGCCGTCATCAAGAAGGAGCGTCGCGGCGAATACCTCGGCAAGACGGTGCAGTTCATCCCGCACGTCACCGACGAGATCAAATCCCGCCTTCACGCGGTCACCGACAACAATCCCGACGTCGATGTGCTGATCACCGAAATCGGCGGCACGGTCGGCGACATGGAAGGCCTGCTCTTCATCGAAGCGCTCCGCCAATTCGCCCTCGAAGTCGGCAAGGAGAACGTCTGCTTCATCCACGTCACGCTGCTGCCCTTCATCAAGGCCGCTGGCGAAGTGAAGACCAAGCCGACCCAGCAGTCGGTCGCTAAGCTCCGTGAGCTCGGTATCCAGCCGGACATCATCATTTGCCGTACCGAGGCCGACCTCGACGAGGACAACCGCAAGAAGATCGCGATGTTCTGCAACGTCGAAAAGAAGAACGTCGTCGCCTTCCGCGACGTCGCTCACACGATCTACGAGTGCCCGCTGGACCTGCGCCGCGACAAGATCGACCGCCTCGTGGTCGACCGCATCGGGCTCGGCCATACTCCCTCTCCCGCGCTTGACGATTGGGAGCATTTCGTCCGTCGCGTCATCCACCCGAAGAACAAGGTGACCATCGCCGTCGCGGGCAAGTACATCGAGCTGCAGGACGCGTACAAGTCGATCTACGAATCGCTCATTCACGCCGGCGCGCATCACGACACCAAGGTCAGCATCGTCCGCGTCGAAGCGGAAGCGATCGAAGACCACGGAGCGAAAGCCGTGATCGGCGATGTGGATGGCATCCTCGTTCCCGGTGGCTTCGGCGACCGCGGCATCGAGGGCAAGATCCTCGCCGCGCAGTATGCCCGCGAGAGCAATATCCCCTACTTCGGCATCTGCCTCGGCATGCAGATCGCGACCATCGAGTTCGCTCGCAATGTCTGCAAGTTGCGTGGTGCCAACTCCACCGAGTTCGACAAGAACACTCCTTTCCCGGTGATCTGCCTTCAGGAAGAACAGAAGGGCGTGGAGGACATGGGAGCCACGATGCGTCTCGGCTCGTGCGAAAGCATCGTCTTCGCCGGCACCAAGGCGGCCGATCTCTACAGCGGCGCGGATCGTATCCACGAACGCCACCGTCACCGCTACGAGTTCAACTCCGACTTCCAGGAAAAGCTCCAGGACTGCGGTCTCGTCATCTCGTCGGTGTCCGAGAAGGAAGGTCTCGTCGAGATCATCGAGCTGCCAAATCACCCGTTCTTCGTCGGCGCACAGTTCCACCCCGAGTTCCAATCGAAGCCGAACAAGCCGCACCCGCTGTTCGCGGGCTTCGTGAAGGCCTCGCTGGAGCGCGCGCAGGCTCAGTAGCCCTGGCTGCGGCATCCCCTGCCGCAAGCCATCTGGATCCAAGGCCGGCGGCAAGATGCCGCCGTCACTTTCCCGCTAGCTCTCCGGCTCCGTCTCCGGCTCCACCAACTTGGCACCGCGGATCAGCCGGCAGAATTCCTTTTTCGTCAGCACATGGTGCTCGCCTTCCTTCGTGGACAGATCGTCCATCGTCTTGTAGGCCACTTCGAAACGCTCCAGCCGCGTGATCCGGATGAACTCCGCGCCCTTCTTCCACAACTGGTCCTGCTGCAAACGCATTCCGCAGTCTGCGACAAGCTCACCGCAATGACCAGCCTCGCGACGACATGAAACTCGCGGTCATCGGCGGCGGCCCGGCCGGACTCCGCGCTGCGGAAGTGGCGGCCACCGCGGGCGCGTCCGTGACGGTGTTCGACGCCAAGCCCTCCGTTGGCCGCAAGCTGCTGGTAGCAGGCCGGGGTGGCCTGAACCTCACGCACGGCGAAGAACTCGAGCGTTTCATCTCCCGTTACTCTGGGCCCGCGGAATTCTGGCAACGCGCCATCTCCTCCTTCACGCCCGCCCATCTCCGCGAGTGGGCGGCGGGTCTCGGCATCGAGACCTTCGAACAACGTACCGGTCGCGTCTATCCGCGGGAGATGAAAGCAGCTCCCCTGCTCCGCCGTTGGGTGGACCGCTTGCGGGAGCTCGGAGTTACCTTCGAGATGAATCATCGGTGGACGGATCTCAAGCCAGGGCCATCGCATGAGCTGGAGTTCTCCATCCACGATAAACATAGTACTTTCACCGTGGACGCAGTTATCCTCGCGCTCGGTGGCGCCTCATGGCCGATCACCGGTTCCGATGGGCGATGGACATCGATTCTTACCCGGCTCGGCATCGCCGTGAATCCGCTGGCCCCGGCGAACTGCGGTTGGGAAACAGTATGGCCCGCCGAAGTGCTCGCCATAGCCGAAGGCAAACCACTCAAGAATCTCACCGTCCGCGCTGGGAATCATGAAGTGAAAGGCGAGCTGATGGTCACCGCATACGGCCTCGAAGGTGGCGCCATCTATCAGCTCGGCGAAACGCTTCGATCCATGCCGCTTCCTTCGATTCATATCGATTTCAAACCGACCTACTCGGTCGAGCAGCTAGTCGAGAAGCTAACCCCGTCGAAGCATTCAGCCATTGATGCTTGTCATAGGCGCTGGAAGCTTTCCGACGCCGCCCATGCCATCCTTTGCAACGGATTGACCAGTGCCACGTCCGCGCATGAACTCGCGGCTCGGGCCAAGGCCTATCCGGTCGCACTCACGTCCCCTCGCCCGATCGATGAAGCAATTTCATCTGCGGGCGGCGTTTGCTGGGACGAGCTTGATGCAAGTCTGATGCTCAGAAAATTTCCCGGCATTTTTGTGGCCGGTGAAATGATCGATTGGGAGGCACCGACCGGTGGCTATTTGATGCAGGGATGCTTTGCCACTGCGACGTTGGCGGGCATCGCCGCGACTGCTTGAAGCAAGCGACCCGGGCAGGTGGTCCGTTTGGTTTTTCAGAAACGGACTAAACCTGCGCGATGCATCGTACGTGATGCCATCGAATGATCCGCATGCGTTCGTCCGGAAGTTTCAAAGCTTCTGTTAGCCGCCGACTTGTTTCAACCGGCATTGGCTTCCCCCGACCAAATGACCGCCGATGACCGGCCCGCATGACGGCACGAACGCGCACCGAATCATCCTCATACATGCCCTCGAAGCTCCCATGAAAAAAACACTCGAACCCCGTATGGACAGACGCGCTCTGCCCCTCATTCCAAGCCTGCTCGCTCTCGCCGCCGCTAGTACGGTGATCAGCCACGCAGCGGAAGTAACCTTCCAGTACTATCGCTTCACGCCGACCAAGGTCCGCGGCGGCGATGCTGAGAACCAGACCCAGGTCTCCGAGTTCGAGTTCTTCCTTAGAGGCAGCAAGCTCGACCATTCCTCCGTCGTCGCCACCGGCGGCGTCACTCATCCGAATCCCGGCGACGCCGAAAGCGCGCAGAAAATGGTGGATGGCAACGTCTCCACGAAGTGGTTCGACAACAACAAGGTGCCGATCACTTTCAACTTCGGTAGCCAGGTGAAGATCGATGCCTATCGCTTCGCCACCGCGAATGACGCGCTCTACCGCACTCCGGTGCGCTGGCAGATCCATGGGAGCAATGACAACGTGAACTTCGTGCTGATCGATGACCGGAGCGGCGGCGACAACGCGACGCCAACGTCCTACTTCACTTTCCGGTCGCTGCTCACCACCACGCCGCCAGCCAGCACCGGCTATCCGACGTTCGCGAGCTTCCATACCACCGCCTCGGTGGTGGATAACACCGTCTCCGGACAAGATGTCTATCAGGCGTTTCCTTTGATCGTGAAAAACACGGGACCGGAGACAAGCATGTCCTGGAGCGTCACCAACACTCCTACCGACGTCTCATTTACTCCTGCACTTCCCGCACCGGCGATCAACTTCACCGACACCCGGTTGATTTCGCCGATCGTCCCGAATGCCTTTACCGACTATACGCTGAGCGCCACGACGGCCTCGGGCACCGCAGCACTGACGCACAAGCTCCGCGCGGTTCCCGGTGGCACCACTACCGCCCGCTACGTCCGCTTCAGCGCGAACGAGCTGCGGGATCCCCTCGGCAATATCGCCCAGATGGGCGAGTTCGAGTTCTTCAATGGCGCCACGAAGCTCACCGGTCTTACGGTCACCAACCCCGGTGGCGACAACAACAACAACGCCAATGAAGCAGCCTCCAAGGTAATCGACGGCGACTACCGGTCGAAGTATCTCAACCACAACAATGCGGCCCTCGTCTTCGATCTCGGCAGCGCCCAGACCTTCGATGGCTACCAGTTCACCACCGGCAACGATGGCACCGGCCGCGACCCGGTTCGCTGGTCACTTGAGACGAGTTCGGACGGCATCACCTGGACCCTGCTCGATACCGCTTACGATTACAACCCGCCCACCATCCGGCGCGCCAAGACCGGTATCATACCGCTTTCCGGCACTCCCACCTCGACCTGGGCTGGCTCACCCACCGTTTTCAGCAACGGTGTGAATGTAATCCTCGACGATAGCTCGGCGACTCGTGACGTAATCCTCGAGGCACCGGTGTCGCCGAACTCGGTGTCGATCGTCAGTTCCACGGGAGATCCCTACATGATCAGCGGTGCTCCGATCAGCGGGCGCGGCGATCTCTTCAAACGCGGCAGCGGTGAGCTCCAACTGAACAGTCCCAACACCTTCTTCGGAGCCATCAATGCAGAGGGTGGTAAAATCGTCGTGAATGATCCGGGAGCCCTCGGCACTCGCGAGGTCCGCACCCGCTTGCAACTCGATGGCACCGAACTCAACATCGCCACCGAAACGCTCACCGAGCGCCGGCTACGGGTAGGCCCTACAGGTGCAACGATCAATGTGGCCGATGGTTACACCTTCACCAAGGTCGGCCCGTCCGACCTGCTCGGCACCCTGACCAAGACCGGCTTGGGAACGCTTCGGTTCGAAGGATATGCGGGCAGCACCTCCTTTGCCGCCAATGACATCGTGGTCAACGAAGGCACTGTCGATTTCACCGCCGCGACCGGATATTTCAATAGCCGGCCTTTCACCACCAGCGGATCCTCGATGCTGAAAATGACGGTGAATGCGGGTGCAACGATGCGTTTCAGCGTCGGTGACGCTCTAGGTGGCGACTACGTGAACTTCCAGACGTCGCTCGAGCAAGTCCGGGTCATCGGCGGAACGCTCGACTTCAATTACGGCGGCTTTACCTACATCCACACCGGCCTTGTCGGCGCCGAAGGCCGAATCGTGCTGCAAGGCGGAACCCTGAGTGGCTCCGGCCAAATCGAACCAGCGGGCCTTACCTTGGCGAACCCCGTGACGACCACCTTCACCACTTTGCCCAGTGAGAATAGCTCCTCCATCACCGGCCCAGGCGCGATCGCGCTGAATCCCGACAACTGCTCGCTCACCTTGGACGTCGCTGATGGCTCGGCAGAAGACGACTTGGTCGTCAGCCGGACAATCAATGGCAACAAGAGACTGACCAAAACAGGTGCCGGCAATCTGGTGCTCTCCGGAAACAATGGCATCACGTTGGCACCTCCCACCTACACCAATCCAACCGGCATCCTGGTCTCCGCCGGAACGCTGACGGTCAACAGCCTCAGCGGCAGCGGCACAGGGAGCTCTCCCGTTACGATGTCACCCGGCACCAAGTTGCAGGGTTATGGATTCGCCCTGAGCAGCTTCACTGCTCCCGGCATCATCGCTCCCGGCGACACGTTCACCCCTGTGGGAACGCTGACCGTTGGCAGCACGGATCTTACCGGCACCTTGCAAATCGAGGGAGGGGGCGAACAGGCTGACAAGCTTGCCGTTCAAGGCACCCTCAACATCACCGGGGCAAACCTGACTCTGTCGGGGACCTTCACGGAGCCGCTCTATCAGATCATTTCCTCGACGGGCGGCATTACGGGCACCTTCAACGCGACAGGCGTTCCCTCGGGCTACTCGCTCCAGTATAACTCGAACTCCATCGTGCTGATCTCGAACACCGCTCCAGCGTATGAAGCCTGGGCCGCTGGATTGAGCGATCCTTCACCCGAAGCCGACATCGAGGGCGACGGACTGGCGAACGTGCTCGAATTCATCCTGAACTCGGACGCCACCGTCAGCAGCCTAGCTGACCTGCCGGACGTCACGACCAATCCTTCGGGTGATCTGATCTTCACCTTCGTTCGCAAGTCGTCCTCGGCTTATCTGGGACCGGTGATCGAGTATAGCACCACTCTCGGGGACGGGAGCTGGACTTCATTCGGTGGTGCAATCGTCCAGCCCAACACGCCGAGCGCGGGCCTTGATACGGTGACCGCCACTCTTCCGGCATCGCTGGCAGGCCCGAACGGGGAGATCTTCGCCCGACTCAAGGTCGACGTCCCCTGAGGTTTTTACTCGCGGTATGGCAGGGCCGCCACCGGATCATCCGGTGGCGGCCTTTTCTCGTTACCCAGTGAACGCTTCTGAACGAATGCCTCCCCCGCAGGTCACGGCCATGCGAGTTGGAAAGTCACAACCACTGAGGCGTGATCGCTCGGCCACGTGTTGTTCCGCGCTGCCTGGACATTGTCACCATAGACATAGCCATCATTTTCCACGGCGGTCGTGAAGATCTCCGCCGCGGTAGGGGTTGCGGGAGTGCCCTTGTGGAAAACGAAGTCGATGCGGTCCTGCGGCTCGTTCGGGCTGCTGTAAAGCGGCGACCAGGTGATGCCCGGCTGGGCTTGCGGATTGGGGAAGATCTGCCGGAAGGAGTCGCTCATCCCGGCATTGGCCACCGCCACCGTGACCGGCCACTGGACCACCTTCCCATAGTGAGCCGAGGCATTCGCGCTCGTCCAATCAAGATGTGAAGGACAATTGAAGTCACCGGTGAGGAATACAGGAGCTGCATTCGCATTCGCGAGATGGCTCGACATTCCACTGAGGATGTCCGCGATCTGCTCATCGCGCTGTGAGGCGAGCTCCTCGGTGAGAACACTGGCATTTGTGGAGCCCGTACGCTTCGCCTCATATGGCCCATAGTGCAGGTAGTCGAGGTGGGTATTGAAGATTACCACCTCGCGCAGCGGATTGCTGCAAAGACGGACCCGCGCTCCCTTCGCGACTCCATTGGCCGCGGTATAGGTGGCTGTGATCGGGTAACGACTCGCGATGCCGCTGTCCCCTGAACCCGTGGGACTGTAGTACCAACCGAGTTCATCGGCGATGGTTTGCACGCGGTAAGCGTTCGAACCGGAGGCGTTGTCCACCGTCTCTTGAGTTCCGATGATGTCCACATCCGCCTCGATGATGGAGCGGATACCCTTCGTGGCACCCAGGTTCACCTGGCCCCAGCCATGCCACAGGTTATAGGACATCACTCGCAGCACATCGACCTGCTCCTGTCCTGATTGGAAGACGGGAATCGCCATGGTTGCCGTGCTTGAGTTTCCCAACAGATCGGTGGCGCGGATGACGAAGCTGTTGCTGCCGGTATCGGACGCGGACGGAGTTCCCGAAAGCACGCCGGCAGCGGAAACCTGTAGCCATGCAGGACCGGAAACCTTCGAGAATGTCAGCGCATCTCCGGGATCGGGATCGAAGGCGTAGGCATGAACCTTTCCTGAATATGCCTGCCCCGCCACCGCGTGGCGCTGCACGAAGCTCGCCACCACCCACGCCGGCTGAGCGGGGCCACCCACTGGCGTAACGCTGAATTGCGCCGGACCGGCGATCTTCGTGTAGCCATTCGAAGCGAGGAACCACACCTTGTAATTGCCGGGAGCGAGCGTGGGATTGGCAAAGGTCACGCTGCCACTCTTCAGGTTGCCACCCGGAGTTTGCGTTCCGTTGGTGTAGAGCCAGTCGAGATACGTGCCGGTGGAAGGCGTGGTGATGCTGGCCGGAAAGATCCCCAGCCAGTCGTTGTTATTTCCCGGCCCACCGCCGAAGCTGGCGGTGATCGGACTCCCCGCGGGATAGGAACTCGCGCTCAGGGAAACGAACTTCGGTGCGGCAGCCGCGGGAAGGGCGAGGACTACCGCGAAGCAGATAGTAGTGAACTTGGGTTTGTTCATGGCATCGCAGACTTCGCAACACGAGACGCCCCCCCGCAACGGGCAATATCGCCGGAAGGCGGGGCAGGATCGCCGGTAAAAAAGTTCGCCGGGCAGCCGAAGAAGCTGCCCGGCGGTATCGCTCTCAACGAGCTTGGACCGATCTTAGAGAAGAACCTGCTTCAGGGCGGCGCTGCCGTTTGGAACTTCCCCAGCCCGGCCTAGACTGCGTGTGCGACTGCCCCGCGCTCCCGCGATTCATGGCATCAGTGAATGCACAGGCGAGGTCACCGAACGATTGCAGACGATATCCCCAATCATCACGAGTATCGTCGGCCCGGCGCAAACAACCGGCCGATAAGATTTTCACGAGGACCTCCACCCGGCTCCGCGGGATGCCGCGCACGCCAAGCGATAGATAGACGGATACTGCCACCGCGACGAGCGACGTCGCGATGACTCCTACGCTGAACCAAATGTCAGCATTCATGATATTGGTCTCCTTGTTCTGTGGATGTCCGGTCCTGCCCCG
>Ga0307406_10000755_pt1 | contig 18179 bp, 17 predicted proteins | sample 322Cmetagenome_3_FD_203706 | JGI IMG/M metagenome (GOLD analysis project Ga0307406, IMG submission 203706) | Maize rhizosphere microbial communities from greenhouse at UC Davis, California, United States - 322HYB-C-2 | ecosystem: Host-associated > Plants > Roots > Rhizosphere > Soil | place...
GACCGCGCGCCGGGCTGCCGGCCGCGATGTCGTAGGCGAACAGCCGCTCGAGTCCCGCCGCTCGGAGCCCGTTGCCAATCGTAAAACCTGCTTCACCGAATCCGACAAAGCCGATGGTGACAGGACGGCTGTTCACGCTTCCATGTTCTCACTTCTCGGTTCGTGTTCGGAGTTCGGTTCGGGACTTCGCGGTTCCGAGTTCCGGGCTCGCATTCCGAGTTCAGTGTTTCGCTAAGAGCGCATAACAAAGCAGGATCGAAGGACCGGCTTAACTGGGCCCCCCGCAGCGGCGGGGTGCTGCTCGGCACGGCCGCCTACATGAGCCCCGAACAGGCTCGCGGCAGACCGGTCGAGCGCCGTGCGGACATCTGGGCGTTCCGCTGTGTGCTCTACGAGATGCTGACTGGACGACGAGCCTTCGAGGCCGAGGACGTCCCGCTGACTCTCTCGCAAGTCCTGCAGCGCGATCCGACGGCTCGATACGCTGCCGGCAGACATTCCCGCGCGGGTGCGGCAGACGATCGATCTCTGTTTGAGAAAACCTCTGAAAGAACGGATGCCCGATATCGCCGCGGCGCGGCTGATGCTGGAGGGGGCGTTCCAGACGATCGCTGTTCCAGCAACGGGGCCGCTTCGTAGAGGACACGGCGTCATCGCAATGTGTCTTGCGGTAATTGCCGCCGCCGTCCTCGCCGGCCTCGGCGTATGGCAAATGATGCGTAGTCGCGGTTGCTCGCGGTCGGGAAAGGGGAATCCGCCCACGGTCCTCAACTCTTACCGGGTGGCAACTGGGTGCTCTTCACGCTTCGTCCAGCATCACAGGACTCATGGGACCACGCCGAGATCGTCGCGCAGTCGGTCGCGTCCGGTGAACGAATCGTGCTGATCGAGCGCGGACGCGACGAGCGGTACATCCCGACAGGACATCTCGTATACGGGCTGAATGGTGCGCTGCTCGGGACCCCGTTCGATGCGCGCAGCGCGTCACCGGGCCCGCCGTGCCGCTTGTCGAGAGCGTCATGGACGCCGACGTTCGAAAAGGGCGATGCACTTTGCCGTGTCGAACGATGGGACGCTGGTGTATCTGTCGGGCGTCTCCGGTGGCCGTTCGACGCTCAGCCGGGTACGCCGCGACGGTCGTCGGGCAAGACGCTGACACGGTTGACGTCGAGTCCGTCGCACGGACGTTCTCCCGCTGCTCGTCGAGCAAAGGCCGCTAGACCGAATCAGATCGTCGGACATCTATGCGTTGGCGCTGGAGGAACGAATCATCTCTGACGCCGCTCGTTCAAACACCGGCGGACGAGACCGCGCCAACCGTTTCACCCGATGGGCGATGGCTGGCCTATGCCGCGTGGGACACCGACGGCCTGGACGTTTATGTGCGTCCGTTCCCACGGGTGGACGGCGGTCGATGGCGGATCTCAACCGCCGGTGGCCACTCTCCCCTCTGGTCGCGCGACGGCAGACAGTTGTTCTTGATCTCTCAAGGACGTGCGATGTCGGTGCCGATCGAGAGGGCAGCAACCTTTCGTCCGGGGACGGTCACGGTGATGTTCGACCTTCCCCCGTTCTATCAATCTGGTCTCCGGATAGGAAGAGAATGGGACATCGCATCCGACGGCGAAAGGTTTCTAATCGTCAACCCCGGCGAGACCGCGACGAGCGAACAGTCGCGGATCGTCGTCGTGCTCAATTGGACGGAAGAGCTGAAACGCCTCGTGCCGACGAAATAGCGCACTGCTGACTGGTGAAAGTCCCGCTCGAACGTCGAACATCGAATTCCGAACCGGGAATTCGAACCGGACGTGAAACTTCGAAGTTGAACCGAACCTGCACGAACCGAGAACGGAGCACGCGGAAGCGTGAACGGCTGTTATTCCGCTTCGTCGACCCACTGCGCGCCGAGCTCGGTGAGCTTCGCGCGGAGCCCGTAGAAGTCGAGCCCGAGCTCGCCGTTGCGCAGCCGCTGCCGCGACTTCTCCTCTTTGACGAGCCGTTCCTCGCCAAGCCGCACCACCTCGGACGCCCGTTCGCGCGGGACGATGACCACGCCGTCGACGTCGGCGACGATCACGTCGCCGGGATTGACCAGCGCTCCGGCGGCGACGATCGGCACGTTCACCGACCCGGCGGTGGCCTTCACCGTTCCTTGAGCGGACACCGCCTTCGACCACACGGGAAATTCCATCTTCGTCAGATCCGCGACGTCGCGTACGCCGGCGTCGATGATCAGTCCGACCACCCCATGGGCACGCGCGGAGACGGCGAGGAGCTCGCCGAACATCCCGTCCGTTGATTCGGAGGTCGTCGACACGACCAGAATGTCGCCCGGCTGGCAGACCTCGATCGCCGCGTGAATCATCAGGTTGTCGCCCGGCGCGCACAGCACGGTGAGGGCGCTGCCGGCCGCGCGTGCCGATGGATAGATCGGCCGCATGTACGGCCGCATCAGGCCGCTGCGCGCCTGCGCCTCGTGCACGGTGGCGACGCCGTGCTGGCCAAGGGTGCGGACGACTTCAGCGTCTGCCCGACGGATGTGGCGAACGATCGTTGGCTTCATGGTGCATTTTGCATTGTGAATTTCGCATTGATTCGCGGATAGACGCGCCGCGCGTTGCCCTCGAGGATGTTCGCGCGCGACCGATCGTCGATGGCCGCGGCGTCGACGTAGCGCTTGGTATCGTCGTAGTAGTGGCCGGTCTGCGGATCGACACCGCGCACGGCGCCAACCATCTCCGATCCAAACAGGATGTTCTCGGCGGGAATCACATTCATCAGCAGGTCGATGCCGGGCTGGTGATAGACGCAGGTGTCGAAGAACACGTTGTCGCGAATCAGCTCGGTGAGCGGCGGACGCTTCAGGTCCTGCGCCAGCCCGCGGTACCGCCCCCAGTGGTAGGGCACTGCCCCGCCGCCGTGCGGGATGATCATGCGCAGTCCGGGAAAATCCCTGAACAGATCGGCCTGCAGGAACTGCATGAAGGCGGTGGTGTCGGCGTTCAGGTAATGCGCCCCGGTGGCGTGGAAGTTCGGATTACACGACGCGCTGACGTGCACCATCGCCGGCACGTCGAGCTCGACCAGCTTCTCGTAGAACGGGTACCAGAAACGATCGGTCAGCGGCGGCGCCGTCCAGTGCCCGCCCGACGGGTCGGGGTTGAGGTTGCAGCCGATGAACCCGAGCTCGCTGACCGAGCGCTCCAGCTCCTCGATGCAGTTGGCCAGCGGCGCGCTGGGCGTCTGCGGCAGCTGACAGACACCGACAAAGTTCTGCGGGAAGAGCGCGCACACCCGGTGGATCAGATCGTTGCAGTGGCGCGTCCAGTCGAGACTCGTTGCCGCGTCGCCGATGTGGTGCGCCATCGCCGAGGCGCGTGGCGAAAAAATCGTGACGTCGGTGCCGCGATCGGTCTGGAACGTCAGCTGCGGCTGAACGCTTTCCCTCAGCTGATCGTCGCTGATCGAGGCAAGCGCCTGTGGCGGCGCCGCCTGCGGATCGTTCAGCGCCGCAATCTGTTCATCGCGAAACGACTGCAGCTGCTTGGGCGCAGTGGTGTAGTGGCCGTGACAGTCGATAACCAAGTGGAAAAGTGGAAAAGTGGAAAAGTAGAGGCCGACCTTCAGGTCGGCCTTTCAGTTCCGCGTAACGGTGAACTCGCCCTTGCGTCCGCCCTGGGTCCAGGTTCCGTGCAGTACGCGGTAGTACGCGCCGAGGTTTTCGAGCGTTCCGTCCACGCGGACAGGGATCACCTTGCCGCCGTCCTTCACCTCGCCCTCGATCTGCACCTTCCAGGACGTGACGGGCGAATAGTCGATCGTCACTTTTTTGAACGCGCCCTCGGACGGAGTCCCCGGGTTGATCCGGCCGCTCAGCTCCTTGCCATCCCAGTGGATGTCGAGAAGCAGCCGCGACGCGTTGTCGCCGGCTCCCCATTCGCCGCTCCACTGGCCTTTCAGCGGATGGCCGAACTGCGCAAACGCGAGCGCCGGCAGCGCAAGGAGCATCGCCACCATGAGGACCTTGCGCCTGAAGGAAACGTTGCTCATCAACGTGTTCCTCGTCCCGGTTTCACGCCCGGCTGCGGCCGCGGCCCGAAGATCGGCTTGCCCAAATCGTCGGTCAGGCGGTTGAGGTACTGGTTGTTCTCCTGACAGATGTACTCAGGCAGCTCGGGGGTGAGAGCCATGTCCCACGTGATGTTGTCCCACATCATCGTGAACGGCCGTGTGTAGGCGCCCGGGTCGTTGACCGTCGCCTCATAGCGAAGCTGACCCTTGTTCGGACGCGTCCACCGCTCGGTCACCTCCATTTTGTCGGTGTGCGGGTGTCCGAAGTAGTCCAGCCAGCTGTTCTCGTTGAACCCCTTGTTCTCGACGATCAACGTGTCTTTGTCCTGCCAGCGGCCAATCGAGTAGCCGAGATAGGTCGGATTCAAGGCATCGCCCTCAGGAAACTTCCGGCCGTCCAGATAGATCTCGCGCCAGATGTGCGTGGCACCTTCGAAAACCATCATGATGCGCTGCTGCTCGGGCAGCTGGATGATCTCCATGTGGTATGGCGTCGCCATCATGCGCGGTCCGCCCGGCGGCAGACAGTAGCCTTCGGGGTCGTACTTCGATTCGTTTCGGGAGTTGTAGTCGTAGACCGCGGCGGACCACGGCATCCACGGCATCCACGGTTCTGATGTGGATCCGCCGCGTCCACCACCCCGGCCGCCGCCGCGACCGCCGGCGCCGCCAGCTCGTGCCGCTGCTTGCGCCTGCTGCTGCGCGACGATCTCGGGCAGCAGTTGGGTGCTGCCGGGGCCGGTCACCACGCGCATCGCCATGTTCTGGATGTAAGGCACATTCCATGTGCCTTTCTCACCCGGCACGCGGCCGAAGTTGACGGTCCCGTCGGCAAGACGCGGCGTGGGCTCCTGCGGACCGCGTCCGCGTCCCTGACCTCCACGTCCCTGTGCCGGCGCCTGCGCGGCGCCGGCTGTTGGCTGTTGCGGCGAGGCCTGCACCCACACTGCGTTGATCGACAGGGCGGAGGCAAACACTACGGCGGCAGCCGCGCACGCCAGCGCGGCACGGAGGCTGATGATCACGAATGGGCTCCTCGTCAATCCGGCTGAAACCGGACTCTACGTGGTTACGGGGTCTGGCCCTGGCTCGAGGCGGCGAAGAGACGCTGCCCGGTCGCTTCGAGAACGACGGCCCGCGCGTTGCCGGTCGGGCTGCCGTCCTTGGCGAGGCTGCCCTCGACGGTTACCTTGTCGCCGATCTTCATCGAGTTGCGGGTCCAGCCCTGGCGCATCAAACCGTTCGGGCTGCCCATCTCCATCGCCCAGTTGGTGACCTTCTTGGTCTTCTCATCGGTGACATCGATGTAGAAGAAGGTGTGCGGATTCATCCACTCGACCTTCGTCACGGTGCCCGACATCTTGAACGGCTTTTGCGCGTCGAACTCCGCCGAGAACGAGTGGTGCGCGACAACGCGACCAGCAGACGCGAGCAGCACGGCCGCAGCCAGGACGACAACAAACTTCGTTCGCATCGGACAATCCTCCAGATCCCGCGAGTACAATACCTTTGCTCGGCCGGGAGCATTTATTCTCGCGCCCGCGTCACGACCCTGTCAACGCGTCAGCTCACGGACCTCGAGGGGGAGACGACTGTCTATCCGGGCCGCGATTGTCCTCACCACGGCGTGCATCGGTATCTTTTCCGGCTGTGCCCCGTCGTCACCTCAAACCGGCCTGGCGCGGCTCCACCCGTGCGCGACCTCCGAGGGTCCGACGGACGCCCTGTGCGGCGTCCTCCAGGTCTACGAGAACCGCGCGGCGCGTACAGGCCGCCGCATCTCACTCAACATCGTCGCGCTCCCGTCGCTGGCGCCGGAGGCAGCCCCGGACCCGCTCTTCTTCCTGGCCGGAGGCCCCGGACAGGCCGCAGCGCAGATGGCGGCGGAAATCCGCGAAATATTCCGCCCTGTGCTCCGCCAGCGCGACATCATTCTGGTGGACCAGCGCGGGACCGGGAAATCGCATCCACTGGAATGCCGGAACGAATCGAACTCCCTGCAGGAGTTGACGGAGTCGGACGAAGGCGCGATCGGGCGGCTGCGCACGTGCCTGAAGGGCTATGACGCCGACGTCCGGTTCTATACGACGACCATCGCGATGGACGATCTCGACGACGTCCGCGCGCATCTTGGATACGAACGAATCAACTTATACGGCGGCTCGTACGGCACACGCGCCGCGCTGGTCTACGTGCGCCAGCACGGCGCGCACGTCCGATCGATGGTCCTCGATGGCGTGGCACCGACCGAAATGCGTATCCCGCTCTTTGCCGCGCGCGACGCGCAGCGGGCGCTCGACAAACTCTTGACCGACTGCGAAGCCGACACCGCCTGCCGGACCGCACAACCCGGGCTCGCAGCCCGCGTGCGCGCGCTGCTGGCGCGCCTCGATCGTCCGGTTCGCGTCGAAGTCATGCATCCGCGCACTGGCATCCGCGAGACAGTGGCGATTGACGCACGCATCGTCGCCGGAGTCCTGTTCGGGGCACTGTATTCGCCGCTGACCGCGTCGCTCGTGCCGGCGCTTATTGCCCGCGCCGAGCAAAACGATTTCCAGAATCTGCTGGCGCTCGCGTACGCCAGCGAAGACAGCGAGAACATGAGCCTCGGCATGCAGCTGTCGGTGCTGTGCAGCGAGGACGCGCCGCGTGTGACGCCCGAAGACGTCAAAGATGAGAGCGAAGGCACGGTGTTCGGCGTGTATCTGTCGCGCGGCCAGCTGCAGGCCTGCGAACTGTGGCCGCGTGGCGAGGTCGACGATTCGTATTTCGAGCCGGTGACATCGGCCGTGCCGGCGCTGGTGCTGTCGGGCGATCTCGATCCGGTGACGCCGCCCGGCTGGGGCGAGTCCGTGGCGAAGCATCTGAAAAACGCTCGCCACATCACGGTGCCGGCAACGGGCCATGGCGTCATCGGCACGCCGTGCGGACAGGAGCTGATCCGCCGCTTCATCGAGCGCGGCAGCGCGGAGGGTCTCGACGTCAGCTGCGTCAGCCGCGTGCGGCGCCCGCCCTTCTTTCTCACCCCGAGCGGCGCGCAGTGATTCGGGTCGAGGGACTCAGGAAGCGGTTCGGAGCGGTACAGGCGGTCGATAACGTCGGCTTCGAGGCAGCCGACGGCGCCATTACCGGCATCCTCGGCCCGAACGGCGCCGGCAAAACAACGACGCTGCGAATGCTGTACGGGGTGATGAAGCCCGACGCCGGCCGGATTCACGTCGACGACGTCGACGGAGTGGCCACGCCGCAGCGGGCACAGGAACGCCTCGGCGTGCTGCCGGACGGCTTCGGACTCTATCCGCGGCTGACCGCCCGCGAGCACATTCGTTACTTCGGCGAACTGCAGGGCATCAGCGGCGAGCGGCTCCGCGATCGCACCGAGGAACTGCTCCGAATGCTGGACATGGGCGCCATCGCCGACCGGCGAACCGGCGGGTTTTCGCATGGCGAGCGTACCAAGGTCGCCATCGCGCGCGCGCTCGTCCATGGTCCCCGCAACGTGCTCCTCGACGAGCCCACCAACGGCCTCGATGTCATGAGCACCCGCGCCGTGCGGAAGATCGTCCGCGGCCTGCGCGAATCCGGACACTGCGTCGTCTTCTCCAGCCATGTGATGCAGGAGGTGTCGGCGCTGTGCGATGCGATCGTGGTGATCGCGCACGGTCGAGTGGTCGCGCGCGGCACGCCGGACGAACTGCGGAAGCAGACCGGGCACGACAACCTTGAAGACGCCTTCGTGGCGCTTGCCGGCGTCGAGCTGATGACGGAAGACCAATGGGCCGAGTGAAGCCGCTCCATCAGATGCTCGTCGTCATGCGCAAGGAGCTCAAGGACTCGCTGCGCGATCGGCGTGCGCTGTTCTCCATCGCCTTCAGCATCGTCGTCGGGCCGGTGCTGATTGGAATCATGATGAACCGCATTGCCGACCGGCAGCGCGAATCGGAGAGCGTCGAGATTCCCGTCGTCGGCCAGCAGCACGCGCCGGCGTTCGTCGACTGGCTCCGGCAGCAGGCCGGTGTCAGCGTGATTGCCGGCCCGCAGCGGCCGGAACAGGCGGTCCGCGATCGCCTGCACGACGTCGTCATCGTGATTACCGACGATTACGCGGAGAAATTCCGGTCGTCGCGTCCCGCGACCGTGCGCATCGTCGCCGACACCTCGCGCAATGCGGCGCGCCCGACCCTCGAGCGCGTCCGGCGGCTGATGCAGCGCTACAGCGCCGAAATCGGGGCGCTGCGCCTGATCGCGCGCGGCGTCAGTCCCGCCGGTGTCACGCCGCTGAAGCTCGAAGAGATCGAGATCTCCACCGCCCAGCAGCGCGCGGCACAAGTGCTCAGTTTCATCCCGATGTTCATCATCCTGGCCGCGTTCGTCGGCGGGATGTCGATTGCCACCGATTCGACGGCCGGCGAACGGGAGCGGGGGTCGCTTGAATCGCTGCTGGTCAACCCGGCGCCGCGGATGGCCATTGTCGCCGGCAAGTGCATCGCGGCGGCGTTCATCGCGATGACGGCGGTGGTGCTGACTACAACGCTGAGCGCGAACATTCCGCGATTCCTGCCGCTGCAGGACATGGGAATCCGGTTCCGTATCGGCCGCGGCGAATTCCTCGGCGTGCTCGCGGCGATGCTGCCGATGTGCCTCTTCTCGGCGTCGCTGCAGGCGGCGGTCTCGACGCTCGCCCGGTCGTTCAAGGAGGCCCAGAGCTACATGGGCGTGCTCGTCCTGCTGCCGATGCTGCCGGGCATGATCAGCGCGGTCTCAACCATCGGTCAGGAACCGTGGATGTACCTGGTGCCGGTGCTCGGACAGCACGTCCTGGTCATGGGCGTGCTCGGAGGCCGTCCCGAGGAATGGTGGGCCTTCGTCACGGCGGGACTGATCGCGGCGTTATCGGCGGCCCTGCTGATCAGGACGATGACCACACTCTTCAAGATCGAGCGAATCGTGTTCGGCCGCTAGGACCAGGCAGTTGGAACAACGCTCCCGGACCGTCAGCCGCGGCGTCCCGGACCTTCGTCGGCGATATCGCCCGAGTCTTCGTTGTCCAGTTCCTGAGATCGGCCCAGATCCGATCGAGCCGCGTCGCGCTTCGAGCCGCGCTCCCGCGGCCGGTCTGTCTGCGGGGGCGTACGTTCCATGTCGTCGTTGTCGACGTTGTCGAGCGGAAATCGCATCTCGTCCCTCCGGTTACGCGGATTTCGATACGGGCAGACGAACACCGCCTGGCAGCGGCTCAGCTTGCGCGCGCAGCGGCAGCGTCACAGTAAATGTAGATCCTTTCCCTTCCCCCTGGCTCGACGCCGTCACGGTGCCGCCATGGCGCTCGACGATGTCGCGGACGATCCACAGCCCGAGACCAAGCCCGCGGTTGCCCGTGTTGGCGCTGCCCTGACGGAGGCGATCGAACACGTACGGCAGGAACTCACTCCTGATGCCAATGCCGTGATCGCTGACAACGATCCGCGCGAATCCATCGTCGCTGCGCAACTCGACCTCGACCACTCCGTCGTCCGGCGAGAACTTCACCGCATTGGAAAGCACGTTGATCACGACCTGCTGCAGACGTTCGGGATCGGCAAGAAGCAGCGGGATATTGCGTTCGATTTCAGTGACGATCCGGACGTTCTTGTCGTCGGCTGATGGACGTACCGCGTCCAGCGCCGCGCCAACAACGGCTTCGACCTGCACCGGCGCCAGCCGCAGCTCGAGCTTGCCCGACACGATGCGCGACACGTCGAGCAGCTGCTCCAGCAGCTGCGCCTGCGCGCGTGCGCTTCGCTCGATGGCCTCGCACGCGTAAGCCGCGCGCGACGGCTCGATCTGATCGTTGCGCAGCATCGCGGCCCAGCCGAGAACGGCATTGATGGGTGTCCGCAGCTCGTGAGAAACGGTCGCCAGAAACTCGTCCTTCGCGCGGCTGGCGGCCTGCGCTTCGCGGTAGAGGCGGCCGTTCTCCAGAGCCACGGCGGCACGTGCGGCGAGTTCCTGCGCCAGCGACAGGTCGGCGGCACCGTATCGATCCGCGGTGCGCGAACCGAGCGTCAGCAGGCCGAGCGTCTGGCCGCGCGCGACCAGCGGAATCAACAGCAGCGATTCGCAGGCAACCGCGCGAACCAGTCGCTGATACTCCGAATCGGAACGGCCTGGCGAGGTGCGCACGGTCTCGGCAATGTTCGAGAGCAGCGCTGGCTGACCGGTGCGTATCGCGCGGGCAAACGGCCCGTCGCCACGGATTTCCGGCGGGATGCGCCGGATTGCATGCGTCGCTTCCCTGCGCGTGGGATCGATATCCACAACGTCGACGCGCTGGAGGCTGCCTTCGTCGGAGACGAGGTCAACGACCGCGCAGTCGGCCAGGGCCGGAACCGCCAGGCGCGCCAGGCTGATGAGCGTGGCTTCCGGCTCCAGCGCGGAATCGAGGACGGTGACGGTCTGCGCCAGAAACGCCGCTCGGCGGGCGGCGACGTCGGCGGCGGCGCGTTGTGCCACATCACGATTGGCCAGCTCCGCGCGTTCCGCCTCGAGCCGTTTCCGCTCGTACAACCCCGCGAGCGCCGCGGCGACCGATCCCAGCAGCTGACAGTCCTCTTCGCTAAAGCGGCGCGGCGAGGTCGAATAGACGGCGATGACGCCGAACGGCCGTACAGCGGTGCCGATTCTCGCGGCAAGCCCGCTTCGTATCCCGTGCCCGCGCAACACTGCCGGAATTGTGAATCGCACTTCGGAATCGCCATCGCCGACAACCACCGGTTCGCGCGCGTAGACTGCATAGCCTGCCTGCGTGTCGATACCTGTGTAGATCGTCAACTGCTCGACGGCGTCCGCCGTCCAGCCCGCTGCGGCAACCACCGTGAATGGCGCGCCTTCGTTACCGAGTTCCAGGACGAGCGCATGATCGCATTCGAGCGCCGACGCGGCGAGGCCCGCCGTGTCCCGGCACACCGATTCCGTCGTCCCGGCAGCGAGCGTCCGCGACGTCACCTCGCCCAGCGTGCGTCGGCGACGCGCTTCGGCAGCGGCCGCCTTGCTGAGTTCAATCGCGCGCGCGCGGGCGAGCGCGGCGCGATGCCGCGCACGCGACACCAGCGCGATCAGCGCCGACGCCACGCCAAAAACAACGAGCGCCGCGAAATCCAGCCGGTTTGGAGTTTTGAATGTCCAGGCCGGTGGAAGAACGACGACCACAGCGGCAAGCGCCGACACCACCGCCGCGAAGAGCGCCGTCTGCGGACCGCCGATAACGGCGCTCGCAAGCACCGGCAGCAGGAGTACCAGCAAGGGCCAGGCGAGCGGAGACTGCGGAGGCCACTGCTGGAACGCCACCACGACGAGGCCTACCAGCCCCAGCGCCGCTGCGTAAACAAATGGCCAACGTACCCCGCGAGCGAACCACCTGGCTATTGCCACAGCTGAGCTAAACACCATCAGACGAGGAGATGTGGCCGGTATGGCAAGGAGCCTGCCGAACAGCCGGGCTATTTTTTATTGAGGTTGCGGAAGGTTCTGGGGTGTGCCCGTGAAGAAACTGATCGGCCCAGCAACACAGCTGGGCAAAAACTTTACGGGACGCAGGTCCGCCTATAGGCGGCCACTACACCGACCGCTGGGTCCGCCTAACGGCGGCACAACGAACTAACCAGCGAGCGCGAGGCGGGCTCGCGCTGAGCCCACCCCGCGGTAACAACAAGCGTCAAACAATGGTCCGTCGGCCCGACAGCAGACCCACGATGAAGAGCACGATCGCGATTACGAGCAACACATGCACGAACGCGCCGATCGTATAGGTGCCGACGACGCCCAACAGCCACGCGATTAACAGAATGACCGCGAGAACGTAGAGCATCTTTCCCTCCCTGCCCACTGAAGATTGCAAGCAGTCGGCCACGATGACGTCAACCGTTTCACCTCAGGCACGAACTGAGCCGGTTTTCGTCGCCGTACTGACGAATTTGACAACTCACCCGTATCGTCACCGTAACGGCGCCTCACCAGCGTGGGTCGGCGCAACTCAGCTTCAGTCAACAACTTCCCTTCGCCGGCGTCGAAACGGCCGCCGGTGGCACGCGTCTGACAGATGGGCTGGCCGAATGAACGTCGTCACCGGTCCCGATCGGCACGAGCAACGGCAATCAATCTCGGCGGCGAGCGAGTGGTTCGAAGCACTCGATCAGCGCGCCTTCGGCCAGGGCCACGCGAGATGGGTGGCGACAGTGCTCCGTGTGCATGGAGATGATCGCGACTGGTGGATCGACGTCGCAGCCACGGGTAACCCCGCGGCAAACGTCGTCCTCCGCGTTTCGCGCCAGGCGACAGTGTTCCACGCGGTCGCGGCGCTGCGCCGACACCGGCCGCGCACGGAATCGTGCGCACCGGTCATCGACGTCATGCGGCCTTGCTAGAAAATCGCAAAACCCAAATCCCAAACCCAACTGCCGAAGAACGCGAGAGCTAAAAGGACACTTGGAGTTCTTCGTGGCCTTCGATCTCTTCGTAGCTTCGTGGTTCAGGCTGGGGTAGCGGCGATCTGACGAGCGCCCGCAGGCTGCGAGCCGCCAGCTTGCGGTCGACGCAGAGATTCGCGACCGGATAGTACGCCAACGCCGTGAGGCCGATGGCCGGCAGCGCATCGACTGGCAGAACCCACGCCCCGATCGTGCCGAGCGCAGTGACCGCGGCGAGTTCTCCCGCGACAACCGCTACACGTTTCAACGCGATGGCGGCCGACGTGTCCCTGGCCGCCAGTTCCAGCCGTAGCTCAGCAGGTTTTTCCGCGGCAGGCGCCGCGGGTTCGTCGGGAAACAGCCGGACGAAGTCGTTCAGAACCGGTTCTGGCAGGAGCCCGATTGCGACCACGTACTCGCGGAAGAACGACCGTCGGTAGATTCCCTTCGGCCACCGCGACACGTCGGCGCGCTCGAGGCCGGAGAGCAGTGCGACGCTGATTTTTGTTGATTCAGCGATGTCTGGAAGCGTGATGCCGATTTGCTCTCGGCGGCTTCGAAGCATAAGACCGAACGCCTGGCGGGCGTCGGTCAACGCTCGTCCCCGCGGTGCCCGAGCAGCCACTGCTGGCTGACCGTGCCGAGCTCGAATCGGTTGTGTGCCCTTATTCGCTTTGTCGTCAACGTGACGACGGCGATGAGCAGCAGTATCGCTGCGGCGATGGTAATTGCGATGGAACTGATCACGGTGCGATCAAAATACGCTCCTCCGTCGAGATGATCAAGAGGCGAACGACATCGCGCCGAATCTCTATGTGATTGTATCGACGACCATCCGCCAGCTCGCCGCGACGGCGTCGGCAATCATGCCGCCGCACAACCACGTCGTCGCATCGCGCCGCCGGCTCCATACGACTTCGACAGGTACCGGCATGTCCGCGTGTGGAAGGAACATCCGGAATGCGCCTGGAGGACCGGCGCCTGCGCTGCGGCGCATTTCGACGCAGACGCCTCCGTAGCTGACGTCGAGCATCCGCGCCGCGGCGTCGTCGACGTCGACGCGAACCTCTTTCATCACCGCCTTGCGCGGCCAGCGGCGGATTGCCGAGGCGACGCGTCCTTCCGACAACACGCGCCTGACGAGCGCTGTCAGAACGGACGGCGAGATCGGCTTGAGGAGGAATTCCGCACCAAGACGGCGCGCGTCGGCCTCGATCGCGGGATCGGCGAAGCCGGTGAGCACGATGGCCGGAATCGGTTCCGGCCGTACGGCAACGAGATGAAGTCCGTTGTATTCGTCGAGTCTGATGTCGACGAGCAGCAGATCCGGATGGGCGTCGGTCAGGAGCTTTATCGCCGCCGGGACCGTGCTGGCGGTGATCGTCTCGTAGCCCGCGTCCTCGAGCAGCATTGCGAGTCCCACTCGCGTGGGCTCGTCGTCATCGACAATCAGAATCCTGTGGGGCATCGACTGCGCGACGTCACGCCACTCCGGGCGAACGCCCGGGCTCATTTCCGGGGGATACGGGAGTTTACTCCTCATCCGACGCGCGCGCATGCGGAAGCCGTGCCGCCGGGCTTACAGCGGCTCAGAGGGGTAAATTCGTGTGATTTGGCGAAAAGCGACCTAATGGATGAGCCCGGCGGCATGACGCCACCGGGCTGAACCGTATTCTTTCTTGACGGAAGGAAGCGGCCCTCTCAAGCGAGACGCGGAACCATTACGCGGATCTCAGTGCCCGCCGCACCGCCGCTGGCTGCAACGCGACCTTTGAACGCCGAGACAATGCGAGCGGCACTGGTCAGCGGACCGGCTGCCGTCCAATTCGCCGGGGCTGCAGCCTGCGCCTGAGAGATGCCGAAGGCAACGTCACTGCCCTTCGCCTCCGCGACCACCGTCACCGTGAACGCCGACGGCTCTTCCGTCAAACCGATCGTGGTCATCAGCAATCCGGAGAGCGCGGCGACAAACAGATCCTCGTCCACCGACAGCGACCGGTCGCCCACGCTGATCCGTGATTCGATGGTCACACCACGGAGGCGCCGCTCGGGTTCAATCGACTTCAGCAACTGATCGACAATCGCCTGCGCGCGAATCTGCTTCGGCGCGGGCAGCAGCTCGCCGCGCAGGAAGCGCGCGACACGCAGCAGGCAGGTTGCTTTCCACGCTTCTGCGCGGATCAGATTTGCGGCGACTGTCGACGCCAGTGCTGGCCCACGATCGGAAAGAAGATTCGTGGACGCGAGCAGTGCTGACAGCGTCTGCGCCAGATCTCGTCCCAACTGAACCGCGGCGAGCGCGTCTGCGTCAGCCGCTTCTTCTTCCCCGGCAGCGGGAGGGGGCACCGTGGTTGCCGACGACTCCTTGGCGCCGGAACGCGGTGGAGTATCGAGCATCTCGACGTAATGCTTGTCCGCCCGCATGCGGAACGTTCGCGGAAGACCTTCCCGGGCAGGAGCCGGGTTGGAAGAGTCGGTGGTCTCTTCTTCGCCGCCGAGGATGTCTTCGATCCGAATAGCCGAAGGACTCGAAAGGGGATCATCCGGGTACTGCACGTCAGGTGGAACCATTTGAGATTTGGGATTTGAGATTGATGATTTGATTCGTGGTTGCCGATCGGGCTGACTGGCAACCAATGATGAATGAATCGCTGGACCAATTCAAATCACCACTCATCAATCATCGATCATCGATGGCTTAGTTCCTGACTTTCTCAGAAAACAGTCTTCGGCAGACGCCGCGCCTGTCGCACTTGTTGAGATTTACAGGCATTCTCCGTCATCACGGCCGGGCCTGACGTTTGCTGAGCTGTCAGTCGATGACCACTTACGGTGCCGGAAAAAGCGCGCTCGACGAGTTCCTTCCGGAATCAGCACTCGCTTCCGAGGTCTCCCGGTTCCGCGGCGAGCCGCGCGGAGAGATCGACCTGTTCGTCTCAGCGGACGACGTTCACCTGGATTCTATCGAGGCAGTCGCTCAGTCTTCCCGGGGGAATTCTTCGTCCGTCGAGCTGTGGCCGATGCTCGCGGCCGCGCTCGTGGCGATCGGTGTCTCCATGCTCGCGCTGGGCGCGTTCGCGCGGTTCGGCTTGTCCGCACTCTAGCCCACATCTCCAGACCAGCTCTCGACTTACGACAGAACGGGTGCGACAATCGGGGCGGTTAGCTAAAGCTCCGGCGCGCCACGGCCGAACTCCAAGTACGCCCTTTTTACGGCCCAGGTCGCCGAGAACCGTTAACCCCTCCAGAAATGGACCAGCCAGATTACCCGCAGGACGAGCAGCAGACCGGGACGGCAAGCCCCGAAAAGGCCAGCAGAGTTCCCTCGCTGATCCACGACTATCGGGCCCAACGTGACGCCTGGCGCCAGCAGGCGCGAAATCTCGCGCGGATGCGCGAGGAAGTCCTGGCCGCCGCCGACCACGAGGCGCGCGGGATTGTTTCCGCCGCCCGAGCCGACGTCCGGCGGATCCTGCTCAAAGCACGACGCGACCTTCTGGTGCTCGCCGCCCAGGTGCGCGCTGCCGGCCGACTGGGTGACGGCGAGGACACGGTCGACACGTCGTCGAATTTCCTTCCCGCCGACGACTTCGGTCAGGCGCAGAACGCGCTGACCACCGCGCGGCACGATATCCGGCGGGTACTCGACGAGTCCCGTCCGGAGCTCGAAGGGCTGGCCTCAGAGGGCGAGGCGCTGCGGGCCGCGCTTCATCATCACCAGCCGGCCGACAACCGGCCGCCTGATGTTCGCCGGCACGTTTCACGGCTGCCCATTCAGGACGTCCCGCAGGATGGGTTCGCAGAGACGCCACCCGATTTCGACTTCATATCGATCGGCTCGGATGACTCACCCGAGTTAACGATCCGTCAACCGGGGTTCCCGGTTCGCGCGCTTGTTGCCGCGGCGGCATCATTCGGTGCGCTTGCGTTGATGGGGACGGGCTTGTGGATGTTCTGGCCGTTCGGCACGGACACGTCGAAAGCTGAAACCCCGGCGTCAGTCGCCGCGCCGTCCAAACCGGCCGCAGCGAGTTCCGTGTCCGCCGCGGTTCGAAGCCCGATCGCTGATCCGCGCTCGCCGCTCTCCATTCGGTTGGCGGCCAAAGAAACGTCCTGGGTTCGCATCACCGCCGACGGTCGCGTGACGGCGGAACGGATATTCAGACCAGGCGAGACCGAGAACATCCGCGCGTCCCGCGAGGTCAGCATTCGCGCGGGCGACGCAGGGGCTGTGACCGTCGCCGTCGACGGCCGTCAGCCGGTTGCCCTTGGCCGCGAAGGCGAAGTCGTGACCCGGCGGTTCACGGTGGAAGCACCGCGTGCAGCGCGGACGACGACACCACCTGTTGCGCCCGGTCCGCGGAATCCGCCCGCGCCAATCGCGCAGGCTCCGCCGCAGCGTCAGACCCCGGCCAGCGCGAGGCCGGCTCCGTCCACTGCCGTCGCGGTACAGCCGCCTCCGCGTGTTATTGAACAGCCGACTGTGACTGCCGCTCCGCCACCGGCGCCGCCTGCACCATCGAATCCGCCGGCCAGCACTCCTCTTTCGGCCAGACCTGCAACGGCTTCAGTCGAACGTCCGCCGCTGACGGCTCCGGCTGCGTCCTCACCCTCGCTTCAGGACGTGCTGACGAGAGACGCCTCCCGGTGGCTCGACGCCTACTACCGGCAGGATCGCGCGACGATGGCGTCGCTCTCGCCGCAGGGGACGGTATCGGACAATCGCGCGGAAAAAGAGCGCATGCCGCGCGGATTGACTGGTGTGCGCCGCTCGCTGGACGAGGTCAATTTCCAGGTCGCCGGCACCGAGGTGCTGTTCACCGCCCGGATGACCGAACGCATGGATAATCCCGCCGCCGGACAGATGGCGCAGGCGGTCTCGTTCGTGTCGCAGATGTGGACGCAGCGCAATGGGAGCTGGCAGCTCCTCGATGTCCGCATCATGAGCGCGTCCGCGATAGCGCGGTCGCTTCGCTGACAAGCGGCGCTCGCCGCCAGGACGATTCATTCCAGCCGCTTTGTGGTCTTTGTGGCTAGCTGCAGCCGGACGGCGCAGGCCGCAGGCTGTGAAAGGCGATACGCGCCGCAGCGCGGTCGAAACTGGTTACCTCTGATCCTATCTTCGGGTTCATGATCGACGCGCGCGACTGCACGTGGTTGTAGCCGAGCGCGTGACCGAGCTCGTGCATCCGCAGCAGGTACCGCGTGTCGCTGGTGCGATCGAAATCGCTGTCGAGGATGATCGACCCCGCACGGATTGTCGACCCGCGCGTTGACCTCCCGCCGAATCCGATCGTCGCGAGCTGATCGCGCACGCCGTTGTAGCGCGCCACGACGATTTGTCCCGGCCGCATCACGTCCACCACCTCGCCAGCCGCGACCGGCTCGTGGCGCACGGCGGCGAACCCCTGAAACGCATTGTCGGTCAGCACCGCGAGGGCCGCGGTCAGGTCGGCGACGAGCTCCACCGCTTCCCCCTCGGTCAGCCGCTCGGAGGTCGCGCGGTAGCGGGTGCCCTGCGACTTCTCGTACTGCATCACCGGCATGAGCACGACGAGCTCTGGCACACGGTCCCAGCGCAGCGCCGTCTCGCGATCGCCACGCAGCATTTCATCCAGCGCGTAGCGGTCGTTGCGATGTTCGTCGAAGAGACCAGTCTCGTCA
>Ga0307406_10000757_pt1 | contig 18175 bp, 14 predicted proteins | sample 322Cmetagenome_3_FD_203706 | JGI IMG/M metagenome (GOLD analysis project Ga0307406, IMG submission 203706) | Maize rhizosphere microbial communities from greenhouse at UC Davis, California, United States - 322HYB-C-2 | ecosystem: Host-associated > Plants > Roots > Rhizosphere > Soil | place...
TCACCGTCGAGGTCTCCGCCGGCTCCATCGAGACCGGCGCGGGCGGCTCGCCCATCGGCGCCAACGTCACCGGCGGCAGCTACAGCATCACGGCCCAGGACTTCCTCGGCGACGTCCTCAACCCGCTTCTGCAGGACGAGTTCGGCGCTCCGTCGACGCTGCGGAACTACACCATCGTCGATACGCTCGGCGGACTGGACATGACAGGGGTCAACATCGCGGCCCAGGGCGATATCCGGATCGAGGTCCGCGGCGCCGGCGCGCTGACCGGCGACGCCCAGCTGGCGACGGACGGCGACGTGACCGTCACTGCGGGGGCGATCCAGGCCGATGTTATCACGGCCGGCCGCGACGTCGATCTGAACGCGAGCGCGGGAACCGTGAACATCACGACCCAGGTCACGGTCGGCAGGAACTACACGCTTGTCGGCCGCGACTTCTCGATCGCCGCCCTGAGCCCCCTGGGCGCCAGGGCCGGGGATCTGAGCATCACCGACACCTTCGGCGATCTGGACTATTCCGGCGCGACCCTTCGCTACGGCGGCGACATCAATATCCAGTCGGGGGGGCTCGTCGTCGGCGGAGACGTCACCAGCGACAACGGCGACATCCTGATCCAAGGCGGCGTGGGTATCGATAGCGGTGCGCTGTCGGCCGCGAACGGCACGGTCGACGCCTATGGCTACGGCGCGGCCGGCGTCACGGTCGCCTCGGCCACGGCCAGGGATTCGATCTACATCTACAGCTCCAGCGGCGACGCCGTCCTCGGCGCGGCTGCGCTGCTCGGCACGGGCGCCAACCAGCTCCGCGTGCACGTGGATGGCGGATCGGGGAACGCGGGGTTCGGCAGCGTTCTGGCGAGCGACATCACGGCCGCGAACCGCTTCACCTCCGCGGGATCGACAACCACGACCAACGTCTCCAGCACCGGCGGCGATGCCTTCGTTCACTTGGACAGGGCGGACGCCGTGAGTTCGGTCTTCGCGGCCCGGAACGTCGGGGTTGTGGTCCGCAACGGCGACTTCACCCTCGGGTCTGTCACGGCCGCCGGCGGCCGCGTCGATGTCGAGGGACCGGCGGGCGAACTGACGATCGGCGATCTCCAGGCCGCGATGGGCGCCCAAATCCTCGGCGCCGACATCTCCCTCGGGTCCGGCATGATCGGTGAGGACCTGATCATCGACGCGAGCGGCGACATCCGCTTCCTGGGGGCAGGGCGGATCGCCGCCGGCGGCGACGCCTCGCTGAGTGCGGGCGGAAGCATCTCGCAGGCCAGCGACGCCGGCTTCAAGGCCGCCAGCCTGACCGTCGACGCCGGCGACGCCGTCAGCCTGCTCGGTCTCAACGACATCGCGACGATCCGCGCGGTCGACGTCGCGAGCGGCGGCTTCGCCTATCGCAGCGTCCGCGTGAGCGGCGTCGAGATCGTCGGGGCGATCAACGCCGCCGGCCAGACGGTGGACCTGCGCGCGGAGAACGGCCCTCTGACCCAATCGAGCGCCGGGATCATCGTCGCCGGGCGGTTGACCGGATCCTCCGACGGCGGAGCCAATCTGGGCGCGGCCAACCGGATCGATGAGCTGGGCGACTTCGCCGCGACCGGCGGGGGCTTCTTCCTGAACGTCGACGGGGCGCTGAGCATCGTCGGCACGGTGGACAGCGCCGCCGCGCTCCGGATCCAATCGGGGCCGATGACCATCGCCTCCACCGGCACGATCCGTTCCGCCGGTTCGGGGGATGCGGTCGTCCTGGCCTCGAACGGCGTCTTCACCAACGACAGCGGCGCTGACGGGGTGCAGGCGGCGAACGGCCGTTGGCTGATCTACAGCCAGGCCGCGGGGAATCCCGGCGGGTCCACATCGGGCAACAATTTCGGCGGCCTAGGAGGCAGGAGCTACTACGGCTCGGCCTACGACTTCAGCTCTGGCGCTTTCGGCTCCGCGCCCAACGCGGGCAACCGGTTCGTCTACGCCTACCAGCCCACGCTCACGGTGACGCCGATCAATCAGCGGGTCACCTACAATGGCCAGATCCCGACGCTGAGCGCGCTCATCACCGGGCTCATCAACGGCGATCTGGCGGCGGACGCCTGGTCCGGCACGCCGTTGCTTTCGGGAGCTACCAGCCGGAACGCCGGAACCTACGGCCTGTCCGTCGCACTCGGGTCGTTGCTGTCGGACATGAACTACGCCTTCTCGTTCGGCTCGGGCACGCTGATCATCGACCCCAGGGCCCTGACCGGAAGGGTCATCGCCGACAACAGGGTCTATGACGGAACCACCGGGGCCACCGGCTCCATCGGTCTGACGGGCGTGGTCGCGGGCGACGATGTCGGGGCCAGCGGGACGCTGACGTTCGACAACCGCAACGCCGGCCTCGGCCGGACCGTGAACGCCACCAACGCCACTCTGTCCGGGGCTGACGCCGGCAACTACACCCTGGCCGGCGTCACGAGCGGGATCGCCGACATCCTGCGGCGCAGCCTGACCGGCGTGCTGACGGCGAACAACAAGGTCTACGACGGGACGACGACCACCACAGGCTCCATCGGCCTGACGGGGGTCGTGGCCGGCGATACGGTCACCGCCAGCGGGACCTTCAACTTCGCAGACAGGAACGCGGGCGTGGGCAAGGTGGTCACCGCCAGCGGCTTGGTCCTGTCCGGGGCCGACGCGGGCAACTATGACCTCGGGCCGCTCTCCGGCGTGGCGGACATCCTGCGCCGCTCGATCGGCGGAACGGTCGTCGCGGACAACAGGGTCTATGACGGAACCACTGGGGCCACCGGGTCGATCAACCTGACCGGCGTCATCGCCGGCGACAACGTCGGGGCCACCGGGACGCTGACGTTCGACAACCGCAACGCCGGCGTCGGCCGGACCGTGACCGCCACCAACGCCAGCCTGTCCGGGGCTGACGCGGGCAACTACACCCTGACCGGCGTCGCGAGCGGGATCGCCGACATCCTGCGCCGGGCGATCAGCGTTACAGCGAACAACCAGTCCAAGCGCTTCGGCCAGGTGGATCCCACCCTGACCTATGTCGTCGGCGGAAGCGGCCTCGTTCAGGGCGACGTTCTGACCGGCGGCCTGGCCCGCACCGCCGGTGAGATCGCCGGCGTCTACGTCATCCAGCAGGGTGATCTGGCGGCGTCGTCCAACTACGTCCTCACCTTCACGCCGGGCGAATTCGTGATTCAGATCCCGCCCGCGGGCGGGATCCAGAGCCTGCAGATGCTGCGCGCCATCGGTGAAACCCCGGTCTTCGCGCTTGACCAGGACCCGTCACCCGACCTGATCGTGTCCGATGCCGGGCAGGAGCAGAATCCGGAGCAACGTCCGTCCCACTGAGAGCCCTTGCCTGATCCATGAGCTCAGGCTGTTCTCTGTCCCTCCGGCGGGTCGCGAGCAGCGTCTCGCCGGAGGTCTGAAGGTCGTGGCGACGACGATCAGGCCCGGGCTTCGGCGAGAGCGTGCCGGACCCGCAACCACGACCGGCGTCCGCGCCGCGATCCCCTCCAAGGAGTAGATGCATGTCTTCCGAATCCAAGGCCTCGGGCGCGCCCGCGCCCCTGTCCGGCCTTCCGCTCTTCTATCGTGCGCCGGAGCCGCTCTCGGCGGCCGTCCACGGCGCCTGGCGGCTGAAGGACGGCGACGTGTCGTTCGCCGCGGACACGCCCTTCGCGCCGATCGTCGTCGGCGAACTGGCGGCCGCCGCGCGGTCCTATCCGATCGTCTTCGCGACCGGAAACGCCCAGCCGATCGCGGTGCTGGGTCTCGAACGGGCCAATCTGTTCCTCACCGACGGGGCCTGGGCCCAGGATTCCTATCTTCCGGCCTATGTCCGTCGTTATCCGTTCGGCTTCATCGCCACGGCCAACCCGGAGCGGTTCGCGCTGGCGATCGACGCGGCCTCGGACCGGGTCGTTCGGGCGGGGGAAGATGGCGTCGCGTTGTTCGACGAGGACGTCAAACCCAGCGCGACGACCCGGCAGGCCCTGGCGTTCTGCGAGGTCTTCCAGTCGGAAGTCGCGGCGACCACGGCGTTCGTCGAAGCCTTGAAGACGCAGGACCTGCTGATCGATCGCCGCGCCGACGCGACGTTGCCGGACGGGCGCAAGCTCGGCCTGGAAGGCTTCCAGATCGTCGACGCCGGGAAATTCGCCGGGCTGGCCGACGACGTCGTGCTGGATTGGCACCGCAAGGGCTGGCTCGCGCTGGTTCATTTCCACCTGTCGTCGCTTGACCGGTTCTCCGCGCTCCTGACCCTCCAAGCCGCGCGGACCGCCGCTCCGCCGCCGGCCAAGGCTTCGAAGAAACCGACGAAGACGCGCGCCGAGCCTGTCGCGGCCGATAGCTAGTTTCGGCGTGGCCTCGCTGGGCCATTCCTCAGCGAACTCAAAAACTTGCTGAGACTTGTGTGATCGAGCGGGAATGATGCGGGCCGCCTCGCCTCGGAGGAGATCGAGACTCCCTCCAAAGCGAGGCGCGGTTCATGGCGAACCCGACCGCCGACCATCGGGATTGGGGGGCCTGTCAGCGATCACCCATGCAGACGGAAAAGGGCCGCCGTCGGCATTTGCGACGCGGGAAATGTCCGCGCGTCCCGATCAAGGTTCCATGGGGCTGCTAGCCTGCCAATGACGGGTGACGACCCGGTACATCCGTAGCGTGCGCGGCGGGGCAGGGCTCGGGTTCCACAACGCCTATGGACGGCGCAGCGGCTCTGAATTTCTCGATCAGCTCCCGCCGTCCGGATACCGCGAAGATGCGGAACAGCGCCGATATGTGGTTCCGAACGGTGAAGTGGGAGAGCGCGAGCGAACGCGCGACTTCCTTGTTGGATTTATGCGACGCGAGGAGCGCCAGTATATCCAGCTGACGGACTGAGAGCTGAGAAAGGTCCACCGGTTCCGGCTCGGCCGGGCGACTTTGCGCCTCTGCGCGCGCGATCGCTTCGAGGAGACGTCCTTCAAGCACGGGCTTGGTCAGATAGTCGGTCGCCCTGACGTCGAAAGCGCGGAGCGCATACTCATGGTGTGCGGATACGAAGACGATCTGGGGGCGGCGGCCCGACCAGGCTTCGACCGCCGACATGCCGTCGCCGCCGGGCATCTCGATGTCCAGGAAGGCGAGATCGAGCTGGTGCGATGGCCCGTTCTGAAGCCAGCTTTCGGCGGTCCCGCATTCCAGCACCACGCTGACCCGTTCAGGCGCGATGTCGGACAGCAGACGTCTCATCCGCGCTCTGGCCAGAGGCTCGTCGTCCACGATCGCCACTCTCAAAGGGCCGATTTTCGAAGTCAGGTGCATCTCTTGGGATCCCCACGATCCCAGCGAAATGGACGTTTCTCGCCGCCCTGTCCGCCGCACATCGACGACGCGTGCGAACGCAGCGCCTATGGCGCGAATATTCGACGAACCGCTCATACAGATCGCCGAACCGCTTCGTGAGAAGCGGTTCGGCTGCTGCATCGACGTTTGGCCGGTCTCCACGTCGTGGATGCGGCCTCAGACCTAGAACTGGTAGGACATGCCCAGACGGACGTAGCGCGGCGTCTGGTACGCGGAGATGCGGCCGTAGTCCGGATCCGGCGACCCCAGGGAAATGTCGCCGGTTTCGACGAAGTCGGTGGCCGATTCAAAGTCGAAGATGTTGAAGATGTCCATGCGCAGCTGGACCTTCCCAGGGATGGCCTCGAACGGGATGTTCCAGGCGACTGAGACGTCGACGTTCTTCAGCCACTCGCCTTCGAACTGGGACCCACGCGGGGTCGGCCGGCCGCCGCAGTACCAGGCCGTGATCGTCGAGGGCGAGGCGCGACCGTCCCCGTAGGGGTAGGCCCCGATGCAGCCGTACTTGCGGGGCGACTGCAGGACGGCGTTTGCGCCGACCGTGATGTCTTCGGTGATCGCATAGGAACCGAAGAGCTTGTAGGTCTGGCCGCGGTGGTTCGGCAGGAAGCCGTACGCGCCGTCGGTCCAGCCCGGCTCATCGAAGTCCTGGGTCAGGCCAGTATCGGACTGGCCGTTGTCGGACTTCACGCCGCCTTCGATGTTGCCCTTGGACTCGGCGAACACGGCCGAACCCTGCAGGCTCCAGCGACCGTCCCAGGGACGTTCGAAGGTCAGTTCCAGAGCCTTGTAGGTCCGCTTGGCTTCCGGAATGGCCAGGATGTCCGGCGAGATCGTGATGGTCTGGCCGGCCAGGAACGGGAAGGTCGAGGAGTCCGGCGTGATGACCAGCGGCGCGCCGGGATTGAGCAGGACGTATCCCGAGCCGTTGATCTGCCCGCAATTCGCCGCCGAAATCCCTTCCGAGGCGCAGTAGGCGTCGATGATGTAGCTGGTGTCGAAGTCCTCCATGACCTTTTTGAGGTCGCGGTAGATGAAGTTGGCGCCGACGCGCCAGCCGTCAAACGGGCCGGCGTTGCTGATCTCATGCTCCACGCCGACGATGAACTCGTCCTGGTGCTGCGCCTCGAGGTTTTCGGAGACGAGGGACTGGGCTTCGGGCACGGTGCCGGGCGAGAGCACTTCCTGCAGCACCGGCGCGCCGGCGAGGGTGGGAATGCAGTTGTTGCGGGCCGGGGCCGCAAGACAGGCGGCGAGGCCGGCGGGGGTCGCCGGGAAGCTGCCGCCGATGCCGCTGATTAGGTACCAGTCCTGGGTGAACAGCTCATGGCCGGCCATGCGCAGATTGGTGTTGGCCGCGATCGGGATGTAGTAGCGGCCGAAGAAGGCCTTGAGGCTGGTCGAACGGTCTCCGAACAGGTCGTAGGTGGCGCCGAGCCGGGGCGACAGGTCGTAGTCGGTTTCGACAAAGACCTCGCCGTTGACGTTCTTGTTGGTGAACTTCTCGGCCCGGAGGCCCAGCTGCAGCGACAGCCGGTCGGAAACATCCCACGCGTCCTGGATGTAGAGCGCCGTCTGCTCGACGGTGAACGAGCCGGAGTTCTGGATGTTTCGGTCGCGGACGTACATCGTATTCGCCGGAATGAGACCGCCTAGCGCTCCGCTCGATCCGGATTGATAGTATCGATAGTAGCGGTCGCCCGAATAGCTTTGGTCGAGCGTCGAGAAGAGGTCCTCGCGATCATAGCCGACCCGGATGTGGTGATCGCCCATCAGGTTGTTGAAATAGAAGTCGGCGTCGACGCGATACATCTTCCGCTCATCCTCGCCGTAGCTCAGGACGAGGGCCGGGTTGCCGCGGGCCACCACCTGGCCGAGGTCCAGGATGGACACCTCGGCGTCCAGATCGCCGGAGACGGTCTGGTTGAAGCTGCCTTCGCCGTACAGCGCTGACAGCGTGAACCAGTCGGTGAAGGCGCCGGTGTATTTCGCGATCTTCGTCTGACCGCCGACCATGTTGTTGGTGTTGTAGCTGCTGTTGCCGTCGTTCTGGTTCAGCGTCTGGCTTTGATCGTCGTTGAAGTAGGTCAGCTCCAGGCGATGATCAGGGTTCAGATAGAGATCGATCTTGCCGCCGTAGAACGGGTCGTCCTGGGTTCCGGTGTTCAGGATGCCGGCCGTGTCGGTCGTCGTGGTGGTGAAATCGCGCCAGTTGTAGAAGGCGAAGAAGTAGGCGTGATCGCGCAGGATCGGACCCGACAGCCAGGCGTTCGCCTCGGTGCGCTCGGACGTATTCAGAGAATCGAGGGTCAGGGCGGAGCCGGGGGTGCCCTGATTGGTGTCGGGGCTGCTGTCCTGCAGGCCCTCCGGTTCGTAATAGAAGTTCACGCCGCCGTGGAAATCATCCGAACCGGACCGCGTCACGGCGACGACCGCGCCGCCGGTTGAGCGGCCGAATTCGGCCTGATAGCCGCCGGTCTTGACGTCGATCTGGTCGTAGAATTCGAACGGGACCGTGTTGCCGCCGATGAAGTTGCGGAAGTTGGTGATGTTGAAGCCGTTGACGTAATAGACGTTCTCGCCGACCGACGATCCGCCGATCGAGACCTGGTTGCCGAAGGCGGCGTCGCCCTGGCTGGCCGACGGAGCCAGGAGTTGGACCGCGGCCAGGTTTCGCTGGGTCGGGATCCGGTCGAAGGTCTCCTGGACATCGACTGTGATGCCCGTGGTCGTCTGATTGAAGTCGATGGTCGGCGACCGGGTGCCCACGACGACCACATCGTCGATGGATGTAGCGTCGGACGAGGCGCCTGCTCTGCCGATGGTGAACCGGTAGTCCGCGGGGCTGCCGATCGTCACGGCGACGTTCGCGTCGGAATAGGCGTCATACCCGTCCGCGCTGATTTCCACGGTGTAACGGCCGACCGGGATCTGGGCCGCGCGGAATCGGCCGGCGGCATCGGTGGTGAGGGCCCGGCTCTGAGATCGCCCCCGCTGGGTGACCGTGATCGTCGCGCCGGCCACCGGAGCGCCGCTGGTGTCAGTCACCGTGCCCGACAGGGTCCCGGTGGTGAAATCCTGCGCGATCGCGACCGTCGGCGTGAGGAGGGTCAGGCTCGGGGCGGCGACGAGTGTCATCAAGGCCGCTCCGCCGATCATGGTGGAACGCAGCAAACGGTTACGCGTGGTTGCAGTGGTCAAGCGGATACCCTCCAAAAGCCGCGCTCGTCCCGCCGGGAAGGCGGGGTCGAGCGTCAGCGACAACGATCGCGGGCAAGCCCGTTGCGATCGTGGGAGGCTAGCGAGGTGTTCCGCCGCCCTGCAGGGTGAGATGTGCACTGGTACACTTGGCGGCCGTACCGGGGCCGGGGGGCGCGAAACGCGTCAGGACGGACGTACCAGGGTCGCGCGGACCGCGGGAGCATAGGTCCGTCCCACGCGCACCTCGACGCCGTCTTTCAGCACTGCGACCAAGGCTGAGAAGGCTCCCTGGCGAATGCGAACGATGGCGTCCTTTCGCACGATCGCGCTGCGATGGACGCGAATGAACTCATCGTCGCCCAGGCGGCCCATCAGCGACGTCAGGCTCTCTTGATGCATATAGCTTTCGGATCCGGCGTAGATCTGGACGTAGTCGCCATCCGCCTGAAAGCGGGAAATGCCCGACGCCGGCACCCGGACGTATCCGCCTCTCGACTTCAACCAGAACTCGGCTACGGCGCGCGTCTTCGCAGGGCCGTTCCGCCGGAGCGTGCGAAGCGTTTCGGTGAGCTCGGCTATTCGGTCCCGGTCACTTCTCGCCTGAACCGCGTCCAGGGCCCGGCTCAGCGCAGCCCGGAGCCGACCCGGATCGATCGGCTTGGTGACGTAGTCGATCGCGTTCGCTTCGAAGGCCCGCAGCGCCCATTCATCGAACGCGGTCACGAACACCACCGCCGGGGCGTGGCCCTTGATCGCATCCAGCACGTCGAAGCCGGTCCCGCCGGGAATCTGGATGTCGAGCAGCATCACGTCGATGGCGACGGTCTCGAGCAGTCGGCGGGCGGAGGCGACATCGCCGGCCTCGTGAATGTCTCCGAAGTCTTGCGTTTGCCGGAGCACGCGGATCGCCCGGCGCCGGGCGAGGGGCTCGTCGTCGACGACAAGGACGCACGGACCCGTCACGCGACGCGCCATGGCAGGTCGACCACCGCCTTGTAGCGACCGGGCTGGTCGACGCCGGACTGGAACCGGCCCTCATCACCAAATCTGGCGCGCAACCGGTCCTCGACATTTCGCAGGCCGATGCCGGCGCCTTGGACCACACGGCCGACCGGGGCCTGGGTGGGCATGTCATTCTCGACGACGACGACCAGCCGGTCGCCGCTCTGCTCCGCGCTGATGCGAACCGTCACTTGCCCCACCGTCGAGCCGACGCCGTGCTTCATCGCGTTCTCGACCAACGGCTGGAGAATGAGGCTGGGCACCCGCGCCGTGCGGACGAAGGGCGATACGGCGATCTCCAGCTTCATCCGGTCGCTGAAGCGTTCGCGTTCGATATCGAGGTATTCCTCCTGCAGCGCCAACTCCTCGCCGAGGCTGACATCCTGGAGAGGGTCGAGCGCCAAGGTGGTCCTCAGGAAGGTCGAGAGAGACAGGACCATCTTGCCGGCGCGGGCCGAGGCGCCGTCTTCGATGAGGCTCGCCACGGAGTTCAGCGTGTTGAAGAGGAAGTGGGGACTGACCTGATAGCGCAGCGCCCGCATCTGTGCGTTCAGGGCCTCCTCCCTCGTCATGGCCAGCAGCCGCTCCCGGTCCCGAACCTCCACGCTGTAGAGAAGCGCCACGGACAGGCAGGACCATCCGAAGAACAGCGCCAGGCCTTCAATGGTTGAATAGCCCAGATAGACCATGTCGAACGGCACAGGCTTGGGATAGATGGCGACGCTGTGGATGACATGATCGACGGCCAGGAACGCGGGCGTGGCGGCCGCGGCCATCCCGAAACTGACCAGCGCTCGCTTCGCGAAGCCCTGGCTGCGAAGTCGGTACAGGATGACGGTCATTCCCAGGGTGACCGATGCGCAGAAGGACAGCGCGACGAGTTTGCCCGGGAAAGACTCGATCGGACTGACGCCCGCCATGCCCCAGAGCACGGTGTTCAGGGCGAGATACGAGAGCCAGTAGGCCAAACCTAAGCGCCAGGTCGCCGCCCAGACGCCGCTGCGAAAAAAGTAGGGCTCGGACGTGCTGGCGAGGGTGAACGGCATGTCTCCATTCTCGCCCCAGGAGACTAGGCCGGTCGAGTGTCGTTCAGCGGCAAATATTCGCCGTTCATCGATTAGGAAGCGCTTGGCCGCTCGGAGCCATCGTCCGGGCGTTCCTCCGGGTGCGTCGCGCCGGGAAGACACTAGGGTCGTGGAACCGTCCGCGCCCGTAGCGCGCGGATCGGGATTCCGTAGCTCCAGGGGCGATGTCGGCATGCTCAGGTCCGCAGCAGGTTTTCCGTGGTTGACGCTGTCACAGGCCTTCTGGGTCGCCAGGGTGATGACAGCCGTCTTCTTCCTCGCCCATGCGCTCACACGGATCGGGTTGAACACCATCCCTCAGTTCGGCGTGTTCATGGAGAACGCCGGATTTCCCGCAGGCGTGGCCGTCGTCTGGGCGATCACCATCGTCGAGATCATCGCGGGTGCGCTGTTGATTCTTCGCGTGCAGGTGCGTTGGGCGGCTCTGGCTCTGTTCTCGATCGTCGCCGGCGGGATCGTTCTCATTCACGCCAAGCTGGGCTGGTTCGTCGGCGAGCATGGCGTAGGCGGCTCCGAATACAGCGTGGCCCTCATCGTCCTCTTGCTCCTGATCGCGGTCGAGGACCGCGCCCGCGCCGCCTGCAAGGCCGCCCTGTGACGGCGAAAGCGAAACGGCGGGCGACTGAGTCCTCGTTGCGGGTCGCCACACCCGTCATCGCGATATCGGAAAACCATGAGCGTCTGATGTCATCGCCAGGGTGATCGCGCGCATCGACGACGGGGGTGGCCATTTCGCCAGCCGGAATTCTCGACGGATTTCGAATACGGCGCGCGAGGGAGCGGGCCGAGCAAGCCGGCGCGCCCGACAGGGGCGACGCGTCATGCCGCAGGACGAGGAGCACCGGGGACAGCCGCTGTGAGGAGGCCGTCCCCGGCCGGGTTTCGCCGGCCTAGTTTCCGTGGATTTCCTCGCACGTCAGGCCGCCGGTGCTGAAATAGTCGTCCACCTTGCCGTTGTAGAATTCGAGGCGGATGTCGCAGTTCAGCACGTCAATGCGTTCCTGCACGACGTTGGGCGCGACCAGGGCCTGGGAGGTCACGGATTTTGAAGAGCGGTAGGTGAGGGCGTGAACTATGCCGCCCGTCTCCTCGACGCTGAGGGGCTCGCCCCACTGGCGACGGATCTCCGCTTCAGTCGATCCGATCCAGTCTTCGAGATTGTGGGCGATGCGGTTCTCCCGGCGCAGACGGGCGGCGTGCCGCTGTCGCGAGGCCGCCAGCGAGTCCGCCTGGTTCTGACTCTCCGCGGCGATGGCTCCGGCCTGCGCGACGAGCTCCTGCCGTTCCCGCATGATCCGCTCCACCTGGGCGTTCTGCTCATCGATCGAGACGTTGCTGGTGTAGGTCGGCCGGCGGCCGTCCACCCACAGCTTCTCCCAGGCGGCGTCGACCACCGCCGGAAGGCTGATGGGGCCCATGTAGATGAAGTTTCGGGGGTCGTTGTTCGCGTCCCGCTCCTGAGCCCGCTGGGCCTGACTCTTGCGGGCCTTGTCGCAGGCGAAGGTCAGGATCTGGTGCTCGGTGATATCAGCGACCGGGTGCTGGGGCACGTCCGGTCCCCGGCGAAGCGCCCCGTTACGCGGGCTGATCTGGACCAGGTCGATGCTCACCGTCAGGCCGACACAGTCCACATGGTAGTTCGCCGACATCCAGTCCGGCTGATCGGCCCCTTCGTAAACGGTCAGGGCTTCCACCTTGAAGCGGTCGTCGCTGTTGAACTCCGGGTTGATGAATTCCTCGTCCACGACCGTGAACGTGCGGTTGGGGCGGGCGCCGCCCGTATAGACGAGCCATTGATTGGCCTGCGCCGACGTGGCGAGCAAACAGGTCAGGGTCAGGGCGCTTACGAAACCGTACTTCATGGGACGCTTCTCAAAGTGGGGGAGGGTGCGACCTCACAAGACGGCTGCATTTCGTCCAGCCGCCGAGATGTACCGGGACATCTGAAGGCGCCGCTGCGACAGGGCCGGAGGGGATCTGCCGCAGCCTTCCGAACCTAGCGGGCTTCGCCGCAGCGCCGACGTTCGTAGAGCCCGTTGAGGTGCGTCCAGCGCGCGCGGGCGGTGCGGGCCTGCTCGGCCTGCTGGCCGGCGTTCGCTTGCGCGCTCCGGGCGAACATGCCGCCCAGCATGCGGATGCCGCTGCTGATCCGCGAGTCCACTCCGGCGGAGTAGGCTTCCCTTTGGGCCATCGTGGCCAGGTCGGAGGCCCCGCTGCCTGCGTTGTTCTGGGCGCTTTCCGGCGGCGCTTCCGCGATCCGGGCTTCGAGCTGTGTCGCTTCATCGAAGATCTGCTGGCAGGTCAGGTTCGCGTCGCTCATGCGGGCGACCATCGGATCCTGCGCGGCGACGGGCGCGGCCGACAGCAGGCCGGCGATCAGGACGGGGATGACAAGCGTTTTCATCGGACTTCTTTTCGGATGAGGGGGAGGGCGTCATGTTGCTGACGACGACACGGTTCGATCGCCGTCACTTGCCGGCGGGCGACGAGAGCTTCGCGGGTGCAGCGTCCGTTGTGGGTTGAGCCTCGTCGTGGTCCGGGTTCTTGTGCGACGGATCGGCGAGGGGCTCGCGCTGATAGGGGCCGGACAGATCAAGATCGGCCGCGCAGTATTGTTGGGCGGCGGCGGCTTGCACCGTCGCGGTGTCGCCTTCGATCATGACCGTGACTTGGGCCGACGCTTCGACTTCAGGACCGTCGCCGATCGGCCCGACAGCGAACACGAGGCGCCCGTCGGCGGGAGCGCCTCGGCCGCCGACGACGCAGCCGGCGCCGGCGTCGTCGCTGGAAGGTGCGGAGCTGATGACCATGGCCCAGACGTCGGGCTCGATCTCGGATATCTTCAGCACCCCCGGGTTCGGCGCGCTTCTGGAAAAGGCGCCGCCGGCGCTGACAGCAGCGGGCGGGTCGATGGGGATCGTCTTGTCAGGCATGTCCTGCGCCCGTCCGATCGCGGGGGATCCCAGCAGAGCGATGCCGGTCAAAGCAGCGCCGAAGAATTTCAGATGGAACACGCGTATCTCCCAAGGCGATTGCCTTGGCGAAAGGTCTCAAGCCGGCATGGGCTTCGCCAGCGATAGAATGTCCCGGTACACGACGCCGGATTCCGCGCCGGTCTCGACGGATCGGTAGTGGGCCGAACTCGCGGCGGGATGGGCTACATGTACAATGCAGACAGCGGGATCGACCGGACGACCCTGGGCCTCGACAGCGCCAGCGGGGAGGGCGTGGGCATTGTCGCTGACAAGGACGGAACCAACGGCCTGTGGGTCCATGGCGGACCGGACGGGCGCTCTGTGTTCACCGACCTGGCGCAGCCAGGCGGCGCCTTCAGCGCCGGCGACGAGGCTCGTCTCGGCCTGATGGTCCGTAACGCCGATCACTCAGGAACCTTTGTCGGAGCGGGCCGACCGGCCGTAGAAGCCCTGTCGACGCCAACCCCGTAGATCACCTTTTGACGGGTCTGTCGCTTACCGATCTGACGGTGTCGAGAAGCGCTTTTTCGATCCGAGGGATCGGGTGTTCTAGTTCGCTGCGTGCAGCGCCCGCGCCCAGGCTTGGAGCGCCTGCTCGTCGGCCATGTCGCCGGCGAAGACGTGCGCCGGGACCTGGGGTTCGTTGTTGCCCCGGGCCCTGCCGCGATAGACCTTCATCGGGATCCAGACCCTGGCCACGCCGCTGGGCAGGGCGGCTTCGCGCAGTTCCATATAGACGGTGTCGGCGTTGGTCTCCCGGCCGATCTGGACGGCGCCCAGCGTCTTCCAGAGATCGACGGCGTCCAGGCAGGCCGAACCGCAGCGGAAGTCGGTCAGGACGTAGACGGTCCCCTTCATCGGGTTTTCCGGCGGGACGGGGTAGGTGGGCGGGGTTTCCGGCGTATTCTGATCCCGCCACAGGGGTTCGCCGGTGGCCATCGCGTTCTGCATTCCCGCGATCGCGTTGTCCGCCCAGGCGATCATCTGGGGATCGCCGTTGGCCGCGGTCAGCTGATCGCGGAACGCCTTGAGCCCCGCGATATTGGCTTCCGACGCCCGCCAGTCGACGCTTTCGATCGGGGCCAGGGGATGGGTCGTGGCCCAGTCTCCGCCCCAGAGGGTCAACGCCAGACGCGCGCTCCAGTGCGAAGGCCCGCCGCCGTTGTCGCGGACGTCCAGAACCACATAGGGGGCGGCGCGCAGACAGGCCTGGTTTTCCGTCGCCTGCGTCAGCAGGGTCGTGAGGGCGGCATAGGCTTCTGAATTGGGATCGCCGTTGAACGACGGCATCGACAGCCATACGCCGCCGTCTTCCAGCGTCTTCATGCCGAAGCCGGGAGAAACCCGTTGGGCGAGGGCGGTGCGGCGGGCGCCGAGGTCCTGGGCTTCGATCGCCCGCCAGTTCAGGCGGTAGGATCGCGCGACGCCCTGGGTTTCGAAGCGACACTCCGACATCTCCGGGATCCACGGATTGCTCGGGCTCATGAAGACCCAGTCGCCGAACTGGACCTTCTGCGCTTCAAGGAACCAGCGTCCGCGGAAGGCGCCGACGCGGCGCTCGGCCAGGGTCGCGGCGTTCACGCCGTCGCAGGCGATCAGCTTGGCGCCAGGGGCGGACTGTCGCGGTCGGCCTCGTCGCGGCTGGCGACCACCTGATCGGCGCCGTCATAGACGGTCAGGAAGCCCGGCCAACGCGTCGGGAAGCCGCCCTGGTTGGTCAGGCCGATGTCCACATGGCCGTCCTCGAACCCGGCGATCAGGCCGCGCATGGCCCACCACCAGCCGCCGGAATCCGTGGTCGTCTCCGCCCGTTGGCGCGCCTGGGCCAGGCCCGCCTCGACCCGTTGGCGGAAGGCCGGATTGCGGTCGTCATACAAGCCGGGGTGGGTCTCTTCGATGATGCGGCCCAGGGCGTCGACATCGCCCTTCAGCGTCGCGGACCAGTCGCGGGGAGAGGTCATCCATTCCGGCTGCGCCTGCTGCGCCCAGGCCGGCGGCGCCAGAAGCGCCATGACCGCCGTACACAATCCCCACTGCCGCAGACGCATTCGATACCCCCCGAATTGAGCGCCGGAAGCTAGATTCTGCGATGCAAAAAGCAACGGTTGTTTGAGCGCTCCGTGATCGCTCGAGACGCTGCCGCTTGACGGCTGTGGTCGAGGTGTATTAGTGAACTAGTACACCAGAGGCGAGCCGCTTTGCCCTTTACGATCGATCCTTCAGACAGCCGGCCGATCTACGTCCAGATCATGGACGAGATCAGGCGCGCCATTGTCGTCGGCGTGTTCGCGCCGGACGATCCGCTGCCGTCCGTCCGTCAGCTGGCCGGCGATCTGCGCGTCAATCCGAACACCGTGTCCCAGGCCTATCGCGAGATGGAGAGGGACGGCCTCGTTTACGTCCAGCGGGGGCAGGGGACGTTCGTCGGCTCGGCCCGGCCGCTTGAGGATGACCGCCGCGCCCTGCTGGCCGAGGTCGCGCAGCGGGCCCTGATCGAAGCGCACCGCCACGGCCTGGGGGTGGACGAATTCATCGACGCGATCCGGGACGCCGCCGCGGGCGCCGCCCCGACGAGGACTTCATCAGAATGATAACCCCAAACCTCATCCCGGCCCCCGATCTCGACGGGACCTCGCCTGAACCACATGGCGGGCTGTCGGTCTCGACGCGACGGCTCTCGAAGACCTACCGACGCGAAGCCGCGCTCACGGATGTCGCGCTCACCGCGCCGGCGGGCGCGGTCTACATGCTCGCGGGGGCGAACGGGGCCGGCAAGACGACCCTGTTGCGGATCCTCCTGAACCTGGAGCGCGCCGACAGCGGCGAGATCCGCGTCGGAGGGCTGGACCCCCGACGCCAGGGTCCGGCCGTGCGCGCGCAGCTCGGCTATGTCCCGGACCGCTTCGACACAGGACCCGGCTGGATGAGCGCGGGCCTGTGGCTGGATCAGCGCTCCGCCTACTATCCGGCCTGGGACGCGGACTATCTGGACGCCCTGTGCCGGCGGCTGGAGATCGATCGCGGCCGGAAGCTGGGCCAACTGTCCAAGGGGCAGGCGCGGCGCGTCCAGCTGGCGGCGGCGCTGGCGCATCGGCCGGCCCTGCTGGTGCTCGACGAGCCCATCGACGGACTGGACCCGGTGGCGAAGGATGTCTTCCTGGGCCTCGTGTCCGACCATCTGGCCGATACCGGCTGCACGGTCCTGGTCTCCTCGCACCAGATTCATGAGATCGACGGCCTGACCGACCATGTCGGCGTCCTGGCGGCGGGCCGCCTGATGTTCCAGGGCGAGCGTGAGACCTTGCACCGGACCTTGAAGGTCTACTCCGCGACGGGGCCAGACGGCTGGACCGGGCCGCCGGATCTGGCGGGCGTGCTCCACAAGGGGCGGTTCGGACGCGATATCCAATGGACCGTCCAGGGCGAAGAGGCCGATATCGTGGCCCGGATCACCGCGTCCGGCGGACAGGTCCGCAACGTGGCGCCCCTCAATCTCCATGACGCCGTCGTCACCCTGATGCGTGGAAAGGATCCGGCATGACCGAGGCCCGGCTTGCAGCGACCCCCGGCGTGATCGCCGTCCTGCGCGCCCAGGCGCGGTTCATCGGGCGCGCCCTGCGCCCCGAGTTCATCGCGCTGGCCGTGATGCTCGGTGTCGTGACCTTCATGGGGCTCAGCTTCGTCATCCTTCAGGGCGAGGCCCTGGACTACCCGCATGAGCTGATGATGCTGGTTCCGCTGATCGCCTTCGTCCTGCCGCTCAGGCTGTGGTCGACGCAGCGCCTGTTCGACCGCAGCGACCTCTGGACCCTGCCGGTCGAGCGACAGAAGCATGTGTTGATCCGGGTCACCGCAGGCGCCGTCTGGGTCCTGGGCCTGACCGGCCTGGTGGTGGCGTGGTTCAGCGTCCTGGCGGCGGTGTCGGGCGGACTGACGGTTGGGTGGGGCGCGGGGGGAGTCTGGTTCTATCTCGTGCCCTTCGGCGCCGCGCTCGTGGCCTATCTGGCGGGATCGGTTCTCGTGGTCGGCCTTCGCTATCCGGTGCGTTGGTTCGTGGTCCTGGCGCTGGTTTTCTTCATCGGCGCCGACATGGGGCCCGACCGTCTGGTCTCGGCCGTCACGGGCGTGCTCGGCGAGGGCGCGCTGGGTCTGGACACGGCCCTGACCGGCGGTGTCGGGATGTGGCGCGAACAGGTCGAAAGCGGCGGCTCGGCGACCGTCGTCGATCCGCCCGCAGTCGGCCGTTGGGCGCTGGCCCTGCTGTTCTGGATCGGTCTGGGCCTGACCCTGCTGGGCCTGGCCTCCGCCCGGCACCGGGAGCGGAACTGATGGAAGGCTTCACTCAGGACATCACCGCGTTCATCGCGCGAAACGCCATGTGGGCCGGTCCCTTGCTGGGGGTGCTGACCTTCGGCGAATCCCTCGCCGTCGTGGGCGCCTTCGTGCCGGCCACGGTCCTGATGCTGATGGCCGGAGGGCTCGTCGCGGCTGGGGTTCTTCCGCTTTGGGCCGTCCTGGCCTGGTGCGTCACGGGCGCGGTCCTGGGCGAGGCGGCGTC
>Ga0307406_10000759_pt1 | contig 18165 bp, 14 predicted proteins | sample 322Cmetagenome_3_FD_203706 | JGI IMG/M metagenome (GOLD analysis project Ga0307406, IMG submission 203706) | Maize rhizosphere microbial communities from greenhouse at UC Davis, California, United States - 322HYB-C-2 | ecosystem: Host-associated > Plants > Roots > Rhizosphere > Soil | place...
GGCTGAGCTGCAACGAGAAGCGCGCGACATCCCACCGCCCGCGCTTCGCCAGCAGCCTCACTCGCACGCCGGTGTCAATCAACTCCTTTTGGAGAGGGCCATGAGGGTAGAAAACGACGACGACCACGGAGTGTCCGCGCTCGTGGAGGCCCTTCGCGAGCACCACGAGTTGCCGTTCAGCGCCCCCGTAATTGAGGCTCCTAACGAGGAGCGCGATCTTCAAACGCTTCGATTCGCCACCACCACGGCGGGGCAGATGTGGCGGCGCGACCGGTTCGACTCCCACGTCGGTCGTTGTCATGACGAGTAAGTCGCTTGCAGGTGGGGTGTCACGCGGCGCAGCAGCCCATCCCATTCGGCCATGACCCGGTCGATCCCGAACCGGTCGAAAACCTCCGATGCACGATCCGCGAGCGCCGTCCGCAGCTGCTCGTTGCCTAACACATGAACCATTGCCTTCGCCATGGCGTCGATGTCTCCTGGTGGAACCAGTAAGCCATCAATGCCGTGCCGCACGATGTGCCGTGGCCCGCTCGGGCAATCTGCGGCAATCACAGGGAGTCCAACCGCCATCGCTTCCAGGAGGGCATTGGGAAAACCTTCGTAGCGAGACGACAGCACGAACAGATCGGATTGACGCAGGATGTTGTCGGGTTCCTGCACGCGACCCGGAAGGCTCACCGCCGCCGCGATGCCGAGCGTGTCCGCGAGCGTCTCGAGACGCTGACGTTCAGGGCCTTCACCGAGAATGACAAGGCGCCATCCCCGTTCCTGACCATTCGCTCGCGCGAACGCATGAAGCAGATCGTCGAAGCCCTTGTCTGAGTGCAACCGCCCCATGGCGACGATCTGATGCGCGATGGCGTCGCGCACCGCGTGAGCGGCCGTGCTCTCCCGCCTTCTTGTTGCCACCACAGGGTTGGGTATCGTATGCACGATGTCGGCAGGAACGACACGTTCCGCCCAGCGCTTCACCTCGGGGTTCTGCACGACCACGGCGCTCGCGTGCGGATACACCATCCGCCGAACCCACGACCAAAATCTCCCAAGCCGATGCTGAGTTGGGTCAGTCCGGTCCGAGACGATTACCGGCACCCCTTCACGTCGCGCGGCCAACACCGTCAACATCGTCGTCGGGGCCAGAAAACTGATAATGGCGTCCGGTCTAAGCGTCCGGATCGTCTGGCGCAGTCGGGCTACCCGTCGAGCATTGCTGCGAATTGCCGCGACTGGTGTCGCCGAAATACCGCTGACGCCGAGCGCGACGCGCTGGACCGCCGGGTGCAACGAGTAAAAGTCACTCGCCGCTACATCGAGCGTGACGAGAGACACCGGCCAACCTCGTTCGGCCCAGTAGTTGGCCATTATCGACATCACCCGTTCTGCTCCGCCGAGTGACAACGAGGAGATGACGAGGGTCAGACGCAACGGTGTGCAGTCGAACCCTCGTTCAGCCGGTGGCTCGTGGGTTGCCTGCGTTGCAGTCAATGGAGGGCGTTCAACGATATGAGGGTTGCCAGTCTACGAACTACGTGGTCACGCGGGTCGCGCGGCTGTGTGGACGGCGATCCGTCGCCTAACGCCTGCGTAGATCACCACGGAGGAAACCACGTACACGAGCGATGTGGAGAGCGCGATCCCGGCAACGCCCCAGAACTGCATGAACACGTAGTTCCCGACGATGTTGGTGACGAAATTGCCGATGCTGATCCACATCAGGAGACGGTTCCCACCAGTCGCGCTCAGGAGCCGCACGCCGATGATGCCAAGCACGTAGAACGGGATCTGCAGCGCGAACAGGGCTTGGACGCGGGCCACGACTTCGGTATCGGCTCCGGAGAACGCCCCCCGCTCGAACAGTGCGCGCACCAGCACATCCGAGAAAAGCCAAAACACCGCGACGAGCGGGATGGCGACGAGGAGCGTCAGGCGAGCGTAGGTTCGGAGCGTGTTTTGGACGGAAGACCAGTTGCCGGCAGCCACCATCGTCGAGAAGTGGGGAAAGAGGGCGGTCGAGAGCGCCGTCACTCCGATGCCAAGGCCCGCCGTCACCAGCTTGCTCCCGTACGTCAACGCCGAAACGCTTCCGGGGCCGAGCATCGCCGCCATGGACTGATCGACAAGCGGCGTGGCGCTCATCACGACCATCCCCAGCACCATCGGCAGATACTCGCGCACGACCTGCTTCGTCTCGGGATGCAACGAGCGCAGCGTGGGCACCGCGATGAAGCCACGACGGTACACCGTCCACGAGAGCACGAGGAACTCGCACGCGTAGCCGGCGATCAGCCCGGTGCTCAATGCAAGGATGCCCCACCGCTCTCCCACGGCGATCACGAACAGCATCGGCATGAGACCGATGAGCACCGGCGTCGCCGCGCCCAGCACGAACCGTTCGTCCGCGTTGAGCACCGCGGACAGGATCGTCGATAGGCCGGAAATCAGAATCAGCGGGACCAGGAACACGAACAAGTGCTCGGCGAGCGCGAGCTTGGCGCTCGAGAACGTCGATCCAATCAGACGAAGCAGCAGCGGCGAAAACAAGACGAGGAGCACGGACGCCACAACGACCACCGCAATGGCTCCGGCGAGCACACTCGACAGCAGACGCCGCGCCGCATCACGCCCCTCACGCTCCCTGACGCGGATGTATACGGGCACGAGCGCGGAGGGGAGGGAACCGGCCACGACGTTCGTGATGAACGTCGGAAGCGCGAGTGCGACGAGGAAGGCATCCATGGCGTCGGAGGTGCCGAAATGCGCGGCCACCACCATGTCCTTGGCCATCCCAACGAGTTTCGCTGCCAGTGTGCCAACGGCAACAATGACCATCGCGGCGAAAATCCGCCGATTGGTCGACGCGCGACGCCAGGCACCCACCTGACGCAAGTCGAGGATGCGAGCGCTCGTCACGATCGTCGCCGCAAATCGTTGTCTCGGTCGCGCGGACTAGGCCGTATTCGACGATCGCGCATGTTCGCGTTCGTACTGCTCGTAGTAGTGTTGGTACCCGCCGTAACGCTGCACCTCACCTCGTGAGTCATTGAGGACGGCGCCGATCACGCGTGCGCCGACACTCTCCAGCTGCCTGAGCGCCTGCCCGACTGCATGTCGGTTCGTGGCGCCGGCAACGACGAGAAGAACTCCATCCACGAGGGGTGCCACCGCAGCCGCATCAGCCACGGCAAGAACCGGTGGTGTGTCGAGAATGATCATATCGAAGCACTCGGAGAGCTGCGCCAGCACTGACGGCATCCGGCCCGATCCGACCAGATCTCCGAACCGCTCCGTATAGGCACCAGCCGGGAGCACGAACAACCCCTCGACGAAGGTTTCACGGACCGCGGCCGACGGACTCACACCGGCCCAGAGTACCTGGGCGACGCCCGGCTGCCTGGGCAAGCGGAAGACCTGGTGCAAGCGTGGCCGTCGCAGATCGCAGTCGATGAGCAAGACTCGCCTGCCCTCCAGCGCGCAGGCCGCCGCCAAGTTCGCGGAGGTCGTCGTCTTTCCCTCGCTCGACAGAGCGCTGGTGATGGCCAGTGTTCTGCTGGACGCGTCACGCTGTGTCCATTTCAGGCTGGAACGCAGCAGGCGAAACGCCTCCGCACCGGCGGGAGACAGGAGGGCGTTGCCATTGACTCGTGCGAACTCTTCGTGGGCCTCGACAATGTTGATCGCGCGCTCACCATCCGGCCGTTTCCCCACGCCAAGCACTGCGGACAACGTGGTGCGCGGCGGCGGCAGCCTGCGGGGATCGACGCTGATGGGCGGGATCACCGAGAGGACCGGAAGCCGCATCTGCTGCTCGAGGTCCACGCGGCCCGTGACGGGGGCGTTCCTGCGATCGATGACGAGCGCAATCAGACATCCCGCACCAAAGCCGACCAGCACGCCCAGCAAGAGACGCAACGTGCGCAGCCGACCGACCGGACGATACGGTACCGACGCGAGGTCCATGATATCGACCTGGCCAGCTTCGATCGCCTCGGCCATCCGGGCCTTCTGGTACTCATCGCGCAAACGATCGGCGAGTGCGCGGTTCGAGGCGACTTGCAGGCTCAGTTGCTCCTCAGCCGACTCGGCACGCGGGAGCTGCGCGATGGCGTCCGCGTTGCTCTTGCGAATGCTCGTGAGCGCCTCGTGTCGCGCATCAATTGTTACGATGTGGCCGCGGACCGCGCTGACGAGCCGTTGCTGGCCGCCAGCGATGAGCTGGTCGAGTCGGGCGACATCGGGATTGGTCGAGGTACTTCGCCACTTGCCGGTGGTCAGCGAATCGCGAGCGCTCTGATACTGCGCAAGCTGTGTATACAGTTGCGATATGACCGGGTTCGACGTGATGTCGGGGGCAGTGATCAGTGCTCGAAGCTCGTCTCCATTTGCCGCAGTCGAATCCTGCAAGTTGGCGAGCAGCGACTGATACATTCGCCGGTCCGCGTCCAGCTCACCGAGCCGCATGTCGAGGGTGGCCAGTGACGACTGCTGCGCCTGGAACTTCTCGCGCGGGCTGAATAGCTGCTCACGACTGCGGAAGTCTGTCAGCGCCGCTTCGGAACGCGAGAGCTCCGCGGTCACTTCGCGGAGCTGATCCTCGAGGAAGAGGCGGCGGCGGTGCGATTGTCCTTGCGCCAGCCTAACGTCGACGTTCTGAAACGTTTGCACGAGACGGTTGACGATGCGCTGCGCCACCTCCGGGACCTCATCGAGGTAAGTGACATCGACCACGTTGGTTTCGTAGCGCTGCGAAACACGAAGGTCTCGCAGGACCTGGTCGATGAGCTGTTCGCGACCGGCGACGACGACGGACGCCTGCGCAAGCGGCGGTCGCGATGCGACAGCAAAGCTCACCCCGGCGGTGGGACGATACGCCACGTTGTAGGGCACTTCCTCGACACGGCCGCCATTCTCCGTCGTGAAACCGGTGCGGGAGAACCGGAGGCGGAATGTGTCTCGCGGCACCGCGGAATCGACGTGGACCTGAGTCAGCAGCGTTGGAGAAAAGCCGCGTCCGACAGGCTGGAGCCTGAGCCCCTCCGAATCGACCACAGCGGCGACCAGCGCTCGGCTCGTCAGCGGCTGAAACTGCGACATCACCCGGTTGGCCTCGCGGAGCCGATCCGAGTTATCGTCATCGATGCCTCGCGTCATCGCGTTGCGGGCGTCCGTCAATCGAACGACAGCGATGGCGCGGTAGAGCGGGGGTTCGCGGAGCACCATGAGGGCTGCGATGACGCCGACGAGCGCGGATGCGCCAAGGATCAGGAAGACATGCCGCCGCAACGAGGCCAGGATGCCGGCCAAGGTCACGTCGTCGTTCGGTTCTTTCGACCGATCTACGGGTGGAGTCCCGGAAATCCGCGTCGGCAGCCGGGACGCGTCGTCGTCGTTCATGCGAATGATGGGCATAACTGGGTTTTACCGGTGCCCGTTATAGAGAATGACGCTGACAATGGCGGCCGTCGCGCCAAGAATGCTCACCACCGGGCCAATGACGTCGCGCCACAAATTTGTTCCCTGCTCCACCATGATCTGGTCACCGGATCGGATCAGCATGCCGGCGCCAGTTTCGTCGGGGCGACGAAGGTTCACAACCAGTTGGCGATTCTGACGGACGAGTACCACACGATCTCGTCTCCCACGCTCCGTGGTGCCACCAGCAACCGCGACCGCTTGGGAAATGGAGGTTTCGGGCCGAAGATTGTACAGGTTCGGCGTCCGGACTTCGCCGCTCACTGCCACACGAAGCAGCGGTTCGATGACGAATTGCGGATTGGCCTCGAGCGTCATGAGAAACTCGCGGATTCGAGCGTCGACCAACTCCACCGGTATCCCTGTGACCCGAACCTCGCGAAGGAGCGGGTGCGATAACGTGCCGTCCCTCGCGACCACGAAATCGCCGCTGAGCTCGGGCTTGCGCCACACGGTGATTCGAACAACGTCGCCCGGGTTCAGCGTTGTCGTGCTGCCGGCGGCCGCGACCGCCGGAGCCTGCGCGCGTGCCGGTGCCGCCGGCGGAATCGCGCAAGCAACAGCAAGCGCCGCGAGGAGGGTCCTCACGGACGTGCGAACAGCGTTAGGCACATCATCGCGAGCACCTCGTTCTTTCGCGCGGCGCATTCGGCATGACGGCGATGAGCAAAGCCTTCGACGGCTTTCCCGACGCTCTGACGACGCGCCGGGGCTTCGACGTCGCATCTGTTTGTGTTCTCTGGAACTCGCTGTACCCCGAGCACCCAACGGCCCGGCTCAGCTCGGTAGTGCCTAACGAGATTGGTCGTGTTTAATGGCCGCCCAGCCCATTGTAATGGCTGGCTACGAATTGTCCATACCGACAACAGGCGCGTCGCCGGCGCTCGGAGTCAATCTGGCGCAGCTCACCTATCGCATTACTAACAAAGACTTTAGCAAGCGGACCGAACTGATCGGCGAGTCCTTGACTGGCCAGGGCGGCCCCAAGAGCGGTTCGCCCGCCTCACTTATGATGCGCTGGTGCAACAACTTGCCGTCGAGAAACGCCAAATTGATGTCGAGCCGCGAGACAATTCGTACTTTTGACTACGACTTCGCGTCCGGACCCAAGCACCGCGAACGACTCCGAGCGGCTGCAACTCGATCACGATATTTTGCGCGCGACGATGAGGTATTACGTGAACAGCCCGCTGGCGCGCGTTCTTTCGCCCGATGACGCGAGGTGGCAAGAGTTCCTCGATCGGGCACCCCATGACGTGTATCACCTGCGAGAATATGTCCGGTTCTCAGGCATGCACGAGGGTGCCGAACCCGTCGCGTTCTGGGCCGAGCAGGGGAACCACGCCGTGTTGGTGCCGATGCTGGTGCGGACGCTACCTCAAGAGCTCAGAGCTCCGACCGATTGGTTTGACGCGACGAGCCCATATGGGTACCCGGGTCCCATAGCAACTCAAGGGATCGCGCCCGAGACGCTCCGTTGCCTACTCCTCGCGATCCGTGATATGGCCCGCGAGCGCGGCATCGTCAGCGCCTTCGTGCGTCTGAACCCGTTTCGTTCGGCGCCGCCTGCCGCGTTCGAGTCGGTCGGGACCGTCGTCAACCATGGTCCGGTGGTATACGTTGATCTGTCCAAGAGTCCCGACGACTGGTGGGCGGAGACCCGGGATGGCCACCGCTATGACATTGGGCGGCTCCGTCGCCTCGGCTATTCCGTGGAAATAGATGATTGGAGCGCGTATCCGGCCTTCCGAACGATGTACGCGGCGACCATGGCGCGCGTGTCGGCCAGCCAGTATTACCATTTTTCCGACGAATACTTTGACGAGCTGCGCGCGTCGATGGCGAAACATCTTCATCTCGGCACCGTGCGTGGCCCTGCTGGCGACATCGCGGCGAGCGCGCTGTTCATGAGGGAGGGCGAGATTGTGTCGTACCACCTGAGTGGCACCGCCGACGACCATCTTCGTTTTGCGCCGTCGAAGCTGATGCTCCACGTCGTGCGGCAGTGGGCGAAAGAGCAGGGCGCACAACTGCTCAATCTCGGCGGGGGATTCGGAGGTAAGGCCGGCCCGCTATATCAATTCAAGGCAGGGTTTTCACGATCGCAGGCCGATTTTCACAGTGTCCGGATCGTTTGCGATACCGAGCGTTACGATGACCTCACGCGCGCGCGGCACGAGGTGCGCCCGATCGACACCACGACCGATGGGTTCTTCCCCAGTTACCGCCAGTAGCCAGGACGGGCACCAACGCGCGATCGCCGATCCGGACCACGTGGGCTGCCAACCGCCTAACGCAAGTGGGCGGGAATGACGGCGCCGCGAGTTTTCCTTTCTCCTCCCCACCTCTCCGGTCTCGAGCAGCAGTTTGTGGCGGATGCGTTCGCCTCGAACTGGGTCACGCCCCTCGGCCCCCACGTGGACGCGTTTGAATCGGAGTTTGCAGCCGCCGTTGGTGCCCGGTACGCGGTGGCGCTGAGCTCGGGGACAGCCGGCTTACATCTCGCGCTCCTGCTTGCCGGCGTGGGTCCGGGTGACGAGGTCTTCGTGTCGACGCTGACGTTCGTCGCGAGCGTCAATCCGGTCGTGTACCTCGGCGCCATGCCGGTGTTCATCGACAGCGAGCGCGCGTCGTGGAACATGGATCCGGCGCTGCTGGCGGAGGCGCTGGAGGCGCGGGCCCAACGCGGAACGTTGCCGCGCGCCGTGGTGATCACGCACCTGTATGGTCAGAGCGCTGACATCGATCCCATCCTCGCCGCCTGCGCGAGGTTTGACGTGGCGTTGATCGAGGATGCGGCGGAGGCACTGGGTGCGTCGTACAAGGGCAAGGCACCAGGGACGTTCGGAGCGACAGGCGTGTTCTCGTTCAACGGGAACAAGATCATCACGACCGCGGGTGGCGGCATGCTGGTCTCAGAGGACCCGACGTTGATCGCGCACGCCCGCAAGCTCGCGACCCAGGCGCGCGATCCGGCACCGCACTACGAGCATTCGGAAGTCGGTTTCAATTATCGCATGAGCAACATCCTCGCCGCCATCGGGCGAGGCCAACTGCAGATGCTCGAAGCGCGTGTACAGGCGCGTCGGGAGAACTTTGCGTTCTATGCCGAGGCGTTAGGCGACCTGCCCGGTATCGACTTCATGCCCGAGGCGTCCTGGGGGCGCCACACGCGATGGCTCACGACCCTCACCATCGAGCCGGACGCGTTCGGCGCCGACCGTGAAGCGGTTCGGACCGCGCTCGACGCCGCCGGAATCGAGGGTCGTCCGGTGTGGAAGCCAATGCACCTGCAGCCGTTGTTCGCAGGATCGACGCTGATCGGCGCCGATGGTGTTGCTGATGATCTGTTCCGTCGCGGATTGTGCCTGCCGTCCGGATCCAACCTTTCTCACACTGACCGTGAGCGCGTCGTGGCAGTCATACGGCAGGCCACAGGTCGATAACGAACGACGCACGGTACCGTGCCCACAAGATCACCGATGACGACCCAGTCTCGAAAAATCGTGCTATTCGGGTATGGCCAAATGGCGCAGTTTGCCCAGGCGGTTCTGACCCACGATTCGCCCCATGAGGTTGTCGCGTTTACCGTCGATGGTGCCCACATCACGGAGAAGACCGTAAAGGGGTTGCCGGTCGTTCCCTTCGAGGACCTCGAGCAGTCGCATCCGCCCGATGCGTACGCGATGCACATCTCGGTGAGCTTCCGGCGCATCAACCAGCTGCGCGCCACCAAGTACGCGGAAGCCAAGGCAAAGGGCTACGAGCTCATCACCCATATCAGCTCGCGAGCGCACACCTGGCCGGACCTAACGATTGGCGACAACTGTTGGATACTCGAGCACAGCAGTATCCATCCCGGAGTCACGATCGGCAACGATGTGTACATGGGAACGTCGGTTCACATCGGCCACGACACGACCATCGGCGATCACAGCTTTCTGGTTGGAATGATCGCCGTTGCCGGATTCGTCAAGCTTGGCTCGTATTGCTTCGTCGGGATCCACTCGACCGTGCGAGACGGTCTCACGATTGGCGACCGGACGGTGATCGGTGCAGGATCGACCGTGCTGCGGGATACGCAGCCGGGCAGCGTGTACGTCGCACCGCCAGCCCGCCTGTTGCCGTACACGAGCGACAATCTGTCCGACGATTTCCGCTAAGTAGCCGGAGCGGCAGGACTGGGCTCGCGGTTCGCCGGCGCGATTCCGACCGGCATAGCTCTCAACAGGCGTTTCGACACCTTCGCCGTCGTCGTCTTCGGCAGCTCAGGCACGAACACGACATCGCGCGGCACCATGAAGCTCTCGAGCCGCGTCATGCACTCGCGCTTGACATGCTGCTCGGTCAAAGCCGTGCCGTCGTCGAGCACGATAAACGCGCGTATGGCCTCGCCGAGGAGCTCGTCGGGGACGCCGATCACCGCCGCTTCGCGGACACCGGCGATCCGGTGAAGCACATTCTCCACCTCCACGGGGCTGACCTTTTCACCGCGGGTCTTGATGATGTCGTCCGAGCGCCCGACGAAGTACAGATCGCCATCCGAGTCCATCGTGAAGAAATCGTGCGTGCACAGCACGCGCTCGCCCGGAAGATTCCCGGGTTTGAGCATCGCGGCCGTCAGCTCCGGCTGGTTCCAGTAGCCGAGCATCACGTGCGGACCGCGCACGTGAAGCACGCCTGTCTCGCCTGGCGGGACGGGTTGGCCGTCGGGCGAGAGCAGGAAGACCTCCGTGCCTGGAATCGCTTTTCCCACCGACGTGGGCTTGTCGAGCACACGCTCAGGCTCCAGGTACGCCACGCGCTTGCACTCCGTGAGTCCGTACATCGCGAAGATGAGCGCGTTCGGAAAGACCGTCGCGAGCTTCGGAATGAACTCCGCCGGCAAGGCAGCCGCGGTGTTCGTCACACGGCGGACGGTCGGGAACGTCCAGCCTCCTGCGCGGTTGAGCGAGAGGAGCGTCGCGCCGATGGTCGGCACGATCGGGAACACCGTCACTTCGTTCTCGATGACGCGCTTGAGCACCGGCACCGGGTAAACGAACGACCGCTCGACGACCAACGTTGCTCCCATGAGCATGGTCATCAGGAGCTGATACAGCCCGTAGTCGAACGCAAACGGCAACACGTTCACGATCCGATCCGTCGCGTCGAGACGGAGGTACTCGGAGATGCTCCCGGCGGCGAACACCATGCTCTGATGCGTGAGCATCACGCCTTTGGGATTGCCGGTGCTGCCCGACGTGTAGATGAGCGCGGCGAGGTCGATGGAAATCACGCCGCGTGAGACGGGGTAGGGGTCGGTGGCGGCGAGCGCCTGCTCGAACGAGAGCGCCGTGCCGTGGAAACGCGGCGCGTCACTGCTCGTATCGTCAGGCAGCCCGCCGCTCGAGATGACGCAGCGAATGTTCGGCGCGTCGGCGAGCGCCGCGAGGAATACCGGCGCCAGGGAGCGCTCCGTGAGGAGCGCGCTTGCCTCGCTGTCCGCCAGCACAAACGCGAGCTTCTCCGCTTTCGTCTGTGGATTGATGATGGTGAGCACGCCGCCGCTCAGCAGCACGCCATACACGGCGACGACCGCATGCCAGGAATTGTCCAGGTAGACCGCGACGCGATCACCGCGCCTAACGCCGTTGTCCTGCAACGCTCTGGCCAGCCGGAGCGCCTGATCGAGGAGCGTTCCGTATGTCTGCCGGTCCCCGTCAGCGATCACGGCGACCTTGGCCGGGTCTCGATCCACCGACGCGAGAAGCGCGTCATGCAACAGGCGCTGTACCCGCGGGCTCACGCAATCCTCCTTGGAGTTTCCTGGTAATCCGGTGCGACCGAGGCGCCGCCGATCACGACCTTGGTCGGTTGGGCGGGGGCCGCCAGCGCCGGTCGCCGAACGAAGAGCTCGTCGAGCAGCATGACCGACAACACGCCCACTAGCGCCATCTCATCACTCTCGCTCACGAAGCCGTTGGCATTCCTCCGGCACTTCTGAACGAGCTGCTCCACCGCGCTCGGGGCAAAGATCCCTGCCTCTCGCAGCCGGCTGCTCTCCAACAGCTCGCCAACGTACGCCGGCGCACCGGGCCCCATGAACGCGCGAAGAATCGGGGCCCGATACGGCCGTTTCTCGCGGCGGACGATCTCCGCGGGCAGCAGCGGCTGAACGGCTCGACGCAGAATGTATTTCTCCCGCAGGCCCGGCAGCTTCGCGTGGTCCGGGAGCCGCGCGGCGAATTCCGCGACGCGGTGGTCGAGAAACGGGAACCGGCCTTCCACCGAATTCCCCATCAACATGCGGTCGCCCTGCGAGTGGAGCAGGTACCCGGTGAGGAACGTGCTGATCTCGATATACTGTGCACGCCCGAGCGTGCTGAATGCGGCGTAGCCGTCCGGGAGACGCGACAACACGCTGTTGCTCGGGTCGCCGGCAGCCTGCCCTCGGTCGAGCATCGCCGGCTCGAGAAAGCGCAGCGAGCGCGCGGCATGTTCGAACCGGAGACGGTGGCTGTAAAGCGGGTCGTCGGTATTCGTGAGCCCCGAGCGGAAGACGTTAGGCAGGAGCCGGCCGGCCCGTCCCAGGTCCTGGGCCAGGTATGGGTAGAGGCGATGCAGCAGGCGCGGGCGGCACTGCGAGTCCGGGTAGCGCGACCAGAAGCGACGCACCTTATCGAGCTTGAACACATCGTACCCGGCGAACATCTCGTCGGCCCCTTCACCCGTGAGCACGACCTTATAGCCGGCGGCGCGAACCGTTTCGGACAGCTTGAGCAGTGGTGCCGGTGCGGTCCGGAGCGTCGGCTTCTCGGAGAGATGAACCACCCGCGGCATGAGCTCGGCGATGGCACGTCCATCCATCACGATCCGTGTGACCTCGGTGCCGAGCCGGTTCGCGACGAGGTTCTGCTCTTCCGTTTCATCGAACGCGGCGTCTGTGAATCCGATCGCGAACGCATGAACAGGGTGGCGCGTGTGCCGCTGGGCGAGCGCGGTGACGGCCGATGAGTCCAATCCGCCACTCAGATAGGTTCCCACCGGAACGTCGGCCCGCAGCCGGATGCGAGTCGCATCGTCGAGGAGCTCTGCCAGCTCGTCCACGAGCACGGACTCGGGGTCCGTTCGTGCGTCGTCAGGCGATGCGAACCGAACGTCCCACCAGCGTCGTTCTTCACGACCGCGCGGGCCGACGCGCAGCCAGTGTCCCGGCGGAAGCTCGCGGATGCCCGCGAACGATGTACGCGCTGGCTCCGTTGCCCAGAGCGTGAACGCCTGAACGATCGCGACGGGGTCGAACGTGCGTGCGGCGTCCGGATGTCGGAGCAGCGCCTTCACCTCGGATGCGAACGCGAGCCGGCCGCTGTTCTCGATGAGAAAGAGTGGCCGGATGCCGAACCGGTCGCGGGCGAGGAACAGCTCACTCGTCTCACGATCCCAGACCGCAAACGCGAACTCGCCGTTGAGGCGGTGAAGGCACTCAACGCCCCATTCCTCGTAGGCGTGGGCGAGGACTTCCGTGTCGCTGTTTGTCGCGAAGCGATGGCCGAGTGCGGCCAGCTCGGTCTGCAGCTCGGGGTAGTTGAAGATCTCCCCGTTCTGCATTACCCAGTAGCGGCCTCTCTCATCGCACAGCGGCTGGTCGCCGCCGGTGAGGTCGATGATCGCGAGCCGCGTGTTGACCATCCCGAAGTGACGGTCGATGTACAGCCCGGTTCCATCGGGGCCACGGTGGCGCAGCTCGCCGGCCATGGCAGCCAGCAGCTCTCGCGAGGCGTTGTCGCCTGACCGTCCGTAGATTCCCGCCAGACCGCACACGTGCCGTGTCCCCCACCATCCCCTGCTGGGGCGTCTACAGAGTTCGTGATTCCTCGTCGCGACCGACTGCGGACGTCAGTCTCCGACTTCGCTGACGTCGGCGACGAGCTGCGGCTCGAGGTGCAGGTAGCGGCTCGCGCGTCGCTTGGAATCGATATCGCGGAAGACGCGCTCGATTTGCTGCTCGGACAGGCCTAACGCCGCCGCGACGTCGGCGGCATCGATGCCGTTGTTCCGCGCGTACAGGCACAGGTCCATCTTGTCGTACGGCAGGGAGAAGTAGAATTCCTCCTGCGTCTGCGGCAGCGAGTACGTGTCCGTCGTCGGCGGTCGCGTGCGAATCGTCTCGGGGACACCGAGGTATTCGGCGAGCTGGTAGACCTGGCTCTTGTAGAGATGTGCGATCGGCTTGACGTCCGCCGCGCCGTCGCCGTTCTTCACGAAGAAGCCCTGGTCGTATTCCAGTCGGTTCGGTGTGCCGACGACCGCGTAGTTGCACCGATCGGCGTGGTAATACTCCATCATCTTCCGCGTGCGCTGCTTGAAGCTCGTTGCCGCGATGAGCTCCAGGTACGCCGACGGGGTGACGCGGGCGCGGCGCTGCGCGCCGTCCGGCGCCTGGGCGATGACCGTAAATATCCGGTATCGATCGCTTTCCACGACGCTGGGGAGCGACACCTTGCATCGCCACCCGTCCCCGTACTCCGGGATCAGCGTCCGGATGGCGTCATCGCGCCGCGAGTAGCATCCCGCCGCGTCGAGCACGCCGGCGATGTCTTCGACGAGCACGGGAATCCCCGCGCTTTCCGCAGCGAGGCGTCCGAGCTCCAGCGAGTCGGGCGACGACTCGCGTTCCGGCATGAGCAGCGCGAGGACACGTTGCGGCCCCAAGGCCCGCGCGCACAACGCCGCGCAGACGCTGCTGTCGACGCCGCCGGACAGCCCGAGGACGAGGCCGCGCTTCCGCATGCCCTGCACGACCGCCGACTCGAGCGCCGCGACGATCTCCGCGGTCACCTGCTCTGGGTCGACCCGGAGCAGGTCCATTGAAACGTTAGGCGCCAACGTCACGGGCGGCCGCCTGTGGCGCGCTCTGCTTCTCGCCCACGAAGCGCACGATGTTGTCGATCGTGTCGATGTTCTCGGGAATCGTTTCGTCGTCGTTGATCTGGATGTCGAAGCGAGTCTCGAGGAACGTGAGCACCTCGACGATCCCGACGGAATCGATGAAGCCTCGCTCGGTCAACGACTGTGTCCCTGAGAGGTGGCTCAGGTCCTTCCCGAGCGAGAAATTCTCGGATAAAAAGGTGCGGATTTCGTGTTCAACCGTCGTCATGACATTCCCCCTTTGGTCGCAGGCGCACGGTCCGCCGTTCCAAGGAACTCCGGCACATCGAGACCATCGTCGGAGTCGTGGGCCCGTCGGACCAACTCGAATACCGTCTGGAACAAGATCTTCAGATCCAACCCGATACTCGCGTGATTGACGTACCAGATGTCGAGCGCGAGCCGTTCGTCCCAGGTGGATCTGTTCCGTGCCTTCATCTGTGCCCATCCCGTGATGCCGGGCAGCACGCTATGACGACGCGATTGCTCCGGCGTGTACCGGTCGAGGTACTCGACGCGGAGAGGCCGTGGTCCGACCAAGCTCATCTCCCCGCGCAACACGTTCACGAGCTCAGGCAGCTCATCAAGGCTCGCCAGGCGGAGGAACCGGCCAAGGCGAGTAACGCGCAGGTGGTTGGAAACCGAACTGCTGTCCGCATCGGGTGTGTCGCGCATCGTTCGGAACTTGTAGATGTCGAACGTGCGGCCGTGCAACCCGGGTCGCGGCTGCCGGAAGATCACTGGCGATCCGAGAGTCAGCCGGACGAGCGCAGCAATGATGACCATCGGGATGGCGAAAACCACGAGGCCAAACGTCGCCCCCGCGATGTCGATCGCGCGCTTCACCATACCGTACATTGCACTAGTTGTCGCCACGTTAGAGGACGCTGGCTTCGGCCCGCTCACGATGCGCGCGCGACATTCGCGGCGCCAGGCTTATTCGTCTCGAGTGAGTTCCCCACAGGTGCCACGGCAGGCGGCGCCGCGCGACGGACCGCAGCCGCCGTTCCCGTCGTCCCGACCGGCACTTCGATGTCCGTGAACGGAATACGTGGTGTGAACTCTGAATACTCGGGCACAAGGCCTCGAATCGCGTCGCGGACTTCCTGGTCCGATCCTATCGCGACCAGTGCATCGATCCGGTCCAGACCGAAAGCGAATGACTCGACGTCCCCCTGATCCGTGTTCACCAATCGAATCTTCTCCACGACCGTTGGCATCGTGGCTTCGACATTCGACGTCAATTCCTCATCGAGCTTCTCGCCCGGCCGCAATCCGGTGAACACGATCGGCACGTCCTTGTACGGCGTGAGTCCCGACAGCCGGATCATCTGCTCGGCAAGGTACAGAATCCGTACGGGCTCCCCCATCTCGAGCATGGAGATACGGGCAGCCGCTTCAGGAAGCACGGCAGCCTGCAGCACCAGTTGCACCGCCTCGGGAATGGTCATGAAATAGCGGCGAACTTCCGGATGCGTGACCGTGAGCGGCTGCCCTGCCGCCAGCTGCCGCTGGAAAAGCGGAATGACGCTGCCGTCGGATCCAAGGACGTTACCGAAACGCACGACCCGGAATTCGGTTGCCGCGGTCCGGCACTGGGTCGATCCGAGCAGGATGCGCTCGGCGATGCGTTTCGTCGCGCCCATCACGCTCGATGGGTTGACCGCCTTGTCCGTCGAGATCAGGACGAATTTCCGAACGCTGTGCCGGATCGCGCTTTCCGCGACGTTCCGCGTTCCCAGCACGTTGTTCCGTACGGCCTCGCGGATATTCGCCTCGAGCATGGGAACGTGCTTGTATGCGGCCGCGTGGAACACGTAATCCGGTCGGTACCGCGCGATGACGTGCTCGACGCGATTGCCATCGGTCACGTCGCCCATTGCCGGAATCACGTCGAGTTGCGGATGCGCGCGCTGGATCTCGAGGTTGATGAAGTAGAGCGGCGTCTCCGCTCGCTCGAACAGGATCAGACGGGCAGGGCGGAACGCGGCCAGCTGCCGGGCAAGCTCGGAACCGATGGATCCAGCGGCACCGGTGATGAGGATCGTGCGCCCGCAGACCTCGCGTGCGACGGGTCCGAGGTCGAGAGAGACAGGTTGCCGGCCCAGCAGGTCTTCGATACGGACCTCGCGTAGGCGTCCGCCCGGTTCCGGTCCGGAAAGCATCTCGGCGAGGGACGGCAGGATCTTGTACTCGGCGCCGGTGGCGGAGCAGCGTTCCACCAGATCACGCATCTGCTCTTTCGTCGCGTGCTGCACTGTGATGACGACCAGCTCGATGCGGAGCCGAGCGACGAGCCGCGCCATGTCGCGCGTGCTGCCAAGCACCGGAATGCCATGCAGCAGGTGTGTGTGCGTGGACGGATCGTCGTCGACGATTCCGACGATGGAGAGGTCGTGCTCGCGGTCGTGCTGTGTCTGTCGGAGGAGTTGCTCGGCTCCGGCGCCCGCGCCGACAAGAAGCGTGCGTCTACCAGCCACCGGCTCGAAGGGCGACCGCATCTCCCTGACGTACCGAGTGGCGTACATCACTCCGCCGCAGAAGAAGACGGTCAGCAGCCAATCGAGGATGAAAACCGACCGCGGCATCTCCGGAATGAGCTGCATGAAATACAGGACGACGACGAACAGGAGAGAGCTCAGTGTGACCGCGCTCTGCAGCCCGATGAGGTCCCGGAAACCGACGTGGTGCCAGTAGAGTCGGAACATCCCCCACCGCCAGAAGACGAGGAGGCGCACTGGCACGAGCAGCGGCACCGTCACGAGGAATTGCCACGCCCTGAACGAATCGAGCTCGAAGTCGAACCGCAGCGCGTATGCGGTGAAATACGCCAACGCAAACAACATGACGTGCGTGGCGACACTCACCCACGGGCGGCGACGAGCGATGCGCTCGCCGCTGACCAAATTCGTAGCGATCACGCTATACCTCTATCGCGGTTCGCCACGGCAACGTCCGACAGAAGGATGGTCAGCGTCGTCGCTCCTGGCGCCCTGTCAGGCCGCATGCGACACGAAATTGGGCTCGTCCGAAACCGCCAACTGGGCGGAACTGCGAGCCCATCATGCCGTCACGCAGCATCAAAAAAACGTTAGCGCTGTTTAATCGACCTGCTCGGCCATTGTAATAACACAGCCGAAAATGTCCAGACTGAAAAAGCCAAGGTGACCGACATACCACATCACATCGGTATGTCGCCCTGTCGCATATGTTTACAATGTTGACGCTGCTATGGCGTGCGGTAGAGTTGTCGTAACCGGTGCCGAGGTGTCGCTACGATCGTGATGCGGAAACACCACACACTCCCTCGCCAAGGGAGGTCCTATGACCGGACGACTTTTCATTCGGGAACATCTGCTTGAAACGTCGGCTCGTCACAGATCGCTGGTGGGTTGACGCCGAGCGAGCCATTTCTCGCGGTGCGCTTCCTCCGTTTCGAACACCGTTACGCCGACGAACACGGCGATTCATGCAACTTCGATTCACATACCAGCTTCGTCATGACGCGGCTCTGGCGCTCAACCAGCTCCGCCGCCGCCCCGGGTTCGCGCTCGTGGCCACGCTGACGTTGGCGTTAGGCGTCGCCGTAACGACGGCAGTCTTCGCCGTCGTCGATACTGTGATCTTGCGCACACTCCCCTTTATGGAGCCTGAGCGTCTCATGCTCGTCAGACGTGCGCAACCGGGCGGTAAGACGCCGGTCGAGACGACTTACCCTGAATACCGTGCGGTTCGAGACGGTGCAAGCGCGTTCAGTGGTCTCGCTGCCGTACCATCCAGCAT
>Ga0307406_10000762_pt1 | contig 18108 bp, 14 predicted proteins | sample 322Cmetagenome_3_FD_203706 | JGI IMG/M metagenome (GOLD analysis project Ga0307406, IMG submission 203706) | Maize rhizosphere microbial communities from greenhouse at UC Davis, California, United States - 322HYB-C-2 | ecosystem: Host-associated > Plants > Roots > Rhizosphere > Soil | place...
GGCGGCCTCGGACCGAGACCTCCACGCGGACGCGACCGTATGCGCCGCGGCATACGAGCCCGGTATCAGCGCGACCGGGTCGTTCGTCATCCCCAGCTCGGACATCAGTAGTCGCTCTCGGCCCAGATCATCTGGTCGAGTTCGCTGCTCGACGCCTCATCGCCCCGGTCGAACACCTCGGCCGTCTGCCGCAGGTTCTCCGCCACCATGTCGACGTCCGCGAGACGGCGCCCCAGTGCCGTCGTCCATGCGTCGCCGAATCGCGCCACCGCTGCGGTGATCGAGCGTGCGCCCAGCCCGGACGACTGCGCGACCACCGCCGAGCCGAAGTCGCCCCGCAGACTGGCGGCCTTCGTCGCGAAGGCGCGCAGCTCGTCGGTCTCCACATCCGTCATCGCACGCCATCGGTCACGAACGACAACGTTACGTCTTCATATGAGGACGTCACCGACATCCGCAGCTCAAATACCGGTGTTCCGAGATGGGACCTTCAGGGTGCTCAGACATACGAATGGCCCCACCTCGGTGCGAGATGGGGCCATTCAGGCGATGGAGCGGAAGCTACTCCCGTTTGCGTGTCACCGCCCGCTGCAGCAGCACGAACACGAGCAGGATGCCGCCCGTGATGATCGTCGTCATCTCGGGCGGGATGCCTCCGTCACGCGTGATGAGCACGTTCATCAGACCGAGCACCAGCGCACCGACGACCGAGCCGAGCACGTATCCGTAAGCCCCTGTCAACACGGTGCCGCCGATCACTGCCGCGGCGATCGCGTCGAGCTCCCACCCGATGCCGGTGATGTTCTGAGCGGTGCCGAGTCGTGCGGTGTAGAGCACCGCCGCGAGACCGGCGAGACCGCCGCTGATCACGTAGACGAGCACCTTGGTGCGCTGCACGGGCAGACCCATGAGCAGCGCCGAGCTCTCCGATCCTCCGATCGCGTACACCGTGCGGCCGGTGCGCGTGCGGTGCAGAACGAAGAACGCGGCGGCCACGACGATCACCGCGATGAGCACTGCGGGGGTGATCACGAGGTCGTTGACCTTCGGGCCGTCGATGATCTTCAGCTGGGTGCCGATCCAGCGGATCGGCGATTCCTCACCCAGTCGCTCGGGTTTGGTGCTGAGCAGCGAGGCGAGGCCCCGACCGAGGAACATCATCGCCAGTGTCGCGATGAACGGCTGCACGTCGAAGTATCGGATCAGCACTCCCGAGACGATGCCGAAGAGCACTCCGATGCCGATCATCGCGACGATCACGGCGAAGGCGTTCCAGCCGGCGTTCGAGAGCATCACACCGGCGACCGACGAGACCGCGATGATCGATCCCACCGAGAGGTCGATGCCGCCCGTGAGGATCACGAAGGTCAGCGCGACCGCGAGCACGATGAGGTGCGCATTGTTGATGAGCAGGTTCGACAGCGTGTTGAACTGCAGGATGCGGCCGTAGGCCACCTCGCCGAAGATCACCATGCCGACGAAGATGACCACCGAGGCGATCGTCGGCAGCACCGAGGGGTTCGCCGTGATCATGCGTCGCAGACGGTCGGCGACGCTCTCCGTCGCCTGAGGGGCCGGAGGGGCGGTCATGACGCTCATGCGGACACCTCTTCTTTCGCGATGATCTGTTCGACCGGGCGGGCTCTGCGTCGCGTCCGGAACCAGCTGCGCACGCGCTGCGACTGCAGCAGACACAGCACGACGATCACGATGGCCTTGAACGCCGGGGTCGCCGACGACGAGACGCCGAGATACAGCACGGTCTTGTCGAGCGTCGCGATGAGCAGCGCGCCGACGAAGGCGCCGCTGAGTGAGAACTTGCCGCCAGCCAGCGATGCGCCGCCGATGACGACCGCGAGGATCGCGTCGAGCTCGAGCTGGTAGCCGGTGCGGGAGATGTCGACGGTCATGACGCTGCCGACCGACATGATGCCCGCGATCCCGGCGAGGATGCCGCTCATGATGTACGCCGTGAGCAGCAGTCCCTTCGGCTTGATGCCCGCCATGCGGCTGGCCCGGGGGTTGATGCCGATCGCCTCGATCATGAGGCCGAGCGCGCTGCGCCTCACCACCCAGCCGACGGCGATCACGATCAGCACCGCGAGGATGAACACCACGGGGATGCCGATCACGAAGCCGTTCGCGATCCACCGGAACGCATCGTTGGATGCCGTCGTGTTCTGCCCGCCGGTGATCACCTTGGCGATGCCTCGGCCGGCGAGCATGAGCACGAGCGTGGCGATGAAGGGCTGCAGGCCGACATAGGCGACGAGGACGCCGTTGACCGCCCCCAGGATGCCGGTGATGACCAGCGCGAGTCCTACCGCGGCGAGCGCTGCGCCGAAGGAGTCGCCTGCGGCGCTGAGGAACTCCATCGAGACCGCTCCGGCGACGGCCATCAGAGATCCGACCGAGAGGTCGATGCCACCGGTGGCGATCACGAGCGACATCCCGATCGCGATCATCATGATCGGCGCCGCCTGGCGCAGGATGTCGATGAGGTTGCCGACGAGGTTGCCGTTGTTGGGGTTGATCGAGAGCGCGAGGTACGTCGGGTCCTTGATCACGTTCAGGGCGAGCAGCGCGAAGATCGCGACGATGCCCCAGAAGAACGGCTTGTGGATCAGGTCCCGCCAGATGGTGGTGCCGGCTGACGCGGTCATCGCGCTGCCTCCTTGTCGGTCGTGGGGGCGATGCTATCGGGCACGGCGCCGTCGGTGTCGTCGAGCGTCTCGGCAGCGGCCTCGACTCCGTGAGCGGCGATCACATCGACGATCACCTGCGCGGTGACGTCCGGTCCGTTCTGGATCTCGCCGATCTTCCGGTGGTCCTTCAGCACGACGATCCGCTCGGAGAGGCGCACGACCTCTTCGAGCTCGGAAGAGATGAACACCACGGCGACGCCGTCTTCGGCGAGCTCGGCCACCGCCTCCTGGATCTCGGCCTTCGCACCCACGTCGATGCCGCGGGTCGGCTCATCGAGGATCAGCAGCTCGGGCTGCGTGGCGAGCCAGCGGCCGAGCAGCACCTTCTGCTGGTTGCCGCCGGAGAGGTTCTTGATCATCCGGTCGGGGTCGGCCGGACGGACGTTGAACTGCGCGATGTAGCGGTCGACGATCGCATCCTGCTCCTTGCGGCTCATGGGACGCGCCCATCCGCGCTCCGCCTGCACGGCGAGGATGATGTTCTCGCGCACGGTCAGGTCTCCGATGATCCCCTCGTCGCGGCGGTTCTCGGTCGAGAAGGCGATCCGACGAGGCAGCGCATCGGCGGGCGACTTGAGGTCGACCCGGCGTCCATGCAGCTCGATCGTGCCTTCGTCGGTGCGGTCGGCGCCGTAGAGCAGTCGGGCGAGCTCGGTGCGCCCGGAGCCGAGCAGCCCGGCGAAGCCGATGACCTCGCCGGGGCGGATGTCGAGGTCGGTCGCCTCGACCGCTCCGCGTCGTGCGATTCCGGATGCCGCGAGCAGCGGCTTCTCATCGGCCTCGCGCGGCGCGCGGCGGCGGTTGCCTCCGAGCGACTTGAGCGCTTCGAGGTCCTTGCCGATCATCTTCGAGATGAGAGCGTGGCGGTCGAGGTCCCGGGTGAGGTACTCACCCTCGTACAGTCCGTTGCGCAGCACCGTCAGGCGGTCGCTGATCGCGTAGACCTGATCGAGGAAGTGCGAGACGAAGAGGATCGCGACCCCCTGGTCTCGCAGTGCCCGGATCACGGTGAAGAGGCCCTCGACCTCGGCGGCGTCGAGGCTGGAGGTCGGCTCGTCGAGGATGAGCACCTTGGCCTTGATCGCCATCGCGCGGCTGATGGCGACGAGCTGCTGCAGCGCGATCGAGAGGGTCGAGAGCGGCCGGCGGGTGTCGAGGTGCCCCAGGCCGAGTCGGGAGAGGGCGTCGGTCGCAGCGCGGTGGGTGGCCGTCCAGTTGATGCCGAACACACCTCGCGTCTCATGACCGAGCATCACGTTCTCGCCGATCGAGAGGTTGGGGGCGAGGTTGACCTCCTGGTACACCGTCGAGATCCCGGCATCCTGCGCGTCGCCGGCGCCGCCGAAGCTGCGCTCCTGCCCGGCGACGACGATCGACCCGGAGTCGATCCGGTAGACGCCGGTCAGGGCTTTGATCAGGGTCGACTTGCCCGCGCCGTTCTCGCCCATGAGCGCGTGGACCTCGCCCTGGAACAGCCGGAAGTCGACCTTGTCGAGGGCTTTCACGCCAGGGAACTCGATCGAGATCCCACGCATCTCGACGATGGGCAGTGCTTCGTTCATCGGTGTCTCCTCCTCCGGAAGAGCCCGGGCGGTGCGGCTGTGGCGGCACCGCCCGGGCTCACTGGCTGATCGCTCCGGCGGCGGGGTCAGTACTTGCGGTCGGCGAGCACGGCCTGTGCCGCCTCTGCGGAATCGAACGCCTCACTGGGGACGACGATGTACGAGTCGACGTCTTCACCCGCGAGAGCCTTCTCGACGACCTCGAGGGCCGTCTCGCCGAACAGCGGGTTGTACTCGTGCACGTAGCTGAGCTGGCCGTCGGCGAGCGCCTGCATGGCGTTCTTCGTGCCGTCGATCGTGGCGATCTTGACGTCTTCGCCCACCACCAGGCCGGCTTCCTCAGCGGCCTGCGCAGCGCCGAGACCCATCTCGTCGTTCTGTGCGAACACGAGCTGGATGTCGTTGTTCGAGGACTTGAGCATCGTCTCGAAGACGCTCTTGCCCTCTTCCGCCGACCAGTTCGCCGTCTGCGCGTCGAGCTTGGTGAGCGACGAGTCGCCGAGTCCCTCGTCGAAGCCGGTGTTGCGCTCGTTCACGACGCCGACGCCGGCCGGGCCCTCGAGCACGACGTAGTTGCCTCCGTCGGGGAACGTCGCCGCAGCCCAGGTGCCGACCTCCTTCGCGACCTCGACGTTGTCGGGGGCGATGCGGGTGACGTACAGGCTGTCGTCGTCGGGCTCGATGCCGCGGTCGAGCAGGATGACGGGGATCTCCGCCTCCTGTGCGCGCTTGAGCGAGTCCTCCCAGCCCGAGGCCTCGGTGGCCGAGAGCAGGATCACATCGACGCCCTCGTCGACGAACGACGTGAACGCGTCGATCTGCGACTTCTGGTCGAGGTTGGTGGCGGGTGCGTACTTGAGGTCGTATCCGGCTTCCTCCGTGAAGGTGTCCTGGATGTTCTGCTCGTTGGCCTCGCGCCATGCGCCCTCGGGACCGACGGCCACGAAGCCGACCGTGGTGACGTCGTCGCCGTCGCCACCCCCGTCGCCCGAGTCGCCGGTCGAGCAGGCCGCAAGGCCGATGGTGAGTGCGCCGACTGCTGCCAGGCCGAACGCGATGCGAATGCGCTTCTTCGCGGACATTTCTTCTCCTCGTTGAGATGCCGGTGGTCACTCCGGCGGTGGTGGACCAGTCATGGTCCGATCGTGATTGCAGGACACCTGCATCGCATGTCCTGCGGTGATGTTACCGGGAACAATTTCTGGAACACAAGAGGTCGAATGAAAATCAACGATGCATGAAGGGAAAGATCTTGTTACCGATCACAGCTCGACGCTGTGGCTGAGCTCAGCGGCGATCATCTCGACCACGGTGTCGACCGTGACACCGGGACCGTTGCTGAGCTCGCCGATCTTCTCGCGGTCCTTCAGCACGATGATGCGATCGCTCAGCCGCACCACCTCTTCGAGTTCGGACGAGATGAAGACCACGGCCACTCCGTCACCGGCGAGCTGGCTGATGCGTCTCTGGACATCGATCTTCGCCGCGATGTCGATCCCCCGAGTGGGCTCGTCGAGGATCAGCACGTGCGGACGCACCGCCAGCGCACGGGCCAGCAGCACCTTCTGCTGGGTTCCGCCCGAGAGCAGGCCGACCGGGCGGTCGAGGTCGGCGGGATCCAGATGCAGGGCCTCGACGTACGTCTCGACGAGTCCCCGCGACTCCGCGTGCGAGAGCGGACGAGTCCACCCGCGCAGCGCCTGCAGCGACAGGATGATGTTCTCGCGCGCCGTGAGCTCGCCGATGATGCCCTGCGTCCCCCGGTTCTCGGCCGACAGCGCGATCCGGTGTCGCAGCGCCGCCGACGGGCTCCGCAGCTGCACCCGTTCGCCGTCGACCCAGAGCTCGCCGCTGTCGGCCCGCGCCGAACCGCTGAGCAGCGACGCGAGCTCGGTGCGCCCGGAACCCCGCAGCCCCGCGAGGCCCACGATCTCTCCGCGTTGGATCTCGACATCCATCTGCTCGAGCTCACCGCGTCGCCCCACACCGGACGCCTGCATCGCGGGCTCTCCGTCGTACGCGTAGTGGTGGGCCTTTCGCTCAGAGCCGAGCGCTCGGAGGCTGTCGATGTCCTTGCCGAGCATCTTCGAGATCAGGTCGGCCCGGTCGAGGTCTCGCGTCGCATACTCCCCCACGCGCCGCCCGTTGCGCAGCACGGTCATGCGGTCGCTGATCGCGAACGCCTGCTCGAGGAAGTGCGAGATGAACAGGATCGCGACCCCCCGCTGCCGCAGACCGCGGATGACGCGCATCAGGGTCGCGACCTCGGCGACGTCGAGGCTGGAGGTGGGCTCATCGAGGACGAGCACCCTCGGCTCGTCGACGACCGCGCGCGCGAGTGCGACGAGCTGCTTCTGCGCAGGCGTGAGCAGAGAGAGCGGCGTCTTCGGATCGAGGCCGTCGAGCCCGAGTCTGGCCAGCGCCTCCGCGGCATCCGCTCTCGTCCTCCGCCAGTCGATGCCGAACCGTCCTCGGCGCTCCCGCCCGAGCATCACGTTCTCCGCGACACTGAGATTCGGGCTCAGCTGGGTCTCCTGGAACACCGTCGCGATCCCCGCCGCTCGACTGTCGGCGACCCCCGAGAACCGACGGGGCTCGCCGTCGACGAGGACCGTGCCCTCCTCCGGCGCGAGGGTGCCGGTGATCACCGCGACCAGGGTGGACTTGCCGGCGGCGTTCTCGCCCATGACGGCATGCACCTCGCCGGGGAACAGCCGGAAGTCGACGTCGTCGAGCGCGCGCACGCCGGGGAACTCGACCGTGATGCCCGCAAGCCGCACGACCGGCGCGGGACCACGGTCGGAGGTCATCGCACCTCCCGAGGTGCGGCCGATGAGCCGCGGGCGACGAGCTCGGTCGGGATCCGGGTGAGCGTGGGGATGTCCCGCCCTTCGATCGCCGCGCGCAGCATCTCGACCACTGCGACGCCCAGCGCCCCGAAGTCCTGGCGCACCGTCGTGAGCGGCGGGATGAAGTGCCGCGCCAGCGGGATGTCGTCGAAGCCGACCACGCTGAGATCCCGCGGCACCTCGAAGCCCCGGTCGTGCAGACCGTGGATCAGCCCCATCGCCATGTCGTCGTTCGCGGCGAAGATCGCCGTGTAGTCGGGCAGCCGCGTGAGCCCCTTCGCGAAGTCGTAGGCGAAGTCGGCCGACCAGTCGCCGACGACGATGGGCCGTTCGCGGATGCCCCACGACTTGGCCCGCGAATGGAAGGCCCGCTCCCGCGCCCTCGCGTCGAGCCAGTCGAGCGGACCCGAGAGGTGCAGGATGTCGCGGTGGCCGAGCGCGACGAGGTGGTCGACCACGGATGTCGTGCCCGCATGCTGGTCGATCGACACGGTGAGGAACGTCGGGTCGGCGTCTGCCTTGACGACCAGCATCGGCACGGTGATGGCGATGCGGCGCAGCGCCGCCACGGACGACGAGCGGGGCGCGATGACGCAGAGCGCATCGACTCCCTGGGTCACGAGATTGTCGACCGCCTCCTGCGGAGACAGCGGGTCGCCCTCGTGCAGAGCGATCGGCGTGACGGAGTATCCGGTGGCACGTGCGGAGAGCTCCACCGCGCGCAGGATGCTGGTCGGACCGTGCGCCACCGCGCTCTCGACGATCACGCCGATCCGGCGGGTGCGCTGCGTGGCGAGAGCCCGCGCGACGAGGTTCGGGCGGTAGTCGAGCTCCTCGATCGCCTCGAGCACGCGGCGTTTCGTGTCGGGCTTGATGTTCGGGTGATCGTTGAGAACACGCGAGACCGTCATGTGCGAGACGCCCGCGATGGTCGCCACCTGACGGATGTTGGGCTTGTCCGAACCGACGTTCGCCATGCACACCTCCGTCGGCCGAGCCTCGGAGAATGTTACCGAGAACAACCCCGGTGGTGCAATGGATCCCGCGGCAGCGACCGGCGCTAGAGGCCCAGGCGCTCCAGGTACGGGTTCACCAGTCGGCGCTCGGGGTCGAACCGCGCCGCGAGGTCGGCGAAGTCATCCCAGCGCGAGTAGCGAGAGCGCACCTCGGCGGCATCGAGCGTGAACACCTTTCCCCAGTGCGGGCGGGCGGTCTCGGGCAGTGCCGCTTCGAGCGTGGGCAGGAACTCGCGAACGGCCGCTTCGTCGGGCTTCCAGGTGAAGTGGATGCCGACGGCATCCGTACCCTGCGATGAGCTCAGCCAGAGGTAGTCGGGGGCGACCGTGCGGATCTCGTTCACGAGCAGCAGCGGCGCGATCTGGCCGGCGAGGGTGCGGACCGCCTGGATCGCGGCGACCGCATCGGCGCGGGGCACCAGGTACTCGCTCTGGATCTCGGCGCCCGCCGACGGCGTGAACTCGAGCTTGAAGTGCGCGAGACGCTCGAACCACGGCCCCGGCACTCCGAGCTGCTCGGTGCAGGCCACCGGGTCGACGCCGATGATCGGATGCCGCTTCGCTGTCGCAGGCTCCGCTCCGAGTCGGTCGAAGAGATCGGCGCGGGTGTTCTCGCGCGCCTCGGGCTGTCGCTGCTTGACCCAGATCTGGTCGGCGACGTCGGTGTGCTCCCACCGCGAGAAGATGCTGACGCTCGTTCCGATGCTCGTCACCTCGTCGAAGTCGGCGAGGATCGCATCCCACGACGGATGCTCGAACACGTGCTGGGCGACCTCGTAGGCGGGCTCGACATCGAGCGTCACGTCGACGACCGCTCCGAGTGCGCCGAGGCTGACGACCGCGCCGTCGAAGTCGTCGTCTCCGCGAGCGAGCGAGCGGACCTCCCCCGCCGGCGTGATGATCGTCAGCGCGCGCACGGCGGAGGCCAGCGATCCCGTCGCGTCTCCCGAGCCGTGCGTTCCCGTCGCGACGGCTCCCGCGATCGAGATGTGCGGCAGCGAGGCGAGGTTCGCGAGCGCGAGCCCCTCGGCATCGAGCAGCGGGGCGAGGTCCCCGTAGCGCAGCCCGCCCGACACGCGCACGGCGTCACGGGCGTCGGCGACCTCGAACACGACGGGCAGCCGGTCGAGCGCGATGAGCACCCCGTCGGTGTCGGCGATGTCGTTGAAGCAGTGCCGCGACCCGAGGAAGCGCACGGCCCCGCCCCGGGCGAGCAGTCCCTGCAGCTCATCGATCGAGCTCGGGTGCTCGATCGCGGATGCGCGATAGGTGAGGTTGCCGGCCCAGTTGCGTTCGATGGTCATCGGGCCATAGTAGCCACGGCAGCCTCGCCCGCCATCGGAGAGGCACCGCGCTCGGCACGCGCATGGATAGGCTGACCGGATGACTGCGATGCCGCCGCCGCGCGCGACGATGAAGGACGTCGCCGCACTTGCCGGCGTCTCACCCAAGACGGTCTCGAACGTCGTCACCGGCACGGTCGCCGTTCGCGAGGAGACGAGGCTCAGGGTCGAGTCGGCGATGGTGGAGCTCGACTTCGTGCCCAATCTCAACGCCCGCGGGCTCCGCAAGGGCCGCTCGGGCATCATCGCCGTGGCCCTGCCCGACCTCGCCACCGCGTTCTCGGCCGAGCTGATGCATCGCATCGTCGACGCTGCGCACGATCGGGGCCTGGCCGTGCAGATCGAGGAGACCGCGACCGATCCCGAACGCGAGCGGGAGCTCGTCTCGCGCGCTCGCGCGCACCTGGTCGACGGGCTGATCCTGAACCCGATCCGCCTCGAGGACAGCGTGCTGAAGTACGCCGACCGGCTGCCCCCGCTCGTCGTGCTCGGGGAGGTCGAGCAGAACAGGGCCGACCACGTGCGCATCGACAGTCGCCGCGCCGCCGCTGACGTGACCCGGCATGTGCTGTCTCGCGGGGCGACCCGCATCGCGGTGATCGGCGCCGATGACGACGCGGCGGTCGCGACCGCCACAGGTCGCCTGCGACTCGAGGGCGTGCACGACGCGCTGCGAGAGGTCGGCATCCCGCGCGACACCGCTCTCGAGATCAACCCGATGCCGTGGTCGATGACGGGTGGGGCGGATGGCGTCGCCACACTGTTCCGGCGGGGTGTGGCATTCGACGCGATCATCGCCTTCACCGACTCGCTCGCGCTCGGAGCGCTGCACGCGCTGCACGATCACGGCGTGAGCGTACCGGACGATGTGATCGTGACGGGCTTCGACGATGTCGAGTTCTCGCGGTACACGTCGCCCTCGCTCACGACGATCGCCTTCGATCGTCGCGCGTTCGCCGACGCGGCCCTCACGCTGCTCGAGTCGCGCATGGACGACCGCTCCGCTCCCCCGCGCGCGCTCACCCTCTCGCATCATCTGCTCGAGCGCGACAGCACGCGGGGCACCCCGCGCGGCTACCGCCCCTGACGCGGCTCGGAAGCATCGGCTCACTCTTGCGCCGCTGATTACATCGATGTAATGATGTACCCCGACCCCGCCCGCTGTCACGAAGGAGTGACGATGACGCCCCCGCTCGATATGTCCAGACGGCAGTTCCTGACTGCCGCCTCCGTCACGGCCGCCGCAGCGCTGCTCGCCGGCTGCGCCCCCGGCACAGTCCCGGGCTCGAACACCACGACCCTCCAGTTCTGGCATCTGCTCTCGGGTGGCGACGGCGTCACCATGTCGCAACTGCTCGACACCGCGAACGCGGCGCAGAACGCGTACCGCATCCGCCCCACCGTGCTCGCATGGGGCACCCCGTACTACACGAAGCTCGCGATGGCGGGCGCCGGTGGCCGCGCCCCCGACGTCGCGATCATGCACGCCACCCGCACGGTCGGCTGGGCCCCCGGCGGTCTGCTCGACCCGTGGGATCTCGACCGACTGGCAGACCTCGGCGTCGACGCCTCGACGTTCCCGAAGCCCATCTGGGAGAAGGGCTTCGTCGGCGAGAACATGTACAGCGTCGCGCTCGACGCGCATCCGTTCGTCGCGATGTTCAACACCGACATCTGCGATGCCGCCGGAGTGCTCGACAGCGACGGTCGCCTCGCAGAGACGTCGTCTCCCGAGGAGTTCGTCGAGCAGCTGCGCACGATCGGCGGCAAAGCCGACGGCCACGCGCTGTCGTACGGATATCTCGGCGACGGCGCGCAGATGTGGCGCCTCTTCTACACCTTCTACTCGCAGCACGGCGGTGCGATGGAGCTGCCCGCCGGCGGCAAGGCCGTGATCGACAAGGATGCCGCGGTCGAGTCCCTCTCGCTCATGCGCACTCTGCTCGACGGCGAGATCGCCCTCGCCCAGGCCGACTACGGCAGCGCCGTCGCCGAGTTCGCGACCGGCAAGAGCGGCATGCTGTTCACCGGCGTCTGGGAGCTCCGCACCATGCAGAACGCGGAGATCCCGTTCGATGCGACCATGATCCCCACGCTCTACGGCACCCCGGCGGTCTACGCCGACTCGCACTCGTTCGTGCTGCCGCATCAGACCGACGCCGACGAGAAGAAGCGCGACCTGACGTACCAGTTCGTCGCCGACATGCTCAAGGGCTCGTTCGGCTGGGCCGAGGCCGGGCACATCCCCGCCTTCCTGCCGGTCACCGAGTCCCCCGAGTACGCCGATCTCGTCCCCCAGGCCCACTACGCCGAGGCCGCGCAGCACGTCGTGTACGACCCCACCGCGTGGTTCACCGGATCGGGCTCCAACTTCCAGGGCGAGTTCGGCGCCGCGGTGCAGGGCGTCCTGCTGTCGGGCGATGACCCCGCGGCGGCGATCGACCGGTTCGAGGCACGGGTGAACACCCTGCTCCGTCAGCCCAACCCGGCAGACCCCGAGGGGACGTTCGCATCATGACCACGGCAACCGACTCCACGCGCACCATCGTCACCGGCTCCAAGGCCGCCATCCCGATCCGTCGCGCCGGCTCCCGCAACCGCGAGCAGCTCATCAGCTGGGCGTTCCTCGCTCCGTTCCTGCTCGCGTTCGTGCTGTTCCTCGCCTGGCCGATCGTGCACGGCATCATCCTCAGCTTCACCGACCAATCGCTCACGGGCGCCGGCGGCTCCTTCATCGGATTCGCGAACTACGCCGAGGCGCTGACGGATCCGAAGATGTGGCAGTCGATGGGCAACACGGTGTGGTTCACCCTGCTGTCCACTGTGCCGCTCGTCGTGATCGCTCTGCTGATGGCGGCGCTCGTCGACCGCGGCATCCCGGGTCAGTGGCTGTGGCGACTGTCGTTCTTCATGCCGTACCTGCTCGCCTCGACCGTGATCTCGCAGATCTGGGTGTGGATCTTCAACCCGCAGATCGGTGCCGCGAACAACATCCTCGAGTTCTTCGGTCTCGAGCCGCTCGCCTGGCTCCAGAATCCCGACACCAACATGCTGTCGATCGTGATCGCCACCGTCTGGTGGACGGTCGGATTCAACTTCCTGCTGTACCTCGCGGCGATGCAGAACATCCCGCCGCAGCAGTACGAGGCGGCATCGCTCGACGGCGCGGGGCCGTGGCGCCAGTTCTGGTCGATCACTCTTCCGCAGCTGGGACCGGCGACCGTCCTGATCCTGATCCTGCAGATCCTGGCGTCGCTCAAGCTCTTCGATCAGGCGTACCAGATGCTCGGCGGTGTCGCGAGTGACACGACCCGCTCGATCGTCCAGTACATCTACGAAGCCGGCTTCGTCAGCTACCGATTCGGCTACTCGGCCGCGATCTCCTATGTGTTCTTCGCCCTCATCGTCATCATCGGCGTCGCGCAGGCTCTGATCACGCGCCGCCGGAAGGAGTCGCAGCTGTGATGTCCACCGCCACTCTCACCGAGACCATCACCACGACCAAGCCCGCGCGGGCCCGTCGCCCGCACCTGCCGGGCGAGAAGCCGTTCGGCGTGCTGCGCATCAGCGCACTCGTCGTCCTCATCGTCCTGGCGGTCGGCTGGCTGCTGCCCTTCCTCTGGGCGATCGCGACGGCGTTCAAGACCGAGACGGATGCCGCCAGCGGCGACCCGTCCTGGATCGGCGCCTCGGGCCCGACGATCGAGGCGTTCACCGCGATCCTGTCGCAGGGCAACGTCTACACCTGGGCGTTCAACAGCCTGTGGACGTCGATCGCCGTGACCCTGATCACGCTCACGATCTCGGCATTGGCCGCCTACGCCTTCTCCCGGCTCGACTTCACCGGTCGCAAGTGGCTGTTCGTCGCCATCATCGCCTCGATCGTCGTGCCGCCGCAGGTGCTCATCATCCCGCTGTTCTACGAGATGCTCGCGTTCAACATGATCGACACCTACTGGGGTCTGATCCTGCCGCAGGTCGTTGCGCCGGCCATGGTGTTCATCCTGAAGCGCTTCTTCGACGCGATCCCGATCGAGCTCGAAGACGCCGCCCGGGTCGACGGCGCCAGCCGACTGCGCATCTTCTGGTCGATCGTGCTGCCGCTGTCGCGCCCGATCCTGGCATCCGTCGCGATCTTCGTGTTCATCGGCGCCTGGAACAACTTCCTCTGGCCGTTCCTCGTCATCAACGACACCACGCTGATGACGCTGCCGGTCGGCCTCCAGACGGTGATCAGCGCCTACGGCGTGCAGTACGCCCAGGTGATGGCTCAGGCCGTGCTGGCGGCGCTGCCGTTGATCATCGTGTTCATCATCTTCCAGAAGCAGATCGTCAAGGGCGTCGCGACCAGCGGCTTCGGCGGTCAGTAGTCCCCCACCCGGCTCGAGAGCCAGAACCAAGGAGAGCAATGTCTCAGGCCCGCATCACCATCGATCGCGACTTCACCATCGCCGACGTCCCCCGGAGGCTCTTCGGGTCGTTCGTCGAGCACATGGGGCGCTGCGTGTACACCGGCATCTACGAACCGGGGCACCCGCAGGCCGACGAGCGCGGCTTCCGTCAGGACGTCCTCGCCCTGGTCAAGGAGATGGGTCCGACCGTGGTCCGATACCCGGGAGGCAACTTCGTCTCGGGCTACCGCTGGGAAGACGGGGTGGGCCCGGTCGAAGACCGCCCGGTGCGCATCGACGGCGCCTGGCACACGATCGAGACCAACGCCTTCGGCCTGCACGAGTTCATGGACTGGGCGAAGGATGCCGATGTCGAGGTCATGGAGGCCATCAACCTCGGAACCCGGGGTGTCGAGGAGGCCAGGTCGCTCGTGGAGTACGCCAACCACCCGGGCGGCACGTACTGGTCGGACCTTCGCCGCAAGAACGGTGCCGAGCAGCCCTTCGACATCAAGCTGTGGTGCCTGGGCAACGAGCTCGACGGCCCCTGGCAGATCGGCGGCAAGACCGCGACGGAGTACGGGCGGCTGGCGCAGGAGTCGGCCAAGGCCATGAAGCTCGTCGACCCGACGATCGAGCTCGTCGCCGTCGGCTCGTCCGGCCGCTCGATGCCGACGTTCGGCACCTGGGAGCACACGGTACTGACTCACGCGTACGACGAGGTCGACTTCATCTCGATGCACGCGTATTACCAGGAGCATGACGGCGACGCCGAGTCGTTCCTCGCGGAGTCGGTCGACATGGATGCGTTCATCGACGGCGTCATCGCAACGATCGATGCGGTGAAGGCGGCGGGCAAGCACACGAAGCAGGTCGACATCTCGTTCGACGAGTGGAACGTGTGGGACCAGGTGAAGTTCAACGACGTCGAGTCGGTCGAGATCGCGAAGGCCGGGTGGAAGAAGCACCCGCGTCTGATCGAGGACACCTACAACGTGACGGATGCCGTCGTCGTGGGCACGCTGCTCAACAGCCTGCTGCGTCATGGCGATCGCGTGAAGATCGCAAACCAGGCGCAGCTCGTGAACGTGATCGCGCCGATCCGCTCGGAGGAGAACGGTCCGGCCTGGCGTCAGACGAGCTTCTGGCCCTTCGAGCGCATGGCCCGTCTCGCCAAGGGCCGCATCCTGCGCCTCGCGGTGGCGGCTCCGCAGATCGAGACGAAGCGCTACGGCGGAGTCGACTCGGTCGATGCCGCGGCCACGTGGGACGAGGAGACCGGACGAGTCGTCGTCTTCGTCGCGAACCGCTCGCTGACCGAAGAGAGCGACCTGACCGTCGAGCTGCGCGGCCTCACCGGCCTCCGCGTCGTGAACGCCGAGACGCTGACGATCCCCGAGGGTGGCGACCGTCGCACCGCGAACCTCGAGACCACGCAGGATGCCGTGCGCATGGTGCCGCTCGGCGCCGCCGAGGTCGTCGACGGGTCGGTGCGTGCGACGCTGCCGCCGCTGTCATGGTCGGTGATCGAACTCGCCTGAGGTTCGGCTCGACAGGAGAGGGCCCGGCATCGGATTCCGATGTCGGGCCTTCTGCGTGTCCGGCATCCCGCGCGCCTGCACCACGAAGCACCCCGCAGACGCGAAGAAGCCCGGTATCGATCGATACCGGGCTTCTCAGCGATGGGGTTCACGGCCGAGGCCGGTCACTCCGTCAGATCGTGATCAGGCGATCAGCTCTGGATCTGCTGGCGACGACGCACGACCAGCAGCAGTCCGCCCGAGAGCAGGGCGAGCGCGATGGCTCCGGCCGTCAGCGGGACGAGCATGTCGGAACCGGTCGCGGCGAGACCGCCGTCACCCGGGGCGGCTGCGCCACCCTCACCGGGAGCGGGAGCGGCTCCGCCACCGCCGGCGACCGGTGCGGCGAGAACAGCGAACGCCAGGTCGGTCGGAGCCGACGAGACGCCGTCGATGGCCTGCGTGGCCGAGACCGTGTAGGTGCCCGACTCGAGAGCCGCACCGAAGTCGACGCTCCAGGCGCCGTCCTCGACAGTGGCCGTGAACGTGCCGCTCGCCGCGGCGAAGGCGCCCGCGAGGGCCGCCGTGTTCGCCGTGGTCGGCTCGGCGCCGGTGAGCTTCACCGTCACGGTCGCTCCGTCGATGCCCGAGCCGGCGAGCCCGGAAGGACCGTCGTTGTGGGCGAACTCCGCGCCGTTCGCGACCGAGGTCACGGCCGGCGAGACGGGGATGACCGAGAACGACGAGGTGGCCTCAGGCGAGACCTCGTCTTCGCCGTCGATCGTGCGGGTCTGCGTCACGACGACGCTGTGCGAGCCGTACTCGAGGGTGAGTCCGTCGACGGTCCAGGAACCGTCTGCGGCGACCTCGGTCGTGCCGAGCACGTCATCGGTCTGGGCGTCGGTCACCGTGATGGCGGTGGTCGGCAGGCCGGTGCCGCTGATCGCGGTGACCGTCTCGTTGACGGTAGATCCGTCGGCGGGCGAGGTGATGACCGGCGCGACCAGCGGGGCCGGCACGACGGTCACGTTCAGCGTGGTGGTCGGCGAGGTGCTGAGGCCGTTCACGCCGGTGATGGTGAGCTCAGCGGCACCGAGTCCGACGGGGCCGACGAACGAGAACTTTCCGTCGACGACGTCGACGGTCTGCTCTGCGCCGAGTCCGGTGACGGTCACGGTGTCGGATCCGGGAGCGGTTCCCTTGATGGTGGCCCCGGGGTTGACCTCAGCGCCGGAAGTCGGGCTGGTGACGATCGGGGCGTCGAGGTCGAGTGCGACCTCGTAACCACCGGTCTTGGGGAGAGCCGCGATGAGCGATGCAGACCAGGTCCACTGCTCGACGCCAGGTTCAGCCTCGATACCGCCGGAGATCAGTCCGACAGCGGTGCCGCCCTGGATGACAGCTCCGCCCGAGTCGCCGGGGCCGGCCACGGTGTTGCTCGAGAAGCCCTGCACCCAGCGATCCTCGATCTGTGCCCAGCCGTCGACGATGTGGTTTCCGTTGATCGCACCCACCGTGTAGCCGGTCGTACGACCGCTCTTCGCGACGGGACCGGGAACGGCCGCGCCGACGGCCTTGACCGCATATCCGCTTTCTGCGAGCGAGTCGTAAGCGTCGGTGGCCGTGGTCCAGTCGGTGACGAGCGGCAGCGGGTTGGTACCCGCTGCGACATCGATCACCGAGATGTCGGTCGCGTTCGTGTCACCGTCCGAGCCCGGCGCGTTGTTCGTGCTGCCGAACTGAGCGAACCCGAAGGTGCCGAGAACCTCGGGCGTCGTGGGCAGCTCATCGTCGCCTCCGGCTGCCGGCTGCTCGCTCGGGATGCTCCAGAGCGTTCCGAGCATCGGGCGGTCGTCGGCATCGAACGCGCAGTGCCCTGCGCTGAGCAGCGCAGGGGTGCGCTCGGGGCTCCATGCGGCGAATCCGACGGAGCAGTTGTAGAGGCCCTGGTCCTGGTCGACGCTCAGGTATCCCTGTCCACCGACGACGTCACCCTCGGCGAACACCTTCGGAGTTCCTCCGAGCGTCACGACGGTAGCCGCCGGGATTTCCGCCTCTGCGGCGAAGGCCTCGATGGCCGCGTCATCAGTCGCGCCGTCTTCGGAGACCACCGTGATCTGCTGGCCATCGGCGGTCGTACCACTCGCCACGAACTCGACGCCATGGTCAGCGGCCGTGTCGGCGAGCTGCACCAGGTCAGCCGGCGGAGCATCCTCGACGGGTGCGTCCTCAGCCGGGGCCTGGACGTCCGACGTCGCGGTCGGAGCGGGAGTCGGGGTCGGCTCTGCGCCATCCTCGGCGTAGGCCGGTCCCGCCACGAGCAGGCCCGAGAGGGCGATCGTGGCGGCGGCGGTCAACGCCAGCGGGCGTCGACCTGTCACTCTGTGCTTCATGTGATGTATGTCCTTGCTGGTCACGGATCGTCAGTCAGTTTCATAATCGGCAGTGCTCGTCGAGCACAGAACCGCCGCTTCCCGGGTAGGGCGTGAAATGAGACGCTGGCCCCCCGATCAGCACGATCCAGTCCGTCAGGACGAACAGGGATCTCATGCAGAGTACCCAGTAAATCCACAGAATGGGGAAATTGTTTACCAAAATTTCGCCTCTTGACCTGGCCCTCTCGTTTGCGATACGGCAGGACGACCGCCCGCCGCACAACGGATTGCGTTCGCAGACGACACGGTTACCATGGCCACCATGAGCACCCACCGCAGAGCACGCA
>Ga0307406_10000763_pt1 | contig 18067 bp, 12 predicted proteins | sample 322Cmetagenome_3_FD_203706 | JGI IMG/M metagenome (GOLD analysis project Ga0307406, IMG submission 203706) | Maize rhizosphere microbial communities from greenhouse at UC Davis, California, United States - 322HYB-C-2 | ecosystem: Host-associated > Plants > Roots > Rhizosphere > Soil | place...
CGGTGTCACGCAGGTAGGCCCGCAGTGCTTCCTCCGGTCCGTCGAGCGCCGCGCGCAGCGGCATGTTCGCCGCCCAGACATCCGACGCGGAGATGCCTGCGAATGCCTCGTGCTCCACGAATTCGGCCAGTCGGCGGACTCCCGACGCCAGCCGGTCGACATCGAGCGGGACGTCGAGCATGTTGAATGACAGGAGCGGCTGGGTCTCGGGATCTCGGCTCTGCAGGCGCAGCGTGCCGCGGGAGTATGTGCGGTTGACGAAGACTCCGACCGCGCCGGCTCCCGCACGAGGATCAGCCGAGGCCATCGCGAGCGCATTCTGGTTGAGGGCCACCATCATCATGTCGTTCGTGTCGGATGTCATCCCGCTCGAGTAGCGGATGCAGCAGTTCGTATGGCGGTCCCAGGGGCGGGCCGTGGCGTCCGGGGTGAGCGGGATGCCGATGAGGGCCATGGGGTGGTCCTGCATGCCTTCGCCGACAGGGAGATCGGCACGTACGGCGATCCGCTGCTCCACCAGATGCCGTGCGGGCCCGATTCCGGAGCGCATGAGGATCGAGGGGGTCGCCGTCGCACCGGCGCAGAGGACGACGAGATCCGCGCTCAGCACTTCGCTGTTCGCGAGACGCACCCCCACAGCGCGCTCCCCCTCGAACACGACGCGGTCCACCAGCGCCTCTCCCCGGATGGTGAGCAGGGGATCGCTCCGCAACGGTTCGAGGTACGCGTCGTTCGAGGAGACCCGCCGCCCGTCGATCGAGTTGACCGGATAGGGCGAGACCCCGGTCGCGCCCGGCGCGTTGACATCCGGCGCCCAGGGCTGACCCGCCGCCAAGGCGGCTTCGCGCAGCGCACGATCGACCGACCCCCACACCTCCTCCGGGTAACGGTGCACGGGGATCGGGCCGTCCGCACCGTGGTACGGGCGGTCGCCGTACTCCTGGTCCGACTCCAAGGCGGCGAGCGCCGGGAGTACTTCCTCCGGGGACCACCCCGTGCAGCCGTCGGCCGCCCAGTCATCGAAGTCCTCCATCGGCGGACGGATGGCGATCTGCCCATTGATGACCGAGCTCCCGCCCAAGCCCTTCCCCCGCCAGTACAGAGACGGCATTTGAGCCGCCGTCCGCGACGCGAGATGCTCGTCCCACAGCAGCGATGCGCTCCCCGGTTCCTCCATCGCCGCCATCGGATTCGGCAGGCGCCACGACTCCGGGAGTTCGGATGCCGGGGCGTCTCTCCCCGCTTCCAGCAGCAGGACGCGACGCCCCGACTGCACGAGTCGTGCCGCCAGTGCCGACCCTGCCGAGCCCGCGCCGACCACGATGACGTCGGCGTGAGACCCTCGGGCGCGCACGATCAGCTCCGGTGGGCCGCGATATCGACCGCGTCGATCGTCACGTCCGCCAGCACGTCGGCGAGCGGCTCCACACCGAAGCCCGGCCCGTCCGGTATCGCGACGACGCCGTCCTTCATCACCACGGGCTCGGTCACGTCCTGCGCGTAGAACCGGTTCGAACCCGACACGTCACCAGGCAGCGTGAAGCCGGGCAGACCGGCGAGGGCGATGTTGGCCGCGCGTCCGATTCCGGTCTCGAGCATGCCACCGCACCAGACGGCGATCCCGTTGGCCTCGGCGAGATCGTGGATGCGTCGGGCCGCGAGATATCCGCCCACCCGGCCCGGTTTGATGTTGATGACGCTCGCGGCCCCCATCGCGATCGCGTCGGCAGCGGCCTCGACCGAGACGATCGACTCGTCGAGGCAGACGGGGGTCGCGATCTGCTGGGCGAGCAGAGCGTGCTGGCGCAGATCATCTTCGGCCAGAGGCTGCTCGATCAGGAGCAGGTCGAATGGGTCGAGCCGGCGCAGCAGCGGCGCATCCGAGAGCCGGTAGGCCGTATTGGCATCCACCTGCAACGGTACGTCGCCGAACTTCTCGCGGACAGCGCGGACCGGCTCGACGTCCCAGCCCGGCTGGATCTTGAGCTTGATGCGCGCGTAGCCCTCGTCGAGGAAGCCTCCGACCTGGGCGAGCAGATCGGGGATCGACGACTCGATCCCGACGCTGACCCCAGAGGGTACGACCGCACGCGTGACGCCGAGGTAGTCGGCGAACCGGCGGTCGTCGAGTCGGAGGCCCGCATCGAGCACCGCCATCTCGAGCGCCGCCTTGGCCATGCGGTGGCCGACGACATGCGCCGTCGCCGCCGCCACGGTCTCGGCGGTCACCGTGCGCCCCGCTGCCTGCCATTCCAGCAGCGAGGGAACCAGGAAACGTCGTAGCATCTCCCTGGCGCCGTCGAGGTACTCCGGGGAGTACGAGGGATCGAACAGGGCCACGCACTCGCCCCAGCCCGTCACGGTCTGGCCGTCTCGCGACGCGGTGATGCGCACGAGAAGCGGACGCCGCTCCGTCTGGGTCGAGAACGAGGTGGTGAACGGATGGACCAACGGCATCCGTACCGTGATCAGCTCGACGCGTTCGATATGCATTCAGGAACTCCTCATGAGTGTGTAGTGACCACGGCGGTCGAAATCGGAAACGCTCCACCCCTCGGCGAGCAGCCCGCCGAGGGCATGCCCGAGAGCGACCCGCCAACGGGCGGCGAGGTCGGGGGCGACCCGTCGCATCTTCTCGATGTCGCTCGGGATGTCGATGCGGCAGATCTGCAGGCTGCGGGCACGCTCGAGGTCGAGCACCGGCTGCTCGTCGTCGGCCCACAGGACCGCCGTCAGCGTGTCGATGTCGGCGACGACCGAAGGGCGAGGACCGACGGGCCGCTCGAGATCCCACACCACGAGCGCCCGGTCGCTGCGCTGACCGCCGTTCACGCCATCGCCGAGGTCGCCGTAGAAGTCGAGCAGATAGTTGTCGATCGTGCACCCGAGCTTGTGCAGGTTGAAGTAGGCGTTGCGGGCGACGAGCGGGTCGTAGGTCCACGTCACGCGCGTGACACCGCGCTCGAGGCACCAGGCGCGCTGATGGCTCTTGATCGCGTGTCCCCAGCCCTGGCCGATCGCGTCGAGACGGACCCCCGCGAGATGGGAATGGAGCGCGCGGTCGAAGGGCGGATGGAAGAACCCGACGCAGACCGCCATGAGCTCGTCCCCGAGAAAGCCCCCGGCGACGTAGTTGCCGGCGTGCGCGAGCGCTGTCAGGAGTCCGGGGTTGACATGCGCGCGCTCGACATCGACCTGCCACACTCCGGCCACGAGCTCCGTCGCGGCCACCATCTCGGACGGCAGGTGCAGCATCCGCAGCTCCATCCCCGCTGCCCCCGCACCCGCCACCCCTTCACGGGGCATCCCATGGACCTTGGCGCTCATGACGCCGTCTCTCGCAGGAAGCGGTAGCCGAGGTAGAGACCGCCCGGCACCGGTCGCACCTGCTCCCACCCGGCGATCTCGTCGCTCGTGTACGCGTAGACCCCCGGCACGTTCGAGGCGAACAGCTCGACCTCCTGCACCTCGTCGGGAGAGACGGCGTCGACGTAGCTCTTGCGCTCTCGCAGAACGAGGCGCAGGCCGCCGTCTCCCAGGGCGATGTCGGCCACGAACCCTGCCGACTCCCAGGTGCCGGCGATCGGCTCGGGCGTGCGCGTGCGGTCGGCGAACAGCACGGGGTGGATTCCGCCGCCGTCGAATGCCCGCGCGGCATCGTCGAAGAGCTCGCGGTAGAGCCCGTCCGGCTGGCCGCCCGACGTGAGCAGCGCCACCGCGAGACCCGCCTCCGGGAAGATCCGGAGGTAGGCGCGCTGACCGATCGTGCCACCGTCGTGCCCATACACACGACTCCCCTGCCAGTCCTGCAGGAACCACCCCAGGCCCCAGCCGGACGTGGCACCGACGCTGGCGCGAAGGTCGACGTGCTCGGTCGTCATCAGACGACTACTCTCGCCGGAGAGGACGCGGTTCCCCTCCGGCGTCAGCCCCTCACGCAGCGCGGTCTCGGCGAAGACCAGCAGATCGCCGATGCTGGCCGAGATCAACCCCGCCGGCCCCATCGAACGCGGTATCCCCCACTTGCGCACCGGCACCGCCGCGGCACCGAACCCGGTGTGCCCCGTCGCGGTGGCGAACCGGGGCGCGTCATCGGTCAGCGTGAACGTGTGCTGCAGGCCGAGGGGGTCGATCAGGCGGGTCTTGAGCACCTCATCCCAGGTCGTCCCGCACAGCACCTCGATGATCCGTCCCGCGACGACGAAGGCGGAGTTGCAGTAGGAGAACCGCTCGCCGCGCGGGTGCAGACGCTCCGTTCCCGCCAGCAGTTCCACGTACCCGGCGACGCAGTCATCCCCCCGCCCGGTGTCGGTGAACACGTCGCCATCGAGGCCGCTGGTGTGATGCAGGAGCTCGCGGACCGTGACGGCGGGCTCCAGGTCGTCGGCGAGACGGAAGTCCGGCAGGATGCTGCGCACCGAGGCGTCGAGGTCGAGCTTCCCCTCCTCTACGAGTTGCAGGATGAGCATCGTCGTCCAGACTTTGCTGATCGATCCGATCTGGAACACCGCGTCGTCGGTCACGGGCACTCCCGTCGAGGCGTCGAGCACGCCGGACGAGACCGTGAGCCGATCGAGGACGGTCCCCTCGCCGGTCAGCTGCAGGATGCCGAACTGCGCCCCCACCACGCCGTACCTGCGACGCAGCAGATCGAGTCGGTGCTGCCATTCGGCGGCGTCGCGGGCGGCGGGCTCGATGGCGGAACGACCGCGCTTCGCGTCCGTCGCCCGCGGGGCGGTGTACCGCTCGACCCACTCGATCAGGCGACGCTGGTAGTCGATCCGATGCTCGACCGGTCCGGTGACGATGAACAGGTGCCCTCCACCGGGGTAGATGACGAGCCGGCTCGTCACGCCTGTGATCCGCAGGGCCGAGTACCACTCCCTGGCCTGCGCACTCGGGCACGTCTCATCGAGTTCGCCGTGCAGCACGAGGGTCGGCGTCGTCACCCGCTCCGCGCGAGCGATCGGCGACAGTTCGGCGAGACGGACGATCTCGGTCGGCGCGAGTCCCGCGGTCGACTCGGAGAAGAAGCCCTCCGGTTCGAGCCGCTGACCGGCCAGGGATGCGAAATCGCAGAGAAGCCCGCCGGGAACGGCTGCCGCGAACCGATCGGTGTGCGCCGTCAGCGCGCAGGTCAGCAGCCCTCCGTAGCTGTAGCCGGCCACCGCGAGACGGTCCGGATCCGCGATTCCCTCGGCGACGAGCGCATCGACGGGCTCGAGGAAGTCCGGCAGATCGACACGCGCCCACCCACCGTGAACCGCCGTCATGAAGTCTTCGCCGTAGCCGTCGGAGCCACGGGGATTGAGGGTCAGAACGCGCCAGCCGCGACTCGCCAGCACCTGGTGCGAGAGGTGGACCTCATCGGCGACCCCGCTCCACGCGTTGTGCGGGCCACCGTGGATGTCGAGCAGCAGGGGCGCGGCACCCGTCGTACCTGGCGCGGACAGGATCCACCCGTGCACGAGCGTGCCGTCACTGATCGTGAAGACGCGCGGTTCGGGGTGCAGCAGCTCCACATCGGGGAGATCGTCGCGCGTCAGGGTCGTCAGCTCGCGGTGTTCACCGGTCTCGAGGTTCACGAGGGCGACCTCGGCGAAGGAATCCTGAGTCGTGACGACGATCGCGGCGTAGGGACTCGCGCTGGCGACCGACAGCGCCGACACGACGCGGTGGTCCGCCGCCACTACCGGACGCCTCGCACCGTCGGCGAGATCGAGCGCGTACAGGTGGGTCCAGCCGCGGTCACGCGCGCAGAACAGGATCTGTGTGCCGTCGTGCGTGAGCGCGGGCCGGCCCCCCGGGTACCCGACGGCACCCGGCATGACGTTGAGGTCGAGCCCCGCGGTCAGGTCATCGTCCGCTCGACCATCCAGATGCAGACGCAGCAGGCGGGTGTGGCCGATCCGCATGTGGCGAAGGCCGACCGCGACGACGGACCCGCCGTCCGGCATCCACAGGACGGGGCCGGTGATACCGGTCGCGGCGCCGACCCGGCGGGCGGGCGTGAGGAGGTCATCGACATCGACGACGTGCACGGCACACTCGCGCTCGACGTCGGAACGCGGGAAGGTCGCCGCCGCATAGGCGAGCTGGGTGCCGTCAGGAGACCACGACGGCTCTCCCACGTCGGAGGAGCCGTCGGTGATCTGACGGATGCCGCCGTCGGCGAGGTCGAGCACCACGAGGTGATGGCGGACGCTGCCGACCCACCCTACACCGTCGATCTTGTGATCGAGAGTGTCGATCACGATCGGTGCGGTCGGATCACCCGATCCGCGCTCGACCGGTGCCAGGAACGCGACGCGGTCCCCTGCCGGGCTCACGAACGGCCGCCCCACTCCCGCGGGCAGCGAGGTCAGCAGCACGGGCTCGCCGGTCTCGGGAAGCAGATGCAACTGCGGCGCCCCGTCGACGACGCGCCGGAACAGCAGACCCGCCACAGTGAACTGCGGGGCGTCATCCTCCGGCCCGTGGGTCAGCGGCCTGGTCGCACCGTCACGGTCGACGCTCCACAGCGAGGTCACCGTGCGCGCGTCTCGGACGTCGCGCCGCGTGAACACCACATCGGCGCCGTCCGGCGAGATCGTGGTCTCCGTGGCGACGACGACGCGGTGCAGGTCGTCGAGCCGAGCAGTGCGCGATGTCATCGGGGGTCTCCTGACCGGGAAAGGGGCGTCTCGGCGAGCGGGACACCGAGTCGAGGGACTGCACGCACCAGTTCGCGCGTGTACGGATGCTCCGGCGCATCGATCACGCGGGTCGTGGGTCCGCTCTCGACGAGGAGACCGTTCTTCATCACTGCCACCTCCTCGCAGAGCTGGCGCACGACGGCGAGGTTGTGGCTGATGAACAGCACCGTCAGGTCGAGCTCCTGCTGCACCTTGCGGAGCAGGTTGAGCACCGTGCCCTGCACCGAGACGTCGAGCGCCGAGGTGATCTCGTCGGCCAGCAGCACCCGGGGCGCGGCGGCGAGGGCACGGGCGATCGCGACGCGCTGACGCTGACCACCGGAGAGCTGCGATGGCAGATCACCGACCCGTGCCGGGTCGAGCTCGACGACCTCCAGGAGCCGCGCGACCTCCGCGCGACGGGCCTTCACGTCCTTCAGATCGGGCCGCCGCACTTCCAGCGCCTCTGCGATGGAGGCGCCGACATTCATCCGCGGATCGAGCGACGAGCTCGCATCCTGGAAGATCATCTGCACGTCGCGGCGCAGCACGGCGGTCCGGCCGTGTGCGCGGACGACATCCGTGCCGTCGACCAGGATGCGCCCCGCGTGAGGTTCGTGCAGACCCACGATGGCGCGTGCGATGGTCGACTTCCCTGATCCGGACTCGCCGACCAGGCCGACCGTGCGTCCGCTCGCGACCGTCAGGCTGACGCCCTTCACGGCGTCATGGGCGGAGGATCCGCTGCCGTACCGCACGCGGACGTCCTCGAGTACCAGTTCTGTCATGATCGACTCCCCACGGGCTCGGTCGGGAACTCCGCGTCTTCGGCGATCGTCGCGAACGCGGTACCCGGCTCCGCTTCGAGATGCGGGATGGCCTCGACGAGGGCACGGGTGTACGGATGCCGGGCGCGGCCGGCGGCGAGATCGGCGGCGGTGAGATCCTCCACGATCGCACCCCGATACATCACGAGCACCCTGGTGCAGAACGACGACACCAGGGCGATGTCGTGCGACACGAACAGCAGCGCCGTGCCCTTGACCTCGTTGACCTCGGCGAGCAGGCTCATGACCTCGCGCTGCACCGTGACGTCGAGCGCGGTGGTGGGCTCGTCGGCGATCAGCAGGGCCGGCTCCCCCATCAACCCCATCGCGATCATGGCGCGCTGGCGCATACCGCCGGAGAACTCATGCGGATAGGCCTGTGCGCGCTGTGCCGCATCGGGGATGCGTACCGCGTCGAGCCGGTCGACCGCACGGCGGTGGGCCGACTTCCGGTCGAGTCCGCCGTGCAGCAGGCCGACCTCCGCGACCTGTGTACCGACGTGCAGGGCGGGGTTGAGCGATGTCGCCGGATCCTGGAGTACGAACGCCATGCGGGCACCCAGTTGATGCGCCACACCCGCCGAGGAGATTCGGCTGGACACCCGTCCACCGGCCGTCAGCTCCGTCCCCTCGAATTGCACCGTCGACGCCGCGACCTCGATCGGTTCCTCGAGCAGGGCCGCGACGGCCATGCAGGTCAGGGACTTACCCGACCCCGACTCGCCCACGACACCGACGATCTCACCGCGACCGACGTCGAAGCTCACCCCGCGCACGGGGTCGGCCCAGCCGTCGCCGCGCGGCACGCGCACTTGCAGATCACGCACCCGCAGCACCGGATCGTCGACCACGTGCAGCGGTGCGACCTCATCATTCGACGCTCCCCGGCGACGACGCTGCCGTCTCGGCGAACGGTTCAGGCCGAAGGCACGCGCGAGCGTCTCGCCCACGAGGGCGAAGGTCACGCCGGCGAACACGATCGCCGCAGACAGCCCGAGGGTGGGGGCCGCGTTGACGAAGATGCCATCGAGGCTCTCATTGAGCATCCGTCCCCAGTCGTAGTCCGGTGCCTGCACGCCGAGCCCCAGGAACGACAATCCGGTCGAGGCGACCAGCGCCGTGCCGGCGCCGATGCTGGCGTTGACGATCAACGGGTCGCGGACGTTGGGAAGCACATGCCGGGTCAGGATGCGGAAGCGCGAGACCCCCAGAACGCGCGCGGCGTCCACATAGTCCCGGCCGGCAGCGGATGCGCCGAGCGTCTGCGCCAGGCGGGCATAGGCGGGTGCCATCGCCAGCCCGATCGCCAGAGTCACACTGACCACGCCCACTCCCACGATGATCGAGACGACGATGGCGAGCAGCAGCGAGGGAAAAGCCAGCGCGACGCCGAGGATGCTGTTGACCACACGGGCCACCCAGTTCGGGGCGACAGTCGGCAGTAGGCCGAGGAGAACGCCGAGCGTCACCCCGATCGCCGTCGCGAGCACGGCCGTCACGACTGAGATGCGCGTCGCGCTCAGCAGCCTCGCGAGCACATCGCGTCCCCCGGCGTCGGTGCCGAGAGGGTGTGCGGCACTGGGGGCCATCGATAGCTGGGTCAGATCGGCGACCTTGGCGGTCTCACCCCAGATGACGGGTCCGAAGGTCGCGAGCAGGATCAGCGTCACGAGCAGCAGCGAGGCGACGATGCCCAACGGCGAGCGCAGCGCTGTCACCAGCGCATGCCGGGAGGACGACGATGCGGCGGGTGCGGCGGGGATTGGGGGAGGAAGAGTCGTCATGTCAGGCGTCCTTCAGCGTCGAGCGTGGGTCGAGACACACCAGGACGAAGTCGATGAGGAGGTTGGCGACGAGGACGATCAGCCCGTAGACGAGCACGATGCCCTGCGCGAGCGGGAAGTCCTTGCTCCGCACCGCGTCCACGATCGTGAGCCCCAGTCCCGGCCACGAGAAGATCGTCTCCACGAGCACCGTGCCGGCGACGAGCGAGCCGAGCACGAGGCCGCCGACGGTGAGCGCGGGGGTCACGAGGTTCGGCAGTGCGTGGTTGAGGTAGAGGCGACGCCGCGACATGCGCTTGGCTCGGGCGGTGCGGATGTAGTCCTGCGAGAAGACCGTGAGCGCTTCGACGCGCACGATACGGGAGACTCCCGCGATGAGGCCGATCGACAGCGCGAGCACCGGCAGCACGTAGGAGTTCGGGCCCTCACGACCGGCGACCGGCAGCAGCGTCGTCTGCACGGCGAACAGGTACACCAGGGCAACGCCGATCACGAACTCCGGGATCACGGCGACCAGTCCGCTGACCGAGGTGTAAGCCACGTCGAGGCCGGGGCGGCGGCCGCCGCGAGTCAGCGCGGCGATCACGATTCCCAGCGGGATCGAGACCACCAACACGGTCGCGAGGGACAGGAACGCGAGTTCGAGCGTCGCCGGAAGACGCTGTTCGAGGATCGTGGTCACCGGGAGATGCAGCGAGAACGACTCGCCCAGATTCCCGGTCAGCAATCCCTTCCAGAAAGAGAGGTACTGCTGCCAGAGCGGGTCGTTGAGCCCGAGGCTCTCACGACGGGCTTCGACGATGGCGGCGGTCGCGTTGGTGCCGAGTGCGTTGCGCACCGGGTCGCCGGGGATCATGCGCACCATGAGGAAGACGACGGTCACGAGTGCGACCACGGACCAGAGCAGGCGGATGACCCGGCGCAGGAGGAAGGCGCCGATGGCCCCGCCCCGGGAGGAGCGGGCCCGCCGACCCCGGACGGTTGCCAGGGCATCCGTCCGGGGCAGCGTGGTGGTCATGAAAGGACGCGGATCGCCGCACCGGGCAGGTATCCGCCGACCGGCCGGATGATCGACTCTGCCCCGCTGAAGTACATCTTGAACGGCGTCATCGAGACCGGAACGAGGTCTGCGGCGTCGAACAGTGCGGCCTCGGCGTCGCGCCAGGTGTTGCACGCCTCCTCGCCCGCCAGGTCGGCGGCTGCGGTGGCGGCCTTCACGTAGTCGTCGTTCTGGATCCCGGCGAAGTTCGTGCCGTCGGGGGGCACGGGACCGCTCAGGTACTGCGGGAAGATCGCCGGCGTGCCCGACTGCAGGATCAGACCGAGGCTGGCCGTCCATTTGGTCGGGTCCTCTGCGGCGAAGGTGCTGGCGAGGACGTAGTTCTCGTCGCCACCGTCGAGGGTGACCTTGACTCCGGCGTCCTCCCACTGCGTGGCGACGTACTCCGCCGCCGCGCTCCGGGAAGCCGTGCTGTTGTCGTAGATGAGAGTGATCTCGGCACCCTTCACGCCGGTCAACGCCTTGGCGGCCGCCGCAGCGTCGTAGGTCGGGAGGGTTCCGTCGATCGAGTCGTAGCTGCACAGGCTCGGTTCTTCACCGAGCAGCGACTTGGCTCGTTCCCCCTTGCCCTCGGTGAGGATGTCGGTGAGGGTGTCGAGATCGATCGCCTGCGTGAGCGCTCTGCGCACGTCGGCGTCGGCGGTGGGCATCTCGGCGTTGTGGTTGTAGATGATCATGCCGGAGATCGTCGGTGAGGACAGGGACGTCAGCTCGCCCAGTCGTTCCTCGTCTTTCCCGCTGACGACCGCTGCGTTGAGTCCGCCCGAACGCAGCAGGTTGGCCGCCGTCGATGGGCTCGGCACGATCTTGATGGTCACCGTCTCCGGAACGCCCTCGGTCGTGCTCGTGGTGTCCTTGGGACCCCACTCGTAGCCGTCGCGACGCGTCAGCGTGATCGAATCGCCGGCGACCACGTCATCGATCTGGAAGAGGCCGGTGCCGTTGCTGCTGGCGGAGAGGCTGGAGGGATCCGCGAGACCCGCGTCGCACACCATCTGCTGGCTGCCGAGGTCGTAGAGCATGAAGGGGCGCGGCGACGTGGTCGTCACTGTGAGGGTGTTGCCCTCGGCCGTGATGGTGGCGTCGGCGGGCACCACGGACTCCAGTCGCGGCGATTCATTGGCCGGGTCGAGGATCCAGTTCAGATTCGCGGCAGCCGTCTCCGCAGTGAAAGGCGTGCCGTCGGCGCAGGTGATGTCATCGCGCAGGGTGTAGGTGACCTCGGTCGGACTCTCGGTCCAGCTCTCCGCGAGATACGCTTCGGGCTTGACCGTCTCCGGGTCGACGAACAGCAGCGAGTCGTAGGAGTAGGCGCCCACGATCTGCGCGTTGACGATGTTCGTGGTCAACGGGTTCAGGTCGCCGGGATCCGAGTTGATGGCGACCGCGAACGCACCGTCCGTCGCGAACCCCTTCTCGGACGAAGACGGACCGCTGCAAGCGGTGACACCGAGTGCCACGGCAAGAAGGAGCGGGAGTGCATAAGTTCGGGTTCTCATGATTCATTACCGCCAGTGATCTGAGTGGAGTGATGTTGACCCAGTTTCACCCGCGCATGAAGCTCACTCATCGTGCGTTCAGCTGATGAATCGGACGTACGATTGGACGATCAACCGAAGCGCCTATCCCCGTTTGCTCCCGCGGTGACTTCGTCATTTCGACGGGACGAGGGCCTCAAGACGCAACTGCAGTAGCAGGCCGAAACGAGTCTCGGGATCGCGAAGGTTCACCCCCGTGATCGCCTCGATGCGCTCGAGCCGATATCGAAACGTGTTCTTGTGGATATGTACCTCGCGAGCAGCAGCGGCGACGTCGCCAAATCGTTCGAGCCAGGCTCTGAGCGTCGCGACCAGCTCGGTGCGGTTGGACACGTCGTACTCCCGCAGCACCGAGAGCGGGCCGTCGAGCGTAACCCCGTCGGCCGCGAGCAGGTCACCGACCCTAAACATCAGGGCATCGATCTGCACATCGGAGAACCTCGCAACTCGACCAACGTGCTGAGGTCGTGAACGTAGTACGCGCACTGCAGCCTCAGCGTTGCGCCGCGAGAGCGACAGGCCGCTCACATCGGCCACGACATCTCCGATGCCGGCGCAGAATTCGGTCGGAGTGTCGAGTCGCCCGACGAAATCCGTCGCAAGCTGCTCGACCGCGGAGACTGCCTGCTCATCGGTGGTGCGCAGGGGCACGATCGCGTAGATGAGCCCTCCTTGTGGGACAGCGATCGCGCGGGGATGCACGGAACGCAGATGTATGCGGAGTGCCGCGGCGGCGCGCTGCGTGTCAGACACCGTTCGGATTTCATCCTCGTCATGAAGTGGCCCCAGCGCTAGGACGCAGGCGGGCGATGCTTCAAACCCGAGCTGTTGTGCTGCCTCACGCGCTGGCGAGCCTCCATTGAGCAGCGTCATCCCCAGGGACTCTGCAACGCGCTCGGCGGCGTCAGCGCTAACTCGTGCCCGCAACATAGCAAGGCCGACGACCTGCGCTCCCTCAATCATGCGCAGCTCGCGTTCGGCATCGAAGGGATCGGATGTCACCGCCCAGATTGAGCCCAATACCTCGTCGCCTGCGGCGATACGCATTGCTACTCGCGGCATCGTGTCGGGGGCCGGGTTGGCGAAGAAGATCGGGCGCTCAGACCCGTAGATGAGAGGGAAGGTCCCCTGCGCGCGCTGGTGATCGCTATATGCGTCCGGCACCTGAAGACCGAGGATGGTGAGACGGCGCGCTTCGTCCGTACCCAACTGGTTGGCCGAGAAGGCCACGACCCGCGAGGAGCGATCCTCGATCGTCACCGGGGCGCCGATCAACGCCGACAGGGAGTCGGCGAGGGTGAAGAGATCGCGCGCCGGGTCATTGGCGCCCTGTTCGGCACCGTCCAAGCCGAGATTGAGGGCATTGATGAGCAGGGTCGCGACTTGGACCCATGCAGCACCTCGCACAAGGCCAAAGAGCGAAACCTGGTGCTGCTCGGCGATCGCGGTGACATCGCGACTTACCGGGAGGGACTCCCGAACGATCACTGCCGCGGCTCGTGCCTCACCTGCCTCGCAAATGAGGCCGACAAGGTCCGCGTCCGTCGCCACGGCAACTCCGAGCACGATCGCGTCTTCTGTGATCTCGGGCGGGTCCAGCGGATCGTGTAGCACGACGCTTGACACAGCACGCCTGGCCTGTGCTCTGCCTGCCTTGAGCGTGAGCAGGGTTGACCCTAGGCGCTCAGTCAGCTGTCCTAGGTTGGTCGCGAGGGTCTCGGTAGACATGGGCCGATCGTACGGTATTTGCCATCCACGATTGGTCTATTGCACCAATATTCAACCTCTTCCTGAGCACAGACTAGGTGTAGTCGTACATCTACCCAAGGAGACAACGGTGCGGGTCTACATCTCAATCGACATGGAGGGTGTCGCTGGCGTGGCCACACTCGACCAGGTCGTCCGCGGCGGCACCGGATACGCACGAGCCCAAGAGCTCATGACGCGCGAGGCCAACGCAGCGATCGCCGGGGCCTTCGAGGGTGGAGCCACCAGCGTGCTCATCAACGATTCCCACGGCACGATGGACAACCTGCTGCACGACCGGCTCGATCCGCGCGCCCGACTCGTCTTCGGATCGCCGAAGGCCCAGTGCATGGCCGAAGGCCTCACCGATGACTGCGACGTCGCCCTGTTCGTGGGATACCACGCGCCGGCTGGCGCACCGGGGGTGCTGGCGCACACCTTCTCGGCCCATTTCGGCGAGGTGCGGATCAACGGAGCCCGCGTCTCGGAGGCCGAGGTCAATGCTCTCTATGCAGCCGCTCTCGGCGTGCCCATCGGACTCGTCACGGGCGATGACGTGATCGGTGCAATCGCCTCCGAGGTGTTCGCCGGCGCGACCGTCGTGACGGTCAAGACCGCGCATGGATTCTCCGCCGCCGACACGGTCGCGCCGAGTGTCGCGCGCGAGCTCGTGCGAGAAGGAGCCGCTCGCGCGGTCGCCGGCGCTGCCTCGCTCCGCCGCCCCGTCACGGCGCTCCCCCTCACACTCGAGGTGGACATGCCGTCGCCCGTGGCTGCCGAACTCGGCGCCTGCATCCCCGGCTGCAGTCGCACCGCCGACCGCACCATCACCGCAGTGCTCGACAGCGCAGAGGATGTACTCGGGCTCATCACCGTTCTCTATGAACTGGCGCAAGGCAGCGAGCGCGCCAAGCAGGTGCTCACGAACCGTCGCTGATCAGGTCGTGCACCAATGCCGCCAGCAGCTCGGTGCGCGCCGGGATCTCGCGGATCTCGGCGTGCTCGTCGTGTGCGTGAGCACCTCCACCGACGGCTCCGAGTCCGTCGAGGGTGGGCACTCCCACACCGGCTGTGAAGTTGCCGTCTGACGCGCCACCGACTGCCATCCCCACAAGCGGCGGGTGGCCGAGATCTGCGGCCAGCTTCGCCGCGCGCGCGAAGAGATCGGCGGATGCGGCCGCCTCGAGGGGTGGGCGGTTCACCCCGCCGTGCACGACGAGGGTCGCCCCCTCGACGCCGGGGTCCAGTGCGCGGATCGCGGCGTCGACCCGCTCCTGCTCGGCGACGGTGGTCGCCCTGACGTCGACGGTGACGGTGGCCCGGTCGGGCACCGTGTTGCCTGTCGTACCGGATGACAATAGTGTCGGCGTGACGGTGGTGCCTGCGGCGGAATCGGCCACGTCTGCCAAGGCGATGACGAGGTGGGCCACGCCGACGGTGGCGTTGATCCCCCGTTCAGGCTCCAAACCGCTGTGCGCCGCCCGCCCGCGCACCTGGAGTTCGTACAACGACACCCCTTTGCGCTGAGTCTTGAGCGCGCCGCCCGGGCCGGCGGCCTCGAGCACGAGAGCGGCGCGGCTCCCTGCGGCCCTGGACTCGATCAGATCGCGCGAGGTGACTGATCCGACTTCTTCGTCGCCCGTCACCAGCACCGTGACCTGGTCCAGCACCTCATCGCCGTGCCTGGCTCGAAGCATGGCGAGCGCGTGCACGATCTGCACGACGCCGACGAGCATGTCGAAGCACCCGGGGCCTCGGATGACACCGTCTTCTACAGAGAACGGCAACTCCGCCAGACTCCCGATCGGCCAGACCGTGTCATGGTGACCGAGAAGCAGGATCCGACTGTCGCGGCCCTGCAGCACGACGTGGTCCACCCCATCGATCCGCAGGACCTCAGGATGCCTGCCCAGCCGGCGCTGGATGACATCCGCGAGGACCACGGCCGAGCGGGCGACGGCGTCGTGATCGGCCGACGGCGACTCGACCGTCACCAAGCGTTCGAGATCCGCGAGGAACTCCGGGAGGTCGAAGAGTGAGTGCTCGGCGCGCTGCCCCGACTCAGAAGTACGTGCGGACGGCATCGGTCACCTCGTATGTGTTTGTGACGACCGGGATGAGCCGCCACTTGTCGAATGTCGTGCAGGGGTGGGAGACGCCGAGGCAGACGAGGTCCCCGACTTCGAGAGAGACATGCTCCGGCACGGAGACCATCGCATGCTGGTCGTTGACCGCGGTGACCTGCAGCCCGGACACCGGTCGTGTACGGCCGTCGCGACGCACCGCGACAGGCAGTGGCAGATCCGCATCGGTCGAGACGTCACGGCGACCGGCGCCGAGGACCGCGCGACCCGGTTCCGGCCGCGACAACACCTCGGCCCACACCTCGAGCGCCGGCAACGGCGCCGGATCGTGCCCGGTGAACGGCGATGTGCGTGCGTAGAGGCCGTGGTCATGAGTCAGATAGCACCCGCTGCGCAGGACAACCTCGATGCGGTCTCCGCTCCAGGCTTCGCGGAACTGCGTGACGACGAGATCGAAGTACGAGCTGCCGCCGAACGACACGAGGGCGTCGTGCGCGGGAAGCATCCCGCGGCCCAAGAGATCGTGGAGCACGGTCGCGGACCATCCGAGGAACTCCGCGACGTGACGTCGACGCTCGTCGAGGTCGGCTCCCGGCACGAGTCCTTCGTATCCCTCGAGGCCGACGAGCTCCAACCCATAGGCATCGTGAACCGCCTGCGCCACACGAATGGCCTCCTCCGTGGACCGCACCCCTCCGCGTCCGCCGAGATAGCCGAGCTCGATCATCACAGGTTGTGGGCGAAGATCACCGTCGGCACCGATCGCGCGATCGGCGAGCACGGAGACCGTCTCGACGGAGTCGACCAGCATCAGTACCTGAAGGTCGGAGTCCGCCCGCCGACACGCTTCGAGATACGCGAGATCGGCGGGACCGACGACCGGATTGGCGATCAGGATGCGCCGCACTCCCGCCATGACGAAGACTCTCGCCTGCTGCACGTTGGCGACCGTGACACCCCACGCCCCGGCCGCGAGCTGCCGTTCGACAAGGGCCGGACTCATCGTGGTCTTCGCGTGCGGTGCGACAAGCACGTCATGGCGTGCGCAATAGTCCCGCATCAGTCCGAGATTGCGCTCGATAGCGTCGTCCCGCAGTGCGACCACGGGCAGATGGAAGTCACCGTTGAGGAGATTCCATCCCTGCGCACCGACTTCGGCCAGTGGCACGTCGCCGTCGGGGAAGGCCCGATCTCGCCAGGTGACTGCGGCATCCGTCATGTCAGCTCCTCGCCGTCGGCCCTCTACGTCCCGTCCGAGTATCTCCCGAGTGAGCCCTCGTAGATTGAGACACAAGACTCAATACTCATACGTGCGTTTGGACATGTGACCAATTCCGACCATGATCCTCGCTGCCCGCTGGGACCAGCAACGCCGGCGGGCACCACCTACGTCGGCTCGTCCTGGGTGGTGGAGGAAGAAGCGAGCAGCCGCAGCCGGACGACCACACCGGCACGACCGGCGGCTGGCCGGTGAGAGCCGTCTAGCGAGAGAGAATCGTCATCTGTTGTCAGCGAATCCCGAACAGAGCCAATCCAACCTTCAGCATCGCAATTCCACGCCAGCCCAGAATCGAGATCTCCGCAAGCGGTCGCGGAGGTCTGGTGAACACGGCGAGAAGACACGCTGTTTGACCAAGTCACCGTCGGGCAATCATCGAGATCCAGCTATGACTAGATGTCAATCTCGTCATAGGTCCCGGAAAATAGGCGCCCGATCCGACAGAACGGACTCCCGTCCGGAGTCACCCAGAGGGGGTCGCCGTAAGCGAGCGCGGGCCTGAGCGCTCCGATCGTCGGGATCACGAGCCAGCGTCTTCCATCTCCGGTCTCGACTCGCTGGATAAGCTCCACCGTTGCGACCACGAGCTCTGCTGCCGCGGTCATTGGCAGGCAATAGCTGTGCGCGCCGATGGCGACGACGGCCTTCTGCTCCTGGACTCCGACGAACCGCACGGATGCTGCGGGACGTCCTACCCACTCGAAATCTCGCAGCGCTAGGCGCACGGCGGCTTCCGCGCGCACGTGTCGTCATGTCGGCAGGAACGAGTCGACTGCAATTCGCGTCCCAGTGTGCTCTGACAGGCGCATCACCGCCGATTCCTCCAATACGCCCGTGATCGGGAAGATGGGATCGCCCTCGCGAGTGATCGCCGGAGTCAAGGTGTTGGGCGGCGTCGAACATCTGACGCCGCCCAACGATCGATGTTGCTAGATCCGCGTGCGGCGACGCGCCGCAAGTAGCCCGCCCAGCGCAAGGAGGATCACCGAGGAACCGATCAACAGGATCGGTGCGGCACCACCAGTCGACGCGAGACCAGTGTGACCTCCCGGCGTGATCGGGGTACCGGGCGTTA
>Ga0307406_10000764_pt1 | contig 18043 bp, 16 predicted proteins | sample 322Cmetagenome_3_FD_203706 | JGI IMG/M metagenome (GOLD analysis project Ga0307406, IMG submission 203706) | Maize rhizosphere microbial communities from greenhouse at UC Davis, California, United States - 322HYB-C-2 | ecosystem: Host-associated > Plants > Roots > Rhizosphere > Soil | place...
TCAGGAAGATGGTGTCGGCGGGGAAGGGGCCGTGAAAGGGCGACCCGGTCGGCCACTCGCGCGCCTGCAGGCGCTGCACGGCCGGGACGATGATGTCGATTTCCTCGCGCCCGCAAAGCCCGCCGTCGCCGCCGTGCGGATTGAAGGCCGCGACGGCGATCCTGGGCTGCGCCACGCCGTTGGCCAGCAGCGAGCGGTAGATCAGTTCGGCCGCCTGCTCGATGCGTTCCACGCTCAGATAGCCGGCCACGTCCTTCAACGGCACGTGCGAGGAGATGCGCGAGGTCCAGAGTTCGCCGAGGGTGTTGAACTCGCAGAAGTAGCCGGTCACGCCCAGGTGCTCCGCGAAATGGTGCAGTTCGTCCTCGTGCCGCAGGCCGCCGATCTTCATGGCGTGCTTGTTGAGCGGCGCGAAGCAGATCGCGTCGACCTCGCCGGCCAGCGTGGCGTCCATGCATTGGTCGAGCACCTGCAGCACCGAGCGGCCGCCAGGCGCTGCCGCCTGGCCGCGCTGTACCAGCGCGGGATCGATGCTCTGCACCGCGAGGAAGGCGGGGCGCCCCGTGCTTGTGCGGCCGCGCACTTCGGCCAACGAGCGCACCTCGTCGGTGGCGACGCAGACACCGGCGATGCGCTGGCCTTCGTCCCACAGCCAGCGATCGCCGATCAGCACGCTGTTGGCCAGCGCGGCGGCCTCGGGCTTGGCGAGCAGCCTGGCGATCAGTTCGGCGCCGATGCCGGCGGGGTCGCCCAGGGTCAGCGCAACAACGGGAAGGGAAGATGTGTTCGTCATGTCAATCCAGGCGGATGTGGTTTTTCTTGATGACCTCGCCGAAGCGCCTGTATTCGGCAGCGTGGAACTGCGTGAACTGCGCCTGGGTCATGGGCATGATCTCGGCGCCGATGGCCTCGAGCCGGGTCCTGGTTTCCGGCATCGCGAGCACCTGGTTCACGGCGTCGTGGACCTTGTCCTGCACCGCCTGGGGCGCCGCGGCCGGCATGTAGATGCCGTACCAGGCGCTCATCTCGACGCCGGGCACACCCGCCTCGGCCAGCGTCGGCACGCCGGGCAACTGCGGGTTGCGCTTCGCGGTGGTCACGGCGAGCGCGCGGACCTTGGCGTTCCTGATCTGGCCGATCACCGAGGGCAGGGTGTCGAAGCTCAGCTGCACCTGGCCGCCGATCAGGTCGACCAGGGCCGGCCCGCTGCCCTTGTAGGGCACGTGCGCGATGTCGGCGCCCGTCGCATCCTTGAACAGTTCGGCCGCAATGTGCTGGGTGCTGCCCGAGCCGCTGGTGGCGTAGTTGAGTTTCCCTGGCTCCTTCCTGGCAAGTTTGACCAGCGCCTGCACCGAGTCGGCCGGCACGCCGTTGCTCACCACCAGCACGTTGGGCACCGCGCCGACGAAGGCCACGGGCACCAGGTCGCGGTTGCTGTCGTAGTTGAGTTTGAGCAGGTGCGGCGCGATCGCATGGGCCGTGACCACGCCCATCACCATGGTGTGGCCGTCCGTCGACTTGGCCGTGGCATCGGCCGCCAGCGTGTTGGAAGCGCCGGGCCGGTTCTCGACCACCACCGGCTGCTTGAGCAAGGGGCCGAGCCGGTCGGCCACGGCGCGGGCCATCGCGTCGGTGCCGCCGCCGGGCGCGGAGCCGACCATGATCCTGATCGGGCGGGTGGGCCAATCCTGGGCCTGCACGGCGCTGGCGGCGAGCGCCAGCATCCCGGCGGCTGCGGCCGCCATGAGTTTCTTCATCTGCTTGTCTCCGGTCTGTTTCGAGGAATCGTTGGCGCCGATCGTAGGCAGGCGATTGATTCCCGTAAACTGAAAGAACTTGATCGATCAATATCCTGAGGTAATCAATCGTGGGCTCCATCGACAGGCAGGATTCGACCCCGCAGCTGCTCAACCGCATCCGCATGCGGCAGGTGGCCCTGATGCTGGCGGTGGAAGAACGGCGCACCCTGCGCGCCGCGGCCGACCAGCTCGGCCTGACGCAGCCGGCCGCCACCAAGATGCTCCATGAGCTCGAGAGCGCGCTGGGCCAGCCGATGTTCGAGCGCGTCGGCCGCGGACTGCGGCTCAATGCCGCGGGCGAACGCGTGATGGGCTACTTCAGGGGCATCCGCGGCAGCATGGAGGCGCTCAACCGCGAGCTGCACGAGTTCCAGCTCGGCAGCGTGGGCAAGTTCTCGCTCGGCAGCATCATGGCGGCCTCGCCCGGCCGGCTGACCGATGCGCTCACCGAGCTCAAGGCAGCGCATCCCTTGCTGGCCGTCGAGATTGCGGTGGACACCAGCGACAAGCTGCTCGCCCAACTGAACGAAGGCGTGCTCGAGGTGGTGGTGGGGCGTCCCATGGGACCCGAGGCGGCGGCCTGCACCTTCAGGGCCATCGAGGACGAAGCCCTGGCGGTGGTCGTCGGCAACGAGCATCCGCTGGCCGGGCGCCCGCGCGTGGCCTTTGCCGAGTTGCTGGACTACACGTGGATCCTGCAGCCGGCGCACAGCCCCATGCGCGACGTGATCGAGCGCGAGTTCCAGGTGCACCATGCGGTGATGCCGCCCGGCTTGATCGAGACGGGGTCGATCCTCACGACCATCAACCTGATCCGCAAGTCGCGAATGATCGGCGTGATCCCTGCAACGGTGGCGCTGCGGGATGCCCAGCACGGGGTGCTGAGCATCGTGCGCTACGCGATCCGGCACAAGCTCTCCACCTACGGCAGCATCGTGCGCAGCGACCGGCCGCTCAGCACGCCGGCCAAGCAGTTCCTGGAGCTGTTGCACCGGAAGCGGTAAGCCGGCCCATGGCCGCTCTGCCGCCGCAGCGACCTCTCTCCGGCGCAGCGGTTCCTACTCGACCGCGACCTTGCCCTCCTTGACCAGCCTCGCGAACTTCACCGTCTCTTCGCGGATGCGCGCCGCCATCTCGGCCGAGCTGTCGCCGATCGGCTCGGCGCCGATGGCGCGCATCTTCTCGGCGAATTCGGGCGACTTGATGATCCTGACCATCTCGGCGTTCAGCTTCGCAACAACGTCCTTCGGCGTCGCGGCCGGCGCCAGCACGCCGAACCAGGTGCCGATGTCGAAGCCTTTCAGGCCGGCCTCTTCGAGCGTCGGCACCTCGGGCAGCACGGCGGAGCGCTTGGCGGTGGTGACGGCCAGCGCGCGCAGCTTGCCGCCCTTGATGTGCTGCAGCACGGGCGTGATGGTGTCGAAGGACATCTCCACCTGTCCGCCCAGCAGGTCGGTGGTGAGCGGACCGCTGCCCTTGTACGGCACGTGCAGCAGCCTGACGCCGGTGCTGGCCTGGAACTGGGTGCCGATCAGGTGCTGGGCCGTGCCGTTGCCGTTGGAGCCGTAGGCCAGTTCCTTCGGCGACGCCTTGGCAAGCGCGACCAGCTCGGCGACCGACCTGGCCGGCGTGAGCGACGCATTGACCACCAGCACATTGGGCACCATCGCCACCGTGGTGATGGGCGCGAAGTCTTTCTGGAAGTCGTAGGGCAGCTTCCTGTAGACGCTGGTGGCGACGGTGTGGTGCACCGCGCCCATCAGCAGCGTGTAGCCATCGGGCCTGGCTTTCGCGACATAGTCGGCGCCGAGCGTGGCGCCTGCACCCGGCTTGCTTTCCACGATCACGGGCTGGCCCAGGGCCCTGGAGAGCGCATCGGCCAGCGCGCGGGCCAGCACGTCGGTGGTGCCGCCGGAAGGGAAGGGCACGACCAGGCTGATCGGCTTGGCCGGCCACGGCTCTTGCGAGGCGGCCCAGGGCGCGATGCAAAGGCCGAGGGTGGCCAGGGCGGTTCCCGCGAGGACGCGGCGCCCGATGGCGAATGGTTGCTTCAACATGTCTTTGTCTCCTGGCCGACGGTCTGTGCCGTGTTTTTGTGTTTACGCGAGCCGCGCGCACACGGCTTGCGTGACCTGCGCCGTGGTGGCGGTGCCGCCGAGATCGCGCGTGTGCAGCGCAGGGTCGGCCGTCACGGCTTCGATCGCCTGCATGACGCGCCGCGCGGCCTCGGCCTCGCCCAGGTGCTCCAGCAGCATCACGACCGACCAGAAGGTGCCGACCGGATTGGCCAGGCCCTTACCCATGATGTCGAAGGCGGAGCCGTGGATCGGTTCGAACATCGACGGGTAGCGCCGCTCGGGATCGATGTTGCCGGTGGGGGCGATGCCCAGGCTGCCCGCGAGCGCGGCGGCCAGGTCGCTGAGGATGTCGGCATGCAGGTTGGTCGCGACGATGGTGTCGAGCGAGGCCGGCCGGTTGATCATGCGCGCGGTCGATGCGTCGACCAGTTCCTTGTCCCAGGCGACGTCCGGAAACTCCTTCGATATCTGCAGCGCGATCTCGTCCCACATCACCATGGCGTGGCGCTGGGCGTTGCTCTTGGTGATGACCGTGAGCAGCTTGCGGGGCCGCGACTGCGCCAGCCTGAAGGCGAAGCGCATGATGCGTTCGACGCCCGCGCGGGTCATCATCGACACGTCGGTCGCGGCTTCGATCGGGTGGCCCTGGTGCACGCGGCCGCCGACGCCCGCGTACTCGCCTTCGGAGTTCTCGCGCACGATCACCCAGTTCAGGTCGTCCGGGCCGCAGCGTTTCAGCGGTCCGTCGATGCCGGGCAGGATGCGTGTCGGGCGCACGTTGGCGTACTGGTCGAAGCCCTGGCAGATCTTCAGCCGCAGGCCCCAGAGCGTGACGTGGTCGGGAATGTGCGGGTCGCCCGCCGAGCCGAACAGGATCGCATCCTTGCCGCGCAGCGCGTCGAGGCCGTCGGCCGGCATCATCACGCCGTGCTCGCGGAACCAGTCGCCGCCCCAGCCGAAGTTCTCGAATTCGAACTTGAAGCTGCTGCCGGCCGAAGCCAGCGCTTCCAGCACTTTCTGGCCCGCGGGCACGACTTCCTTGCCGATGCCGTCTCCGGGGATGGTTGCGATCTTGTACGTCTTCATGGCGATGTCTGCGGGAGGTTGGAAAGAGCTCCGACTGTAGGAAGCGGCAGCCCGCGGAATCGGCGCTAAAGTGAAGCCATCGTTAACCTGTATTCAACAGTGGAGCCACGATGAGCAGCGCCATTCTTCCGGCCGATCTCGGCTTCTTCTCCACCCTGGCCAGCGCCGGCAGCCTGAGTGCCGCCGCGCGGGAGCTGGGCATCACCACGCCCGCGGTCAGCAAGCACCTGGCGCTGATGGAATCGCGCGCGGGCGTGCTGCTGGTCAACCGCTCGACGCGCCGCATGAGCCTCACGCCAGAGGGCGAGCTGTACCTGGAGCATGCGCGCCGCATCCTCGGCGAGATCGACGGCATGGAGGAACTGCTGGGCGTGTCGCGCGCCACGCCGCGCGGCCTGCTGCGCGTGAATGCCACGCTGGGCTTCGGGCGCAGCCATGTGGCGCCGCTGATCTCGCGCTTCGTGCGCAAGCATCCGGCCGTGGAGGTGCAGCTGCAGCTGTCGGTCAATCCGCCGGCGCCGAGCGAAGACCTGTTCGATGTCTGCGTGCGCTTTGGCGCACCGCCGGACAGCCGCGTGGTGGCAAGGCACATTGCATCGAACCGCCGGCTGCTGTGCGCATCGCCCGCCTACCTGGCGGCGCGCGGCATGCCCAAGGTGCCGAACGACCTGGCCAGGCACAACTGCATCGGCATCCGGCAGGGCGAGGAAGCCTATGGGGTCTGGCGCCTGACGAGCGGCAGAGGGCGCCATGCGCGCACCGAGTCCGTCAGGACGCGCGGCAGCCTGGCGACCAACGACGGCGAGATCGCCGTGAACTGGGCCCTCGAAGGCCACGGCATCCTGATGCGCGCCGAGTGGGACATCAACCGCTACCTGCGCAGCGGCCGCCTGGTACAGGTGCTGCCGCAGTACTTCACGCCCGATGCGGACATCTACGCCGTGTACCCGCAGCGGCACCAGCTGGCCGCGCGGGTGCGGGCCTTCGTCGATTTCCTGGCGCTCTCCTTCACGCAGCAGGCGGCGTCGGGCAAGGCATAGCCGAGCCGCGGAGGGTCGCTGCCGGAAGACTCCTGCTTGCTGGCCCGCCCACCGCAGGTGTAGGAAAGGGGCGCGTCGGTGCGTGAGAACGGCTGGCCGCCGTGCGTCGCGGGTGAGAATCCGCGGATGCATCCAACCAGCAGCACCTCATTCCTGCAGTCCACCATCAGGCCCGCCCTTGTGGCCGCGGCCATCGCGGCGCTTGTCGCAGGCTGCGCTTCCGCACCGCCCGGATCGGCAGCGCAGCCGCCGGGCTCCGCTGCGGGTCAGCGGCCCGCAACTGCGCCCACGTCCATGCCCACGCCCGCAGCTCCGGACGCCGCTGCGCTCGAGCAGCAGCGCTTCGCCAAATGGGTTGCAGACTTCCGCGCCACTGCGCGCGCATCCGGCATCAGCGAGGCCACCTTGCAAAGCGCCCTCGGCGCCGTGCAGTTCCTCCCGCGGGTCATCGAACTGGACCGCGCCCAGCCCGAGTTCACGCGCACGGTCTGGGACTATCTCGACAACACCGTCTCGCCCCAGCGCGTTGCCACGGGCCAGGACAAGCTGTTGCAGGTTCGCGCCGAAGCCGACGCGGCGGCCGCGCGCTACGGCGTGCCGGGCACCATCGTCGTCGCCATCTGGGGTATGGAAAGCAACTACGGCGGCAACTACGGCAGCACGCCGGTCATCGACGCGCTGGCCACGCTCGGTTTCGAAGGCCGGCGCGAAGACTGGGCGCGCCGCGAACTGCTCGCGGCGCTGAAGATCCTCGACAGCGGCGACATCGCGCGCGACCGCATGATCGGCTCCTGGGCAGGCGCCATGGGCCAGACCCAGTTCCTGCCCTCGAACTTCCTGGCCTACGCGGTCGATGCCGATGGCGACGGACGGCGCGACATCTGGGGCAGCATGCCCGACGTGGTGGCCTCGACGGCCAACTTTCTCTCGCGCTCGGGCTGGCAGGCCGGCATGCCATGGGGCGTGGAGGTCCGGCTGCCGGCGGGCTTCGACTACGGCCGCGCCGACATGGCCGTGCGCCAGCCGAGCGCGCAGTGGGCGGCCGAGGGAGTCACGACGATGGACGGCCATCCGCTGCCGGAGTTTGCCGATGGCTCGGTGCTGCTGCCCGCGGGCGCGCAGGGGCCGGCCTTCCTGGTCGGGCCGAACTTCCGTGCCGTGCTGCGCTACAACAACTCGACCAACTACGCGCTCGCCGTGGGCCTGCTCGCGCAGCGCCTTGGCGGCGGCCCCGACGTGCAGGCGCCATGGCCGAGGAACCTGTCGGCGCTCTCGCGCAGCCAGATGGTCGAGCTGCAGACTGCGCTCACCCGGCGCGGCTTTGCCATCGGTGCGGCCGACGGCGTCATGGGCCCCGCCACGCGCGAAGGGCTGCGCCGCTACCAGCGCAGCGTGGGGCTGCCCGCGGACGGCTATCCGAGCGCGGAGCTGCTGCAGCGCCTGCAGCAGCCCTAGCCAGCAGGCCCGTTAAACTGGGGCCGGGTGCGGGACCGCTTGCTTCTGGTTGGCGGCGCCGCAGGTTCATGCGATGGTCGGGCCGCCACGCGGATCAGTCACGCCACCCCTCCATGCAAGAGCCCACCATCCAGTACGTTGCCGCAGCCATCTTTGCCGTGGCGCTCGTCCACACCTTTGCCGCCAAGCAGTTCGAGCGGCTGTCGCACCGCTTCCCCCGGCATGCCGGCCTGTTCCATTTGCTGGGCGAGGTGGAAGTCGTGTTCGGCTTCTGGGCCATCGTGCTCGTTCTTGCGATGGCCCTGCTGGCCGGCGGCGAGCAGGCACTCGGCTATGCGGAGTCGCGCAACTACACCGAACCCCTGTTCGTCTTCGTCGTGATGGTGGTGGCCGCCTCCCGGCCCGTGCTGCGCACCGTGATGTCGGGCGTGAGCCTCGTGGCGCGCGTGCTGCCGCTGCCCACGCCCGTTGCGGCGGCATGGCTCGGGCTGGCGGCCGTGCCGCTGCTGGGCTCGCTCGTCACCGAGCCCGCCGCCATGACCATTGCGGCGCTCATGCTCGCGCCGCAGATCTTCAGGCCGCAGGTGCCCGAAGCGGTGAAGTACCTCGCGCTGGGCGTGCTGTTCGTGAACGTGTCGATCGGCGGCACGCTCACGTCGTACGCCGCGCCGCCGGTGCTGATGGTGGCCTCGACCTGGCAGTGGGACAGCGCCTTCATGCTCGCCACCTTCGGCTGGAAGGCCGCCATCGCCGTGCTCGTCAACGCCACCGTGGCCACCTTCGTGCTGCGCAAGCACCTGCCCGCCGCATCGGCCGCGGACGCGGCGCTCTCCGAATCGCCCGTGCCGCCCGCCGTGGCCCTGACGCATCTGGTACTGCTGGCCGGCATCGTGCTGTTCGCGCACCATCCGGTCGCGTTCCTCGGGCTCTTCCTGATGTTCCTCGGGTTCACGCAGGCCTACGAGCGCCACCAGAGCCCGCTGATCATCAAGGAAGCGCTGCTCGTCGGCTTCTTCCTGGCCGGGCTGGTGGTGCTTGGCGGCATGCAGCAGTGGTGGCTGGAGCCGGTCGTCTCGAGCCTGCAGCCGCTGGCCTTGTTCTTCGGCGCGCTGGGGCTCACGGCCATCACCGACAACGCGGCGCTCACCTACCTGGGCTCGCTGATCACGAACATCTCGGACGAATCCAAGTACATGCTCGTGGCCGGTGCGGTGGCCGGCGGCGGGCTGACGGTGATTGCCAATGCGCCCAATCCCGCGGGCGTCGCGCTGCTCAAGCGCGGCTTCTCCGACGAGACCATCGGCGCCGGCGGACTGCTGCTGGGCGCGCTCGGGCCTACGCTGGTGGCCGCCGCGGCCTTCATGCTGTTGTAGCGATGGAACCGCGCCGCGCGCGGGATCGAAAGGAGAGGAGAACATGCGCACGTTCTTTCGCATGGGCCCGGCCGCCGGCGCGGTGCTCGTGGCGGCCCTGGCCGCCGGCGGCTGCGCTTCGCAGGGCGATGCCGTTTCATCCAGGAGCACGAGGGCAGCACCGCCGCCCACCGATTGCCGCGCCTGGGTGGGCGTCGACCGCAACCACGAACTGCCCGGCTACCAACTGCCGCAGTCCGATGGCCGCACCGTCTGCGTGCCGCTCGGTGTCAACGCTTATCGCCCGCCCGCGGGCTATGCGGGGAGCGACTACCACGTCGACGAATTCACCGATGCGCGGCTGAAAGAGCGCTGGCGCGCCTGCAAGGCCGATGCCGCCTGCTTCGCGCGCATCGATGCGCAGATGCAGCGCTGGCTGCCGCCGAACAAGGCGCGCTCGACGCGCTCGACTGGCGTGGTCGATCCCTCCGGCAGGATCGATCCGGAAGGGCTCGTCGACCTGCGGCAGATCCGGCGCCCGGCCTTCTTTGCCAAGGCACCCTATGCGGAGGCGATTGCGCGCGCCGATGCCAGCACTTTCGTGGTCGAGTTCACCGTGCCGCGCGACAGCTTCGAGCGCATCGACCTGAAGATGAGCGATCCGGTCAAGCTGCGCGGCTGGTACATCGAAGGCCGCGGCGTCGACGACGGCAAGGGCGGCAGGATGCGCGCGCTGGCGATCATGGCGCCGGGCGGCGGCGGGCAGCTCACCGCGATCCAGCATCCCGATGAAAAGCCCTACCGCATCGACCCGGCCACGGGCCGCGCGGTCGACGTCAAATTCCCGAACGCCACCACCGAGACCATGGGCCAGCGCTGGTGGCGCGAGAACCTCGATGCGCTGCATCAGGCGGGCTTCGACGTGCTGGCCTACGACCGGCGCGGCGAGGGCATCTCCGGCGGCTTCAGCGACACCCACACGCTCGAGCAGGGCGAGGACGTGTTTCGCGTGCTCGCGCAATTCGACACCGGCCACGGCCTGCGGCTGCTCACACCGGACGGCCGCGTGCTCGAAGGCAAGGAGGCGGCCGGCAAGCTGCTGGGCGGCATGAAGTCGACGCGCATCCCGATCCTGCTCGGCGGCTATTCGCGTGGCTCGATGTCCACGGCCTGGGCCATGGCCAGGAATTTTTCGGGCGCGTGCAGCTACGACATGCCGGTGCCCGAATGCCAGCCGCCCAAGGGGCTTGCGAACATCAAGGGCGCCATCCTGCTGGCGTCCTTCGCGAGCGGCGCGGGCTACCTGCCCGCCTCGCCCGACCTGGCCGACCGCAACCTGTTCCTCGGCGGCATGGCGGCGGACCATCACATCCTGTTCTATCCAAACTCGGCACCGCTCGCGGGCATGCACAAGTGGCCGGCCGCGTTCTTCGGCAAGGGCCTGTGGGACCGCGCCGAAACACTGGAAGGCACCGTGGCCGCCTACGACCGCATCCCTGGTGCGCGCGAAATCGTGGTCGCCCGCGCACCCCATTCGATCGAGACCTGGCCCGAGAGCGACAGGCAATACCTGCGCGAGCGGATGGTGGCCTTCGCGAAGGTCGCGATCACGGGCGGCACCACCGTGCCGGGCGCAAAGCCCTGGTCCAACCTCAAGGAGCTGGTCGCGACCACGCCTGATTCTTGGGAGCCGTCGTCGAGGCCGAAAGAATGAAGCGCGCCGCGATACTTGGGCGTGCAGCGGCAAACACCCTGGACGTGCGGACTGGTTGATGAGCCCCGCCGCCTACGCTCCAAACAGCATGGTGGCGAGTGCCCAGCTTGCCCAAAGAGCCGCATAGCCGGCGCCCCAAAGCACACACACAAAGGCGACGGCGTACACGATTCGGCGGCCGACCCCTGGCGCATGAGGTACATGGCGCCAATAGATCCATGCGGCCCAAGGCAGGAGGATCAAGACTTCGATCAAGAGGGTAAGCGTCGGTGCGAACCTTCCCAACGAAGAGAACGCGTTGTTCCCGACGAAGCCGGCCAGCACCTGAATCAACGGCGAGGCAATGACCCATAGCGCGATATGCAACCCGAGCCGCCAGCCAGCCTTCATCGCAGTGCCTCGCCTTTGAAGAAGTGCAGGGGCATGGGTTGTTCCCATCCGGGAGTCTGGTAGCCAGCCACGCGGACATCTGGCACATAACCCATCACGCTTCGCAGAAGCGCCGTCCATGGAGCGTGAAGCTCGGCTCCGAGTGCTGTGCGCGCGCGACCGAATTGGTGTCCGATGACATTGTTCTCTCCCTTTGATTGGCCAGTTGCCCTGGCTCATTCGCCGCATGATATCGAACGGTCCGGCCGGTTCGGTCGCGCAGCCGCTTGACTTGCCATCCATGATGTTGGATATTTCTCCGGCATCATGGAAAATCAACCACCCAGCCTCAACGACCGCATCGCGCAGCGCGTGCGGGACCTTCGCGCCGATCGCGGCCTTTCTCTCGAGGCGCTGGCGGCGCATTGCGGCGTCAGCCGCTCGATGATCTCGCTCATCGAGCGCGGCGAAAGCAGCCCGACGGCGGTGCTGCTCGAGAAACTCGCAACCGGCCTCGGCGTTCCGCTGGCGTCGCTGTTCGATGTGCCCCTGCCCGAGCCGGGCCCGGTGTCGCGGCTGGCCGACCAGCCGCAATGGCGTGATCCGCATTCGGGCTATGTGCGCCGCAACGTGTCGCCCGGCGGCTCCGCGTCGCCGATCCATATCGTCGAGGTTCTTTTTCCGCCCAAGGCGCGCGTGGCCTACGAAACCGGCGCGCGGGAACCCCAGGTTCACCAGCAGGTGTGGGTGCTCGAAGGAAGCATCGAAGTCACGCTTGGCGACGATCGCCACCGGCTCGGCGCGGGCGACTGCCTGGCGCTGGTGCTCGATCGCCCCACCAGCTACTACAACCCCACGCGGCAGATCGCGCGCTATGCCGTCGTGATCGCCACCTCGCCCTCTTCCTGGAGATGACATGACAAACCCAGCAGCAGCAACCCCCGCGCCACGCATCCGCGTTCTCTCCAGCGTGGACGACGCACACGTCCGCCAGCTGGCCGACGTGCTCGTCGACTGCGTCGAAGGCGGCGCCTCGGTCAGCTTCATGCTGCCGCTCACGCGCGAGCGCGCACTGGCCTTCTGGCGCCACGTGGCCGAGGGCGTGGCAAGCGGAGAACGCGCACTGCTGGTGGCCGAAGACGCGCAGGGCATCGTCGGCACCGTGCAACTGGTGCTCGCGCAGCCCGAGAACCAGCCGCACCGCGCCGAGGTCTCGAAGATGCTCGTGCACCGGCGTGCCCGGCGCCGGGGCATCGGCGCACTGCTGATGCAGGCTGCCGAGCAACTGGCCCGCGAATACGCAAAGACCCTGCTCGTGCTCGACACCTCCAGCGCCGAGGCCGAGCGGCTCTATGCCCGGCTCGGCTGGACGCGCGTGGGCGTTGTTCCGGGCTATGCGCTGCTGCCCGGCGGCGAGCCCTGCGACACCACCTACTTCTATCGTGCGCTGGCGCCGCAGGCGCAATAGCCCACGGTGCCTCCCGCAGCGCGTGCTGCGGGTGCCGCTGCCGCCCTGCGGCTCGCGGCCGTATGCAGCAGCAGCCCGCCGACCACCATCGCCATGCCGGCCAGCTCGTGGGCCGAGGGCAGCCTGCCCATCGCAACGCCCATCAGCAAGGCCGACACCGGAACGAAATTCAGGAACGCCGTGCCGGTGACGGCGCCCAGCGTGCGAACGCCGTAGTTGAAGGCCAGCACGGAGATGGCGGACGGCACCAGGCCCACGAACAGCAACGCGTGCCACGACAGGCGCAGGCCGTCGGCAGTGGGCGCATGGCTCGCGCCGAAGGCGGTGGCGAGCAACGCGCCCGCCAGCAGCAGCGGCCAGGAAGCCAGCACCGTGAGGGCCGAATACTCCACCACGTCGAGCGCGGGAAAGCGCGCCGCGCCGCGCGTGTACCAGATCCAGCCCAGCGTGCCGGCAAAGGCCACCGCATCGCCGAAGAGCGTCGAGCCGGCGGACGAAGAAGTAGCGCCGAAGAGCAGGCCCGACACCATGGCGACGCCCGCGAGCGCCAGCGCCGTCGCCAGCAGCGCCAGCCGCGCGGGCCGCACGCCGTCGAAGGCCCAGCGCACCAGCTGCGTGGTCATGGGCGTGGTGGCCACGATCACCGCGCCGTGCGAGGGCACCGAATGCGCGAGCCCGATGAACAGCATCACGCTGAAGACGCCGAAGCCCGCGGCGCCCCGCAATGCCAGCGGCACCGCGTGCAGGCGCAGCTTGCGCCAGGGCGCCGCCCCGCGCGGCAGCAGCAGCGCAGCGAACAGCAGGGCCGACATGCTGTAGCGGATCAGCGTGAGCCACACGGGCTCGACGTGCGGCAGGACGTCCTTGCCGACAAGGAACATGGCGCCCCATCCGGAAGTGGCGAGCAGCAGCGCGGCAATGCCGAGCGGGCGTGGATTGGCGGTGGACATGGTGTGCGGGCCTCGTTGCATTGAATCGATGGCGCCAAGCTTCGGTTTTTCCGCGCTGCGCGGCCATTCGCTTCTTTGGACGGGGGTCTCCGAAAAAACGAACGGACGCAGGCCGCGCCAGCGCTCACAATTTGTGCCATGGAGCTCTACCAACTGAAGACCTTCGTTGCCATTGCGAAGGAGGGCAGCCTCACCCGCGCCGCCGAGCGCGTGTTCACCAGCGCGCCGGCCGTCAGCGCGCAGCTCAAGGCACTGGAGGACGAACTGGGCGTGAAGCTGTTCGAGCGTACGCCGCGCGGCATGGTGCCCACGCAGGCCGGCCGCAGCCTGCTCGAGGAAGCCGAACGCACGCTGGCCTCGGCCATGCGCATGCGCTCGGCCGCCGAACAGCTGCGCGGCGCGGCGCAGGGCGTGGTGCGCTTCGGCACCGTGGTCGATCCGGTGGCATTGAGGCTCGGCGAGGTGCTGGTCAAGCTCGCCGAGCGCCATCCGCAGGTCACGCTGCAGCTGCGGCAGGGCCTGTCGTTCGAGACGCTGGCGGCGGTGCAGCGCGGCGAGCTCGACTGCGCCTATGCGCTCAGCGACAGCGAGCAGGTCGAAGGCATGGAGCTGCTGCGCCTCGTTCCGGTCGAACTGGTCGTGACGCTGCCGCTGCCGCTGTCCGAGGCCCACCCGGGCCTCACGCTCGACGAGCTCACCCGCCTGCCGTGGGTCGGAACGCCGCCCTCGTGCATCCTGCGCACGCACCTCGAGAAGCTGTTCGCGGGTGCCGGCCGCGACTACCGGCAGGGCCGCACCGCCGACAGCGAAAGCGCCGTGCGCAGCATGGTCGCGAGCGGCATGGGCGCGGGCCTGCTGCGGCTCGACCAGGCCGAGCAGGGCGAGCGCAACGGCGAGCTCGCGATCTGGAACGGCTGGCGCTCGCGCACCTGGCTTTGCTGGCTCGCGGCGCAAGGCCGGCATGCGAGCGCCGTCGAGGCGGTGCGCAGCGCGGTGCTCGAAACCTGGACCTGAGCGGTGCGCGGAGAGGCCCCGCCAAATTTGCAGAGTGCGCGCGCCCTGTCATCATTCGCGCCTGCATGACCCAAGAACCGACTTTCCTCATCGATCTGTTGACCCGCGCCAGGCAAGTCCTGGCCGCCCCCGACGGCACGCTGCCCGGCGCCGCCGCCACGCCCGAGGCCGGCTGCGTGGTGCTGATTGCGCTGGGCGACGGTGCAAGCCGCGCGCGCGTGGTCGCCGGGCGCGCCGAAAGCGCCGAGCAGGCCTGGCAACAGGCCGGCGATGCAGCGATTGCGCTCGCGCAGCGCATCGGCATGCAGCCGCGCCGCGTGCGCGTGGAACTGGTCGACCAGGTCGAGCCCATGAGCTGGGGTGCGCTGAAGGCCCGCCTGGCGCGTACCAAGCGCAACTACTTCAACCAGGGCGTGTCCTTCGACGCCAGGTTCGACGTGGCGCTGCTCGCGCCGGAGATCAACGGCAGCGCCGTCTTCTACAACGGCACGGTGGCCCACGCCGAGCCCAATCCGGGCAACCTGCGCCTGCATGCCAAGCGGCGCTTCGGTGCCGAGCTCGATTTTCCGCAGGACGACGCGGCGCCGGTGTGGTGTTTCACCACGCGCGCGGCCTATGCCGACGCCGAGGGCGCGTGGCCGATCACCCCCAAGGGACAGGCGGCGGGCTACCGCATGCTGCCCGAGTGGGGCGCCGGCCAGGTGCGCAGCCTGGTGGACAGCGCGAGCGACTATCTCGCGGCGCAGATCAAGCCCACGGGCGAGTTCCACTACGGCTGGTTCCCCTGCTTCGACCGCGCGATTCCCACCTACAACACCCTGCGCCACGCGAGCTCGACCTATGCGCTGCTCGAAGCCTGGGAGCTGACCCGCAGCGACAGCCAGAAGGCGGCCATCGACCGCTCTCTGTCGCTGCTGACGAAGCGGCTGATCCGCCAGGCAGAACTGCCCGATGGCACGCGCGCGGCCTACCTGCTGGACATCGGCGACGAGATCAAGCTCGGCGGCAACGCGGTGTGCCTGCTGGCGCTCGTCAAATACACGGAGCTCACGGGCGATCCGCAGCACCTGCCGCTGATGGAGCAGCTCGCGCTCGGCATCCAGGCCATGCAGGATCCGGCCACCGGGCGCTTCGTGCACGTGCTGAACTACCCCTCGCTCGAGGTGAAGGACGCCTTCCGCGTCATCTACTACGACGGCGAGGCCGCCTTCGGCCTGATGCGCCTGTACGGCCTCACGCGGGACGAGCGCTGGCTCGCCGTGGTCGAGAAGGCCTTCGAGCATTTCATTGCCGCGGAGCACTGGCGCGCGCACGACCACTGGCTGAGCTACTGCGTCAACGAGCTCACAAGGGTTCGGCCCGAAACGCGCTACTACCAGTTCGGCCTCTGCAACGTGGCCGACTACCTGGACTTCGTGCTGGAGCGCATCACCACCTTCCCGACCCTGCTCGAGCTCATGATGGCCGCGCGCGAAATGGTGGAGCGCCTGGCCGCCGACCCCGCGCTGCGCCCGCTGCTCGAGGGCTTCGACCGCGCCAAGTTCGACCGCGCGCTCGAGCATCGCGCGCGCTACCTGGCCAACGGCTACTTCTGGCCCGAACTCGCGATGTTCTTCCGCAACCCGGACCGCATCGCCGGTTCGTTCTTCATCAAGCACCACAGCTTCCGCGTTCGCATCGACGACGTGGAGCACTATCTCTCCGGGCTCATTGCCTACTGGAAGCACCGTCGATGAACAACAACAGCAGCAATATCACCACCCGCGAATTCGGCCGCATGACCGACGGCCGCATCGTGGCCGAATACACCCTGGACAACGGCCTTGGCCTGCGCCTGAGCGCCATCAACCATGGCGGCATCGTCACCGCATTGCACGTGCCGGACCGCCATGGGCGCAGCGGCAACATCGTGCTCGGCCTGCCGAGCCTCGCCGACTACCTCGGCCCGCATCCGCACCTGGGCACCATCGTCGGGCGCTATGCGAACCGGATCGCAGGCGGGCGCTTCACGCTCGATGGCGTTGCGCACCAGCTCCCGCTGAACAACGGCGCCAACTCGCTGCACGGCGGGCACCAGGGCTTCGGCACGCGCTTCTGGCAGATCGAACCGGTGCCGGGAGGCAGCGCGGCGGGCGAGATCGCGATCGAGCTTCGCTACACCAGCGCCGACGGCGAAGAGGGTTTTCCGGGCGAGGTGCAGGTGACGGTGCGCTACGCGCTCAGCACCAGCGAGAACACCTGGCGCATCGACTACCGCGCCGTGGCCGACCGGCCCACGGTGCTGAACCTGAGCCACCACGACTACTTCAACCTCGCGGGCGAGGGGGCGGTGCTGGACCATCGGCTCACGATTCCCGCGAGCCGCTACTGCCCGGTGGATGCAGGCCTGATTCCCCTCGGCCTCGCGCCGGTGGCCGGAACGCCGTTCGACTTCCGCGCAGCCATGCCCATCGGCGCGCGCATCGATGCGCCGCACGAGCAGCTGCGCATCGCCGGCGGCTACGACCACAACTGGGTGCTCGACCGCGAGCCGGCCGGCCTGGCGTTGGCGGCCAGGCTCGAACATCCGCCATCAGGGCGCGTGATGGAGGTGCACACGACCGAGCCGGCGCTGCAGTTCTATTCGGGCAACTTCCTCGACGGCAGCCTGCGCGGCGCCGATGGCGAGAGCCTGCGGCGCGGCGCCGGGCTGTGCCTGGAAACGCAGCACTATCCCGATTCGCCGAATCAGCCGGACTTTCCTTCGACGGTGCTGCGGCCGGACGAAGTGTTCAGCAGCAGCACGCTGCACCGCTTCGGCACATTGGCCTAGCCGCCGAACTCGGCCGCAAGCAGGCCGGGGCTGCCGATGCGCACCGCGAACAGCCCGCCGGCCAGCGGCTCCGCTTCGAGCTGCTCGGCCGCGAGTCCGCTGCGCGCGGTGCTGATGTAGAGCGTGCACAGGTCCTCGCCGCCGAAGGCGCAGTCCGTGACGTTGCTCGCGGGCAGTTCGATGCGGCACAGCTCGGCGCCGCTCACCGGGTCGTGGCAGCTCACGCAATGGCCGCCCCAGCGCGCGATCCAGAGGCGGCCGGCCGCGTCGGTCGTCATGCCGTCGGGCAGGCCGTCGCCCTCCGCGAAGCGAAGCCACACCCGCTTGTTGCCCACGGTGCCGGCCGTGCTGTCGAAGTCGTAGGCATAGACGCAGCCTTCGACCGTGGCGTTGAAGTACATCGTGCGTTCGTCGAGCGACCAGGTCGGCCCGTTGGTCACCGCAAAGCCGTCGTCGTGGCGCGTGCAGCGGCCGTCGGCATCGAAGCGGTAGAGCGCGCCGGTCGGCGCCACGCAATCGAAGTCCATGCTGCCGCCCCAGAAGCGGCCCTGGCGGTCGCACTTGCCGTCGTTGAAGCGGTTGCCGGGCCGGTCGAGCTCGGGCTGGTGCAGGTAGCGCGGCGCCGCATCCACCGCGGGATCGAAGAAGGCGAAGCCGCGGCGCATGGTGACGATCAGCCCCGGCGCGTTCGCGCGCTCGGCCAGCGCGGTGATCTCCTCGTCGAACTGCCAGCTGCGGCGCGCGCCGCTGGCCGGATCGAGGCGGTACAGGCGGCTTTCGAGGATGTCGATCCAGTAGAGCGCCCGTTCGCGCGGCGACCACAGCGTGCCCTCGCCGAGCGTGGCGCCCGCGGGCCACAGGCACTCGGGTTGGCCGAGGATCGATGGCACGCCTAGGGGCGTGGGA
>Ga0307406_10000765_pt1 | contig 18031 bp, 18 predicted proteins | sample 322Cmetagenome_3_FD_203706 | JGI IMG/M metagenome (GOLD analysis project Ga0307406, IMG submission 203706) | Maize rhizosphere microbial communities from greenhouse at UC Davis, California, United States - 322HYB-C-2 | ecosystem: Host-associated > Plants > Roots > Rhizosphere > Soil | place...
CCGCTTTCGAGGTCATCGAGCTGGTTTTGGAAGGGCTTGGAGCCTTCCATGGTGGTCACGTTGATCTCACCGCCGAAGGTCAGACCCGCGCCGTAGCTGAGCCAAAGGTCGCCGGCGAGGTTGTGCGAGCTGGTGAGGCCGGCCCGGAAGTTCGTGTAGTCGATGTTGGCGTCGCCGATGACGGTGTCGATGTTCCAGATGCCCCCGTTGGGGCGGACTTCGACGCCGACGCGCCACTTCGGCGTGACATCGTGGGTGGCGCGGAAATTCGCACCGTAGAGTGCTACAATCGTCTGGTCGCTGGGCTGCCACACGAATCCCGGGCCTCCGATGAAGGTGGTGTCGCCGGTGATATTGAACGCTCCGGCACCGAGGCCAACGACGAGGTGGTCATTGAGCTGGTAGCCCACTGCTGCAACGGCATCGAGGAAGATGTCGTGGGCGCTGATGCCTTGGAAATCGGTGGCGAGCGAAGGGTTGAGCCACGCGCCGTAGATCCACGGCGAGGTGTCCTTCATGTTGAGGAAGTAGAGCGAGAACTCGATCTCGTGCAGGTCCTCATCGCGCAAGATCAGCGACTGGAGCGGACCATTCGAGCTCATCAGCATCGCCTCATAGGAGATCTGCGGGATGAACTGCCAGTCGCCTAGGAAATGGATCGGCTTGGAAAGGAAGGCCGAGGCTTGGAAGGCGTGGGTCTCGAGGTCGCCGACCGAGTTGTCGAAATCCATGTCGAAGCTGCCGACGTATTTCACCTCGGCGGCGTCGATGAATTTGGTGAGGTCAAAACCGAAAGAGGCCGGCGGGGCGACGGGCGAGGGGGCCGGTTCGCCAGCGAGAGCGGCGGCGGTCAGAAGGGGGAGGAAGGCAAGATGGCGACGGACGTTCGTGGACATTGCGGTCCTCTAACCGATGTCGCGGGACTTGGCTAGGGAGGAAAATATCCGCCTGAACCTTATATCCCGGCTACGTCAGCAGACCTATGCCACGAACAACTTCACCACCCAGGCCGCGAGGGCGGCGGTGGCGGCAAGCAACAAGAGGAGCAGCAGCAGGCTGCGGCCCTGCGTGCGGCGTTCGTTGCGAATCTGGCGGCGGGAGACGGTCTCCTCGAACATCCGCTGCCGGCGGCGATCGGCGAGATCGTCCGGCGGCGGGATGGTGGCTGCTTGCTCCTGCGCCTCGCGGAGGATCTTCTCCGGTTCGGCGCGAATGCTTTGAATCTGTTCTTCCAGGGCTCGCTGCTGTTCCTCCAGGGATTTGAGGTCGGGCAGATCGGCGGGGGTCCGGGACATGGCGAGGCTCATTTTAGCAGATAGACGATCAGGGCGATAGCGCCCAAGATGATCACAGGCAGGTTGAAGGCGAGACCGTTGCGGAATTGCCGGGCGAAGTCCCCGGAAACCACGCGGCGTGCCTTGGATCCATTGAAGAGGTTGCTGCTGCGCGAGCGCGAGTAGTGCTCGGCGGCCTGCGAGAACTCGTCATCGGCATGATCGACGATGGCCATTGCACGTTCCAAGCCAGCGGCGAGGTTTTCGCGGGTCCAGCCGTCGGGGTTGATCTTCTCCAGCTTCGAGAGGTGGGCGGCGAAGCAGGCACGGGCCTGTTCCAAGTCGCTGGTATGCTCCTTGAGTTCGTAGATCTCGCGCTCGACACGCTGCAGTGTCGACGAAAGACGCTCGGTGAGTTCGGTCTGGGCCGAGATCAACTCGCGCTTGCGGGAGTTGAGGGTTTCGACTTCCTGACGCTCGCGTTCAAGACTCTCGCGTTGCTGCTGAAGCTGCTCGAGCTGCACCTGGGCGGCTCGGAGTTTGCCTTCAACATCTTCACCCTGCCGGGCTCCGGCGGCGGCGCCGGGGTTCATTTCAAGCTGGGTGCTACGGATCTTGAGGTGGTGGGTGTGCTCGGTGGCGGGTGGCATTGCCTGAGGCGGGATGCGGGACAGCGAGGATTTTCTACTACCCGTTGATTTCGTCTGCGAGAAAAATAATTAGGAACTATTGAATAACTGCCTCTTCCTCCACGGGCTCGGTGCGCCGGAACGGGCGCATATACCACGCCCCGAAGGCCCTGCCCTTGGCATTGATCTCCTCCATGACCAGGAAGGCTGAGGGCACCAGGAACAGGGTAATGGCGGCGGCGAACAGCAGGCCGAAGCCGAGCGAGACTGCCATCGGCACCAGCATCTGGGATTGCTGGGAGGTATCGTAGATCAGTGGCAGCAAGCCGGCGAAGCTGGTCAGCGAGGTGAGCATGATGGCGCGGAAACGCCGGGTGCCGGCATCGATCACCGCATCGAACAGGCTGCCGCCCTGGGCGCGTTGCTGGTTGATGAAGTCGACCATGACGATCGAGTCGTTGATCACCACGCCGGCAAGCGCAAGCATACCGAAGATCGAGAGATAAGAGGGGACGATGTCGCGGATCATGTGGCCCGCCAGCGCGCCAATGATGCCGAAGGGCACCGCGAGCATCACGAGGAGTGGCTGGGACAGGGAGCGGAAGGGGACTGCCAGCAGGACGAAGATTCCGGCGAACAGGCCAATGCCCACTTCCCAGATGCGGCGATTGGTTTCCTCATGTTCCGCGACGTAGCCGTCGTAGTTCCAAGACAGCTCGGGGTGCTGCTTTACCAAGGCGTCGAGCCGTGGGGCGAGGTCACGCGAGATCGCCACCACATCGACGGTTTCATCGACTGGCTTGGCATTGATCGAAACGACCTGCGCACCATTGATGCGGCGGATGTCCGAGCGCGCGGGGACGAAGCGGGCATCGACCACGCTGTGGAAGGGGGCATGGCCACCGTCCGGGGTGAGAATGCGCATCTGCTCCAGCGTGTGGAGTGATTGGCGTTGATCAAGAGGCAGGCGAACCATCACGCGCACGTCATCGCGGCCGCGCTGTACGCGCTGGGCCTGCTCGCCATAGAACGCAGCGCGGACCTGGCGGGCGACCTCCGCTTGGGTCAGGCCGAGCGCCATGCCTTCGGGTCGGACAGTTAGGTGCAGTTCGTTCTGGCTGCGACCTGCATCAGCAGCGGCGTCTTGGATCCCGGCATAGGATTCAAGGACGGCTTCGATTTCCTCGGCGATGGTGTCGCGGAGTTCGGAGGCAGGGCCACGCAGTTCGACTTCGAGCGATTCCAGATCGTCCTCGCCGCGGAAGCCATCGCCACGGTCACCGGCGATCCAGATGGATTGGGCATCGGGAATCTCGCCGACCAGCGCGGTCCAGCGCTTGGCGATTTCGCTGTTCTTCGCACCGGGAACGGTGCGTCGGCTCGGATCGAGCACGGCGAGAACGACAAAGCCTTGGCGCGCGTCGTAGCCGGGCCATCCGGCCCATCCGCCGCTGCTGGTGAGGACGTCGGTAACGAGAGACTTGCCGTTGCCGGGATCGACGAACTCCTTCTTCAGCTGCTCCGCCTTCTCTGCCATGTAGTGGACGCGCTCGTCGGTGATCGACAGCGGCGTGTCGCGCGGCATGGTGAGCTGGCCGATGATGCGGTTCTTGTCCAAGGCCGGCATGTTCTGGAAGCCGAGCCGTCCGCTGCGGATCACGGCGATGGAGCACAGTGCGATGGCAACGAACACGGCCATCGTGGCATGGCGATGGCGGGTGACGTAAATGAGCACCGGCCTGAAATAGCGCTCGATGGCATTCTCCAAACCATCCGCGATGCTCTTCTGGGCACGGGTGAAGATGTTGAACTTGGTGCGGCCGGTCTTGATGTTTTTCAAGTGGGCCGGCAGCACGATCTTCGACTCGATCAGTGAGAAAAGCAGCACCGTCGCAACGATCGGCGGCACCATGCGGGAAAAGTTCCCGTAGTAGCCATCGATGAACATCAGTGGCATGAAGGCGGCGATCGTCGTCAGTGCGCCGAAGGTGACCGATAGCGCGATCTCCTGGGTGCCGGTGACCGTGGCCTCCAGAGGATCCATGCCTGCCTTCAGCTTCGAGTAGACGTTCTCCGAAGTGATGATGGCGTCGTCGACATTGATGCCCATCGCGATGATGAAGCCGAAGAGGGTCATCGTGTTCAGGCTCAGGCCGAGCCATGGCATCAGGATCAAGCCGCCTGCGAAGGAGATGGGAATGCCTGCCGCAACCCAGAATGCGATCGACGGACGCAGGAACAGGCCGAGCACCAGGATCACCAGGAAGCCACCTTGGATCAGGTTGTTGAAGAGATTGCCGAGGCTGCCTTCGAGCTCGATCGAGCTGTCGTCCCAAAGGTAGAGCTCGATGCCTTGCGGAAAGCGTTGCCTTTGGTTGGCGACGTAGTCCTTCACCTTGACCGCGATATCGAGGGCGTTCTCCTGGTTCAGTCGCAGGGCTTCGACCAGCAGCGCAGGGTGGCCATTGAAGCGGATGAGCTTTCGGTTCTCCTCGAAGCCGTCGCTGACCCGGGCGACGTCGCGCAGCTTCACCTCGGCCCCTTGGGCATTGCGCAGGACGATTTCCTCGAACTGCTGCTTCTCGTAGGCCTGACCTTTCGAGCGGATCGTCAGGTTGCCTTCGTCGGTCTGAATCTGGCCGGCGGGCAGATCCACGGAGGAACGCCGGACTGCCTCGGTCAGGTCGGAGAAGCCGAGGCCGAAGTCGCGCAGCCGGGCCAGATCGGCCTCGATCGAGATCTCCGCGCGGGTTTCGCCTTGGATGCCGACTTGGGAAATGCCGGGCATCTCGACCAGGTCGTCCCGCACCCGGCGGGTCGCCTTGACCAAGTCCTCGTGATCCAACTCGCCGGTGATGGCGATCTTGATCACATCATCCCGCTGGCCGGTGTCCGGGATGCTGATGCGTGGCGGCTCGATTTCCTGAGGAAAGCTGGTGATGGCGGAGAGCCGGGTCTCCACCTCGTCGCGCGTCTTGTCGACGTCGACGCCCTTTTCCAGCCGCAGTCGGACTTCGCCGCTGCCGGCCCCGGCCCGGGATTGGAGTTCCTCGATGCCCGCGATGCCTTCCAGCGATCGCTCGATCGGGATGATCACGTTCCGCTCCACGTCCTCCGGGCTGCCGCCGCGGTATTCCATGCCGATCCGGACTTCGTTGAAGCGCAGGGTGGGCTGGACCTCCAAGGGGACCTTTTTCAAGCCGACCCACGCGCCGATCGCCAAAATGGCGAACATCACCAGATTGGCAGCGAGGTCGTTACGGGCAAACCAGCGAATCATGAGCCTGTCGATACGTGGCCAGCCCCATCCCGTCTAGCAAGGCTGACGGACAAGTCGCAGTCATCCGGCGTGGTGCTTGCTTTACACGCGCGTTCCAACGTGTAGGCTCGCGCCGCTCACACCCCTCTCCCCCCGACCACCCGAAGATGCCGGATGACTCCCTCCAGCCGGATCCGGACGAAGATCTCGTGGCGCGCGCCCGCAATGGCGACACGCGAGCTTTCGACGCCCTGATTCTCAAGTATGGCGAAAAGCTGTATGGGCTAGTTTACAACATGACCTCCCACAAGGAGGACACCCATGACCTTTTGCAGGATATCTTCGCGAAGGCCTACCACTCGCTGCCACGTTTCCGCGGCCAATCCAGCTTCTACACTTGGATTTATCAGATCGCGGTGAACATGACGCTGAACTTCCTCAAGAAGCGGAAGCGCCGCAGTGGCATGAGCCTGAATGAGCTGGATGCGTCCTTCCAAGACGATCCAGCCCTCGTGGATGCGAGCCATCTCGCCAATCCCGAGAAGCAGAGCAAGCTCCACGAGCTTCAAAAAAGATTGAACGAAGCGATGCTGAGCCTGTCAGAAGCGCATAGAACAGTGGTAACCATGTTCGACATCCAGGGCATACCACATGCCGAGATCGCGCGCATCCTGAAGGTTTCCGAAGGAACGGTAAGATCCCGGCTGCACTATGCTCACCTTCACTTGCAGTCGAAGCTGCAAGATTATTGGGAGTGAGGAATTTGAAAAATTTTCCTTGCGGGCGAGCTAGAAATTTTAGATTTATTAACCATCAAACGCCGTGAAGCCGACCGTTGAAGAAATCGGAACCCTGCTTGCCCTCAAGCGCCACGAGCGCCCTGAGGAAGGGTATTTCGATGATTTCTTGCGTGAGTTTCATCATCGGCTGCGGGCGGAGGAAGCCCAGCAGCGGGGCTTGGCGGGTTGGTGGCGCAAGACGTCCGCATGGTTTTCCGATCTCGGAGCATCCAAATGGGCTTATGCTGGCGGCTTGGCGTATGCGACCATCGTCGCCGTGGCGATGACGGTTCCGCGTGGTCAGGAAGTCATTCCCGCGGCAACTACCCCGGTTAGGCACGAGGTTAAGTCCATTGAGCCGGCCGCGGTCGAGCAGTTGGACGCCTTGGACCTGCGTCCTTCGACGCAAGGCCGCACCGGTGAGCAAGAGTTCTGACGGAATTCCTTCCGGATGCCTCCTCTTTCCTTGCGGTGCCTTCCGGCACTCGGAGCTGCTTGGTTTTTCTGCACGGCATCGGCCCATGCTGAAGCGGCTTGGTCGGCGATTTTCCAGTCCGGCGAGGGTGAGGTGACGTCGGGTGCCTTTGCGGTGGGAGATGGTCGCCATGTGATGGCGGTTGCCATTTCGGGAGCGCGGGCGGAAGGAGGCCAGCTGCTTTCCGACGAGCGCCTGTTGCCTTCCGAGATCATCATGGACCCGGTTTCGCGTTTGGTCGTGTTCCGGCTCAGTGGTCCTCCTGGCCGCGCCCTGCCTTTGGCAACGGATGCGCCGTTGCCGCCCGGATCAGTTGTTAGAACGGCCGGGGGGATCGAAGGAAGGTCCGCCGACTGGGTGAAGCACGTCGAAGGCAAGATTCTCCCGCTCGCCCTGCTGAAGATCGATTATACGGCCAAGGTGCCGCTGCCTGGCACGCCGTTGTTAGATTCGGTCGGCAACGTGGTCGCGGTGGCCCATCAGACGATCAGCGCCAAGAGTGGCTACGCTATTCCCGTGGAAGTGGTGAAGCGTGTCTTGGAAGACGTACAGCGTGGTGGTCACGTGAGCCGCGGATGGATCGGGCTCAATCTCCGTCCGGATGCCAAGGCTCCTCAGGTGACCCGCGTGCATGAAGGATCTCCATCGGCCTTGGCCGGAGTGAAGACCGGCGATGTCTTGATTCAGGTGGGTTCACGGAGTCTTGGCGAGTATGCCGATGCGGTGAATGCCTTCTTCTTCCTGAAGCCGGGGGTGGCAACGCCGGTGAAGCTGAAGCGTGGAGACCGGGAGATGGTGCTTTCGCTCACGCCGATCGAACGCCGAGTCGATTGACGCTTGGCCCGCTAGCCGGCTTTTGCGAAAGCTGCGGCATGGAATTCACGGTCCGTCGCCTCGCGGGTGATCAGGTGCTACCCTATCTGGCGGATGCGGCCCGGCTACGCATCTCGGTTTTCCGCGAGTTTCCCTATCTTTACGAAGGCGATGAAGAGAGCGAGCAAAGCTACCTTCAAAGCTATGCCGCCTGTCCGCGCAGCGTTTTTGTGCTGGCGGAGGCCGGGGGGAAGGTCATCGGGATTTCCACCGGATTGCCGCTGGCGGACGCCGATGCGTCATTCCGCGAGCCCTTTGAAAAAGCAGGCATTGATCCCGCCCCGTGGTTCTATTTTGGCGAGTCGGTTCTCGACCTCGCTTGGCGAGGGAAGGGGATTGGACATGCGTTCTTTGATCACCGCGAACAGCACGCCATCGACTTGGGCTTTTCCAAGTTCTGCTTCTGCGCGGTCGTTCGCCCGGACGATCATCCGCTGAAACCGGAGGGCTACCGCTCGAATGACGTCTTCTGGGCGAAGCGCGGCTACGTCATGTGCCCCGACTTGAGCTGCCACTTTGCGTGGCCGCAGGTCGATTCGGCGGGAAGCGAGGTCGGAAACCAGCTGATTTTCCGGATCCGCGAGCTGCCGGACTAGATGTAGAACATCGGGGCCTCGGAACGGTCCGCGAGCTGGGCGAGCGTGATCCGCTCCAGATGGTCCCTCAGTTCCTGGGCGACGCGTTCCCACGCATTGCGCACCGCCACGCCGCTCTCGCCCTCGGTGTGGGTTGAAAAAGACAGCAGCGAGGGCTCCACCGCTTCGACAATTTCCCGGAGCAGGATGGTGTCCGGTTTGCGGGCCAGCAAGTAGCCGCCGCTTTTCCCCCGCCGGCTTTCCACCAGTCCGGCCCGGCGCAGGTCATTCAGAATTTGCACTAGAAAGTTGGCGGACACGGCTTCCCGTTGCGCCAGCTCGTCGAGCCGTGTAATCGTTCGCCCGTCGTGACGCTTGGCCAGTTGGGCCATCGCGCGGCACGCATAGTCGAGCTTTTGGGAAATGCGCATGGAGGCAAAGCAGCACACGGAGGATGAGGGCGGAAGCGCGAAGGCTGTTCGACTCTGTCAGTCGACGGACGCGGATGCCGCCGGCATCTGGAGTTGGGTTCGCGAAGAAGCGGAGCGGGTCGCCATCGGCGAGCCGGCGCTCCGGCCTTTGTTGCAAAATGTCGTACTGAGCCAATCCTGCCTCGGGGCCTCGCTTGGCGTGCGTCTTGCCCGCAAGCTGGCTCGCGAGGACATGACCCGGGAGGAGCTCGCGCCCTTGCTCGCTGACATCCTGCGCGGCGAGGACAAGCTCGTGGATAGTGTCGCCCGCGACATGAGGGCGATCGTGGAACGCGATCCGGCATGCCGTTCGCCGCTGGAGCCCTTGCTTTTCTTCAAGGGTTTCATGGCCATCTCGACCTATCGGGTGTCCCATCATTTGTGGAATCACGGGCGACGGGAGTTGGCCCTGTATTTCCAAAGCCTCGCCAGTGAGGTCTTCGCCGTTGATATCCATCCCGCGGCGCGCATCGGCTGCGGGATTCTGCTCGATCACGCCACCAGCTTCGTGGTCGGCGAGACCGCGATCATTGAGGACAATGTCTCGATCCTCCACGAGGTCACCCTCGGCGGCACCGGGAAGGAATCCGGCGATCGTCACCCGATCGTGCGCTCCGGCGTGCTGCTCGGAGCCGGCGCGAAAATCCTCGGTCGCGTGGAAATTGGCGAGGGCGCCAAAGTTGGAGCGGGCAGTGTGGTGCTCAATGACGTGGCACCGCACTCCACTGTCGCCGGTGTTCCGGCGGTCATCGTGGGGGTCAGCAAGGAAGACGCCCCGGCCCTCGAGATGGATCAGCGCCTCGGTTGCCGGGGACGCTAAGTCTCTCGTTTGTTGGAAGGTAAGAGTAGTCACGAATCATTATCCGTGATACCTGAAATTCATGAGATGTTTAGTGTTTGTCCTGCCGCTCCTCGCGCTAGGGCTAACGTCATGCGACAAGGCTAAGAAAGCGGTCGAGGCGGCACGGGACAAAATCGAGGGATCGAAGGATACCACCCAGCCGAAAGCACCGGGCGGAGAAGTGGAGTCGGCACTGGTCGCTCAGGTGGACACCGCGGCGGAAGGCGTACGTTTTCGTCGCGATCTGCCATTTCCGAGCAATATTGAGGTCTCGGTGATCGAGCGCGTGACCTTTCACAATACCCGCAGGATCGTGACCTCGGCGCTCGGCACGGAGAAGATGGTCGCGAACGGCACCTTCGAAGTCGTCGGCCTATTTGAACGCAAGGGCCCCCAAGTCGCGCTGACGATCGAAAAGATGGGCCCGGTGATCGATCCAAAGGAGGCGGTCGAAAAGGCGAAGGCCAAGGCCGAAGGGGCTCCGCCTGAGGAGCCTCTGCCGATGGTGGGGACTCGGGTCGAATTCGTGCAGACCTCGAATGGCTGGCAACTCCCGCCACACAAGGGGCCTGTGGACTTCAATCGCAAGGTTCTGGAGCAGAGCCTACTTCCGCATCTGCCGAACATGGTGTTGCAATATGGCGCCATGCCGCGGACGCAGTGGTTTTCCTCGTCGCGGCGCTGGATCGCGGGGGATAAGCTCGTTTTGGAAGGCGATTCGCTCGCTCTGCTTTTTGATGTCGGCACCACTGGCAGGGTGACACTGACTTACGAGGTCTCCGAGGCGCTCGACGGGCATCCCTGCGGCCGGTTTACAGTGCAGGGAGATGTTTCCATCAGGAACGAGCTCTCCCTTGATGGCGGTAGCCGGAGTGGCGAGTTGACCATCCAATCGGGGAAAATCTGGTGCTCGCTCCTTCACCCGCTGATATTGCGGGAAGAATACCAGACTGTGAAAACCGTCACCGAAGGCCAGGGCAACGGCCCGAAAACGAAGATCCAGGGGGCGATCGACGAGCTCCGGATCCGGCAGTGGAAGAACCGGAGCGAGTGATTTGGAGGCTTCCGGAAAATTTCTCGAAAAACCTGAAACAAAAATCCGGTTGGCGACGTTATTACCTATGTGAGGCAGCTGCGTGAGCATGACTCCTCCAAACAAAAGGTCTTGTCAGGGAGGTGACTCCCGGCAGGTGGCCCGACCGCTTGAGCTTTAGGTTTTTGGGTTTTTCCTGAGGCACAGCGGTCGGGCTTCTTTTTTGCCCGTTTGGGGCCGCTTTGTTGAGCTTTTGTTGAGTCTCGATTTCAAAATGTGGCGATCCGGAGTTGTTAGGATCGGGAGTCTGCCCATTTGGTCCGGAAATCTTCTGCGGGCGCTCTGAGAGATTGCCGGGTGAGCGAGCGTTTTCGCCACAATCCAGGATCGCGGTCTCGCTTTCCGCGGAATCCACGCTTTCATCCATTTTCCCATGAACCGGTCCAATCCCTTCAAGCGCCTCTTCTTCTGGTTGTCTGGCGCTGGCACCGAGACTCTCGAACAGTGCCCGAATTGGGAGCAGCGGAAGTACGTCGCCTTTGGCGCTACCGTGCTGGTTCCCTGCGCCTTCGCCTTCATCGCTTGCGCCTACGCGCTGTCCACCCTTACCAGCAACCCGCAGGTGATCTACCCGGTGGCGGGAGTGTGGGCGTTCATCATTCTCACCATCGACCGCGCTTTGCTCGCGGGCTACCGGCCCTTCCTTTCCTGGTGGCGGAAGCTTTCGCAGTTCTCGTTGCGCCTGCTGGTTGCCATTCTGATGGGCCTGACCATCGCTCACCCGCTGGTACTGCTGCTATTCCGCGACACGATTCAGACCGTGGTGGAGGAAAAGCGCTCCAGCGAAATCAGCCAGGAGCGCGCGAAGTTCACCATCGCCAAGGACAAGATCCGCGAGACGATGGATGGCTTGGAGCAGAAGATCGCCGCGCTGCAAGAGGAGCGGAAGCTGAGCTACAGCGCGAAGTTCATCATTCAGGAAAAGACCGACGCCTCCTCTGCGATTCCCGGTCTGACCGCCGAGCAGCAGACCGAACTGAAGACCGCGACCGATGAGGCGACAAAGCCCTTCCGCGATCGGCTGGACATCGTCAACAAACAGTCCGACGAGCTTTCGCCCCAGTATGCCAAGCTTCAGACCGAGCTCGGTTTCTGGCAGGCGGAATTCGAGCGCGAGCTGAATGGCCAGCGCTCCGGCATGCGTGGCGAAGGCCCGCGTGCGCGCTCCATCCGCGCTGACCAGCTCGAGCCCCGCCGCACCGAGACCCAGCGCATCGGATCCTTGCTGGAGCATCTTTCCACCGAGAAGGCCACGCTGCAGACCCAGGTGCGAGAGGCAGAGAAGGGGGCCATCGCTTCCTTCGAGACGCGTCTCGCCGAGATTGCCGCTGCGAACAAGGCCGAGGCCGACCGCGTCGCCGCACTCAAGCAGAGGGTCGAGGAAGACCAAGCCTCCTCGTTCACCGAACAGCAGAACGCCGTGCGCTCCGCTCTCGACCAGCAGATCGACACTCGCAACCTTGAGTTCAAGGCTGCCCAGGCTGAGATCGCCGCTGTTTCGACCGAAGAGCAGAAGCGCATCAGTGATATCCAAGCCGAGCCACGAAAGGACATCCTTACCCAGACCCTGGCCCTGCACGGCCTGTTCAAGGCCGGCAGTGAGGGCGGTCAATTCGCGTTTGCCACTTACCTCGTGCTCACCTTGCTTTTCATGCTCGTGGACACGATTCCGCTGATCGTGAAGTTCTTCACCAAGCCGGGTCCATACGACACGCTGCTGGATCGCGACGAGATCGCCTATGACTCCGAGCACCGCGCCTTCCGCCAAAGCCACCAGCGCTACATGGAAAAGCTCGCCGCCGGCAATCTGATCGCGGTCACCCGCAACAAGCGGCTGGAGAATGCGCTCATCGATGGCGTGGAGCACAGCCGCGCCGCGCAGGAGTTCCTCGACTCATTGATCGAGATGGAAAAATCCTTCGCCGCAAAGATCAAGCTGGAGCAGGACGAGGCCTTCCACGCCGGACCGGAAAAGATCGCCGCCTTGGAGGCGATCAAGAAGCGCTTCTACGAGGACATGCAGCACCGGATGGAAGTCTTCTTCGCCGGGCAGCACGCGTGACGCATGAGATGAAATCAACTCACTCCAGTGGCGGGAGCACTCCTAGACCACCAGTGCCGTCGTCGTAAGGAACGGCATCTTCCTCCACCTTGAGGGGACGGAATTCGCCATCGTACATGTCGACGCGGAACTGTAACTCCATCAGGTCGCGGTTGGTCTCCGCCTGGCTTTCGCGAAGGCGGCGATTTTCTTCCAATGTGCCTTCCATCAGCTGGAGCATCTTTTCGATCCGGGTATCCGCATCTCCTTTCGCGGCCATGGCTGCGGGCAGGGTGTTGTGGGAGGCGGAGTGAAGTCTTTCCTCCACAGGGCCGCGTGCGGGAGCTTTTCCGGAGGCCTCGCGCGCGAGGGCCAGGAATTCCTTGGCTTCGCGGGAAGGTCCATCATCCGGCAAGGGGCGCGGGGCTGGAGCCTGCAAGCGATCGGAGGACGGAGCCTGCATGGGCATGACGCCAGCCAGCCTCACCATGTCGCGGACGGAACACCAGTGGGCAGCAGCGGCTCCTGCCATCAGCGCGAGGGCAGTGCTACAGGCGATCGGGATGAGGCTCGGTTTCATCGCGGCTTCTTCTTATCGGGTGAAATGACTTCCTTGGCGACTGGCGGAGGCGGTTCGGGAGTGGGCAGGGAACCCAAGAGCTGGCCGAGGCGGTCGAGGGCATCGCCGAGCTTGCGGGAATCTTCCTCCATGCGCTCGACGGAATTCGCAAGTACGGCACTCACCGTACCAGCTTGGGCATAGCCAAGCGTTGCGTCGTAGCCGGGTTCTTGGACGGCGATTACGTTGGCACCGTCGGCATCCGGCACCAGCAGGTGTGGGCGGATGGAAAGGGAGATGCTGGTGCCGTTCTCGAGAGTAACTTTCTGGGTGATGGCCGGGACATCTTCAGGATGCTCCATGCGCCAGCCCGACGGTGGTTGGGAAAGCGGCTTTGCAGGGAAGGGGGCGAGCAGCTTGACGGAAGCGGCATCCACCTTTCCAACACCTCCCTTGCCAGGCTCGACCTGCACGGTCACGCCTTCCGGTTCCGGTGTTGCGGGTTCGGGCTCTTCGATCTCTGCTCCTTCGGGAGGAGTGCCGGTGACAAGCACCGGGGCACCGTCTTCCCCCGTCATGAGTGGTGGCGTCGCGGTGATACCGCTCTCGATGGGGTCTTCGCCCAGACCTTCGGTCAGGGCGGAGACCACCGGATCGCGCTCCGAATCTTTCGGGGCGATGTCTTGGGCCAAGACCACCGGGGTGGCGATGGCGGCGAGGAGAAGGAGCGAGCGGGTCATCGGTTTTTGATTTCGATGGCTTGGGTGCTGTCGAGTTGCTCGCCGGCGGGCGCTTGGGCCGCGCCGGTCAGCGACGGGCTATCGGCGCGAAGTACCGGCGTGGGAATGGACTCGCCAACCAAGGCATTCCATTCGCCGAGCAGCTTCTGGCCTTCATTGCGGACGATCTGGGCGGCCTCCTGATAGTGGCCGATGCGGGTCATCAGAGTGCGAGCGCGGGCGATTTCCTCCGGCGTCCAGCGCAGCGCGCGGCTGCGATAGAGCACTGGCACCTCGAGCTTGATCTTGCCGAGGTCCTCACCGGCGGGGCCTTGCGCCTTGAGCACATGTTGGATCCGCAGATTGGTTTCTTCGAAGGCGCTTTCCGGTCCGTTGCCTGCCGAGGCGAGCCGCTTCGGATCCGCGGCCTGAGGCTTGACGGTATCGCCGGGAAGATGGCCGCCGTGCGGCATCAGGGAATCCGCGGGCTTCGGCGCGGTCGCAATCATGGCGGGCACCGGCGGGGCTGGTGCGATCGCCGTTACGCCCGGACCGGGGCCGGGGCCAGCCATCACGACCGGCTTGTTGAGGTAAAGTCCGCAGAAGACCGCGGCGAGGGCAGTGCTCGCGATCAGCAGCCACGGATACGCACGCTGGACTGTATAAGACGTGGCGGCCCGCCGGTTTTGTGCGGGCAGCGTGGAATGATGGAGCGGTCCCAGTTCCAAGGTCTGGGAGACGGCGGTCGAAACCGCGGGTTTGGTGGCAAGGGGGGCGGCCTGAGTGGTGGTGGGCAGCGGACGCATGAGATCAAGGTGCGGGCGATCCCTTCCGGGGATCGGCGGCAGGCTCATCAGAGGGGGGAGAGGCGAGGACGGCATGGGTGACGACTGTCTGGTCGGAGACTCCTGGGAAAACGGTTAGGGTGAGGGTGTCGCGGGTCAGTCGCAGGTGCTTGTGGACGCCGCGGTGGTCACTGGTGGCCTGCACTCCGGGCACCACTTCCAAGGGGCCTCCGGGAGTATTCTGTCGTCCAATGCCGTCCGACCGGTAGATCGTGAACGTGGACCAGGCATCCGACTTCCCGGCCGACGAGACGCGGATGCTTACGCCATCGGATGAGACGGAAAGCTTGAGAGGCTTGATCGGCACTTGGACCACCTTTCCATTGCCAGTGATCTTCATCTGGCTGCGGATCTCGTAGTCGCCGAACGACTCAAAGCCACCGGTGTCCGCAGCGAGCGGAAGGACCGTGGCAATGAGAGCGGCAAGCAGCAGGAGTTTCATTCGCCTACATCCCAGAGGGCGTCTGTGTTAGAGCCGGAGGGGTCATAGCGGGTCGGTGGAGCCGAGCCCGAAACAACGCCGCTTGTCGTGAGGAACGGCGGCGACGAACTCACGAAAACGTTGAGGTTCGAACCCGTGAGCGACTTGGCGGTCGGAAAAGTAGCAGGGCCGTTCTGGATGTAGGGCAGCAGCAGCGCGGGAGTCAGCGCCGACAGGGCGGTGGTCGGGTTGTCGGCGAGGTAGGTGCGCTGCGCGACATACACCGTGCGCAGGGTGTCGGACGCTTCGCGCGCGAGCCTCCAGTTCTTGAAGGCATTGTTCGACTTCAGGCCGACCGTGATCAGCAGCAGCAGGACCGAGATCACCATTGTGAGTTCCAGCAGCGTGAAGCCGCGGTGCGACAATTGGCCATGGACGCGGGATTTCATGGGACGAGTGGGAAACTAGGTTGTTTAAGGGGGCTTGAAAAGCCGGAAATATTAACGATTTGATGCGTTCGGTCCCGTTCGAACGAACCTGCCTGAATTAGCCTTTTAGGATCTGAAACGCCTCGGAGACGTTTTTCCGGAGTTCGGGATTGGCCCATGCCAAACGCCCGAGATGAACCAGGCCGAAGACCGCCACGGCGGTCACACCCAGCCAGACGAACCACCAGGTGATGGACTTTCCGTTAGGCGCGATCAGCGGGACGTACCACGCCTCGCGATCCACCACCCGGGTGGTGAACATCTGGTTCCCCTCGCGCAACTGCTCGATCAGCGCCTGCACCGCGGAGTCGCTGCGCAGGATGAAGCGATGCTTGAAGCGCCGGCCGGGTGACTCGGGGAGTTCTTCGGCGATGACCCCCGGCGGCACCGCTGCGGGTAGCCGCAGCGTGTAAATGTGGGTCTCGTAGACGAAGCGCTCCCTCAGCCAGCGGTCGAGTCGGGTCAGTTGCATGCGGACGGGCGGTTGGGATTACATCTTGCTGTTCATCATCTTCGGACCCATCAGGAAGATCGGCAGGAAGGTTCCGATGAAGACTGCGGCAATCAGGGCCACCGCAACAATCAGTACCAGGAAGTTCACGGCGGCAGTGAAGCTCGCCATGTAGTTCTGGGCGTCCTCCTCATACATCAGCGCGAGCATTTCTAGCTGGGCATCCAGGGAGGCGGACTTTTCACCGATGGAGAGCATGTGGACCACCTGCGAGTCCACCGAGGTGTACTTGGAGAAGGCCGTGGAAAGCGGCACACCGGAGCCTTCATATTTGTCGGCGGCATCGCGCAGTTCCTGGTAGAATGGCGTGCCTTTCACGCTGTTTGCAGAGACGCGGATCGACTTCGCCAGATTGATGCCGTTGGCGTGCAGCATCTTCATCGTGGAGAGGAAGGTCATCTGACGCAGGCTCATGATCATCAGGCGAAGGAGCCGCCACTTCGACATGGCGATGCCGAGGATCATGTTACGGACCTTGTCCGAGCGCCAGATGGTGATGGCGCTCGCGATGATCGAGCCGACGACGAAGGGCCAGACCGTCTTGGTGATGGCGCTGACCTTGAAAGCGATTGCCGTCATGCCGTCGGGGGTCTGGGACACCGACTTGAGCATGTCCTGCACCTGCGGGACGATGCTGACCTGAGAGAAAATGAAGGCGCCGGCCAAGACCGAAATCACAGCGCAGGGCATGACCGTGGCCTTGCGCAGCGCCTTGGTGAAGACCATCTCACTGGTGAAGCGAGTGGCCAGCGCGCCGAAGGCCTGGTGAAGCTGGCCGGCATCGCTACCGGCTTGGATCAGACCGACGACCGTGTCGGAGAAACGCCCGGTGCGGCGGAATGCCTCGTGAACGTTGACGCCGGAGTTGATCTCGTCGCGGATTTTCGCGAGGGCGTCGGACATCGCCTTGTCCTGCAATCCCTGGCCGTAGTACTTGAGTGCATCCGCGGTATTGATCTGAGCACGCAGCATCGAGGCCAGGCCGCGGAACATCGCGACCAGTTGCTTCTTGGTGAAGGGCTGCACCTTCGTTTGCTTGAGGAAGCTGAAGGAGCCGCCTTGGGCGGCCGGCTTGGCGGCTGACGCGGGAGTGCCCGGCTTGGCGGTGGCGGGTGCGCTACTCATCGGTGTAAGTCATGTCGATGACCTTCGCCACGGCTTCGATGTCGGTTTTTCCTTCCCGCAGCAGGCGTAGGCCGCTGCGGCGCAGGTTGGGCAGCTTCCCTTCCTCCTGGATTCTCACTTCCAGTTCGTAAGGGGAGATCTCGCCCTTCGACAACATGTCGGAGGTCTTCGGGGTGATGGGAATGATTTCGAGAATGGCAGTACGGCCGCTGTAGCCCGAGTTGCGGCACTCGGCACAGCCGCCCGACTTGGCGGAGAAAACGGGAATGGTGGCCCAAGACTCGTCGAGATTGAAGGTTCTCCGGTCGAGGTCCGAGATACCATCCTGGGGTTCCTTGCAGTAAGGGCAGAGCAGCTTCACCAGACGCTGGGCGCAGGCGGCCTTGAGGGTCTGGGCGATCTTCCAGCGCTCGATGCCGAGCTGCTCGAAACGCTCGATGATCTGCGAGGCACGCGGGGTGTGAATCGTCGTCAGCACCTTGTGACCGGTCACCGCGGCTTCGATCGCCAGCTCTGCGGACTCGATGTCGCGAACCTCACCCATCAGGATGATGTCCGGGTCGGAACGCATGAAGGAAGCGATCATCGGCTTGAATTCCTTGGCGCTCTTCAAGTCGCAGTGGGTGATGCCGGGGACTTCGTCTTCCACCGGGTTTTCCAGTGTCAGGATGTTGACGTCCGGACGATTCAACTCGCGAAGAATTGCGTTCAGCGTGGTCGATTTGCCGGAACCCGTGGGGCCGGACATGACGATGATGCCGGCCGGCACGCGCATCACCTTGCTGAGCTCGAAAAGGGTCTCCTCATCGAAGGCGAGGGTGCCCTTGCCGAGGGTCACGTTGATGTGGCTCTTGTCGAGCAAACGCATCGTCACGTGATAGCCGCGGTAAGTACGGTGTCTCTCGTAGCGAATGTCGATGGGTCGGTGGAAATAGGAAATGGTGAAGCGGCCCGAGATACCCGGCGCGGTGGCGCGGATTTCGGTGGGAAGCTTCATCAGGTTGAGCAGGAAGGCATCCAGGCGATCCTTCAGCTTCATCGGGATCTCCACCTT
>Ga0307406_10000766_pt1 | contig 18029 bp, 14 predicted proteins | sample 322Cmetagenome_3_FD_203706 | JGI IMG/M metagenome (GOLD analysis project Ga0307406, IMG submission 203706) | Maize rhizosphere microbial communities from greenhouse at UC Davis, California, United States - 322HYB-C-2 | ecosystem: Host-associated > Plants > Roots > Rhizosphere > Soil | place...
GCCCACCTCGAACACCGTGCCCGAATCGGGCTCCAGGCCGCGGAAGCACGCGAGGTTGGCCACCACGCCGTCGGCGCCGCGAAGGCGCTGCATGTTGGCCTGGTAGATCTGCATTTCCGGCGCCTGTGCACCCGGCTCCTCGTTGCCGTCGGCCGGCAGCAGGGCCGCCAGCCCGAGCGCGTCGCAGGCGGCCGCGAGCCGCACGAAGTGCTCCCTGGCGTCGGGGCGAAAGACGTCGGGGCCGGCAAGGTAGATCCGCGGGCGCGCCGGGTTGTCGGGGGATGTGTCCATGAAGGGCACATCTTAGGTTTTTGCGGCCCGCCGTACTACGATGGCACTTCCTCACGACGAAGGAGCCGCCATGCCTCTCTACCTGATCGAGCGCAATTTTGCGGATCAACTCGAGGTCTCGCCCGAGGCCGCGGCCGGCATCATCCGCGTCAACGACGACGTGGGCGTGCGCTGGCTGTATTCGTTCCTCAGCGCCGACAAGAAGAAGACGTACTGCCTGTACGAAGCCCCCGGCATCGAGCCGATCCGCGAGGCGGCACGGCGCAACGGACTGCCGGCCGACGTGGTGGTCGAGGTCGGCGAGCTGCGCCCGCCGCCGCTGCCGGCCGACCTGATGTCGGCCTGAAGTTCATTTCGCCCGCGGGTCGTCGGCCGGATTGACGTAGGTGACGCCCCAGGGGCCGGTGCCGTGCAGCTGCACCACGGTTTCCTCGCTGGTCCAGGCGAAGTGCGGCGTCTTGGGCTGCAGGATCATCATGCCGCCGGCAACCACCGGCATCGACTTCTGCATGTCGAGCTTGTCGCCCAGGCCCATGTGGAAGGTGCCCGAGAGCACGGTCACCCGCTCGACGGCCGGATGCCAGTGCGACGGAATCCGGTAGTTGGCCGGCACCTTGATGCGCACCGTGAAGGGCACGGCCTCGCTCATGGGGCCTTCGATCACCGCGAGCTTCGCGCCGGGCGGCAGCGAGGGAACGTCGGCCCATTTGAGGTCGGCGGGCGAGATCATCCGGTGGTCGCCGGACTGGGCCCAGCTGGTGGCGATGCCCGCGATCAGGGCGGCGCCGATCGCCCAGGCGGCAAATGGTTGGCGTGTCATGGTGGGGTTCCTTTCCTTCCGTGTCACCGGCGAAGCGCTGCCGGGGCGCGAGCGAGAGCTGCGGCTGCGTCTACAGCCGCACCACGTCGCCCTTCAACGAATAGAGGATCGCGACCACCTCGTTCTTCTCGGCCTGGTCGTAGCCGTTCTTGGTCATGGCCGCGACGATGTCGTCCATTGCGGCGACCAGCTCCTGCTCGCTGATGTTCATGCCCTTGTGGGCCGACACCAGGTCCTTGCCGGTGTAGCACTGCGGACCGCCGCTGCCGGAGCAGAGGAACTCGACCACGTGGCGCTCGACCTCGGCGCGGTTGCTGTTCGCAAAGCGCGAACGGATGAGCGGGTTGGCGTAGTGGTTTTCGACGACGTCGGTGACGAGGCGCCGGATGCGCTCCTCTCCGCCAAGTCGTTCGTACAGGGTTGCGGGCATGGGGGGCACTCCTTCGGGTTGGGGGCCCGGCGGCGCCGAGCCCGAGACCCGAAGTTAGGCCCGGGTGCGCGGCCGCGCATCGCCCGAATTGACCATTTCGCGCCGGGCCGCCCCGGCGATCAGGATGGCTCCAGGCCCTCGGCCGCGACGCGGTGGCGGTGCGCCCAGGCCGCGGCTTCGGTGCGGCTGCGGCAGTCGGTCTTCGAGAGGATGTGGCGCACGTGGTGCGCCACCGTGTGCGGGCTGATGAACAGGCGCTCGGCGATCGCCTGGTTGCTGCAACCGGCGCAGAGCAGCCGCAGCACGGCGAGCTCGCGCCGGCTCAGGCCCTCGGGGGACGCGGACGGCGCCGCGCCGGCACCTGCCAGTTCGCGCTGCAGCGCCTCGCAGCGCCGCGCCAGGCTGGCCATGCCCAGTTCGCGGCCGAGCGCGAGTGCCGCATCGAGCTGCGTGCCCGCGGCCGCTGCATCGCCGCGCGCGGCCAGGCAGCGCGCCCATTCGAAGCGGCTGTGCGCGAGCCAGGGACGGCCGCCGCAGCGTTCGTCCAGCGCAACGGCCGCCTGCAGATGCGCCGCGGCGTTCGCGTCGTCGCCGGCCAGCGCGGCCAGCATGCCGCGGTAGCGGTCCACGGCACCGAAGCAGGCGATGTTGGTGCCGGTCACCACGTTGCGGCCGGCGTAGGGTGCGAGCAGCCGGTACAGCAGCGCCGCGCGCGGCCGGTCGCCGAGGCGGGCGCAGACCTCGGCCGCAAAGACGATGTTGGTCAGCCACATGCCGTCGCGCGCAATGCCCGCGAAGCCGTCGCCCGCGAGCGCCTCGTAGGCTTCGCGGGCCGGCTCGTGCAGGTCGAGCTCGGTGCAGATCAGCGCGAGGCCGGGCTGCCAGAGGCTGTCGCGCGGCACGCTGCCGACCAGGCCGCGCAGCACCGGCAGCACCTCGCCGAGGCGGCCCTGGTGCCGCCGCAGCACGAAGATCTGCAGGCTGTAGGCCCCCTGCGCGTTGCCGGGCAGGAAGCGCTGCCCGATCGTGAAGGTCTCGCCAGCCAGCCGCTCGGCATCCGCGAAGCGGCCCTCGTAGGCGGCGAGCAATGTGAGGCTGGCCAGGCCCATGGCCTGCATGAAGGGCTGGCGGATCGCGTCCGCCACCCGCGCATGGACCTGCGCCAGCGGGCGCGCCGCGGCGAGTTCGCCCTTCTCGACCAGGTCGCCGAAGTACCAGCCGGTCAGCGCGTCGACCCATTCCATGTGGCCGGCACGCTCGGCCACTTCGAGCGCCTCGCGCGCGCAGCGCAGGCGCTCGTCGAGCTGGGCGGGATCGGCACGCGCCGGCAGGATCGCCGCCAGCGCCTTGAACAGCGGCTGCGGCATCGCCAGCCCGCGCGCCAGCGCAACCGCCTGGCGCTGCGCCGCGTTGGCCTGCGGCTGGCGGCCGCAGAAGATGCAGGCGCGGCACAGCGCGGCCAGCAGGTCGACCCGCAGCGCGGCGTCGAAGCCGTCCGATGACGCCAGCGCTTCCTCGAGCAACGCCGCCGCCTGCTCGCCCGGGCGGCTGATGCGCCAGCCGTTGTTCTCGAAGCCGAGTGCCGCCTGCGCGAACAGGTCCGCGTCGCCGAGCGACCGCGCCAGCGTGGCCGCCTCGAGGAAGGTGGCGGCACTGGCGTCGTTCTCGCCGGCGTGCGTCTGCACCGCACCCAGCGCCAGCAGCAGCGCGCCATGCCGCGCACGCTCGGCCGGCAGCCAGCGTTCCTGCAACTGCAGCGCGAGGCGGTAGCAGCGCAGGGCCTCTTCGTACGCCATCAGCGCCACGGCCCGCGCGGCGGCCTGCTGCGCGATGTCCAGCGCCCGCGCCGCGCTGCCCGCGGGCAGGGCCGCGGCCGCGTGGTAGGCGAGCTGCGCCAGCACCACATCGAGCCCCCCGGCGTGGCGCGCCTCGATCGACTCGGCGATGCGCCCGTGCAGCGCGACGCGGCGCGCCGCGGGCAGCTCGTCGTAGAGCACCTCGCGGATCAGCACGTGGCTGAACTGGTACTGCGGCCCGGGTGGCACGGCCTCGATGACGCGCTGCGCCAGCGCCTCGTCCAGCCTGCCCAGCAGCGCGGCCTCGCTGCCGGTGCCGGCCAGTTCGGCCAGCAGCGGCAGATCGAAGTCGCGGCCGATGCACGCGGCGATCGCGAGCAGTTCGCAGCACGGCGCCGAGAGCTGGTCGAGCCGCCGCCCAATCACCGCGCGGATGCCGCTCGGCACCGTCTCGGCCCGCGCCGCGGCGGCGTGCGGGTCGTTGCCGCAGGGCCCCTGCTGCAGGAAGCGCAGCGTCTCGACCAGGTACAGCGGATTGCCCTCGGTGCGGCGATGCATGGTCGCGATCACGGCGGGCGGCGGCGTCACCGCGCTGGCCGCGGCCACCATCCGCTCGGTTTCCTCGAGGCTCAGGCCCTGCAGCGGCAGGCGGCAGAACTGCCGCGTGTTCAGCAGCTCGGCCAGGGTGGCCGCCAGCGGATGCTGGCGCGACAGGCCGGACTCGCGGTAGGAGCCGAGCAGCAGGATGCGGGATTCGCCGACATCCTGGGCGATGAAGGCCAGCAGCCGCAGCGACGATGCATCGGCCCAGTGCAGGTTGTCCAGGATCAGCAGCAGCGGGCGCAGCGTCGCCACCTGGCGCCAGAAATGCGCGACCGCGGCAAACAGCCGGAAGCGCGCCTGGTCGCCCTCGCCGATCGCCGGCACCGCAGTGCCGGGGGGCAACCGCCCGGCGAGTTCGGGCGCAATCTCGACGGCCGCGGCTGCCTCGCGCCCGAGCAGCGCGGGCAGGCGCTCGTCGCGGCAGGCCCGCAGGCAGGCCTGCATCGCGCGGGTCCACGGCAGGAAAGGCGGCGCGCCCGGTTCCTCGAGGCAGCGGCCCCACAGCGTCAGCATGCCGCGCCGCAGGGCCAGCGTTGCCACCTCCTGGGCCAGCCGCGTCTTGCCGATGCCGGCCTCCCCGCTCAGCATGACGACGCGGCCGCGCCCGGCCAGGGCCCCGCCGAGGGCATCATGCGCCAGCTGCAATTCGCCGCGGCGGCCGACGAAGGGCTCGTTCGCGCCCGCCACCGCCGCTCCCGCGGCAGGCGCCGCACCGCAGGCCGGACATGGCACATCGGCGTGCAGGCGGACGCGCCCGCAGCGATGACAGCCGATCCGGTCCAGTGCAGCCATGCCGCTCCTTGTGCTTTGCCGGCCATGGGACCGGCAAGAGCGAGTCTGCGCGCGGCGAGCGCCTGTAGGACTTAGGACTTACGCGACGGTGGAGGGAGGCCGGGAGCCCGGCTCCGGCGGCGATGCCTGGGCATCGCGGCGCGCGCGCAGCACCCACGGCGTGGCCAGCAGGGCCAGCAGCCGCACCAGCGCAATCTCCTGCGGCGTCCAGCGCGCGCGGGTGCCCAGCACGTTGAAGGTGGCCGCGCATCGGCCGTCTTCCAGCAGCGGCACGTTCACCACCGCGCGCAGGCCCAGCGCGGCAATGAGCGCGTGGTCGTCGAACACCTCGGCCAGCGCCGCCTCGCCTTCGCCGACGAAGACCTCGGCGCGCAGCAGCAGGTGCTGCGTCCAGCGCGTGAGCGTCTTGCGCTTGCGGCCGGCCACCGGATAGGCCTGCGGGTCGGACGACCAGAGGCGCTGCAGCTGCACTTCGTCGGGCGGATCGTCCGGGGCCGTCGCGTTCAGGTTCACCGTGAGCAGCCCCGGACCGAGCAGCGCCCGGCGCGCCGACTCGATGTGCCCCAGCGCGGCATCGACCGTGGCGGCCCGCGGCAGCGCGTCGCACAGCCGTTCGCACACTTCGAGGGACAGCACCTCAGTCAAGCTTGATCCCGAGGTCCCGGATGACCTTGCCGTAGCGCTCGGTGTCCCTGCGCAGCGCCGCGGCCAGCTGCTCGGGCGTGCTCTTCACCAGCTCGACGCCGATCGCATCCATGCGGGCGCGCACTTCGGGCACCGCCAGCGCCTTGTTGATCTCGGCATTGAGCCGCGCGACCAGCTCGGCGGGCATGCCCGCGGGTCCGAACGCGGCGTACCACACGCTCATCTCGTAGCCGGGCAGCGTCTCGGCGACGGTGGGCGTGTCGGGCAGCAGCGCGGAGCGCCTGGGCTCCGTCACGGCCAGCAGGCGCAGCTTGCCCGCCTTGACGTGCGGCAGCGTCTGCGTGCCTGCGGAGAACAGCACCTGGGTCTGGTTGCCCACCGTGTCGAGCACGGCCGGCGCGCCGCCCTTGTAGGGCACGTGCAGCATGTCGATGCCGGCCGCCTTCTTGAACATCTCGGCGCTCAGGTGGTTGGTGGAGCCGCCGCCGGCCGAGGCGTACGCCAGCTTGCCGGGGTTGGCCTTGGCGTAGGCGATGAATTCGCGCAGATCCTTGGCCGGCACCGAGGGGTTCACCACCATCGTGTTGATCACGTTGGCCACCAGCGCAATGGGCGTGAAGTCATCCGCGCCCTTGAAGGGCATGCCGGGCATCAGCGCGGGGTTCATCGCGTGCGTGCTCATCGAGCCGATCAGGAGCGTGTAGCCGTCCGGCCTGGCCTTGGCGACGAAGTTGGAGCCGATGTTGCCGGAAGCGCCGACGCGGTTGTCGACCACCACCGGCTGGCCCATCGACTTGCCGAGCTGCTCGGCAATGGCGCGCGCCAGGATGTCGGTCGAGCCGCCGGCGGCCCAGGGGACGATCAGCGTGATCGGCTTCTCGGGGTAGGCGGCCGGTGCGGCCTGCGCGGCGCATGAGAGGGCCAGCAGAAGCAGGCCCCGCAAGGCACGTTGGAGCATGGTGATGTCCTTGGAACGAAGGTGAGGAAGTTGAAGCAAAGGCGGTGGAGATCAGCGGCCCACGGCATAGCCCTGCATGCCGCGCGGATTGGCGCCGGCGCGCAGCACCAGCCGGCCCTGCGCGTCATGTTCGCGGCTGCAGGCGGACATGCGGCTTTCGGACCAGGCATCGCCGACCTGCACCTGGTGGCCCATTGCGCGCAGCTGTTCGAGCGTCTCGGGGTCGAAGCGCGATTCCAGCGTCAGCGTGTTGAGCGTGGTCTGGCGCGGCCAGAAGGAGCCGGGGGCGTGCTTGACGTGCCAGGCCGGCGCATCGATGGCCTGCTGCAGGTTGAGGCCGTGCACCGCATGGCGCAGGAAGAAGCCGACCGACCACTGGTCCTGCTGGTCGCCGCCGGGCGTGCCGAACGCCATGTAGGGCTCGCCGTCGCGCAGCGCCATCGATGGCGACAGCGTGGTGCAGGGTGCGACGCGCGGCTCGAGCGAGCTGGGCAGCCCCTCGTCGAGCCAGCTCATCTGCAGCCGCGTGTTGAGCGCAAAACCCAGCGCCGGAATCGCGGGGCTCGAGGACAGCCAGCCGCCCGAAGGCGTGGCCGCGACCATGTTGCCGTGCCGGTCGATCACATCGACGTGGCAGGTGTCGCCCATGAAGATCTCGCGCTCGGCCCATTCGCCGACCGGCGGCAGCGCGGCAAAAGTCGGCTCGCCGACGCCGAAGCGTGTGTCGGCCGTGCGCAGGGTCCGCGCACCCACGTCCAGGTCGGGCAGGCGCGGCGCAAGGCCGAGCGGCTCGCCTGGCCGCAGCGCGTCGGACGCGCGCTCTGGATCGACCATGGCCCAGCGTTCGCGCAGATAGGCATCCGACAGCAGCGCCTGCTGCGCATCGGCGCGCGCGCCGGACGCCGCGCCATACCACGCGAGCCGGTCGGCCAGGGCCAGCTTGGCGGCCTCGGTGATGCGGTGCACGAAGCCCGCCGTGCCGGGCGCATGGCGCTCGAGCCCCGCATGGCGCAGCATGCCGATCTGCTGCAGGAACGCCGGCCCCTGGCTCCAGAAGCCGCATTTCGCGACCGTGTAGCGGCCGAATTGCGCCGTGAGCGGCGCCTCGATGGCAACGCGCCATGCGGCCATGTCCTCGTAGCGCAGCAGGCCGGCATGCGCCTCTCCGCTGCTGTCGCGCACGGCCGTGCCGCGGCAGTAGCTGTCGATCTCGCGCGCCACGAAGCCCTGCTGCCAGGTGCGGATTGCCGCATCGATCACGCCGGTGCGGCCGCTGCCTTCGCGCTCGGCAGTCTCGACGATGCGGCTGTAGGTGGCGGCCAGCGCCGGCAGCCGGAACAGCGAACCGGGCTGCGGCAGCTTGCCTCCAGGCAGCCACACCTCGGCCGACGAGTGCCAGTGTTCGAGGAACAGGCCGCGCACGGCAAGAATTGCCTCGGTGGCGCGCGGCACCAGCGGAAAGCCGTCGCGCGCATAGCCGATCGCCGGTGCCAGCACCCCGGCGAGCGACCAGGTGCCGTGCTCGCGCAGCATGGTGAGCCAGGCGGGGAACGCCCCCGGCACCGTGGCCGCCAGGAGGCCGATGCCCGGCACCTGCTCGAAGCCGAGCGTGCGGAATGCCGCCGCACTGGCCTCGGCCGGCGCGCAGCCCTGTCCGCGGATGGCGTGCATGCGCCGCTCGCGTTCGCTCCACAGCAGGATCGGCGCCTCGCCGCCGGGGCCGTTGAGGTGCGGCTCCACCACCTGGAGCACGAAGCCCGCGGCCACGGCGGCGTCGAAGGCGTTGCCGCCGCGCTCGAGCACGCCCATCGCGGTCTGCGAGGCCAGCCAGTGGGTCGAGGAGGCGACGCCGAAGGTACCGGCGATCTCAGGACGGGTCGTGAACATCCGGCCGAGTGTAGAAACACCGAATAGCTGTTATTGCATATTTTCTTATGAGTTCATGCATCAACTGCTATACCACTCGCATAGGATCGGCGGCATGCCTGCGCCGACACTGCAACACCTCACGCCGCGGCTCAAGCTGCGCCACTTCGCCCTTCTCGCGGAGCTCGAGCGCCAGCGCTCGGTCAGCCGCGCGGCGCAGCACCTCGGTCTGAGCCAGCCCACCGTCACGCGCGCGCTGGGCGAGATCGAGAACATCTTCATGACGCCGCTGTTCACCCGCGGCCGGCGCGGCTTGGAGCCCACGGCCGCGGGCCTGCTGGTCCTGGCGCGGGCGCGGGTTGCACTGGCCGATGCGCAATCGCTGGGCCAGGACCTGGCAGCGCTCGGCACGGGGCTGCAGGGGCGGCTGCGCATCGGCGTCATTCCCTTTCTTTCGGGCGTCACGCAGGACGCCATCTGGCAGCACCTGCTGGCGGTGCGGCCGCGCCTGGGCTTCATGGTCGAAGAGGCCACGACCCATGCGCTCGTGCAGGCCGTGCAGGCGCGCACGCTGGACTGCGCGATCTGCCGCTTCACGCCGGCCAGCGCCGAAGCCGGGCTGGCACAGCAGTTCCTCTACAAGCAGGAGCCGCGCCTCGTGGTGTCGCGCGCGGCCGCCCAGAGGCTGCTGCGGCGCGGACTGGACTGGGAGGCCTTCGTGTCCCTGCACTGGATCTTCCCGCCGGCGGACACGCCGATCCGCCAGATGATCCATTCGATCTTCGCTTCGGCCGGGCAGCCGGTGCCGGTGCCGCTGCTGGAGGCCTACGCGCACAAGACGCTGGTGTCGGTGCTGCGGCACATGCCCGATGCGATCACCATCCTGCCCGACGACATTGCGCAGGAGGTGGCCGATGCGAGCGGCGCCCGCGTGATGCCCCAGCGCCTGCAGTGGAACCTGCCGCCCGTGGGCGTGGTGCGGCTGCAGGATGCGGCCAACGCGGCCGTCGTGGACGCAATGACCGAAGCACTTCGCAGCGCGCGGCCCTAGCGGCTGGAAAGCGCCTGCGCCGCCTTGGCCAGTCCGGCATCCGCCTGGCTGCGGAACTGCCGCGGTGTGACGCCGCTCTGCCGCCTGAAGCGGCGGCTGAAGTACACGGCGTCGCCAAAGCCGCACTGCCGCGCGATGTCGCCGATGCGGGCGTTCGAGGTCACCAGCAGCTCCTTCGCGCGTTCCAGGCGGCGTTCGGTCACCAGCTCGGTGAAGGTGCGCTGGGTCTGCTTCTTGAGCAGGTGCGCGAGGTAGTTGGGCGACAGCATGGCCGCCGCCGCGGCATCGTTGAGCGACATCTCCTCGGCCAGGTGCTCGCGCACGTAGCGCATCACGCGCTGCAGCGCATCGTGGCCCGCGCTGCGGCCGCTCTGCAGCGCCGCCTGCGCGAGCAGCGGCCCCTCGTGCCGGCGGCAGGCCAGCGCCATCAGCTGCAGCAGGATGCCGCGGATCGCGCCCACGGCACCGAAGCGCCGCTCGCGGTTCAGCGCGGCGAGCTCATCGAGCCATTCGAGGATGCGCGCGAAATCGGCATCGCCGAAATGGAAGTCCACCCACTCCTGGAACAGGAAGGGCGCGAGCTCGGGCTGGCGCGCGGCCGGCACTTCCTCCAGGTCGAGCGCCTCGACCGCGAGCTCGGGCCAGAGAAAGCCCTGGTCGAAGTTCACGATGGCATAGCGCGCCCCCGGCGGATGTGGCACCACGTGCACGCGATACGGCAGCACGAAGCTCAGGTGCCCCGCGGTGAACGGCCGCACCGCGCCGCCGATCACCTGCTGCGAGCCGCCGTGGATGCTGACCTGGATCTGGAAATACTCGTGCCGGTGCGGTCGCGCGAGCACGTCGCGCGCGCCTTCGAAGCGGATGTCGAAGTCGAGGTGGTTCGCGCGCTCCTGCATGCCGTACAGGCGCAGGCTGCTGGATGGAAGGGCCGACGGCATGGCGCGATGGTAAGCCCCGCCCAGAGGCCGCCTCTGCAGGCGGCCCGGTGTTGCTTGCGTCCTGTTTTTGCGTAGATGCGTGCGCAAGCGCCGCCGCGGTGCGCTCCAGAATGGCCCGGCCGGCTGCGGCCGGCCTTCATCGCCTTTCATCAAAGATCCAGGAGACAAAGACCATGTCCAATTCACGACGCGGCCTGCTGGCCGGCTCCGCCGCCGTGGCCGCCAGCGCCATGGCCGGCTGCGCGCTGCCGGCCGGCGCATCGCGCGCGGCGCCCACGCCCTTCGCCGTGGCGCAGGCCACGGTGCCGATCGCCGGCAGCGAGCAGGCGTTTCCGGTGCGCCGCATCTACTGCATCGGCCGCAACTATGCGGCCCATGCGCGCGAGATGGGTTCCGACCCTAGCCGCGAGCCCCCCTTCTTCTTCCAGAAACCGACGGACGCGATCCAGGTCGTCATGCCCGGCACCGTGGCCGACCATCCGTATCCCTCGCTCACGAAGAACTACCACTACGAGGTGGAACTGGTGGTCGCACTCGGCAAGGGCGGGCGCAACATCGCGGCCGCGGATGCGCTGGACCTGGTCTACGGCTATTCGCTCGGGCTGGACATGACCCGGCGCGACCTGCAGCGCGAGATGGGCGACCAGAAAAAGCCCTGGGAGATCGGCAAGAGCTTCGACCGCTCGGCGCCCATCGGGCCGATCCATCCCGTGGCCAAGGTCGGCCACTACAGCGACGGCGCGATCTGGCTCAAGGTGAACGGCCAGACCAAACAGAACGCCACGCTCAAGCACATGATCTGGTCGGTGGCGGAGCAGATCAGCCGCCTGTCGCAGGCCTTCGAGCTGATGCCCGGCGACATCATCTATTCGGGCACGCCCGAGAACGTGGGCCCGGTGGTGCGCGGCGATGTGATCGAGATCCACATCGACGGCCTGCCGAACCTGTCGGTGCGCATCGTCTGAAGGACGAGCGTGGCGCTCAGAAGGTGTGAAGGAACCGTCGCGAGCGCCCCGAGCTTGCGTCGAGGACCGGAGCCGTACTCGCGTACGGTGAGGACCGCAGATGCGAGATCGGGGTGCGCAGCAGGTTCATTCACACCTTCTCAGCTGCCGGCCACTTTCATGCGGTTGACCATCACCGAGCCCGTGGTCTTGGCGCCGAAGGTGTAGGCATCGGCACCGATGGCCTCGATGCCCATCAGCATGTCCTTCAGGTTGCCGGCAATGGTGATCTCGTGCACCGGGAAGGCGATGCGGCCCTTCTCCACCCAGAAGCCGCTCGCGCCGCGCGAGTAGTCGCCGGTCACGTAGTTCACGCCCTGCCCCATCAGTTCGATCACGAAGAGGCCGGTGCCGAGCTTGGCGAGCATGGCGTCGAGGTCGTCGCCGGGCTGGGTGAGGCGCGAGCTCAGGATCAGGTTGTGCGAGCCGCCGGCGTTGCCGGTGGTCTTCATGCCGAGCTTGCGCGCGGAATAGGTCGACAGGAAGTAGCCTTCGAGCCGGCCGGCATCCACCACCTTGCGCGCACGGGTCGCCACGCCCTCGTCGTCGAAGGGCGAGCTGCCCTTGCCGCGCAGGATGTGCGGGTCTTCGGCCACGTCGACGTGCTTGGGCAGCACCGGCTTGCCGAGCGAATCGAGCAGGAAAGTGCTCTTGCGGTACAGCGCCCCGCCGCTCACGGCCTGCACCAGCCCGCCCAACAGCCCGACGGCCAGCGGCGACTCGAACAGCACCGGGCATTCGGTGGTCTTGATCTTGCGCGACTTGAGCCGGCTCAGCGCCCGTTCGGCGGCATAGCGGCCCACCGCCTGCGGGCTGGCCAGTTCGTCGGCCGAGCGCATGGAGCTGTACCAGGAGTCGCGCTGCATGTCGTCGCCCTTGCCGGCGATGGGCGCGACCGACATCGAATGCCGCGAGCTGGCGTAGCCGCCGCGGAAACCGTGGGTGTGGGCACTGAAGAAATGGCTCTGCTGGGCCGAGACGCCCGCGCCTTCGCTGTTGGTGATGCGCTTGTCGGTCGAGAGCGCCGCCTCTTCGCATTCGAGCGCGAGCCTGGCCGCTTCTTCGCTGGTCACGCCCCAGGGATGGAACAGGTCGAGTTCGGGGTGTTCCTTGGCGATGTCTTCCTCGTCGGGAAGGCCGCTGACCGGGTCTTCGGCGGTGAAGCGGGCGATGTCGTAGGCCGCCTGCACGGTCTGGGCGATGGCAGCCTCGGAGAAGTCGGAGGTGCTGGCGTTGCCGCGGCGGTGGCCCACGTAGACCGTGATGCCCAGCGACTTGTCGCGGTTGCGCTCCACGTTCTCGAGCTCGCCCTTGCGGACCGAGACGCTGAGGCCGCAGCCCTCGGAGGCCTCGGCGCCGGCATCGGTCGCACCGAGCTTCTTGGCATGGGCCAGGGCCGTGTCGACCAGGTTTTCGAAGAAGGAGCGGCTGTAGGCGAAGCCGGAATCGGCGCGCGAGGAAGATGTCGTCATGTGGTGGCTATGATACTTGCGCCCCCCAAATCCCGTTTTGCCCCCGGCTTCCCGTTGCGCATTGCACGCGTTGCAACGCCGCACGGTGCGGCCCAGAATCCACCCCATGTCCCGCAAACCCAAAAAAGGCTATTTCGTCCGTGGCCAGTTCGTAGCCGAAGGCAGCGAACTCGACCTGGAGCTCAAGCGCGAGCTCAAGGGCACCGACGAAGCCAGCCGCACCGATCTCAAGCGCGAAAGCGATGAACTGCAAAAGCTCGGCACCGAGCTGCTCGGCCTGCGCGCCGGCCTGTTCGACGCGCTGCCGCTGGACGAAAAACTGGTCGACGCCGTCGCCGAAGCCAAGCGCATCACCAATTTCGAGGGCAAGCGCCGCCAGATGCAGTTCATCGGCAAGCTGATGCGCAAGCTCGAACCCGAGGCGCTGGAGGCGGTGCGCGCCGCCCTCGCCGAGCAGAACAGCGTGCCCGCGGCCGAAACCGCCGCGCTGCACGAGGCCGAACGCTGGCGCGACCGCCTGATTGCCGACGACGACGCGCTGGGCGGCTGGATCGAAACCCACCCCGCCACCGATTCCCAGCAGCTGCGCGCCCTGGTGCGCCAGGCCCGCAAGGACCTGAAGGCCGGCCCGCCCGGCGAGGCGCCGCGCCAGGGCAAGGCCTACCGCGAGATCTTCCAGCTGGTGCGTGCGCAGCTTGCGGTGCACGGCGGTGCGGACCATGCGGCAGCGGCGGCTGCGCAAGACCGGGAAGAGGACGCATGAGTGCCCCGTCTTTCTCCCTCCCCTCCCGGGGGAGGGCCGGGGTGGGGGCAAGCGGCGCCACCATCGGGCGCTCTGCGCGCCCCCATCCCAACCTTCCCCCGGAAGGGGAAGGAGCAACACCATGACCACACCCGACCCCGTCCGCATCGGCATCGTCTCCATCAGCGACCGCGCCTCCAGCGGCACCTACGAGGACAAGGGCCTGCCCTCGCTGCAGGAATGGCTGGCCCGCGCGCTGAAGAACCCGATCGATTTCGAGGCCCGACTGATTCCCGACGAAGCGGCCCTCATCAGCGCCACGCTGGTCGAGCTGGTGAACGCCGGCTGCTCGCTGGTGCTGACCACCGGCGGCACCGGCCCGGCGCTGCGCGACGTGACGCCCGAGGCCACGCTGGCCGTGGCCCACAAGGAGATGCCCGGCTTCGGCGAGCAGATGCGCCAGATCAGCCTGCGCTTCGTGCCCACCGCGATCCTTTCGCGCCAGGTGGCGGTGATCCGCGACAAGAGCCTGATCATCAACCTGCCTGGGCAGCCCAAGTCGATCGCGGAAACGCTCGAAGGGCTCAAGGACACCGAAGGCGTGCAGGTCGTGCCCGGCATCTTCGCAGCGGTGCCCTACTGCATCGACCTGATCGGCGGGCCGTACCTGGAGACGGACGACACGGTCTGCAAGGCCTTCCGGCCCAAGTCGGCCATCAGGCGCTGAGCGGGCCGGCCTGATCATCATCATCGCGCCGGTGCGCGATGCGATAGAGCAGCGGCAGCACCAGCAGCGTCAGCACGGTCGATGACAGGATGCCGCCGATCACCACCGTGGCCAGCGGCCGCTGCACCTCGGCGCCGGTGCCCGTGGCGATGGCCATCGGCACGAAGCCCAGCGACGCGACCAGCGCAGTCATCAGCACCGGCCGCAGCCGCGTGAGCGCGCCTTCGCAAATTGCCGCGTCGAGCGGCAGCCCGCCTTCGCGCAGCTTGCGGATGAACGAGATCATCACCAGCCCGTTGAGCACCGCCACGCCCGACAGCGCGATGAAGCCCACCGCCGCCGAGATCGACAGCGGAATGCCGCGCAGCCACAGCGCAACGATGCCGCCCGTGAGCGCGAACGGAATGCCGGTGAACACCAAAAGCCCGTCCTTCAGGTTGCCGAACATCGCGAACAGCAGCGTGAACACCAGCAGCAGCGACACCGGCACCACCACCTGCAGCCGTTCGGCGGCCGACGCCAGGTTCTCGTACTGGCCGCCCCAGGCCGTCCAGTAGCCCGGCGGAATGCGCACCTTGCGCATCGCTTCCCCGGCCTCGGCCACGAAGGAGCCGAGGTCGCGGCCGCGCACATTAGCGCTCACCACGATGCGGCGCTTGCCGTCTTCGCGGCTCACCTGGTTCGGGCCCGGCGCAAGCTCCAGCGTGGCGACTTCGCCGAGCGGGATGAAGCTGGCGCGCTGCGGCGCCTGCGCGCCCACGGCCATGGGCAGCGCCACCGGCAGGCGCTTGATCGCCTCCAGGTCGGTGCGCAGGTCCTCGGGCAGCCGCACGATGATGCCGAAGCGCCGGTCGCCGTCGAACAGCGTGCCTGCCTCGCGGCCGCCCACCGCAATGGAGACCGCGTCCTGCACGTCGCCCACGTTGAGGCCATAGCGCGCGGCCTTGCCGCGGTCGATGTTCACCGTGAGCATCGGCAGGCCGGTGGTCTGCTCGATCTTCACTTCGGCCGCGCCGGGGATCCTGCCCAGGGTTTCCGACACTTCGGCCGCGGTCTTGTTCAGCACCTCCATGTCGTCGCCGAAGATCTTCACGGCCACGTCGCTGCGCACGCCCGAGATCAGCTCGTTGAAGCGCAGCTGGATCGGCTGCGAGAACTCGTAGTTGTTGCCCGGCAGCTTCTCGACTTCCTGCTGCACGGCGGCCAGCAGCTCGCCGCGCGTGCGCCGCGGCTCGGGCCACTCGTTCTGCGGCTTGAGCATGATGTAGCCGTCGGAGATGTTCGGCGGCATCGGGTCCGATGCGATCTCGGCCGTGCCGGTGCGCGCGAACACGCGTTCGATCTCCGGGAACTTCGCCTTCAGTGTGCGTTCGATCTGCTTTTGCATCTCGACCGACTGCGTGAGGCTGGTGCCCGGGATGCGCAGTGCCTGCAGGGCGAAGTCGCCTTCGCCGAGGCTCGGCACGAACTCCGTGCCCAGCCGCGTGGCCAGCAGGCCCGAGAGCAGCACCGCCACCACCGCCGTGGTGATGACCAGCGGCCTGGCCGCCATCGCGCGCGCCAGCAGCGGTTCGTAGCCGCGCCGGGCCCACTGCATCAGGCGGTTCTCCTTCTCGCTCACCTTGTGGCCGATGAAGAGCGCCACGGCCGCGGGAATGAAGGTGATCGACAGGATCATCGCGCCCAGCAGTGCGATCACCACGGTGAAGGCCATCGGGTGGAACAGCTTGCCCTCGACGCCCGCGAGCGCAAAGATCGGCAGGTACACGACCATGATGATCAGCTGCCCGAACAGGAGCGGCCGCCGCGCCTCCTGCGAGGCCGCGAACACCTCGTGGAAGCGCTCGCTGCGCGAGAGCGCCCGCCCATGCCTGGCCTGCGCATGGGCGAGGCGCCGCACGCAGTTCTCCACGATCACCACCGCGCCGTCGATGATGATGCCGAAGTCCAGCGCGCCCAGGCTCATGAGGTTGGCGCTGACCTTCTGGTTCACCATGCCGGTGAAGGTGAAGAGCATCGACAGCGGAATCACCAGCGCGGTGATCAGCGCCGCGCGCATGTTGCCGAGGAACAGGAACAGCACCGCAATCACCAGCACCGCGCCCTCGAACAGGTTCTTCTTCACCGTGGCGATGGCCTTGTCGACCAGCACCGTGCGGTCGTACACGGTGACGGCCTTCACGCCTTCGGGCAGCGTGCGGTTGATCTCCTGCATCTTCCTGTCGACCGCCTGCGAGACGGTGCGGCTGTTCTCGCCGATCAGCATGAACACCGTGCCCAGCACCACCTCGCGGCCGTTGTCGGTGGCCGCGCCGGTGCGCAGCTCCTGGCCGATGCCGACCTCGGCCACGTCGCGCACGCGCAGCGGCACACCGCCCGCACTGGCGCTGGAGTTCGCGAGGATCACGTTGCCGATGTCCTCCACCGACTTCACCTGGCCTGGCGCGCGGATCAGGTACTGCTCGCCGCGCTTCTCGATGTAGCCCGCGCCCACGTTGGCGTTGTTGCGCTCCAGCGCGGCCACGATGTCGGTCATCGTGAGGCCGTGCGCCAGCAGCTTGGCAGGGTCGGGCGCGATCTGGAACTCCTTGGCATGCCCGCCGATGGAATTGATCTCGGTCACGCCTTTCACGTTGCGCAGCTGCGGCTTGATGATCCAGTCCTGAATCTCGCGCAGGTCGGTGGGCGTGTAGGGCTTGCCGTCGGCCTTCTTCGCGCCCTCCTCGGCCTCCACGGTCCAGAGGTAGATTTCGCCCAGCCCGGTCGATATCGGCCCGACCACCGGCGAGATGCCGCCGGGCATGCGCTCGCGCGCCGACTGGATGCGCTCGTTCACGAGCTGCCGCGCAAAGTAGATGTCGGTGCCGTCCTCGAAGATCACCGTCACCTGGGAAAGGCCGTAGCGCGACAGCGACCGGGTCTGCTGCAGCCCCGGCAGGCCGGCCATCACCGTCTCGATGGGGTAGGTCACGCGCTGCTCGGCCTCGAGCGGCGAGTAGCCGGGCGCGGCGGTGTTGATCTGCACCTGCACGTTGGTGATGTCGGGCACCGCGTCGATCGGCAGCTTCTGGTAGCTGAAGACGCCGAGGGCCGCCATGCCCAGCACAGCCAGCAGAACCAGCCAGCGCTGCTCGATGGAAAACCGGATGACTCGTTCGAACATGCGGTGTCCTCAGTGGGTGTGCGTGGCAGAGCTCTTGCCCTGCTGCGACTTCACGACGAAGCTGCCGCTCGCGGCATGGGCCGTGCCGGACGCGAGGCCGTCCAGGACCTCGATGCGCCGGCCGTCGCTGCGGCCGGTCTGCACCTGCCGCGGCATGAAGCCCCCCGGCACCTTGACGAAGACGGTGGGCTTGTCCTCCACCATCTGCACCGCATCGGCCGAAACCGTCACCGCGGCCTCCGCCTCCGACGAAACAAGCTCCACCGTCACGAACAGCCCGGGCCGCCAGATGCGCTGCGGGTTCGTCACCGTGACGCGCGCCGTGGCAGTGCGCGTCTGCGCGCCGATCAGCGAGCCCACGTAGGACACCGTGCCGCTGGCCGCCTGCTCGAATGCGCTGGAGCGGATGCTCACCGGCTCGCCGACGCGCACCAGGTTCAGGTTGTTCGCGGCCACGCTGATCTCGGCCCACACGGTCGAGAGGTCGGAAATGGTGAAGACGCTGGCGTCTTCCTTCACCGATTCGCCGAGCGAGATGTGCTTCTCGACCACCATGCCGTCGAAGGGCGCGCGCAGCTCGTAGCGGCCCAGGACCGAAGAAGCGGGCGCGGCGCCCAGCGCCAGCAGCTTCTGGTTCGCATTGGCCACGGCGATCTGCGCCTCCTGCATGGCCTGCTGCGCCTGCAGGTAGTCCTGCTGGGCCGAGATCTTTTCTTCCCAGAGTTTCT
>Ga0307406_10000767_pt1 | contig 18003 bp, 16 predicted proteins | sample 322Cmetagenome_3_FD_203706 | JGI IMG/M metagenome (GOLD analysis project Ga0307406, IMG submission 203706) | Maize rhizosphere microbial communities from greenhouse at UC Davis, California, United States - 322HYB-C-2 | ecosystem: Host-associated > Plants > Roots > Rhizosphere > Soil | place...
CCGCGACGACGAGCAGGACGACGGCGGCCATCCAGAAGAGCGGGCGGCGCACCAGCATCCGCCACGCTCCCTCGCGGCGCGCGACGAGCGCGATCGCGGTGGTCTTCGGCATCGTGATCTTCGCGGTGCCCGGGGTCGGGTTCTGTGGATCAGGCACGACGGATCCTCGGGTCGAGCATCGCGTGGAGGGCGTCCACGATCAGCGAGGTGAGCAGGAAGATGATGATCAGAGCGGTGGAGATGCCGACGACCAGCGTCGCCTCGTGGTCGCGGATCGCCAGGAACAGCAGGTTCCCGACGCCGGGGAGGTTGAAGATCCCCTCGATCACGACCGCCCCTCCGAGCAGGAACCCGAGGTCCGTCGCGAGGAAGGTGGCGGTGGGGATGAGCGAGTTGCGCATGACGTGGAGTCCGATGACCCGCGATTCGCTGATGCCCTTCGAACGCGCCGTGCGCACGTAGTCGGCGTCGAGGTTCTCGATCATCGACCCGCGCACCAGGCGCGAGACGGATGCCAGTCCGAACAGTGCGATCACGAGCGACGGCAGCAGGTACGCGAGCGGCCAGCCCTCGCGGATGCCGGCGACCGGCAGCCAGTCCAGTCGCACCCCGAACACGATCTGCGCCGTGATGCCGAGCACGAACACGGGGATGCAGCTGAGGCCGATCGAGACGACCAAGAGGCCCCGGTCGATGACGGTGCCGCGCTTGAGGGCCGAGACGATGCCGACCGTGAGCCCGAGCACGATCTGGATCGTCCAGGCGGTGAGGGCGAGCGTGATCGTGACCGGCCAGCGGGAGGCGAGCTGATCGGCGACGGCCCGCCCGCGCAGATCCACCCCGAGGTCGCCGGTGAGCAGGTTGCCGATGTAGTTCGCGTACTGGACGAGAAGGGGCTGGTCGAGCAGGTAGCGCGCGTTCAAGGCGTCGATCACGGACTGCGGCAGCTGGCGATCGCCGGCCAGCGCGCGGATCGGGTCGCCCGGCAGACTGAAGACGGTGAGGTAGATGATGAACGTCACTCCGAAGAAGACGATCGCGAAGCCGACCAGTCTCTGCAGGAGTTTCAGTCCGAGGCCCACCGGCTCGCCCCTCCGAGCTGTGCGTGCGCCGCCAGGATCGCGCCGTACTGCACACCGACCACGGCGCTCAGCGGCAGCGGTCGGGAGCTCCCCGACTGGAGGGCACCCTCGAGCCAGCCGTCGAACAGATCCTGTGCCTCGACGGCCGTTCGGCGCAGCTCGGGCGCCGCGGTTCCCGCCTCGACCTCGGCGCGCAGCGCCCGCACCAGCATCCCGCCCCAGCGGAGGCGATGCAGACGCACGAGGCCGGACAGCGCCTCGACCTCGGAGACGGTCGCGAATCGGTCGGACTCCTGGGCGGCGCGGGCGACGTTCTCCTCCCCGGCGGCGGTTGCCGCGGGGGCGAACACCCGGGCAGCGCGCAGCAGCGGAGTGTCCAGGCGCAGGAACGGCGTGACCTGGTCGACGAGCGCGGTGAGCCGGGTACCCGTCTCCTGCAGCGCCTCGCCGGACTCGCGGAGAGCGTCGCGATACCGGGTCTCGGTCGGTGTGGTGTCATCGGCCAGCGGATCGCTGAACTGCGGCAGCTCGGCGATCAACGAGAGCGTCCCGTACTTCTGCGCATAGGAGGTCGATGCGTCGCCCGCAGAACCGGGCGGGTACGGGTCGAGCCCATAGGCTTCCGTCCAGTCGTACGCGTCCTGCAGCGTACCCATCTCGTAGATGGCGGGCGCGAGGACGGTGAAGTGCGCGCCCTCCGCTTCGCCTGTATGCAGCGGCACGCCGAGAGCCGCGGGCAGTGCATGCAGCAGCGGGTACAGGGCGGGGACCGGCCGGGAGAGATAGAAGTACGCGCCCCCGCCCTCGCTGTTGTGCAGCGGGACGTAGAGGTCGGGCCGCGCGGTGTCGATCGCACGCGCGAGCGCCTGCGTCTCGGGCATCATCGCGTCGAAGTAGGCCTTCTTGTACGAGAACGGGAAAGTCCACTCGACCTGCTCGTCCGGAGCCGGACGGTAGAACTCCCGCGCGTAGCGCTCGCGGTCCGACGGGTCGGCGAACCAGCCCTCGTTGAGCCGCATGCCGTCGGGGTCCGCGCACGGCACGATGTGCCAGGTCGTGTCGAGTTGCCCGCGGAACGCGGCATCCGACGCGAGCTGTTCGGTCAAGTGCAGGATCGTCAGCGAACCGATCGGCTCGTTCGGGTGAACGCCGCCCACGACGAGCGCCGACCGCGCGCCGTCACCGATCGAGTAGAGAGAGATCGGCTCGCCGAGACGGCTGGTTCCGATCCGCTGCACGCTGATCAGGTCGGGGTGCAGCGCACGGAGCGCCTCCAACTGCTCGTTGAGCGCGTCGACGGTGGGGAAGGCGGTGTGGTCCGGTGCCGCGCCGGCACGGCGGAGGATGTCCTCCGTCGCGCCGGCGGTCGGTGCCGCTGCGGAATCGTGCACGAGGTGTGGTTCTCTCTGGATCGGATCAGGATGCCGCGGACGCGGTGACGACCTTGGTCAGGTCGACGCTTCCGGACACCGTGTACAGCTCGGAGATGCGATCCGAGGTGACGTACAGGTAGCGGTTGCCGAAGAGCGGCACCGTGGGGAAGTCCTGGAGGATGCGCTCCTGCACCTTCACGTATCCCTCGGATGACTCCTCGAACGTCTCGGCCGCGTTGGCTTCCTGCAGCAGGGCGTCGACTTCGGGGTTCGAATAGCCGCCGGCGCCGAAGTTGCCTTCGCCGGTCGCCGTGTAGACGGCCGTCAGGGTGTTCTGCTGGCTCGGGTACAGGGCGCCCCAGCGGGCACGGTATGGTCCGTTGAATTCGTGCGCGCCGACGCTGTCGACGAAGGCGGCGAAGTCGACCGACGGGGTGGCGACGACGTTCTCGATGCCGAGGTTCTGGCGCAGCTGGTTGGCGATCGCCTCGAACAGGTCTTCCTGACCCCAGTTCGCGATGAAGTGCACGCCCAGTTCGCCGTCGAATCCGCCGGCCTCTTCGAGCAGCGCCTTCGCGGCCTCGGGGTCGAACTCGCAGTACTCACCGCACACGCCCTGCGGGTCGCCGGGCATGCTCGGCGCCGTGAGAGAGGTCGCCGGCACCTGGGAGCCACCGAAGATGGCGTCGTTGATGGCCTCGCGGTCGATCGCCATCGAGATGGCCTGCCGAATGCGCGGGTCGGCGAAGCGCGGGTCCGTCAGGTCGAAGCCGAGGAAGTCGACACCGGGTGCGTCGAGTTCGTAGACGTGCTCGCCGAAGTCGGTGCGCGCCTGGGCGACCTGCGATCCGGCGATGGCGACGATGTCGACTTCGCCGGCGAGAGCATCGGTGTAGGCGGTCGTGGTGTCGAGGTAGGGCACGAAGGTCACGGCCCCGATGTTCGGCTCCGTGCCCGCGTAGTCGTCGTAGGCGATGGCCTCGATCGGATCGGTGTCGGACCAGCCGTCGACGAGCGCGAAGGGCCCGTTACCCACCGGTGCCTCCTCCCAGGCGGCGATGTCGTCGAGCGCCTCGGAGGGGAGCGGATAGAGACCGGTCTGCCCTGCGGTGAGCTGCAGCGGGAACTGCCGGTCCGGGGCGTCGAGCTCGACCGTGAAGGTGAGGTCGTCGACGACCTTCAGCCCGGAGAGCTCGGTGGCGGCCGGTTCGGCGCCCTCGGCGGGGTTGAGGTCGGCGTAGCCGACGACGCCCGCGAGCTGCGCGCCGTTCACCCAGGCGTTCGGACCGTAGGCGGCGTGGTTCCAGGTGTCGACGTAGTCCTGGGCGGTGACGGGGGTGCCGTCGTGGAACGTCCAGCCGTCGCGAAGGGTGACGGTCCAGAGCGTCGCGTCATCCGACTCGACCGACTCCGCCGCGACGTAGGTGATCTCTCCCGAGTCGTCGATGGCCGTGAGCGGCGAGAACATCGCGATGACGATGTTGTACGAGGTGAACTGGTTGGCCGGGACGAGGCTGTCGGGCTTCTCGACCGCGAAGCGGATCGGGTCGGCGTCACCGCTGTCGTCCGCGTCCGGCGACGACGCGGAGCATCCCGCGAGCGACAGAGCCAGAACCGCGGAAGCGGCGATCATCAGTCTTGCAGTGCTGTGCATAACTCCTCCTTGAGCCACACCTGACGGGTGCCGCATCGAGTGTGGACAGGCTCGTACCTGCGGGATTTCGCAGGGCTTCCCCGAACACTAGATCGCGGCGGTTCAACTATCAATGAAACTTCAGTAGAAATTGAAAGTTGTAATAGGAGTGAAACAGGAGGGACTCACGGGCGCAACAGAACACGAATGGCGTTATCGAAACGTGACAGCCGAGAGGGCGCTCAGGTCACCGGCCGATCGATGCGCGACACCACGTGCAGCGGCGGATCGATCGGGTTGTCCGGCTCCATCTCCCCCTCGCCCACCCGGCGAAATCCGGCCTTCTCGAGCGCGCGCCAGGAGCCGACGTTCCCCGCGACGACCGGCACGATGATCGCCGGAGCGAGCGGGTACCTCTCCCAGGTCTCGGCGACGACGGCGCGGATGAGAGCCGTGCCGAGGCCGCGGCCGGTGTTCCCGAGATCCGCGATCAGATAGTCGATCGTCACCGCTTCCTCGGGGACGTCGACGATCGCCGAGAGCTCCTCGAAGTCCTCGGCGTAGTCCGCGATGCGCGAACGCTGCACCAGCGCACCGGGCACGTCGTCGAACGACACGAGCAGATCCTCCCCCGCCTCCTCGCCGCGCGTGCCCGGACCGAAATCGCGCGCCACACCCTCCGGCGAGAAGTCGTGGTGCCAGTACCTGTGCAGGTGCGGCCTCGACAGCCAGTCCGCGAGCAGCCCGAAGTCGCTCTCGACGACGGGACGCCAGGTGATGTGCGGGCCGGCCATGCCTCCTAGGATCCCACTCCTACGAAACCGTAGGTCGAGTTCACCGCCCCGGGAACGCGGGCACCTGCGACCAGCCGCCCCACGAGGTCGGTGTACTCGACGCCCGCCGCCGCGAACATCCGCGGCACCTGCGATGCCGCGGTCAGTCCTGGCATGGTGTTGACCTCGTTGAGCACCGGGCCGTCGTCGGTGAGGAAGAAGTCCATCCGCGCGACGCCCGCGCAGCCGAGCGCGTCGAACACGCCGATGGCCGCGCGCTGGAGAGCAGACGACTCCGCGGAGTCGAGCTGCGCCGGAACGGTGAACCGCGCACTCCCGTCGTACTTCGTCGCGGTGTCGAAGAGCCCGGATGCATGGATCTCCAGCGGCGGTGCCGCCCAGCGGATGCCGCCCGCCTCGCGGAGCACGGCGACGTCGATCTCCCGCGCCCGCACGACCTCCTCCACAAGGATGCGTCGATCGAACCGTGCCGCGGTGCGCAGTGCGTCGAGCAGCTCCGACTCCTTCGTGACGAGGCTCACACCGTAGCTCGAACCGGCCGACACCGGCTTGACGACGACCTCGCACTCGAACTCCGCGTCGCCGATGTCCTCGACCGAGATGACCCTGCCGCGAGCGGTGCGGATGCCGACGGCATCCGCCACCAGTTTCGTCGCCCACTTGTCCATGCCGATCGCTCCCGCGTGCAGGTCCGACCCCACGATCCGCACGCCGACGAGCGCCGCCAGCGCGGCGAGGGCGCCGTCCTCACCGAGCGATCCATGCACGGCGGGGAATATGACGTCGGCCTCAGCGATCAGCGGCAGCGCGAGGCCGAGCGACTCGATCGGCGACGCGCACGGAGGAAGGCCGTCCGCCCGCCAGATCCCCTCGCGGTCGATGGTCAGCGTGCTCACGGTGTGGCCGCTGAGCCGCAGTGCCGCGGCGACCGCGGCGGCCGACGCCAGCGACACCTGGTGCTCGGCGTTCTGCCCTCCCCCGATGACCAGCACGTGCGGCATCATGCGATGCTCCGCTGCACCCGCGCACCGATGCCGGTCACGATCGTGTGCGGGATGGTGCCAGCCCACCGCGCCCACTCCTGCACCGACGGCACCGCGCCCCCCTCCGGACCGAACACGGTCGCCGTCGTGCCGCGCGGGAACAGCGCATCCCCCGTGTCGACGACGATCTGGTCCATCGACACCCTCCCGACCAGCGGATGCCGCGCCCCGCCGATCTCGACGGACGCGCCCTCGCCGACCTCCCGGGGGATGCCGTCGGCGTAGCCCACACCGATGACGGCGAGGCACGTCGGCCGTGTCGTCAGGTGCGTCCTGCCGTACCCGATGGGTGTGCCGGCCGGCACGGACGAGCTGTGCACGACCGACGCCGTGAACCGCGATGCGCCCGTCAGCGCGATCGACTCCGAGGGATCGATGCCCACGAGTCCCGCGCCGATGCGAACGAGGTCGAAGTGCGTCGCCGGATCGGTCAGCGCGCCCGCGGTCGCGGCCAGGTGCACGAGCAGGGGCCCGAATCCCGCCCTCAGCACCGCATCGCGCGCCTGCCGCATCCGCAGCACCGCCGCCTCGTTCGCCCGGGGGTCGCCCTCATCGGCGCACGGCAGATGCCCCATCACCCCCACGACCTCGACGCGCCCCCTCCCCTGCCTCGCGACCCGCAGCAGCTCGGGCCAGTCGTCGAGCGGGCATCCTTCTCGCGACATGCCGGTGTCCAGATGCAGGTGCACCCGCAGCGGGGATTCCGCGTCCGCGACCAGTCGGCGCAGCTCCTCGACCGATCCGACCGCGATGTCGACGCCGTGCGCCGCCGCCTCGACCGCGTCCACTCCCGCAGGGTTCAGCCACGACAGGATCCGCTCCGTGAGACCGGCGTCCCGCAGCGCCGCGGCCTCCGCGACATCGGTGACGCCGAGCCACTCCGCACCGGCGTCCACCGCCGCCCGCGCCACGGCGACCGCGCCGTGTCCGTAGCCGTCGGCTTTCACCACGGCCATGATGCGGGCGCCGGTTCCGGCCCGCACGCGGCGCACGTTCTCCGCGACGGCGGCGGGCAGGGTGCGGAGCAGGGGCGCGGGGAGCAGCGAGAGCGCCGTGCGCTCCGCGGCGAGCAGGGCGGTCATGGCTGCATCCTCGGGTCTTCGGTGGGGTCGGAGTACATCTCGGGACACCCCTCGGTGACGGCATCCGGTCGCAGCTCGTAGTGCCAGGGCTCATTGGCGTAGGTCTGGCACAGCCCGTAGTCCGCACCGAACTGCGCGAGCCAGTCGAGGGTGGGGAGCGGGCCCATGTCGACGGCATCACCGGACACGTGGGCTGACGTCTGCGGAGTGGCGACCCAGCGCGCCGCCTCGGCCTCCGAGCCGTACTGGACGATCGCATCCTGCATCATCCGCTCCTGCAGCGCCGCCGACCGCCACCCGCTGTTCACCCGGAACTCGAGTCCGTCGGCCGCGGCGTCGTTCGCGGCACGCTGCAGCGCGTCGAGCAGGGCCGGGTCGAGGTTGGCGATCGCGACTCCGGCGGTGTCGAACACGGTGGGCTCGTCGCCGTCGCGGATCACACCGTCGGCATCGCTCGGGGCGACGACCGAGCCGGTGATGTCCTGCGGAGGGGGCCCGGCGGTCTCGCCCGTCGCGTTCTCCTGCGAGGAGACCGAGGCGGATGCCGCGACCAGCGACTGCTGCACGGCGAATGCGAGGATCAGGACCGCGGCGAGCGCGATCGCCGCGACGAGGAGTCGGCGGCGGCGGATGCGGCGGCGGGGGTGGCTGGTGCTGCTGTTCATGTCTCCAGTGAAGAAGGGCGGCTGTTGCCCGGTCGTATGCGCTTTTCCATACGCTCCCGATATGTCCGGGTGCGTAGGATCGCAGCCATGCGTGTGCTGATCGTCGAGGACGAGCCCTACCTCGCCGAGGCGGTCCGAGATGGGCTGCGCCTGGAGGCGATCGCCGCAGACATCGCCGGCGACGGCGACACGGCTCTCGAGCTGCTGACCATCAACGCCTACGACATCGCCATCCTCGACCGCGATGTGCCAGGACCCTCCGGCGACGACATCGCCCGGTGGATCGTGGCCTCGGGCAGCGGCATCCCGATCCTCATGCTGACGGCCGCGGACCGGCTCGACGACAAGGCATCGGGGTTCGAGATCGGCGCCGACGACTACCTGACCAAGCCGTTCGAGCTGCGGGAGCTGGTGCTGCGCCTGCGCGCTCTCGACCGCCGGCGGCAGCGCGCACGGCCGCCGGTGCTCGAGGTCGCCGGCCTCCGCCTCGATCCGTTCCGCCGCGAGGTGTACCGCGACGAACGCTACGTCGCCCTCACCCGCAAGCAGTTCGCGGTGCTCGAGGTGCTCGTCGACGCCGGTGGCGGAGTGGTGAGCGCCGAGGAACTGCTCGAGCGCGCGTGGGATGAGAACGCGGACCCGTTCACGAACGCCGTGCGCATCACGGTGTCGTCGCTGCGGAAGCGGCTCGGGGAGCCCAGGCTGATCCTCACCGTGCCCGGCGTCGGGTACCGCATCGGGACGGATGCCGATGCCTAGGCGGGCCGGGATGAGCGCCCGACTCAAGCTCACGCTGAGCTACGCGGGGATCGTCGTCTTCTCCGGCATCCTGCTTCTCGCCGCCGTCGGCCTCTTCCTGCTCCGCTACGTGCCCGACGCGCAGATCGTGGCCGACATCTTCGTTCCCAACCGCTCGGATCTGCTGCGCGCCTTCGTGCCCGTCGCGGGTGCCGTGATGGTCGTGCTGATCGCCCTGGGACTCGGCGGCGGCTGGCTTCTCGCGGGACGGATGCTGGCGCCGCTCGACCGGATCAGCGACGCGGCGAAGCTCGCGACGCAGGGTTCGCTGTCGCATCGCGTCGCGCTCGAGGGTCCGCGCGACGAGTTCCGGGACCTCGCCGACGTCTTCGACTCGATGCTCGAGCAGCTCGAGGCGCAGGTCGCCGAGCAGCAGCGCTTCGCCGCGAACGCCTCGCACGAGCTGCGCACCCCGCTGGCGATCTCGCAGACGATGCTGGAGGTCGCCCGCACCGACCCCGACCGCGATGTCGACGCGCTGATCTCCCGCCTGCAGGAGGTCAACGCTCGCGCGATCGAGCTCACCGAGGCACTGCTCCTGCTCAGCCGTGCCGAGCGCCGGTCCTTCACCCGCGAGGTCGTCGATCTGTCGCTCCTGGCCGAGGAGGCCGTCGAGGCGCTCCTGCCTCTCGCGGACCGACGCGGTGTCGCCGTCGAGGTGGGCGGTGCCGCCGCTACGGTGCTGGGGTCGTCCGCACTTCTGCAGCAGCTGGTCACGAACCTCGTGCTGAATGCGATCGTGCACAACCTGCCGGCAGGAGGTGCGGTGGCGGTGCGCACGCACGCGACGCCGCACGCCGTGGCGCTGGTGGTCGAGAACACCGGCGAGGTGCTGCCGGCCTATCGCGTGGCGACGCTCACCGAGCCGTTCCAGCGGGGTGCCGAGCGCACGCGCGACGAGGACCACGCCGGGGTCGGGCTCGGACTCGCGATCGCGCAGCGCATCACCCAGGCCCACGGCGGTTCCCTCGTGCTGACTCCGCGGGCGGACGGCGGTCTGATCGTGACGGTGTGGCTGCCGCATCCGTATCCGTCGCCGCTGGGCTGACGGCTGGCCGGTACACCCGTCGGGACTTCGCACGGATATCGGCCCAGAACACGGACTTCACCCGGCGTCCGTTCTTTCTCCCGACAAGCGTGCCGGGCGGATGCCGGGGCGACCCGGTCACTCGGCGCCGTTTGCATCTGCAGGCGGATCTCACAGTTGCAGGCCCGGAATGGGCTTTCGCGACATGCATCCGTCTTCTCGACCTGCAAAGTGCAGCCGACCCGGATGCCGGAACAGGCCGAGGTCGGGACGGGCGGATGCCGGGGCGACTGTCAGCGCCCGAGAGCCGCCGTCGACGCCCGGGGGATCAGGGTCGGCAGGGCGCGGGTGATGCCACCCGGCGCGCCGAGCAGGTCGAGCGCGCTGGCGGCGATCTGGTCGAAGGCCGTGCGCACCGACGTCAGCGGCACCGGCAGCATCGCGGCGAGCGGGATGTCGTTGTACCCGACCACCGACAGGTCGCGCCCGACCGTGAGCCCTGCGGCGGATGCTGCGGCGACGACGCCGATCGCGAGGTTGTCGTTCGCCGCGAAGATCGCGGTCGGACGGGATGCCGCGCCGTCGAGCAGCGAGCGCCCCGCGATATGGCCCGACTCGATGCCGTAGCCGGTCGAGAGCACGCGCCCGTCGGGCAGCTCGATCCCGCCCTCGGCGAGCGCGCGGCGGGCACCGGCCAGCCGGTCGCGCGCGCTCGACGTGAACCAGGGCCCGGTGATGACGGCGATCTCGCGATGTCCGAGATCGACGAGGTGCCGCGCGGCGAAGTAGCCGCCGGCCTCGTCATCCCCGAGCGCCGAGGGGCTCACGCCGTCGGTGCGGAGCACGAGCGAGTGCGGAACTCCGCGGTCGCGCAGGGACGCGGGGAGCATGTCATCCAGTCGCGCGGTCGCCAGGATCAGACCGTCGACGTTCCGGTCGAGCAGCGTCTCGGTCGCCCGACGCTCCTCCGCGGGGTCATCGCCGCAGGTCGCCACCACGGCGAAGGAGCCGCGCGCCCGGGCCGTACGCTCGATCGCCTCGAACATCAGCGCCATGACGTGGTCGGTGAGTCGCGGCACGAGCACGCCGATGGTGCCGGTCGCCCCACGGCGGAGGCCGGAGGCGAACATGTTGCGCCGATAGCCGAGCTCGTCGGCGATCCGGCGCACCTTCTCGGCCGTCGAGGACCGCGACGGCCGGGTGCGATCGTCAAGCACGCGGCTGACGGTGGAGATGCTGACGCCGGATGCCGCGGCGACGTCCTTGAGCGTGACGACGTGCCGCTCCTGCTGCTCGTCCATCGCGTCCTCCTCGACTGATCCCGGATCCGGGTGTTGACAACCCCGGCATCCCCGATCATACTTGCAATCGTTCCTGCAAACGTTCCCGCGAACGTTCCCACGTTCTCGAAGCCGAGAAGAACAAGCGAAGAAGCTCCAAGGAAAGGACCGATCATGACTCTCGACCTCCGCGGCCTCAACCCCGCCCCCGTCACCCCCTTCACCGAGGACGGAGACGTCGACTACGACGCCATTCAGCGCCTCGGCTCGTGGCTCGGCTCCATCGACGGGGTCAAGAGCCTCGTCGTGCTCGGCCACGCCGGCGAAGGCACGTTCCTCACCGAGGAGGAGCAGCTCGACGTCATCCGCGCGTTCGTCGCCTCGACCGACGGCCGTATCCCGGTGATCGCCGGCATCACCAAGGAGGGCAACAAGACCGCCGCCCTCGAAGCCAAGGCCGCCGTCGACGCCGGCGCGACCGCCGGACTCGTCTACCCGTCGCACGGCTGGCTGCGCTTCGGCTATCAGCAGGGCGCCCCGCAGTCGCGCTACCGCGAGATCTACGAGGAGTCCGGCCTGCCGCTGATCCTCTTCCAGTACCCCGACAACACCAAGGCCACGTACGACCTCGACACGCAGCTCGAGATCGCCGGGCAGGAGGGTGTCTTCGCGACCAAGAACGGCGTCCGCAACATGCGCCGGTGGTACACCGAGATCCCCGCACTGCGCGCCGCGTACCCCGAGCTGCAGATCCTCTCGTGCCACGACGAATACCTGCTGCCCACGATGTTCGACGTCGACGGCCTCCTCGTCGGCTACGGCAACGTCGCCCCCGAGCCGCTCATCGAACTCATCGCCGCGGGCAAGGCGCGCGACTACGATGCCGCATACGCCATCCACGAGCGCCTGCTCCCCGTGACGCAGAACGTGTACCACCGCGGCTCCCACATGGAGGGCACCGTCGCCCTGAAGTGGGGCCTCGTGCAGCGCGGCATCCTGGACCACGCCACCGTCCGCACTCCGCTGCTCCCCCTGCCGGACGGAGCGGACGCCGAGATCGCCGCCGCCTTCGCACTGGCCGGCCTCGGCAAGGTCACCGTCTCCGCCTGATGACTCGGGCGGGGCGGTCACCCGAGACGGCCCCGCCCGCCACCTCCCTGCAGTCAACGACGACTCGAAGGACACGACCATGAACGAACGCACCACGACCCGCCACACCTCCACCACACCCGGCACTGGCTACGGGCGGGTCTCGACTGAGACGATGAAGAACATCGTCACCTCACGCACGCAGCGCCGCCCGTTCTGGCAGCACCTGGCCCTCATCGGCCCGGCCTTCGTCGCGGGCGCCTGGCAGTTCGGCCCCGGCAACCTCACCACCGCGGTCCAGGCCGGCAGCGGCTACCAGTACGCCCTCATCTGGGTGATCGTGGTCTCGACGATCCTGATGATCTTCCTCACCGACATGGCCGTGCGACTGGGCATCAAGTCGCCGACGTCGCTCATCTCCTCCATCAAGGAGCACCTCGGCGGCTGGGTCGGCGTGCTCGCCGGCATCGGCGTCTTCCTCATCACGTTGTGTTTCTCGGTCGGCAACGCGGTCGGCTCCGGCCTCGGCCTGTCGATGCTGTTCGGCGGCAGCCCGATCATGTGGACGGTCATCTGCACCGCGGCCGTCGCCGCGCTCCTGCTCCTCCGCAACGTGTACCGCGTGGTCGAGAAGGTGCTCATCGTGATCGTCGCCTTCATGGCGATCGCGTTCATCGCCTCGGCGTTCATCTCGAACCCGGACTGGGCGGCCGCCGGCGCGGGCCTCCTCCCGACCTTCCCCGGCGGAGCGTGGTTACTGATCGTGGCGCTCGTCGGCACGAACTTCTCGATCAACGCGGCCTTCTACACGGCCTATGGCACGAAGGAGCGCGGCCGCACCGAGGCCGACTACCGCGACGTCACGATCGTCGACACCGTCCCCGGCATCGTCGCCCCCGGCATCATGACCGCGCTGGTCATCGTGGTCGCGGCATCCGTCCTGGGCAAGACCGGGGAGGCGGCACCGACCGTGGTCGCTCTCGCGGGGATCTTCGAGCCGCTCGCCGGACCCGTCGGCTCGACCGTGTTCGCGCTCGGATTCTTCGGCGCCGCGTTCTCATCGATGATCGCGAACGCGACCGCCGGCGGCACCATGCTGTCCGACGGTCTCGGCCGCGGGGCGTCGTCGAGCTCGCTCACCGCGAAGCTCGTCAGCGCCGGCATCCTCGTCTTCGGCATCGCCGTGACGGTGATCTTCCAGCAGTCGCCGGTGCAGCTGATCGTCATCGCCCAGGCGCTGACCGTGTTCGTCGCCCCGGTGCTCGCGGCGCTGATCATCATCATGGCGAATCGCGTGAAGCTCATGGGCGACATGCGGAACACCTGGTGGCAGAACGCCGCCGGGGTGATCGGCCTGGTCGCCGTGCTCGCGCTCTCCGTGCGACTGTTCCTGACCCTGATCGGGTAGTCGCCGACTCACTTGCAGGCCGATTTCACGTATGCAGGTCCGGAATCCCTTTCCGGACCTGCATCCGTGATTTCGGCCGACAGGTGTGCCGAGCGGATGCCGGGCCGGGCGGATGCCGGGCCGGGCGGATGCCGGGGGCCGGCGGATGCCGGGGCCCGGCTCTGCCGATCGCACCAGGTTCTGCCGATCGCACCAGGTTCTGCCCATCGCACCAGGCTGTGCCGCTCGCACCAGGCTGTGCCGCTTGCACCAGGCTGTGCCGCTCGCACCAGGCTGTGCCGATCGCACCAAGCTGTGCGGCCATCACGAACTTCTGCGGCCCGATCCCCCGATTCGGGCCGCAGAAGGTGCGGATGGCCGCAGAAGTTACGCCCTGGCGAGCGGATGCCGCGACTCAGGCGACCTGCGAGCCCCGCAGCGCGGCGACCTCGCGGCCGTAGGCGACCGCGTCGGTCTCGGCGGCCTGCTTGAGCTCCTGGGCGGTGTCGGCGAACGCGTCGAGCGCCGGGTTCACGCCCACGAGCGTGAAGGGACGCTGCACGACACGAAGGTCGAGGCCCCAGACGTCTGCCAGCACGCGGCGCAGCCAGCCGGTCGAGTGGTCCCAGCCGTCCTTGGGCGTGCCGGGGGCGTAGTTTCCGCCGAGCACAGTGACCAGGGTCGCCGGCTTGCCCCGGAGCGCAGTGCCCGTCGGGTCGATCCGCGGGTCCGTATAGGCGAGGTCGAACCAGGTCTTGAAGTGCTGCGAGACGCCGTAGTTGTAGAGCGGCACGGCGAACAGCAGCGCGTCGGCGCCGATCAGCTCGTCGGCGAAGCTCGTGGCGAGCGCTCGGGCCTCGTTCTGCGCCGGTGTGCGCTGTGCCACGTCGACGAAGCCGCCGGTGACGGCATCCGCCCAGGCCGTCGCGGGCACCGGGTCGGCCGCGAGGTCGCGACGCGTGACGGTCGAGTCGGGGTGGGATGCCGTCCACTCGGCCTCGACGAGGTCGGCGAGTGCGCGGCTGGCGGACGACGCGGGAAGGATGCTGGCATCCAGGCGGAACAGGGACATGTCGAACCTCTCGTTTTCGTAGTCGCTAGGTTTTTCTTAGCGACAGTGGTTAACGTAGCACGAGTAGGATGGGGGCATGCCCGAGATCGAGGAGGCGGTGCAACGGTGCGACGCGGCCGTCACACTGGCCTTCAGCGTGCTCGGCAAACGGTGGAACGGCATGATCGTGGCCTCGCTCGGCGCCGGTCCCTCGACCTTCGTCGCCCTGCGCCGCGTGGTCGCCGGAATCAGTGACACGGTCCTCTCCGACCGCCTCGCCGAGCTCGCCGAGACCGGGCTCGTTGCCCGCACGGTCGACGCGGGACCCCCGGTCACGGTGTCGTACGCGCTCACCGCGAGCGGACGGGGACTGCTCCCGATCCTCGATCAACTCGGCGAGTGGGCCTCGGCGAACCTGGAGCGGCGCGAGGTCTGACGCGCGGCTCCCGGCATCCGCCGGTCCGTCATCCGTCCGTCCGTCTGCTGTCGGTCCGCCTGCAGGGCCGAACGACAGATGCGGGTCGAAATGGCCGGTTCGGGCCTGCAAGTGTGACCTCGACCGACATCCGTACCCGCCCCGCCGCGAGACCCCGTCGGGTCACCAGGGGCTGGGCTCGTAGTCCTTCAGGAACACGCCGTGGATGTCTTCGCCCGCCTCGCCGCGCACGATCGGGTCGTACACGCGGGCCGCTCCGTCGACCAGGTCGAGCGGGGCGTGGAAGCCCTCTTCGGCGAGCCGCACCTTCGTGTAGTGCGGGCGCTCGTCGGTGATCCAGCCGGTGTCGACGGCGGTCATCAGGATGCCGTCGGTCTCGAGCATCTCGCCGGCGCTGGTGCGCGTGAGCATGTTCAGCGCGGCCTTCGCCATGTTCGTGTGCGGATGCCCCGGCCCCTTGTACCGGCGGGAGAACTGCCCCTCCATCGCCGACACGTTCACGACGTACTTGCGGTGGGAATCGGATGCCGCCATCGACGCGCGCAGCCGGCTGATCAGCAGGAACGGCGCCGTGGTGTTGGCGAGCTGCACCTCGAGCATCTCGAGCGGATCGACCTGATCGATCGACTGCACCCAGCTGTTGGTGCGGTTGACGTCGGGCACGAGTCCGCCCGCGTCGATCGCCGTGCCGTCTGCGTGCTTCTCGAGCGAAGACGATCCGGGCGCCATGGCGAGACGTGCGAGGTCCTCTGCCGTGAGCGCCTGACCGCCCTGCTCGGCGACCGTGCCGCCGAGCGCTGCGACCGACAGCAGCGGATGCGCGTCGACCGAGGCCTGCAGCGCCTGGGGGTGCGGGTCGGCGGTGTGCCCGAAGGTCTCCATCTCGGGCAGCGGACCGTCGGGCAGCGGCTGCAGCTCGGCATCCGCCAGCAGCGAGTACGAGCCCGGCGAGCGCCGCACGGTCTGCGCCGCGTTGTTGATGAGGATGTCGAGCGGTCCCTGTGCGGCGACCGAGTCGGCGAGCCCGATCACCTGGGCGGGGTCGCGCAGATCGATGCCGACCACGCGCAGCCGGTGCAGCCAGTCGGCAGAGTCGGGGAGGGCCGAGAACCGGCGCACCGCGTCTCGCGGGAAGCGCGTCGTGATCGTGGTGTGCGCGCCGTCGCGCAGCAGCCGCAGCGCGATGTGCATACCGATCTTGGCGCGGCCCCCGGTGAGCAGGGCGCGCTTGCCGGTGAGGTCGGTGCGGGCGTTGCGCTTGCCGTGGCTGAAGCGCGCGCAGTCCGGGCAGAGCTGGTGGTAGAACGCGTCGACCACGGTGTACGGCTGCTTGCAGATGTAGCAGTTGCGGGGCTTCAGCAGCTCGCCCGCGATCGGGGCGTCGACCACGCTCGTCGCGAGGTCGTGCCCGCGCGTCTCGTCGTCGATGCGGTCGGGAGCGCCGGTCGCGGTGCGGGCGACGACGGCCTTGTCGGCCTCGGCGATCGCGTCGCGGATCTCCTTGCGGCGCACGCGCTTGACGGCCTTGAACATCGCCGCGGTGGCGTGGCGCACGGCGACGAAGTCCGGATGCTCGTTGTCGATCTCATGCAGCTGCGACAACACCCGCAGGGTCGTGGCGAGATCGTCGGGGTCGACACCGGCACCGAACTCGGGGTTCTCGAGCCCTGTTCCCGGGTCTCCGAGCTCGTCGAAGGATCCAGGTGCGTCGGTCATTGTGCTGATTTTACGCGACTGTCCTGGGGGTTCGGTGCGCCGCAGCGTGCTGCCGCAGGAGCGCGGTGAGCACGGTGCCGTTCGCACCGGCCCAGCCCCCGAGTGTCGCCGGCACGATCGGGGGCACCCGGTGGAAGGTCGCCCGCTCGCGCACGTACCGCTCGGCCAGCGTCACCAGGTGGTGCGGCGCCTGCGCGAGGCCCCCGCCGATCACGATCGCTCCGGGATCCACCAGCGCGCACAGCGTGAGCAGAGCCTCCGCCAGCGCCGAGGCTGCGCGCCGCACGATGGCCGTCGGGGTCCCGTCGCCCGACGCGAAGGCTTCGAGAAGCGCCTCGGGTCCGCCTTTGCCACCGGCATCCGCCCATGCCGCGTGGAGGGCCGGCGCTCCGATGATGGTCTCGAGGCATCCGCGCCGTCCGCACGAGCAGTCCCGGCCGTTGGGGTCGATCGTGATGTGGCCGAGTTCGCCCGCCGAGCCGTGCGCACCGGAGACGACGCGTCCGTCGATCACGTGCGCCCCCGCGATGCCGGTGCCGAGCGCGAGGACGAACACGTCGTCGATGCCGGCGCCCGCGCCCCAGGAGGCCTCTGCCACCGCGGCGGCGTGCCCGTCGTTGATCACGTCGACCGGCACCCCGAGAGCATCCGCCAGCTGGCGTCCGAGCGGAGTCCCGTCGAGCGCGGGGATGTTGGCCGAGCGCACCACGACGCCGTTCTGCTCGTCGACGATGCCGGGGATCGAGAGAACGAGCCGCGTCAGCGTGCGGTCGCCCCGCACCCGTTCGACGATCTCGGCGAGTCCGTCCGCGGGCGACGAGGTGGGAGTCGCGTTCCGGCCGCGTGCGAGCGGGGTCGGAGGCCGCGCGGTCGACGAGTCCGAGCGAGCGAGAAGGTGCTTGACGCTGGACCCGCCGACGTCGATTCCGAGCACGACCGAGACGTCGGCGCCCGTCGCTGCATCCGAGTCCCTCGTCGTGTCCGACGCGAGCGCCGTCACGGAGCCATCACCCGGGCGGCCGCGCGGGCCTCCCGTCGCAGCGCCTGCTTGTCGGGGTCGGGGACCGGGACGGAGGCGAGCAGACGCCGGCTGTACGGATGCTGCGGCGCGAGGAGCACGTCGTCGGCGGAGCCGGTCTCGACGATCTCGCCTTTGAGCATCACGGCCACGCGGTCGGAGATCTGGTGCACCACGGCGAGGTCGTGGCTGATGAACAGACAGGCGAAGTGCATCCGCTCCTGCAGCGAGCGCAGCACCTCGAGCACGGCAGCCTGCACCGAGACGTCGAGCGCCGAGGTCGGCTCGTCGGCGATGATCAGCTCGGGTTCGAGGGCGATGGCCCGCGCCAGACCGATGCGCTGACGCTGCCCTCCGGAGAGCTCATGCGGGTACCGGGTGGCGTAGTTCGCCGGCAGCTCGACCGCCTCGAGCAGTTCGGCCACGCGCGCTCGGCGCTGCGCCGCGGTGGTCGGGAGCTTGCGACGCTGCACGAGCATCGGCTCGGAGATCGCCTCGCCGACCGTCATCCGCGGGTCGAGGCTGGACC